>Ga0308169_10000126_pt1 | contig 155758 bp, 138 predicted proteins | sample PhyBR1_2_FD_202139 | JGI IMG/M metagenome (GOLD analysis project Ga0308169, IMG submission 202139) | Phyllosphere microbial communities from UC Gill Tract Community Farm, Albany, California, United States - DLSLSB.R1 | ecosystem: Host-associated > Plants > Phyllosphere > Unclassified | place... | reverse complement strand
TCTCCCTCTCTCCCTCTCACTGTATCTCTCTCCGCGCACGAGCCTCTCATCGTCGGATCAGGTCACTGACTCTTGCGCTCTCGCTCTCGCCCGCAGCCTCGCCGTGCAGTACCACTTCGAGACGACCTCGCTCGTTGAGCCGCCGACCTCGCTCGACGTGAGCCTCGCCGGCCCGCCGCTGTCGATCTCGTGGAACCCGCGCGACCGCCGCAACCCGTACCTGCTCACGTGGGCCATGCGCGGCATCGTCGAGGACCGCCAGGTGCGCGAGCTGTTTGGCAACGAGCTCGCCGCGCTCAGAGAGGCGTACGAGGTGCGTCGCCGCCGAGCGGCACTGTCTGCGTCCTCGTCCCCAGCGAGAAGGTTGCTGACTCCCAGCCTCTCCGACGTGCGCGCAGACCTGGCGCCCGCAGACCAAGGTGCTCAAGGACGTCAAGCTCAAGCTCGAGGGCATCCGGCTCATGACGCCGCAGCGGTCGGGCAAGCTGTGAGCGGGCGAGCGGGCGAGGTCGACGAGGAGAGGGAGGGAGGATCGGGTTCTCGGTCGGGGTCTGTCTGTCTGGCCTTCTCGCTGCTGTTGTCGTCTTTCTGCATCGTCGTTCTCGTACTTTCGGTAGCTCTGGGCAGGGCAGGAAAGCGTGCGAGGTTGCACAGAGCGAGCTACGCCGAGGCTCACTCCTCATCCATCGGCTCGTCCTCGTCCTCGCCCTCGGCAGCCTCGTCCTCCTCGGCGGCGGCAGGCTCCGTCGCCCGCTCCTTGCCCTTGCGCCCGCGCTTGTCCTTCGCCGGCGCCGGCGCCGGCTCGGCCTCGCTCAGCGGCGCCTCACCCGTCACCTCGCCGATCGAGAACGGCTTTGGCTTGTTCTTGCTGCCTTTGGGCCGGCCGCGCCTGCGCGCATCAAGGTCCTGCGTCAGCTTGTGCAGCTCTTCGGCAGGGAAGGAGAAGGAGAGGAGGCGACGCACTTGCGCTTGGGCTGCCCGTCCGGGCCCAACTCGGGCGGCGCCTGCTCCTCGACCGCCGCTGCCGCCGATGGTCCCTGCGCGCCCGTCGCCTCGCGCTGCCCCTTGCCGCGCGCTCGAGGCGCAGGCGGCACGCCGAGCGCGTCGGCCATGCCCGAGGGCGGGACGAGCGCGACGGGCTGGAACGAGATGCGGTGCGCCGAGGTCGTGAAGGGCTGGAAGGGCGGCGAGGCTTGATCTGCGGGCGAGGGGCGGTTCGTCAGCGACTGTACACGGTGCCTGAAGGAGAAGGGAAGGGCAGGACGCACCGTTGCGGAGGAGGAGGATGTCGGAGCCGACGAGGGGCTCGTGGAGGCCCTGGAAGTAGCGGTCGCCGAGCAGGGCCATGGGCGTCGTCGACTCGGGAGCCTGTTGCAGAGTGCCTGAGTCAGCTGTGTGTGCGGCGAGCCGGGCAGCAGAGGAGCGAGGGAGGGACGCACGAGGAGCTGGATCGCGTCGTGCTCGGCGAGCGCCTTGGCCTCGAGGTAGGGCCCAAAGTCGAGCGTGACGTACTCGACCTGCGCGCAGAGAGAGGTTCTGTCAGGTTCGTCGCTCCCTTTGAGCGCGCGATCAGGGAGAGAGAGCGCACCTCGTCTTCCTCCCACGCGTCGTCGTCGCCGTCGGGGCCCTCGACCTGGTGCAGGGGCTCGCGCGGGACGAGGTGCTCGACCCTGCGCCAATTGGAGTCGAGGACGGGCTGTGCTGGGCGAGGGCGGGGCGGTGGGACGGCCATGGTGCTTGGGCGAGGGGTGAGGTCGGGTCGTGGAGGTGTGGGGAGGAGAGGGCGACGAGGGCGAGGAAGGTCGCGGGTCTCGGCGTAGCGGGATGCTGCCGGCTGTAGGAGTAGCCTGTGCTGCTTTCAGCTAGCTTGAGCGGAGCGACGAAGCAGGGGAGCGACGTGAGCCTCGAATTCGCTGATGAACCTCGACTCGCCCTCTCTCTTGTTCTCACCACGACGAGCGCGCGGCTGCACATGCTCGCTGCCCCTCGCAAAGGTGCTGCCACGCGGTGCGCGCGCTCGCAGCTCAGTGCTCACCTGGCCCCCCGCCCCTCCCCACCTCGCGACCCTCCTCCTCCACCGACGTCCGTGGCCCTTCTCGTTTGTCGAGCACTCGGCCGAGCGCCAACTCGGGCACGCCGCGCACCGCTTCAGGAGCTCGCGCATCCACGCGTTCCTCGCTCCGCACACCGTTTTTAGCTTGCGCAAGGTGCCGGCCCGGCTCGTGCGGCATCGTGCGCACCTCGTCCCCGCCGGGGCACTGCACCGCCCGCTGCGCGAGCGGTACATATCGACGAGCGCTCCCTCGACCTGCTTTGGCTTTCCGCTACGCCGCACCCTCGTCCTGTTTCCCAGCGCGCCGACATGTCCTCGCACCCTTTCTCGAGCGCCCTCCCTACTGGCTCCTCGCTGCTCGGCGGGTTTCCCCTCAAGGAGCAAGACCTCGCAGCGTGCGCCCTTCCCTCTCTTGCCAGCCACTGTTTGCCGAGCTGACGGGGTGCGCACGCAGCTCCATCGTCTTCCTGGCCCTGTACGCCCTCCTCGCGCCGCTCGCCCTCTGGCGTCTCGCCGTCAAGGAAACGCGCCATGTCGTCCTCGTTCGGCCTCTCGTCGTCCTCGTCGCGCGCCTCGCGACCTATGCCATCCGCACGGCCGAGGTGACCGGGCACGAGTCCGAGGGCCTCCTTATCGCCGAGCAGGTTGGCCCCTCCACCTCCTCGCCCATGATCCGCTGCCTCTCAGACGGCCTGCTGACGTCCAACTCGACACGCAGGTCCTCCTCTACCTCGGCCTAATCCCGCTCGCGAGCACCCTCCTCGCCCTCGTCCACTACCACGTCGACCGCACCTGGGTCCCCTCGCCCTCGGCTCCCCGGCGCAAGACGGGCCTGAACCGCCTCCTGCAGCTCCTCAACCTCGCACTTGTCGCCGCCATCGTGCTCGCCATCGTGTTGGCGTCCAAGATCAGCGACGCACTCGGCGACCCAGGCGAGGTGGGCCAGCTCAAGACGTATCGGTGCGCTTGGTCCTCTCCGAGCCTCAGTGTCTTACGCTCGTCCAAGCACTGAGTCGCACTCGTCCAGGTACGCGGTCGTCGGGCTCACGCTCGGCGTCGCAATGCTCGCGGCCGTCTTGGCCCTGTACGAGACGCAGCGCGAGGACTTGCCGCGCTGGCCGGCTCTCTTCGTGCTCGTCGCTGCCGGGCTCATCGTGCGTCTCGCTCTCCTTGTCTCCTCTCGTGCACAGGGTCATGTTACAGCGACTGCACGAGAGCCTTTTCGCTGACGCAATACGGCCCTTTCCGCCCTCTCCTCGCCCGCTCTCTTTCGCCGCGCCCACGCCCTCGCCGCAGGTCATCCCCTCGGTCTACCGCCTCGTGACAACCATCTCGCCGCCTTCGCTCTCGTCCTGCGGCGCCAAAGCCGCCTTCTACCTCCTGTCGGCCCTGCCCGAGTGGCTGTGCGTCGCCGTGCTCCTCGGCGCCCACCTCGAGCGGCTCTTTGCGGTGCACGAGGGCGCGTGGAAGGACAAGGTCGCGAAGGAGATGAGAAAGGGGACGTGGCAGGGGCCGTACGTGGGTCGGGAGGGCGCTGGGCCGGTCGAGATGGGGATCATGACGAGGCAGGACGAGGACAAGGTGTGACGAGTGGGACTCCTGCTGTGCGCCAAGCTAGTCTTACCCGTGCTCTTCGGGCCTGGCGAGAAGAGAGGAGAGCCGGACGAGGAGGAAAAAGACGAGCGAGACAAAAGGCCAAAGCGCGAGCAGCTTGCTCTCCTCGAGTGCGGGCGCGACGACAGGAACGCACACTGCAATTCCACTGCTCGCTCCCGCTCGACCCTCGCTCGTCCTCGCCCGCTCACGCCGCCTGCGCGGCGGCCTCGTCGGCCTTCATGGCCTCGACGCCCTCGTCGCTCAGGACCTCGTCCGGAACGGCGCCGGCGCCGTGCGCGCTCTGGATGCGCTCGCGCGCGCCCTTGGTCACCTCGACGAACTCGAAGCGTTTCCGCGCCGAGACTGGGCGGCAGTTGCGGATCTGGTGTGAGAGCGGGCGCGGGTAGGGCGAAGGGCGAGGGCGAGAGGGGCAGGAGGGAAGGGGAGGGAGGCGAGGACGAGACGAGGGCGGAGAGTCGGGGCGGTGTAGAAGGGAGGTGAGGGTGGGACAGGGCAACAAGGTCAGCGTGGCTCGCTCGAGCGGGCGAGAGAAGGGAGGGAGCGAGAGAGGGACGGACCTTGACCTGGTCGCCGACAACGCAGGTGGTTTCCGGGTCGTGGACGAGGTACTTTGTGTGCTGGCTGTACTCCTATGTGTGGGGGGTGAGGGCAGGGTGAGTCGGGAGCTGTGGAGAGCGAGGGAGAGGGAGAGAGGAGGCGAGGCGGACCTTGAGGGTCTTGTGGTCGGTCATGCGGCGCTCTACCTGGACGGTGCAGGTGTGTTGCATCTTGCCCGTGGTGATGACGGTGCCCTTGAGCTCGAGGCCTCTGGGCAAGGTGTACTTTGATGCCGGTGGAGGGAGGGTCGACGAGTCGGACGAGGACGGGGACGAGAAAAGGCGGGAGGACGAGGGCGAGCACGAGCAAGGGAGGAGGGGGCGGGCGAGTGGCCGTGCGGTGGCGGTGAGGGAACGGAGCATGGCCCTGGCGGTGCTTGTCGGTGTAGAGGAGGAGCTGAGAGGGGCGAGCTGCAGCTGATGAGGTCGAGCCTGCCTCTGTCGCCTCTTTGGTCCCGCTCTCGCCCATCCACACCCTCTGCCACAGCCTGCACCACTCACAGCCACTCAGACTCGCCGACTCAAGGCCCACCACTCCCACCCCGCCCGCCTCGACCCCGTCCCACCTCTCGCCCCTCGTCGCCGCCCTCGCCGCCTCATCAGCTCGCGACCCATGCTCTCGGCCACACGCCGCTCCCTCGCACGGGCACTCTCGCCACGCGCACGCCCAACACGCCCACTCTCGACCGCCGCGCCAATCCACCGTCCCGACCTCAAGGTCACGACCCTCCCGAACGGCGTTCGCGTCGCTTCGGACCCGACCCCGGGCCACTTTGTCGCCGCCGGCGTCTACGTCGATGCCGGCAGCAGGTACGAGAGCAATCGCACCCGCGGCGCAGCTCACATGACCGACCGCCTCGCCTTCAAGGCGCGTCCCCTCTCCCTCTCTCTCCCCACCCCTCTCTCCCGGACTCGGCTGACCCTGTCCCCTCGCACGCGCGCAGAGCACCGCCAGCCGCTCGGCAGAAGAGATGACGCGCGAGATCGAGCAGCTCGGCGGCCAGTTCATCTCATCGTCGTCGCGCGAGACGGTCCTCTACCAGGCGTCGACCTACACCCACTCGCTCCCCTCGGTCATGTCGATCCTTTCCGACACGGTCCTCCACCCGCAAATCACCCGCGACGAGCTCGACATCCAGCGCGACGCCGCCCTGTGGGAGGTCGGGGAGATCAAGACCAAGCCCGACATGATCCTCCCCGAGCTCCTCCACGAGACGGCCTTCGCCAACAACACGCTCGGCAACCCGCTCCTGTGCCCCGAGGACCGCCTCGAGGCCATGACGCCCGACGTCATCCAGGGCTTCATGCGCACGTGGTACCGCCCGGACCGCCTCGTCGTCGCCGCCGCCGGCGTCGAGCACGACGCCCTCCTCGAGCTCGCCGACCGCCACTTTGGCAGCGTCAAGCCCGTCGCCTCGACCTCTTCCTCGACCTCGGCCTCCTCCCCTTCCGCACCTCGACCCTCCTCCGCCTCGCCCTCGGCGCCCTTCTCGACCTCGGCCCCCTCCTCTGCCTCCGTCTCGTCCTCCTCTTCGTCCGACCCCGAGTCGTTCGACTACCTCTCGACGGCGCCGGCGCGGTACACGGGCGGCCAGCTCCTGATCGAGGACGGCGAGCAAGAGTTCACGCACGTGTACGTCGGCTACGAGGGCTTGAGCATCCACGACGAGGACATCTACGCGCTCGCGACGCTCCAGGTCCTCCTCGGCGGCGGCGGGTCCTTCTCGGCAGGTGCGTCCCTCCCTCCTCTCTCCCTCTCGCTCTGCGTGCGCATGGACCCGCTGCTGATGCAGAACGTCGACGTGCGCGCAGGCGGGCCGGGCAAGGGCATGTACTCGCGCCTGTACACGAGCGTCCTGAACCAGTACCACGCCGTCGACTTCTGCTCGGCCTTCCACCACTGCTACCTCGACAGCGGCCTGTTTGGCCTCTCGATCTCGGTCCACCCGTCGTTCCTGTTCCGCACGCCCGAGCTCATCGCGCAGCAGCTCGACGCCGTCACGCGGCCCATGGGCGGCGGGATCGGCGAGACGGAGCTCAGGCGCGCGAGGAACCAGCTCAAGAGCAGCTTGGCCATGGCGCTCGAGAGCCGCATGGTGCAGGTCGAGGATCTCGGGGTGCGTCCTCGCTCTCCCTCCTCTCGTTCTCTTGCGCTCGAGCCTCGTCCTGACTCTCGTCCTCTCTCTCCCTCCCTTCTTCCTCTCGGCCTCTTCCTCTCTCCCCTCTCTCACCTACTCGCCCGCCCTCGTCCCTCTCTCGCCCTCGCACCGCCTTCGCGCGCGCCCGACGACCCGCCTCGCCCGCCCGCCCGCAGCGCCAAGTCCAGGTCCACGACCGCAAGATCTCGATGCCCGAGATGTCGGCCCTGATCGACCGCGTCACGCTCGCCGACCTGTTCCGCGTCGCGAACCGCGTCCTGCGGCCCTCGACGTCGGCCCTCGTCGGCGACCGCAAGCGCTGCGGCGAGCCGACCGTCGTCGTGCAGGGGCAGCTCCGGGGCTTGCCGGACGTCCGGGACGCGCTGAGGAGGAGAGGGCTCGCGGGGAGCGCGAGCTCGTGACTCGCGGCGGATGGGCGAGCGGGGAGGGGAGGAGCGGCACGAGCGGGAGGGCGAGCGAGGGGCGGCAGCAGGGGAAGAGGGAGGAGCAGGGCCCGATGAGGCCGAGCACGAGTAGATGTATCGCACGCAACCTCACGCATTTCTTCCTCACCTTTCTCGAGCGAGCGTGAGCGTGAAACGAGCTCGAGATGAGCGTCGAGAGGAGGACGAACGAGGGGAGGAGGCACGCTCGGACCTCGGCCTCCTTCCTCGCCCGGTCGTGCAGCCGGCTGCTCGAGCTCTTGCTGCGTTCGACTCTCGCTTTGCCTCGAGACGCACGAGCGAGAACGCCCAGTCCTTGCAGAGGTCGTTCACGGCGTCGTCGCGCTCGGAGGGCGAGCTCGCTCACCTCATCTCCAGCTGGTCGTTGGCAGCGCACGAAGCGCTCGCAGATGCATCGCTCTGCAGCGCAAGGTGTCGCGAGGAGCACTCGAGCCGGCCGAGCCTTGCAAGCGAAAGCCAGCCATCGTTGCACGTCCAGGCGGTTGGACCTCCTTGCCTCGTCGCAAGCGTCGCCCTCTCCCTTCTCCACCGTCCTCGTTCGGCTGAGCCACCCCTAGGTCGTCGAGCGATAGCTTCTGAGCAAACGGCAGGCCCACAGCCCGAGAGTGCGAGCTTCGCTGCCGCCTCTGCGAGGAGAACGAAGGCAACTACGTCGAGCGCGCACGGACCTCCGCCGGACGCTCGCCGACCTCGCGCTCCTGCGTTCGTCGACGACGCTGCTCGACTGCTCGTCTTTGACGTGCTCGCCGAGCAACGGCGACTCGAGACGAGCTGTACCGGCGAGAGCGTAGCCTCGTAGCCTGAGCGCGACCTCGCCCTTTCGCTTCCGTCAAGAGCAAGAGCTCGCGCTGGGCAGCTCTACCCACACACTTGACAGCAGCGTCTCGAGCAATATCGCAGTGCGTGCTAGGGCTCACGCATGAGTTCGTGTGCAGCGAGCGCGAGCGCTCGATACTGCCGCTCTCGTTACGAGGGGAGGCCGCGTCCCGAGGCTCGCTCCGACTTCGTGCTCCTGCGGCGCTCGAGCCTCGCGCTCTTGTGCATCTAGCTCTCAGAAAGGCTCTCGCGAGACAAGGCGGCGATCGGTAGTGCAGAATGCCATGTTCCAAAGCCCTGCGCCGACGCACAGCTACGCACAGCTACGCACGAGCCTCCTCCCGGCCTACTCACCGGCCCATCGCACGCTGCGCCTGCTGCCGCTGCGAACGAGGAAGAGAGAGGGTCAGTCGAAGCTCAACGAGTCGAGCACCGTGTCCCGAAGTCGAGCGAAAGGAAGAGGAGAGAAAGCTCGACGCACAATCTGCAGGATCGTGTTGCGGCTAGTCTCGTCGAGAGCGGCGATTTGGGCGTCCGTCATGCTGAGGACCTGCTGGATAAGCTGTGTGCGTGAAAGGGTGTGAGTCAGGGAGGGCCCGCCTAGGGATGACGAGAAGCAGGGCGAGGAAGGAGAGGAGGAGACGCACAGCTGCCTGCTCGGGCGTCGTGCCCGGCGCGGCCTGCGCCTGCTGCTGCTGCTGAGGAGGCGGCTGCGGTGCACCCTGCGGCGGGCGCTGGTAGTTGCCGTAGCCCGAGGCGGGCTGCTGAGGCGGCGGCGGCGGCGGCCCACCGTAGCTCGCCGGCGCGCCGCCCGGCGCCGGGCGCGTGTAGCTGCTCGGCGCTGCACCAGGAGGCGCGCCGTACCCGCCCTGCGCGACGTGAGGCGGCGTGCCGTAGCCGTAGCCGGCTGCGCCTGCGGGAGCTGCAGGAGCTGGTGCGGGCGGGTAGCCGCCGGCGCCGGCCGAGGGTGCGCCGCCTGGGCCGGCGGCGGGGAAGGCGCGCTGGAGGACCGACGGGTCGACGATGCCCATGCAGAGCATGGCCTGGAAGAGGGCGTACGAGAGCTGGGGCTGGGCGGTGAGAAGCGCACGAGCCTCGTAGGGGCTCGCCGTGACGAGGGCCTGCGCGCAGTAGAGAGCTCGAGTCAGCGCCGCTCAAGCAGGGTCCGAGACAACTGATGGAGTAGAAGGCAGGGACGCACCTTCATCTGGCTCATGATGTCGAGGAGCTGGCCCGGCGCCATCGTGCCGATCGTCTCGGTGATCTTGTCCGTCGCCTGCTTGCCCGGCTCGACGGGCACACCCTGCGGCAGCGGTCGCGGGCCCGTTGCGCCCGGCACCGGCGGCGGGATGTTGTACCCGCCGGCGGGAGGCGCAGCGACGAGCGGCGCGGCGGAAGCCCCTGGAGGTGCGGCTCCTCCGAGGGGCGTCATGCCGCCGCCGCCGCCGCCCGGGGGAGGCTGGTACCCGCCGTACGCGCCCGGTCCCGCACCTGCTCCTCCCCCACCGCCCATCCCCGCGCCGCCGTACGCCCCGCCGTAGCCCGCCGGCCCTGCACCGCCCATGGGCGGTCCACCTGCTCCCGGTCCGCCCGGCCCGCGGAAGCGCTTGCTCGGCGGCGCGTCGTCCGTGTCGGCAAAGTCGAGACGGAGGCCGCGGCCGCCGACCTCGACGCCCTGGAGGTTGCGCAGCGCCGAGGCGGCCGTGTCGGCGTCGCGGTACTCGCAGAAGCCGAAGCCTTTGGGCTTGCCGGTGTTGTGGTCGAAGACGAGGCTGCACGGTGGAGTAGTCTGTGTCAGCTGTGTCCCTCGCAGCGGGCAGGCGAGAGGGGCTAGTGAGAGCGAGAGGACGAACCGGAACGAGACGACGGGGCCGACCGAGTTGAAGACCTGCAGGGGGCACCAGAGTCAGCTCGAGGCTCGCAGAGAGAGCAGTGAGGCAAGCTGCGCACCTCGACGAACTGCTCCTCGGTGTAGTCGAAGGGGAGGTTGCCGACTGGACGAGGAGGAGGGGGAGGAGGTGAGCGACTCTCTCTCGGGCTGTGCAGGCGAGCTGAGAAGCTGTGGACGCACCGAACACGACCTTGGACCGAGTCTGTGGCTGGCCGTACGAGGCTGGTGCGCCAAACATGCTGCGTCGAGCTGATGAGGAGGAGCGAGAGGGAGGCGGAGCGAGGATTACACTTGCTCGCTTGACTTTGCGCTTGACTTTTGTAATCGGGCCTGGCCTCGCTCTCTCTCTCTCGCGGCAGCTCGTGAAGATGGGGCAACTCGTTGCTACAGGTTACACACAAGGTCATGCGCACTATCGTACACCAGGGAAGCCCGCTCACTTGCGGCCCTTGCCGCCCTTGCCACCGCGCCCGCCGCCCTTCTTCTGCTCGAGGCTGAGCGCGCCTCGGCCGCCCGTCAAGTGCTTGATCGCCTTGCGGTCGTTGACGAGGCCGCGCGTCTCCTGGCGCGCGTTGGGCGCGTCGTCCGACACCTTGGTGCGCTTGTTCGACGGCGTCGCGCCGATCGACGACAGGATCGCCATCGACTTCTTGCGCTCGTCGTTGGCCGACACCTCGTTGGCGTCAAACTGCGGGCGGGCAAGGCGACGAAGGCGTCAGCACGAGCTCGTTGGCGAGGAGCGCACGAGAGGGAGAGGAGAGACGGGACGCACCTTGCGCTTGATGTTCTTTTCCCGGCCCTCGCCCTTGAGCTTGTCGTCAAACTTGCCGAGGCTCGCCGTACTCTTCTTGCTCGCCTTGAGCGTGTGCTCGATCTCCTGCTTGCGCGCGTCGCGCTGGCTCGTGCGCGCCGACGACGCCTGGACCTGCTGCGCCGCGTTGGCGGCGACGCGCTGCAGGTTCTGCAGCCGCTGCGACTCGTTCTTGAGCGAGCGCGCCTTGCGCTCCTGCTTGGCCGCCGCGCGAGGGTCAAAGTTGGGGTCTGCAGGAGGGACAGGCGTCAGCTGGGGCCCGAGAAAGGGCTCGAGCGGGGAGGAGAGAGGGGGACGTACCGGCGTTGTTGGGCACCTCGTGGATCCACTGCTCCTCCTTGTCCTTGTTCTTGCCCTTGTAGCCCCAGCGCGGCACCCACTCCTGACGCTCCTCGTCGTACACCATGCGGTCCTTCTTCTCCTTGGGCGCGATGCCCTTGGCCTTGGCGAACGCCTGCCACTTGGTCTCGGGCGCTTGCTTGGGCAGCTGCGGGCAAGGGGGCGGGCGCACAGCGTCAGTGAGGGGCCGCCAAAGTCAGGGTGTGCTGTGCGCAGGACGTAGAGAGCAGAGGGACGCACAGGCTTCTCGCGAGGGAGGCCGGTCGCAATGGGCGGGAGGTCGGCAATCACATCGTCGTCGACGATGCGCGTCTTCTGGGACCACAGCTCGTTGACGAGGAGCTGGATGCCGTCGCGGGCATGGTCGAGGAGCGAGCGCTCCTTGTCGGTCCTGTTGCGAGCGAGTGTCAGATGGGGGCGGCGCAGGAGGAGGAGGAGGCGAGGTGGGAGAGGGGAGGGGGCGCACTGGTACGACTCGAGGTCGATCGGGTTGGGGTCAAAGACGGCGAGGAGGCCCAAGTCGAGCTCGACGGGGATCTCCTTGGTGACGGTGATGGCCTTCCTGCGAGCGGGGAGATGAGGCGAGGTCAGCTCGGCGGCGAGGGGAGCGAGGCTCGCGCGAGGGGGACGAGGGACGCACTGGCGCTCCTGCTGCTGGTCGAGGATACCGGACACGTCCATGGCTGCACTGCTGAGGTCGAGAGGGTGGTGCCGGGGCGACGAGGCGGCTTGCTCTACTTCCGAGCTCACGACGAGGCGATGCCGGCGCTTCGCTCGACCTCAGCTTTGGACGACTTGCTTTCGAGGGCTCAAGTGATCGATGATAGCTACTTGAGCTCGTAGGAACAGCTCTCGCCTCGCCCGGCGCTGTTGTCGAGGAGCGAGGCCTTTCGCCGCGGGGCGGCGCTGTCGGCGTTCGCGTCGGAGCGCGTCGTCCTCGTCCATCCAGCTCGCTCGCTGTCCACCCTCGACCACACGGCCTGCACCGCACAGCTGCGAGTGCACAGCCCGCGCCATGCCCCCGAAGCACCTCGGCTACGGCACCGACGACGAGGGCGACGACCACGACCACCAGGAGGCCCGCTCCGAGACGCCCTTCGACGAGGACTACGACGCTCCCGGCTCAGCACAGCAGCGGTCCGTCCAGCTCTCCCACACCAGTTCACTACACAGCCCGAGCTGACCCACCACCCTGCCCGCCCCGCAGCAAGCGCGATGTCCTGCACGCGCCCATCTCGTCCGTCTGCGCCGCCCTCGGCGGCTTCGAGGAGTTCCTCGACGAGAACGGCAAGGTCTACACCGCCTACTCGCTCGGTGACCAGGTCGTCGGTGCGTCCCTCGTCCCGCCGTCCCACTCCTGCGCCGCGTCGAGAGCTGACGTCTCCTCCATCCCACCTCTCCTCCGCCCGCAGGCTGCCTGAAGGACCTCAAGCGGTTCTGGCGCATGGACGAGAAGGACGACGACCGCACCGTCGCTCGCATCTTCCACGAGGTCGGCGTCCTCAAGAAGGACCTGATCCCGATCCTCAAAATGACGCTCGGCACCGGCAAGAAGGGCGACCGCATCGCTCTCGCTTGCGGTGCGTCCCCGCTCGCATCTCGCCTCGCTCTCCTGTCCCCTCGTGCTGACTCGGGTTCACCTACAGTCGAGCTCATCGGCGCCATGACCTGGCCGATCAACGTCGCCGAGGAGCTGCGCGACGCCCAACTGCTCGGCGAGCTCAAGCAGTCGATGGACTACACGACCCTGATCCAGGCGCAGCGCTCGTACAAGGCCGCCATCCTCAAGGACAACGTCCTCAAGCACATGATGATCATCCTCGCCAACAGCCTGTCCAAGAGCCGCAGGTGCGTCTCCTCTCCCTCCTCGCTCAGCACGCCACGGTGCGCTCGAGCCTCGAGCTGACGCACATCATTGCCCTCGCTCGCAGGGAGCGCACGCCCAAGGACGAGAACGTCATTTCGCTCGTCCTGCACGTCTTCCGCAACCTCGCCTACCTCGTCGACCGCCACTCGACGTCGACCTCGGCCGCCGCCGTCGAGGACTCGTCGCTCCAGTCCGACATGGTCGTCGCCTTCCAGCGCGAGGGCGTCCTCGACCTCCTCCTCGCCATGTCGTCGCAGGCCGACTCGAACGACTACGCGCCTTGGAACATGGTCGTGCTCGACATCCTCCACCTCGTGTACCGCGGCGTGCGGCCCGAGGAGCTCATGGTGCCCGAGGGCAAGGTCGAGCAGAACCGCCTGCGCCAGATGCTCGATCTCGAGGCGCGCCAGTCCGAGAACGCGTTTGGGCTCAAGGGATCGAGGCACTCGCGCTTCGGCACCACGATCGCCGTCCAGTCGGTACGTCCTCTCTCCCTGTCCTTCTCTTCGTGCCGGCACTGCGTCTCGCTCCCGGCCGTCCCTGACGCTCCTCGACGTCGTGCACGTCCCGCAGAACGGCAAGAAGTACATCCTTCACAAGCAGTCGACGCTCGCCGAGGGCCCCGAGAAGACGCTCGACAAGATCAAGAAGACCAAGGTCAAGAAGCTGCGCCAGGAGGACGACCTCGCCCCGCCGTCGCAGCTTCGGTCCGAGGCGATCGGCGTGCTCGCGCAGACGAGCAGGCGCTTCGTCGAGTCGGCCTTCAACCGTGCGTCGCTCGTCCCCTCTCCTGCGCCTCCCGATCCCGATCCGGCCTTCCTCAGCTCCGACCCTGACGTTCCGCACCTCGCCGCGCAGCCTTCTTCTCGTCGGTCCTGCGCGACATCCGCATGGAGCGCATCAAGGTCCGCGAGTCGGACACGGTCCGCTTCCTGTACCTGACGGCCTTCTTCCTCGAGTTCTTCCTTCTCGTGTACCGCGACGACGAGAAGCGCGGCATCTCGCACCTCGACGACGAGCACGGCCACGACTTTGGCATGGTCGCCGAGATGACCGAGCCGCACGCCATCGGGTTCGTCACGCTGAGGATGAAGACCGCGCTCGAGGAGAAGGTGCGTCGGCGCTCTCTTTTCCTGCCTCTCGTCGTCGTCCTGCGCGCCGGTCCTCGACTGACGCCACTTCTTTCTCCTTGCCGCCGCAGCCGCCGTTGTGGACCGACCTGCACGCCGGCGTCGAGTGCTTCACCCAGATTGTGCATCCCCCTCGGCTGGCTCTCCTCTCGTGAGCCCGAACTGACCTAGCACTCGTCTCTCTTCGCGCAGCTGCTCGTCATCGAGGCGCTTCAAGCCACCGGCAACCAGGACCACATCGACGTCGCCGAGATCCTCCAGAACAAGCTGTACTACGAGGCCGACACGCTCGACATGGTCGTCTCGCTCGTGACGCGCTACAACGGCCAGTCGTACAAGTGCGTCGCTCGTTCTCTCCTCTACACTGCCACCGAACCGACGCCGCAGAGCGAGAAGGTGTCAGGAAGCTGACGAGCTCGTCGTGCTCGCACGCAGGTACCTCGACGCCGTGCTCAACCTCGCCTACACGCTCCTGCGCATGCTCGAGAAGTACTCGAAGAGCAAGTCGTACATGTACGTGCGCAAGAAGAAGGCCAAGAAGGCGGCGAGCAAGAAGAAGAGTGCGTCGCTCGCCCCCCTCTCCTCCCTGCCGCCTCAACCTGCCTCGTGGAGCTCGTCACTGACGACTGCACCTCGCAGAGCCTGACGGCGCCGACGAGAACGAGGGAGACGGGCTCGGCATGGACGGCGGCGAGGACGAGGAGGAGCTCGAGGTCGAGAGCGGCACCGTCTCGTTCGGCGAGCACGCGTTCCAGTTCGAGAAGTTTGAGCAGGTGCGTCTTCCCTTCCTCACCCTCTGGCTCGCTCTTCCTCAGCAGCAGGTCCTGACGATGCCTGTCGCAGCGCTTCGCCGACGAGTCCGTCCTCGCAACGTGCATGGTCCACCTCGAGTCGTACAAGACGTACCGCTCGCCCGAGCAGATGAAGCGCATCGTCGCCCTCATGCACCGCCAGGCCGTCAAGGCAAAGTCCGAGGGCCTCTTCTACAAGGTGCGTCGTCGTCGTCGTCGTCGTCGTCTCGCAGCCGCCCTGCCGCAAGCCGCGCACTGACCCTCCCGCCCTTCCGCCGCTGCAGCCGACCGTCCTCGAGCTCTTCCGCCGCATCATGGAGGACCGCGACATCACCGACGCGCGCGAGGGCCCCAAGCTCGACCTGCGCAAGCTCATCGAGTTCATCCTGCGCAAGTTCTTCAAAGCCGTCCAGGACCACCCTTTCCTCCTCCTCGAGGTGCGTCCCCCTTTCCCTCCTACGGCTTCCCTCTTGGCCGTCGAGTACTTCCACGACCAGCTGCTGATGCTGGGACGATGCGCGCAGTGCTTCTACCCCAAGACCAAGACGCAGCTCGGCAAGATGCGCCTCGGCGAGGCCGACCCGTACGGCGACAGCGACGACGACTCGCTCATCTACAAGGTGCGCCGCCTGTTTCGCTCCCCCTTCAACGCACTCTCAAGTCTCGAGAGTGGAGCTGACGTTCTTGTGCCGCTCTCTCGCACGCAGGCCAAGAAGATCGGCGAGGTCGAGGTCGCGCCCGGCTTCTCGCACACTCAGCAAATCGGCATCGCCATCGCCTGCTTGGTCGAGGCCGGCGACGACAAGCTCATCGACCTCATCAAGAGCGTGCGTCGCTCTCTCGCAGTCCTGTACCGCTGCTGCCGAGCCCGCGCACTGATGCCGCTCGGACCTCCTGCAGCAACTCGTCCTCGCCTCGGCCGCCCGCACCGAGGTCGTCCTCACGGTCGACGGCCTTCCCGACGCAGACTCTCTCGCAGACGTGGAGACGGACGAGGCCATGCGCGAGAAGGCGGCGCAGCTCAAGGGTCCGTCGTCCGAGGCCGTTGCGCTCTTCGTCCCGCACGCGGTCGACCTCGGCGACGACGAGGGCGTCAAGGAGGCGGCGACGGTCAACGCACACTTCAAGCTCCTCATGCGCCTCTTGAGCTGGGAGAGCAGCGACGGTGCGTCCCTCTCTCTGTCGCCGTCGTGCTTTGAGTGAGTGCCTCGGCTGACCCTGCTCCTCCCTCGCTCTCCCTCGCTCGCAGCTCCCGAGTCGGGCCAGCTCGTGTGGCACATCCCCGCATCGCTCGTCCCCTCGAAGCTCGATGGCGACCTCAAGATCGTCGACGACTTCCTCCTCGACCCGGTCGACCCGCAGAACGGCAAGTCGGCCGCCGAGCTCCTGCGCAAGCAGCGCAAGAAGCCCGTGCGCCGCAAGCGCAAGATCGCGAGCGAGGACGAGATGGAGATCGGCGAGGACGGCGAGGTTGTTGTCACGGCCAAGGAGAAGAAGAAGCGGCAGGCCAAGCGCAAGGAGGAGGAGCAAGCCTACAAGTCGGCGCAGTTTGTGCGTCCCCTTCCTTCCCTCGCAGCCAGGCCGTCGCTGTATGTCAAGCTGATGCTCTTTCGCCGCCCTGCAGATCACCGACACGGACGACGAGGGCGACGAGGATGGCGACGCCGCCTTCTTTGCCCGAGAGGCTGCTGTGCGTCCGACTCTCTCGCCGTCCTTCTCGCCCACGAGAAAGCGTGCTGACCTTCTTCGTCATTGTCATTGTGTACAGCTGCGCGAGAAGCTCAACGCCGGCCAGATCTCGACGGCCCTCGACGCCGGGTCCAAGAAGAAGAAGGTCAAGAAGGCCGCCACCACCTCGTCGTCCAAGCGCGCCGCCTCGCCGACCGACTCACTCGACTCGTCGCCGCCTCCAGCGGCCAAGAAGGGCGCTGGGCGGCGCGGCAAGGGCAAGGAGAAGGCGCGCAAGGTGACCAACTTCAACCCGGCCGCCGTCAGCGACGTCGAGGACGACGACGACCTCGTCAACGACCTGCGCAAGGAGGCCGGCAAGACCAAGGCGTCGGCTCCTGCGGTGGACGGCGACGAGCGCGACGGCATGGTCGACGACGACGAGTCGTCGGCAGCGCCGTCGTCATCCGGCTCGCGAGGATCCGGGAGGAAGCGTGCGGCGTCGGCGTCGTCCGATACCTCGGCGCCGGCACAGGCAGCCGGTGACGTCGTGAGCGAGGACGATGAGCGTGTCGGGGCGGTGTCGCAGGCCGCCAAGAAGCGGCGGGTCATCGTCGACTCGGACGAGGACTGAGGAGCTGTTCGTTCTTCCCTCCCCCTCTCCCTCATTCCCTGCCTTCCCTCCTCGTGCACCTTCGTAGTATCTTGTTGCCAGTTTGTATCTTGTTCTTCTGTCTGCACGTGCTGGCCCGCCATCTTCGCGCAAGCGGAGAAGAGGCTCGAGCGCTCTGCTCGAGCACACGGTCGAGCGAGCACTTGCCGGAATGGTTTGGGATTATCGGTTCGTCGTCGCATCAGCGAAAAAGCGCGCGCTTCTTCCTCCTCCTCCTGCTCGAGCACACGGTCGAGCGAGCACTTGCTGGAAGGGTTTGGGATTATCGGTTCGTCGTCGAGTACACGTCTCGATAGGGCCATCGGGCTCTGCAACGTCGAGAAAGAGCGAGTGCCACCAGCGAAAAAAGCGCGCGCTTCCTCCTCCTCGCCCGCAGGCTGCGTCCACGAGCGTCCTCGCTGAGCCTTCCGCTGTGGAGCGCAGGAGCTGTTCGCTCGGACAACTCCTCGCTGAGGCCTGGTGTGCTTGGCTCGGTGACGCCCTGCTTGCGGATCAGCTACAGCAGCGCTGCGCAACTCGGCCTTCCCAAGTCGGAGCAGATCCCGCGAGAGCGCTCGCAGGCACGCGCGCTCGTTCACAGCGTCTCTAGCCCGCTCGAGACGCTCTGAAGAAGTGGCCGAGCAGCATAGGCTAGACAGGAGAAAAGCCAGCCCTGCGCTCGTCCTCCTCGTCTGTGCCGACGCCGGCCCGAGCGGCCGGGGACCGTGCGCAGAGGCGCACAACACCTCTCGAGATGCGCGCTCTGGCGCAGCTTACTGCACCCGCTGACCTCTCGCAAAAAAGCTCTCGTTCGAAGGCTCGAGAGGAGGTCGTTCAGAGAAGAGGGAGGGCAAGTCGAGTGTCCTTGCAGGTCCGAACGAAGGGGAAGGTCGTCATCGAGAGCGTCCATGGAGGAAGGGAAAGAATGTCGACAGGCGTGAGAAGGGAGGAGAGAGGGGAGGAGGGGAGCGAAGGAGCTATTAAAGGGCAAGCGGAGGGTATGCAGGATGAGGAGGGACAGGACCGAGTGCGATGCGGACGGAGCGCGAGGAGGAAAGTGTCCATGACGAAGAACGAGGGAGAGGGAAGAGAGAGAGGTTGACGTTCGACTCGCTCACGCCGCCCCGCCGCCGAACGAGTGCCTCGGCGGGGCCGCGCCGGGCGGCAGGTGCCCGCCCGAGCTGCTGCCCGAGTGCCCGCTCGTCGACTCGCCGTACCAGCTGTCGGTCGCACCTGGTCCGCCGCCGCTCGCCGACGACGGGACCGAGCTGCCCTGCGTCGAAGGGCGGCTCGCGCGGCGCGAGTGGCGCTGCACGACCCGGACGCCCTCGCCGGTCGAGGCAGGGACTGGGCCGACGTCCGACAACGAGACGCCGCGCCGAGGCGGACGAGGCGAAGGCGGGTTGGCGAACGGGTTGTTGCTCGCAAATGCCTGCGGCGGCGGCGACGAGAGGGGCGACGAGCCGTTCGAGGTCGACGCCGAGCCCGACGCGATGCCGGGCGGCGGGAGGAGCGCCTCGGGCTCGTTCGAGTAGAACTGCGACACCGAGTCGGTCGGCGGCGAGTGCTGGTACAGGATGGGGCGGTCCGCCTCGTCGTCGTACCCGGCGTCGTGGAAGGACGGGTAGTCGTGCGCGCCTCGTGGAGGGGCCGCACCGCGCTGCACCGGCTGCGCCATGCCGCGGCCTGCGCGATCGAGGCTCGCGTCGGACGAGGCGGGCGAGATGTTGGCGGCGGGCGCGAGCGGCGCCGGGAGCGAGAGCTCGGTCGGGTACCGCGCGCTGTGTGGCTGCGCCGAGTCGGTCGTGTCGGTACTCGAGAGGATCGACTGGCGGTGACTCGCAGGGCGACCAGGAGAGCCGCCGCGGTACGACGGGCCGGCATGCTGCTCGATGCCGTACATCGAGTCGCGCGAGTGCGTCGCCGACTTGTACCGACGGTCGCGCTCCCAGTCGGCCCAGCGCTTCATGGCGATGTGCGACGAGTCGAAGTCGCCCTCCTTGGCGCTATGGTCGTGCTTGCCCGTCTCGCCCTCGACTTGACGTGTCGCGCCCCAGGAAAACTGCGAGAGTGTATCAGGGCGTCAGCGACGTCCACCAAGAGGCTGTGCAGAAGGAGAGGAGCGAGACGCACGTCGTCAAAGTGCGTGAAGGCGTAAACGGGCAGGATGAAGTTCCAGACCGGGAGCGAGACGAGCTGCAGTAGGAGAGAGACGTCAGCGGGCGAGACGGGCTGGGTGAGCGACGAGGGGAACGAGGTGACGCACGTAGATGAGCATCCAGCCGAGGTAGGCCTGTGGAAGGAGAGGGTAGAGAGAGTCAGAATCTCGCTCGAGCAAGAGGCGAGAGGGAGAGAGGGGGACGCACGAAGCGGCGCGAGGTGACGACGATGAGGATGGCCGGGATACCGAGGATGAGGGCGAGCAGGACGAGCGAGACGACAGGCTTGACGGTGCCGGGGATGATGGCGACGACGATGAGGTAGAGCGTGAAGGCGATGGCGGCGGGGAGGACGAGGGTGCCGGCGAGCTCCATGAAGACTGTGCGAGGGTGAGGCGGTTCGAGCGTCAGCCGACGAGGTCCCGTACGCTGCGCCCGAGGTCTCGCTGAAGACGAGAGGAAGAGAGGGAGGAAGGGTGACGCACTGACGAAGCGCATGCTGAAGCAGAAGACGCCGCACAGGTCGGGGACGACGATGAGCTCGAACAGGTTGTGGACGGTCGAGTTGATCCAGCGACGGCGCTGCGACAGGAGGATCGAGAACGTGTCGGGGACGATCGTCTTGCAGACGGCTTGCGGGCAGAACATCATCTTGCGGCGGGGGAACGTGCGCAGCATGAGGGTCGACAGGTACCGGTCCTCGCCGAGGAGGAGCAGGTTCTTCTTGTGCAGCGTGTCGACGACGTTCTCCGAGTAGTGCTGGACGATGTCGGGGTTGGCGAGGATCGGGACCCAGTAGCCATCGCCGCCCTTGGGCGCCTTGATGCGGTACATCGAGAAGCACCCGGGCAAGCACGTGACGCCGCCGAACATCGACTCGAACGCCTTGGTCTGGTGGTGCGACACGTAGTACCTGCAGGGCAACGACAAGAGTCAGCGACGGGACGACGAGTCGAGGAGAGGGACGAGGGAGAGACGAAGCAAGAGGGAGAGGGACGCACTCGAAGACCTGGATCATCGTGACCCACGAGTCGCTCTTGTTGGCGATCTTGGTCTCGCCGCACAGGCCCATGATCTCGGGGTCGTTGACCATGCACGCCGTCATGCGGCTGACCGAGTCGGGGAAGACCTTGGTGTCGGCGTCGACCATGAGGACGAGCTCGTACTTGTCGGGGGAGACGCCCGTCGCACGCCACAGCGAGTTGAAGAACTCGTACTCGAACGTCGTCATGCGCTCGTCGAACATGACCTTCTGGAGGAAGCTCATGAGGACGATCTGCGAGTCGCGCTTGCCGCGGTTGCCCGGCTTGGCGTCGTGCGCCTCGGCCGGATTGCCGACCTTTGCGACGAGGAGCATCGGCACGCGCTGCTGCTTCGAGCGCTCGACCGTGTTGTCGTCGTACGCGTAGAAGCCGGCGTAGACCTTGGCCATGTTGTGCCGCTTGTGGCCGTCGGCGATGGCGACGTACGAGTACGACTCGACCTCGGCCGGCGCGACGACGAACTCCTTCATCATGCCGAGCACGATCTCGGGCGTCGTGAGCTCGTTGCCCGAGCCCTTGACCATGCCGTCGGCGATGACGAGGATCGTCTTGTGCGAGTTCGGGTAGTCGGTCGTCGAGAGCGAGTCGAGCGTCGTGCGCAGGCCCTCGACCGACTCGGAGTAGGCCGTGACGAGGAGGAGGGCGTGCGCGAGCGGGTAGTTGAACGGCTCGAAGTCGGCCGACGGCTGGGCGACGACGTCGCCGAGCGGGAACGGGCACGCGCCCATGGCGCCCTCGGACGCCGAGGTGCCGCCGTTACCGCGCGCCGCGAGGCCGTCGAGCGTGAAGGACGACATGGGCAGGCTCGTCGAGCTGCGCGAGGCGCGCGGCGTGCCGGGCGACCCGGGCGGCGAGTTGCGCATGCCGGCGCCGAGCATGCCCTTGCGCGACAGCGAGCCGTCGGCGCCCTTGCCGCCGCCGCCGCTCGTGCCGCCGGCCTTGAGGAGGTCGGTCTTGGAGTAGCGGCTCGTCGTCGGGAGGACCGACTTCTTCTGGAGCTTGTTCGGCCCGCCGGCGCCGCCGCCTGCGCCGCCTTGCTGCGACTTGGGCACGCTCGGGCGGTACCGCGCCGGCGCCGGGCGGTAGATGTCGTCGGTCCAGTTCTCGATTTCGGCGGCGCGGGCGCGGCGCTGCTCGTACGTCTCGTCGGGGAACTTGCCGATCTTCCACGAGAGGAACCAGCCGAACATGACGGCCATGAGGAACCGCAGGAGGACGACGCCGATGATGACGACGAGCGAGACGTAGAGGACGACGTCGGACGCGACGCAGCCGAACGTGACCGAGTCGACGAAGCCGACCCGGATCGTGTCGACGAGGCACTCGGCGACGTCGCGCTGGCCCGAGTTGACCATGAGCGACGTGATGTCGCGCCCGGTGAACGAGTCATTCGTGCCCGACTTGAGGCTGTCGAAGATGGTCGGGTACGCGACCTGGGACGAGTCGAGCCAGTTGAGGAGCGAGAAGTCGAGGACGGCTCTGCGAGGCGAGGCGCTCGTCGTCAGCTGCAGGCTCTCACTCGCTCTTGCGTCGTGCACAGCGTCGAGCAGAGGGTGGAGAGGGAGGGGGGAGACGAGACGCACCCGTCGTACACCGCGAGGTTGCGGCTCGAGTTCTTGAGGTCGTCCCACTCGAAGTAGACCTGGCCGAGCGACTTGAGCTGGCTGAACTGGACGCGCGCGTCGGCCTGCGTGTGGCACATCGTGCCCTCGGCGTAGTCGGTGAGGTTGCGGACGCTCGTGCCGTGCTGGTCGTACAGGTTGCAGGGGAAGTACCACCCCATCTCGTCGCCGTTGTGCGTGATGCCGGTGCGCGCGGCGGGCGTGATGATGCCGAGGCACTTCTGGTTGACCTTCTGAAACAGGAACGAGCCGTCCTTGCCGCCGGCGTTGAAGATGTCGTACAGCGGGTTCGAGCCCTCGGAGATGCCGGCCGCCGCCGGGTGCCGGAACCCGTCCATGTCGTAGTTGAAGCCGTGGAAGATCATCGAGCCCGTGTCGATGTCGCCGGCGCGGTACCGCAGGGCGGGCGTGCCGCACACGGTCTGGGTGAAGCCGAACGTGAGGAAGCCGACGAAGGCCATGGCGAGCGCGATGATGCTGAGGAGGCCGATCTTCTCGCGCCATGCCGACTGGCGGTCCTTGGTCTTGAAGCCTGGTGGGTGCGGGAGGGAGAGAGTCAGCGCTCGGACCTCACGAGAGGAAGAGGGGGGAGCGAGCGCGAGAGGGAGAGGAGGACGCACCGAAGCACTTGAGCAACGGTGCCGGGAAGCACGCCGTGAGGATGCGGCAGTAGATCATCCATGCGCCCATGGGCGGACCGGCGGCCTGCTGCTTGGCCTTCTGCCCGCGCTCGTACGCGCCGCCGGCGTGCGCGTTCTTCTTGCCGAGCTTGCCGCCGCCGACGCGGCGCATCGTGCCGCCGCGCTTGAACAGGTTGACGCCCGTCTCGTTGGCCATGCCCTCCTCGCGCGCGAGGATGCTCTTGCCGCGCCGGAGCGTCGTCGAGCCACTCGCCGACGGCTGCGCCGCCGCCGCCGCCGAGCCGCTCGGACCGGCGCCGCCTGCGCCCGGCGGGAGGGCGTGCGGGTGCGGGTACGTCGACGCCGACGCGGCTGCGGCGCCGCTCACCTCGGCGGGGCCGACCGGGTGGAGCAGGCCCGCGGCGGCCGAGTGCCCCGTGCGCGAGACGGCGGCCGTGCCGCGGCCCTCGGCCTCCATGGCGGCGGCGTGCTGGCGGTAGTTGTACAGGCGGTGCGACTCGTCGACGCGCTCGCGGTCGGGGCGCACGAGGGAGCGCTTGCGGCGGAAGTCGGCGCCCGAGTTGGCGGCCGACATGCCCGGGGTCGCCGCGAACGACGACGACGAGGCGGCGGTGCCGCCGGCGGACCCGGGGACGGCGAGCGACGACGAGTAGCCGACGAGGGGCACGTTGGCCTGGCTCGCCGTGTCGTTGTAGACGGACGCGGCGCCTGCGCCGTCGTGGCGCGAGAACTGGACCTTGTGGCCTGGGAGGCTGTCGACGGCGCTCTTGGTCGAGTAGGCCGAGTCGTACCCGGGCGACGGCATGCCCGGTCGCGGTGCACCTTGCGGCGATGCCGTGCCGAGGTAGGGTCGCGCTGCCGCCCTGTCGGGGCGGTGAGGCGGATCGTCTCGCGGGGGGCGATCGGACGGCGCCATCGAGCTCGACGCTCGTCGGGGGGAGGGGAGGGCGGCGAGAGGGGGCTAGGTCGATGTGCTGGTTCTAGTCGAGTGCCACTGGTCGTCGCTGGCTGGCTGGCGCGTCGAGGGGCCGAGTTGCGAGTGATGGGGAGGAGACGAGCGCAGGACGAGGCGGCGCGAGAGGAGGGGTGAGGGGCGGGTCGTAGTCGTGAGTCGGTCGGGTCGGTGGGCTGCTGCAGTCGTGCTCGACGTCGCCCTGGGCACCGCGGAGCAGTGAGCGCACGCGGACGAGGCTCGAGGCAACCAGCTCTCCGCGCCTCCCACCTCCTCCTCGGCGCTCGGTGTTTGAGCGTCTCGCAAATTGGCTTCCTCTCTCGCAGCTTCGACACAAGGTGCGCTACAATCGCCTTGCTTTCGCATCCGAGGCGACCCCGAGCAACAGCTCTCGCCGCCTCGACGAGCTTGCTCCCTCTCCGACAGCTCCCTCGCACGCGCATCTGTCACAGACGAGCTGTACTGCACCCGCACCCGCATCTACTGCTGCAGCCCGACCGTCTCCATCCCGGCGAGCTTCATCTTGACCGCCACCTCGAGCAGGTAGTCGAGGCACTCGGCTTGTCCTGCGCGCGCCGGGCAAAAGAGGTCAGCGACGACGAGAGCGGCGAGCTGTGCAAAGAGGAGGGAGGGGCGCACCTTTTGCGCGCTCGGCATCAGGGCCCCACGAGTAGGTGCCGTGTCGGCGGACGAGCACAGCGGGCTGCAGGGAGGAGGGAAGAGGGACGAGGAGGTCGGGTCAGCTGAGGTAGGAGGACGACGAGTTGACGAAGGGCGACGACGCACGGCGTCAGGGTACTTGCGCATAGCCTGCGTGCAAGTAGAAGCACCGTCAGCGACAGGAAGGAGAGAAAGAGAGGCTCGCAGGAAGCGGCGAGTCGCTCGAGACGAGCTCGTCCAAGAAGAAGAAGACGCACCTCCTCGAGTCCCTCTCGCAGGTCCTCCTCGTCGGGCGTGTTCTCGATGATGGGGATGACGAGCGTGTCGAGGTAGCTCATGGCCGTGCCCGTGCCGCCGTGCCGCATGCCCTTGATCATCTCCTGGTGCGAGATGCGGAACTCGTTGCCGGGCCACAGGAGCGTCGTCATGACGGCGTGCTGCGAGTGCGTCTGCAGGGCGCGCGAGAGCGAGTCAGCTTATGCAGGTGCAGGGGAGGGATGGACAGGAGGAAGAGGGACGCACGTGGATGCAGGCACCGGCGTTGCGCAGGTCGTAGGCATTGTAGAACAGGGGCGTGCACGCCGACTGCTTCAAGGGCTTGTGCACCGGCCACCGCAGGAAGTCGCGCTCCTTGAGCGTCAGGACGAAGAGGTCCCGCGGCTCGATCTTCTCCTTCTGAACGCCGCTGGGCGCGAGGTAGACGTTGTCGCTGCAGGGGGTGGGTGGTCGAGCGTCAGCGGGGCTCGCCCAGACCCCCCCCCCCAGGCGGGTTCGAGAGGAAGCGGACGCACCCGCTGCGAATCGAGATGCCTCCTCCAGTGCCCGTGACCCAGCCGAGGGTGTAGAAGCCGCGGCACAGCTCGGGGATGAGGAAGGCCGGGTGAGTCGGGTCGTCGCGGTGCTCGATGAGCGAGTGGTCGTTCGGGTGGTCCGGGTCGGTGGGTGGTGCGAGACTGTAGGGAGCGACGAGGGTCAGCATCCGGGCTCGGGAGGCTCGGCACGACGAGCGAGAGCTGCTCGCGGAGGAGGAGACGAGGGACGAGGGACTCACACCATGTCTGCAGAGCGCGCGCGGCCGAGGGGAGAATGGAGACCGAGGGAAAGGTCAGTGAATGCGTCTGAGCCGCCCAACAGAGGCCCTCGAGGTGCTGCTGGACCAGAGAAGGCCCGGACGGGAGGCCTGGGCGATGAAGTCCGAGGACGACGATGTAAAGCTCTGCTCGCTGTGCGATGGCGGGTGGGAGCTCCGAGATGGACTCACTGTATATGTATGCCGCTGGAAAGCCTGACCGAGCTGTAGAAGAGGACGAGGACGAGGTGGACGAGGAGGAGGAGATGGCGACCCGCGGCTTCCCTCTCGACCACTCCTCCCGCCTGCACTGCTGCACGCGCCGGGAGACGACCAGAGTGCTGCAAGGGGTGCGATAGGCACACGACGCGACCATGCGGCACGAGGTGCGTCGCCCTCTCCTCCTCCTCCTCCTCCCTCTCCCTACCTCCACTCGCGCGCCGCCGCTCCAGGGCCATGCTCGGCCGCAGTACGCCTTCAACAAACGGGCTAGCAGGGACCATCCATGAGCCACGAGGAGCAGCGAGTGCCACTGCCCAAGCCTGTCGCTCACGCTGACTCTCTCGCCTCCTCCTCCCGCCGCAGGCGTCAGTCGCCAGCCTGCCCGCCGAGATCCTCCTGCACATCTTTCACCTCGCCCAGGACGACCACGACTCGCACTACCCGTCAGAGCACCCGGCCGACTCGATCTTCCCCTTCTTCCGCCGCCGCTTGAACCCGAGCGTCGCCGTCTCGCACACGTCCCGCACCTGGCGCACCCTCGCCCTCGGCGACACACGGCTTTGGCGCACACTTCACCTCGACGGCGAGATCGATGAAGGGCGCGCCGAGGCCAAGGCGCTCCTGTGGGCCGAGCGGGCCACCACCGACGGTCCCAGGCCCAGCGCCGGCGCCGCGCCCGTCGCCGACGAGCCGAGCGGCGTCTCGAGCCTCGTCGTCACGCGCGCCCAGGACTGGTCGCCCGACGAGTTCGCCTACCTGTGCGACGCGCTCGACCTCATGGACCTGGTCCAGCTGCGCCGCGCGCGCATCTCGTGGCACGGCGGCGGCGTCGCAGCCGACGAGCAGCGCCAGCTCCAGTCGTTCCTGTCCCTCATCGTCTCGTCGGCATCGACTCTCGCAGCCCTCACCATCCACACGCCGGCGCACCTGCGCATCCTCTTCTCGCTCCCTCGCCTCGGCCACACGTTCGCCCACCTCGAGGACTTCGAGATCCGCTCGTGCAAGTCGTCAACGCGCTCGACCGACGTCTACCTCGTCCCGTCGTTCCTCCCTCGCTTCGCCGGCGAGCAGGACTGGGCGCCGCTCGCGCACCTGCGGCGCCTCGTCGTCGTCGGGCCCATCTGGCGGCTGCGGTTCCCCGACGGCACCGTCGTGTCGCCCGTCCTCGGATGGGAGGACGTGCCTGCGCTCGAGTACGCGCACCTCGGCGCGACGACGCCGCCGACGCACTGGGACCTGCTCTCGCACGCGAGCGGGACGCTGCGGCACCTCGTCCTCGAGAACTTTGTGTCGGACCATCGGCACCTCGACGACCCGGACGTCGCGACCGTCTTTCCTCGATTGCACACGCTCGAGCTCGTCAACTCGGGCCCGCTCGCGACCCGCCTCCTTGACCTCGCCGTCGGACAGCCACGGTCCTCGTCCGCCCCACTCGCCCCCCTCGACGACGCCGCACCGCCGCTCCTCGCACTCCCTCACCTGCGCCACCTGTCGCTCGTCGGCACCCTCCTCCGTCCCGCCCACCTCGCCCTCTTCGCCCGCAGCACGGCGCCCGTCCTCGAGCGGCTCGACCTGCGCCTCACCCTGTCGCTCGAGCCCGACATCCGGCTCGCGCTCCCGCTCCTCCTCGGCGAGCACCTGCACACGCTCGTGCTCCCTGCGCGGGCCTGGGTCGTACCGGCCGAGGTCGTCGAGCTGCTCGAGCGGGGAGGAGCGCCCGGGCTGAGGAGGCTCGAGTGGCGCGGCGCGGCGGCGAGGGGCGACGAGGTGGACGAGCCCGGCGAGGCGGCGTGGACGCCGTTGCAGAGGTGGGTCCTGCAGGACCGGGGAGTCGAGCTGGTGATGGACGGCGGCGAGGGATAGAGCACAGGGGGGAGGCTCGAGGCGGACGAAGGGGCCCGGGAACGGCGAGAGCGGTAGGCAGCAGTAGAGGCCTGGGCAACGAGTACCGTGTCGTTCCTCATGCAGCATGGCGAGCAGCCTCGACAGCTTTGTGCGAGCATGACCCGAGCTGTGCATCGGACGAGACGAGGCCCCGGCTGGCCCGAGCGAGCCAGCTCCTCCTCCGCCGCAACCTCAGCTCTGCGCTCCGCCGCCCATGAGCCCAGCTATGCCCTCTGCAGCGCAGCAGCCTCGCCCACCCGCCGTCCCCGCCGCACCACCGCACCGTCCACCAGCCGACCTCGGCTCCCCGCCCCGCTCAGCTCCCCCCTCCGCCCTCGCTCGCCCTCGACCCACATCGCCTGCGACCGCGCCACGAGCACCGAAAAGCACCACTCGGCATCGGTGGAAGCAGCTAGGAGGGCGGAGCAGCCTGCTGGCGGGCTCGACGTCGGCGCGTTCGCTTCATCAGGTTGAGCGAGGACGGATGAGGGTCGAGGGTCGAGGACGGGGCGCACGGCGGGTGCGCGGCGCAGGTCGAGTGTGTAGGAGTGAGGAGGGCGGGCTGGCAGTCACGCCGCAGCAGCAGGAGGGGCGGCCGGGCGCGAGGCGGTGTGACGAGAGCGCAGGTGCGCCTTCTCCTCTCTCTCTCTGCCGAGCACAGCGTGTTTGCGCGAGCGCGAGCTGACCTGCATGCACGCACAACACGCTCGCAGTGTACTACTTGGCGAGTCGCCGTCGAGTGCATGCATCCCTCGGCGCTCCTCGTCGGCCGAGCGACGCGACGCTCGATGCCAATCTAGCTTCGAGATTTCATCACTCGAGCGCCCGCACGCCGGAGTCTCAGCGAGGCTGCGCTAGCGCGTGCATGTGCTCATCGCCGTCCTGCAGTCGTGGACTGAGCGAGACGAGCCGCTCGTCCACGCTTTCGAGACCTTGCTCGCGCGCGCACGGTCCTCGGGCGCAGCTGCGGCGCTCGAGTACGTGCAGCGACGCTGCTGCTCGATGCTACTCGAGTCGGAGGGAGAGGCTGCGCTCGTGCTGCTGCTCGTCGACTGCATGCGTGGACGGGCGGGAGGACTGCGCCGGGCGGGTCGCCGCTCTTTCGAGCGAACCTTCTGCTTCTCCGAGCTGGCAGGGAGTTCCGGGAACGGTGCCGGGGATCAGGTCGACCGTGCGCGGCGCGGATCACACGGTGAGGGCGAGCGTCGACCGATCAGCGGACCTGCTCGCCGCGACGCGTCTCTCGAGCCGTTGGACGAAGAAGTGCGGGGCGTGCCAGGAGCTTGGAGCGCTCGATGGACCGGTGCCCAGAGTGGCTCCCAGGCGGCTGCCCGGTCAAAACAAACAACCCTGTGCGTGCCGCCGCCCTCGAGCACCCTTGAAGAAGGACCCTGACCTCGCTCCCTCCCTCTCTTCTCTTCTCTTCACTCGACTCCACCTCGACTCACAGCGTCTCTCCTTCGGCTCAGCCTCACCCTCGTCACTCTTTCAACCACCACCCTCAGCTCAGCCTTCCGCTCCCCAACCACCACCACCCCTCTCCTCAGCCAACATGCACGCCACCCTCGCCCTCGCTTCCCTCGCCTCGCTCGCGTCCGTCGCGCTCGCCCAGATCCCCACCGGCTACGGTCGCTTCCCCTGCACCCTCGTCAACGGCGACGGCACCTTCTCGGCCGGTGCGTCGTCCCCTCGCTCGCGCGTCGCCCTTCCCCTCCTCGACGCGTCGCTGACGCGCTCCCTCTCGCTCCTGCGTCCTGCAGACCCGAACCAGTGCCTCGACGCCGCCCTCATCAACCCGGCGGGCGGCGCCGACCCCACCCAGATGATCCAGGGCGCCGAGCCCAACCCGACCGGCGCCGCCTGCAGCATCGAGCTCGAGACCGGCGCCTACTTCTGCGGTATCGCCGGCGCCGACTGCTCGTCGGACGACAACTGCGACAACGGCACCTGCGACCTCGCCTCGGGCACCTGGTACGCTCCACCTCTCTGCTCGTCGCCGTCGTTCCCCAGATTCTGATCGAGACTGACCCTCTCTTCCTCGCGCTCTTCCTCGCTCGCAGCCAGGGCGGCTTCCTCCAGGACTGCGGCGGCGAGGACTCGAACTGCTCGGGCTTCCTCTACTGCAACAACGCCGACCTCTCGCAGGCGTTCTCGTGCGGTGAGGACGGCGCCTACTGCCAGGACCCGTACGCGACGAACGACGGCCAGACGGCGGCCGAGCAGGCCGCCGTCTACGACCAGTTCTGCTCGTCGGGTGCGTCTCGCCTCTCTCCTCGATCTCGTACGTGGCGGCCGTCGCTGACGCCGTCCCTCGCTCCTCGACACAGGCTACTGCTCGAACGTCGACGGCAACTGCGCTCAGCGCTTCACCCTCGGCCAGGACTGCTCGGCCGACATCTTCGGCTGCGGCACCACCGACGCCGGCGTCCAGCTTACCTGCGTCGACAACGCCGGCGTCCAGACCTGCCAGGTCGAGGGCGCTTCGCCCGCCGCCGGCCGTTCGCGCTCGCGCCGCGCGTCGCTCCACCGCCGCAACCTCTGCCCGGCTTCGCACACCGCCTGCGCCGTCGAGGGTGCCGCCAAGGGCTTCGAGTGCATCGACATCTCGTCCAACATTGAGCAGTGCGGCGCCTGCGCGTCGGCCGGCGGTGTCGACTGCACTGCCATCGAGGGCGTCGCCGCCGTCGGCTGCGTTGCCGGCACGTGCGAGATCTGGTCGTGCGAGGACGGCTTCACCTACGACGCCGCCACCGGCGCGTGCACCTCGGCCTAAACCCCCGACTTTGCCTCGTCGTCTCTCCCTCCCTCCTCTCGGGCTCTCTCTTCTCCTCGTCACGTATCTATCTTTCTCGCACCCGCCCCTTTTTCATTTCCACTCCGTTCCCTCCCTCCTGAGTAACGACTCGTAACGATCACGACCTTTTATCCTCCCTCCCCCTCCTTCCCGCCGCCGCATTTCGCCTTTCCGCCTTCCTCCACCCACCTCGACTCGCTCGAGAATGGCGCTGAGCGTCGGGTTCTGTGTAGATCGACTCCTCGCTCTCCTTTGTCCCCTCGTCGTCTCTCCCTCTTACCCTGGAACCCAGAATGGATGGAAATGACTCGCTCTCGTTGCGCGCCCTCCTTTCGCCTCGAGAGCTGCTCCGAAAGCCTCTTCCTCCTCGTCTTCGAGAGCCTCGTCAGCCGAGGAAAGGTGCAGCGAGTCCCGGAGCGCGCAAGGGCGACGCGTCGCTGTCGCAGCTCGTCACGCCGAGCGCGTCGGCCTTCTTCTCGTCGAGCCGTTGGCGACGAGCAGGACGCGACGCTCTCGCGCCGAGACCGTCACCGCAGCACGACGAGCTTCGACGTGCATCGAGAGCGACGCTGCGCGCAGGAGAGCGCAGCTAGTACATAGCTCCGGACCGCTCGAGCGAGCCGGAAGGTGCCGCTCGAGAAGGTCGTCGCGAGGCGCTGCGGCGCGACGAGTCGAGGAGGTTGACGTGACGGTGATGCACAGTCGCAGAGCAAGTCGCTCGACGGCGAGAGCTGCTTCGGCCGCGGTAGCAGGTCGGACTGGGAGCGTGCTTGCAAGGAGAGCGCGAGAGCTGCGACGCTCGAGCCGGTCCGAGCGGCCGTCTCGCACACCTTGCCCAGCAGAGATAGCCATGGCGGCGCGTGCAGCTCGAGAGAAGGCGCTGCCGCTCCTGCTTGAGCTGCGAGCGCGTTGTCGCCGCTGCCGGCCGGCTCGACGAGGAGGGCGAAGGCGGAGACGCGCAAGCGGAGAGCAGTGGCTGCGAGAGCCACAGCGCGGCGAGCTGAACCGGCAGGACCATGCTATGGGCACCTTACATCGGCAGAGCCTGGCAGGCTCCACGGCTCGAGCCTCAGGAAGCCAGACCGGCGGCGAGAAGGCGAGAGCGCGAGAAGGAGGAGAGGGGGAGAGCCGGCACGAGGACAGCAGCTGCTCGCTCGAGTGCTCGCCTCGAGGTCCTCGGAGAGGCCCCTGGCGGTAACAGCTCGCCCTGTGCGAGGCGGTGGAGCGTGCGAGCGAGCAGAGCCATCTCGTCTCCGCAACAGCGCTCTGCAGGCTACAGCTCGCTCCTCTCGACCACCTCGCCCCGCCTCGACCAGGGCCAGCTGCACCGAGCCAGCACAGCTCGTGCACCCATCAGCATGCCGGTCGACAAGCTCCACCCGGCCGTCCTCGAGCGCATCTTTGCGCTCGCGTCGCTCGACCAGGCCCTGTGGGAGACGCCCGACTACGCGACCCTCAAGGCGTGCGCGCTCGTGTACAAGCAGTGGCGCCACCCTGCCCAGGCCACTCTCGCCCGCCACGTCCGCATCGCCTCGCCCGAGGCCATGGCCGCCGTCCGCTCGCGCGAGTGCAGGCGCATGCTCGCCGAGCATCAGACCCTCGTCCTCGACTCGACCTTCCTGTGGGGCGCCGACACGTACTGGCTCCTCGACCGGTTCCCCAAGCTCGTCTCGTTCCGCCTCGAGTACGACCCGCTCCGCGGCAAGGAGGACGGCCAGGGCGAGCGCGACGACGAGTGGCTCACGTGGGACGTTCTGCGGCACCCTTCTCTCGCCGGTGCGTCCTGTCTCCCTTCTCCGAGCCTGCAGTGACTCGGCGAGCGAGTGCGGCGAGAGGTGCGACTCGTTGAGGCGACGCCGCTGACCTTCCCTCCCTACCCCTCCTCCCCCTCCTCTCTCTCTCGCTACGAGCAGGCGTCAGCAAGCTCTCGATCGTCGCCGACCTCGAGGACCCCGAGGACACGGCGCCCCTGTCGCTCCCCGTCACGCACGCGACCCTCGGCCGCCTGCCGTACGAGCACAACGCGTGGCTGCACCACGCCATCTTCACGGGCTCGAAGGCGACCCTGCGCGACGTGTCGCTCGACTTCAGTAAGGACGTCACCGACAAGCTCGCGCTCGACAACCTCATCGAGGAGTTCCAGGCCGTCGCGGCGACGGTCGAGCACCTGCACTTCCTCAACAAGCCCAACATCAACTTCCTCATGTCGCTCCACTCCAAGATGAACGCGATCAAGATGCCGTTCTTCTACTCGTGCTCGTACCCTCTCCTCCCCAACGCCCTCGCGCCGTTCAACATCCTCGCCCTCGCCGTCGTCAACAACGGCACGTCGCTCGTCGAGTTCGCCCTCGTCGAGCCGCCGTACCTCGAGCGCGCGACCGACGACGACCACGAGGCGCTCGTCCTGCGGTACATCGCCGCGTTCGGCTCGCGCCTCGACTCGTTCAACATGATGGGCCGCAAGTTCCGCTTCCGGTTCCCGCGCGAGTGGGCGGCCCGGTTCGTCAAGCTGCCCGAGATCGCGCGCTTCCTCGACCGCGCCGGCGCTCGCGGCTGCGACGTGTGGTGCGGCGCCGAGCAACGTTTCGAGTCGACTGTCAAAGGTGCGTCCCTTCGGCTTCTCTCGCGCACTGCTCGGCGCCGTCGCTGACTCGGCCCCTCGCTCCCTCTCTGCAGCCATGGAGAAGCGCAAGGGCAAGCGCGTCGCTACCGGCGGCGCCGTCGACGACGACGACGACGACGAGGCCAACACGGCGCCGATGCCGACGCTCGCCCAGGTCCAGCAGGTCCTCCGCCAGATGACGGCGCCCGGCGCTGCAGGCGCCGCCGCTCGCGCTCAGGCTGCGGCCGCGCGCGCGCTCCTCCCGCCGCCGCCTGCGCCTGCTGCGCCGGTCAAGGGCAAGGCGAAGGCCAAGGGCAAGGCCGGCGACAAGGTCAAGGCCAAGGCCAAGGGCAAGTCGTCGGAGAAGGGCAAGGGCAAGTCGGCTGCGGTCGCTGTGCCGCAGGAGGACGACACCGAGCTCGAGAGCGGGCCGGCCGTCGGGTCGAGCAAGGGCCCGATGATGGACAAGGGCAAGGGCAAGGGCAAGTCGGTCGCGGTTGAGGACGAGCAGGAGGAGGACGAGAGCGGGCCCGTGGTCGGCTCGAGCAAGGGCAAGGGCAAGGCCCGGGCGTGAGCCGCACACAAAGGCGCGGCGGTCCCCCTCTTTCTGATCTACTATCTATGCGTTCGCATTGTACCGTGTCTGCCTCGTTGCGTGCGCTGCCTGCGAGAGCGTCGAGCTTGCTGCCCCCACCTCGGCTTCATCTCCTTCTCCTCGATCCTCGCTCGCCTCGCGCCTCTCTCGGCAGCGCAAGCACCCCGACTGCTGCTCAGCCGTGCAGACCGACTACGCACCGACCTCGGCCGCCGCAGCATGTTCTCGTCCAAGGCGAGGAAAGCGCTCGACTCGGCGGCCGTCCTCGACCACTCGCAGCTCCTCCGGTCGCCGCAAGCATGGCAGCTGGGCCAGATCGCGTCGCTCGGACTCGGTGGAGAGCTCACGGCCATGACCTATGGTGCGTCCCCTCTCCCTCTCTCCTCTCGCTCCCGCTCGCGCTCGCCAAGCTGACCCCGACCTCGTCTGCCTCCTCCCATCCCCCGGCTCGCCTCGCCTTCCTCCCACAGATCCGGTCCAGTCGCTCCTCGCAGTCGGGACAGAGCATGGCAAGCTCGTCGTCCTCGGCGCGCCCGGCGTCGAGCTCGCCTGGGACCTCGGCCTGCACACCAAGATCCGGCACCTCGCCTTCAAGAGCGGGAGCGGCTTTCTCTGCGTCGTCGGTGCGTCCTGTTCTCGCTCTCGCCAGCTCCAGGATGAGCACGCAGCTCACTGCAGCCGCCCGCCCGCAGACGCCAAGAACACGCTGTCCGTCTTCGACCTGCAGCGCATCGAGAACGGCAAGCCTCACCGCGACTCGTCCCTCTCTCTGCGGTCCAACGTCACGTGCGTCTGCCAGTCCTTCCTGTTCGTTACCTGCGGGGGTAATGTAGCTGATGTCAGGCCCCCTCGCGCTGCAGCTGCCTGGAGTCGTCCGCCTCGCTCTCGTTCCTCTTCATCGGCGGCAAGGACGGCACCGTCGACCTCTACGACATCGACCGCGGCATCCTCGCGCCGCCCGAGGCCCGCATCTCGAACCTGTGGCTGTCGCAGGAGGAGATCCTGCGGCGGAGCGGCGTGCCGGGCGCACCCTCGCGACGACACATGTGCGTCCGCTCCCCCTCTTGCTCGCCGACTTCCTCAAGGACCCTGTGCTGATGCCGCCTCGCCCTCTAGCCCCGTCTGCACCGACGTCAAGATCCATCCGCTCGACCTCAACCTCGTCCTCATCGCCTACGAGGGCGGCGTCGCGCTCTGGAACCTCGCGTCGCGCTCGGTCGAGCGCACCTACGAGTTCGTCGTCCCGCCGGGCGCCCCAGGTGGCGGCAACGACTCGGAGGACGACCTCTTCACGGAGCGCCGGTCGCCCGTAACGTGCCTCGCCTGGCGCCCCGACGGCATGGTCTTCGCCGCCGGCCACGAGGACGGCACGATCAGCTTCGCCTCGGCCGACGACGAGATGCCCGTCATGATTCGCACCCTCGAGCGCGCCGACGTCAACAAGACGACCGAGGAGGACCTGTTCGGCTGGACGGGTCAAGGTCAAGCAGGTCACCGCCAGCCCGCCAACCGCGAGCCCGTCTTCCGCCTCGCCTGGTCGGCCTTCCCGCACGAGTCGTGGTTCTCGTCGTCGATCGGCAAGAGCGGCGGCCCCTCCTCGCCGGCCCTCCCAGCTTCGCCGAGCCTCGCCGACGAGAAGACGGACCTGCACGGCGGGACCATGCTCACGATCATGGGCGGCGTCCTCCCGGCCGACCCGGTCGGCATCCACGTCCTCGAGTTCGCGGCCTACGTCGCCCCGCCGGCGGCAACGGCCAAGCCCGGCAGCATCCCGCTCGTCGTGCGCGAGGCCCTGCGCAGCTCGATCTCGCCCGTCGCGCACCACCTCTACCCGACGCCCGCACCGCCCGAGGACTTCCTCCTCCTGCCTCGCGACAACCCGCACTACGGCCTCTCGTACGACCCGACCGCCATCATCATCACCTCGGGCCGAGACCCTCGGTGCCCGGTCCTGTCGGCGGCGCACGCCGCGAACAACATCGAGGCGTTCGCCTTCCCGCCAAGCAGCACTCGCGCTCCTCGTCCCCTCGTCCTCCCCTCGGCGCTCTCCTTCTCCGGCAAGGACACGTGCTCAGCGACGCAGGTCGTGACGGCGTCGAGCTTGTCGTACCGGCACCTCGTCCACCAGTTCGACGTCTCGGAGGAGACGGGCGAGCGGCTCCCGACGCACGGCGGTCGCGCCTCGCCCGTCGCCCGAGCAACTCGGCGCGGCCCTCCCCCTACCCTCAGCGACCAGCCGCCTCGACTCCTCCTCACCTCGCACGTCGACCTCACCGTCCGCTTCTGGGACATCTCGACGCCGTTGCTGTGGGGCCGCAAGCCCGCCGACGAGGGCGCACAAGCCCGCATCGAGCACGAGTTCCCGCGCCCGCTTCGTCACCTCGACGTCGACCTCAAGGCGGCGCTCTCGGACCCTCGGGCGAGCGAGATGGCGGCGGCGCGGCTGCTCAAGGAGCGGCCGTGGGAGCTCGAGATCGACAAGGTCTCGTTCGGCGAGGAGAACCTCGAGGTGGCGGTGAGCTTGTCGACGGGCGACTTGTTGGTGCTGAGGTGCGTCTCCTCCCTCCTCCCTCCTCCCGCAAGACGCTTGCTGACCCTTGGCTGCGTCCTACAGGTTTGCTTACGGCGAGCACCTCGCGACGATCGAGCTCGACCGGGTCGAGGCGGCCGGCGAGCTCGACGAGACGATCCAGGGCGCCTTGCACGACATGTCGCTCGACGGCCCTTCCTCCATCCCCGCCGTCCCTCGGTACGACCCGACGTCCTCCACCCCCGCCATCCCTCGGCACGACCCGACCTCGCACCCGGCCCACCGTGTGCCGTCGCCACCACCTCAGCACCGCAGCCGCTTCGGCTCCATTGCTCACCCAGGCCGCTCCCGCCACAACTCGACCGCAAGCGGCGCTCACCAAGCCGAGCTCGACCCGCAAGACCGCTACGTCGACCTCACCGGCGCCGCCGTACCGCGCCCTGACCTCGACGGGTTTCGGCCGGTCGCCGGGTTCCGCTTCTCGTCACCGGCGTCGGCGAGCGGCATCAAGGCGCGCAGCCGGCTCGCGCTGAGCAGCGTCGGCTTCCTCGCGGCGTCGAACGAGGCGAGCCTCATCGTCGTCGACCTGCGAGGGCCCGAGGTCGTCCTCGTCGACGTACCGGGCACGAGCGCTCCCTCGAGCAAGGGCAAGGGCAAGATCGACTCGTCGGCCATCACCGCCTTGAGCTGGAGTATCTGCGCGATCGGCGAGGGTGCGTCCTACTCTCCCTCGCTCTCACGGTCGGCCGCTCGAGCGACCAAGTTGACCTTCCCAAACGCTCGCAGACCACGACCGCTCGCCTCGACTCGTCGTCACCCAGGACTCGGGCCTCACGCGCGTCTTCGAGCTCTCCAACGTCGGCGGCTCGTGGTACCTGAGCGAGAAGTTCGTCTCGGTCCAGCACGACAGCACTCGGGGCGCCTTCGCCTCGTTCGTCCTCGACAAGGCCGGCAACGAGCTCGTCGCCGACGCCCAGAACCTGCAGCTCGCCCTCACGCACCAGGCTGCGCTCGGCACTGTCGAATCGTACGACCCGGCGGGCGCCATCACGAGCCTCTGGGTGACCGTCGCCCGGTCGACCTTGGCGTGCTACTTCAACCTCGACGGCCCTCGCACCGCCATCTACGAGGACGAGCACGCCCAGTTCGAGAAGGCCGTCGTCGTACACGTCCAGGGCTGTGCCGCGCTCGTCGTGCAGTCGCGCAACTGCACCTTGTCGATGTTCTCGCTGCCCGACCTCTCTTACATCGCTCGAGCCAAGTTCGACACGACGCTCCAGTGCGTCTTCGTCCCGCTCTCTCTTTCCACTTCTCGTTCACCTACTGACTGCGCCTCCTCGCCCGCAGCGACTCGGCCGGCGTCTTCTCGCTCGCGCCCGACGGCGACTACTGCCAGTACCTCGACGGCTTGACGATCCGCCTCGGCACGCTGCGGGACCTGTACCGCCCTGCGTACCCGCCGCGCATCGTCGCCTTCGATCCGTCGATCGCCGTCCCCGCGCAGACGAGCGCGCTGCAGGCCGTCGGCTCGGTCCTGGGGACGTGGTTCGGCGGCAAGAGGGTCTACACCGGCGCCGAGGTCGACGCTATCCGTGCGTCCCGATCCTTCCCTCACTCGCTCTCGGACTCTTTTTTCATCCATTGGACGAGGCTGACGCTCTTCTCTGTTCCCTCGCTCGCAGTCGGCGGCCCAAAACGTCCTCCGCCCAAATCTCGCCCGGCACCCGGCGCTCCTCCGCCCATCGTCACGGCGACCAAGAAGGCCAAAGCGCCTGCACCGTCGGCGTACGGTCCACCCTCGTCGGCCGCCTTCGTCCAGGGCGCGAGCGACTCGGCCCGCAGCATCATGGCGTCGACCAACGCGGCTCTCGAGCAGCGAGGCGAGTACCTCAACGCGCTCTCCGAGCGGCTCGGCGGCATGGCGAACGATGCAGCGACGTTTGCGAAAGAGACGAGGAAGACGGCGCAGCAGGAGGCGGCGAAGCGGTCTATCTCTGGGGCGTGGTCCGGGCTCCTGAACAAGCTCCCCTGAGCGTTCCTGAACGAGGTCTGCAATTGCGAATGACATTGAAACAGAGTGCGACGTGCTGCTACGACCGAGAGAGACAAAGAGAGAGGGGTATCGTCGACAGCGTGAGGCGCGAATGAGGTGCGCGGCGAGGGGTATCTCGAGGGTCAGGAGAGGAAGAGCGGGCGCGAGCGCTGCTCCTGCAGCTCGGGGAAGAGCACGGCGACGACCTCGTCGACGACGCTGTAGATGAGGTGCTGCAGGAGAAGGGCATCGTCAGCTCGGTCGGCCGCGAGAAGGCCGCGAACGAGAGGACGCACCTTGTTGAGCCGGCGGTTCTGGAGGACGGCGAAGAGGCTGCGGGCGCCCTGCTTGGCGTTCTGGCGGCCGATGAGGTTTGCGGCGACGTCTGCAGAGGGTCGAGCGAGAGGAACGTCAGCAAGAAGACGTCGCGCGGCGGGTCGAGACAAGGAGAGCGCACGGACCTGGCATGAGGGTCGAGAGCTTCCTCCTCGCCGACTCCTTGGTCTCGGCTCGCTGAGCAGCCGAGCGTGGAGGCTCCTTCGGCTTGAGCTCGCCGCCTGGCCACATGGCGTTCTGGAGCGTCGAGATGTAGCTGACGAGCTGCGGCGGCGCGAGGAGCATCTTGACGCTGTCGCGGAACTTGCTGCGCGCGGTCGATCAGAGGGGCGTCAGCCATGCACAGCGTCGTTGAGAGCGTGCGAAAAATGTGAGCGAGAGGACGTACCGCTCGATGGTGCCGCCGAGGACCTGCTGCAGGACGATGAGGATGGCTTGCCGGCGCAGCCAGTTGTCCTTGAGGCCGAAGATCGTGATGGCCAGGTCGCAGAACGGCGCCGTGAAGTAGGTGAGGGCCTCGTCGCCGGGTGCGCTTGATGCTGCCGCCGTATCCGAGCCGAGGAGCTGGCCGACGAGGTCCTCGTCGTTGACCTTGGCGCCGACGCCGCCGAGGGTCGCCCCAGCGAACTCGGCCGCCTGCTGCCCGAGGCGAGCGACGATCGTGTCGACCATGCTCGTCGTCGACGTGCCGAGGACGTCATCGATGCCCGACGTGAAGCCGCGGTACAGGCTGCGCAGCGCTTGACCCGGGAGGAGCGGCGCGGCGACTTTGCGGGCGGCGTCGCTCTTGGGCAGGGCGATCGTCTGCTGCGAGAGGAAGGCGCGCAGCTCGCTGCTGCGGCAGATGACGGGGATGCGGATGAGGGCCTGCGAGCGGGACGAACGTCAGCGAGGTCCCCCAACTTGAGAAGGCCGCGAAGGAGGAGGAGGAAGAGACGCACCTGCAGGTACCGCTCGAGGCCTTCTCGACGCTGCTCGACGAATTCCTTGCTCCAGATGCCGACGAGGCGCTTGCTCGGAAAGTCGAGGTAGCGCGCCGCGACGTACTTGTCCTTGAGCTTGCCGTACAGGCTCGAGAACTCGCTGTACCGCCGCGTGACGATCCACCCGGCGCGGAACGAGCCGTCGGGCGCGAGCTGGTGCACCTCGACGAGGTACAGCTGGAAGCTCTGCGCGCTGCTCGAGGGCGCGAGCGCCGTCGCCGCCGAGGACGAGCCCGAGCCCGTCCCGCCGCCGGCCTGCCCGACCGTCGTGCCCGGGATCGCGACCCGGGTGCGGTCGGGCGTGAGCTCGTTCTCCGAGGCCTGCGCCTCGTACTGATCCTTCTGGAACGAGACGGCGCGGACCTCGCGGCGCAGGCTGTCGCGCGACTTGACGAGGAGCTTGAGCTCCGACGCGTTGCCCGTCAGCTCGGCCTTGCGGATGAGGGCCTCGACGACGGCTTCCTGGCCCTTGAGCTTGGCGAGCGACTCGGCGAGGCGCGCGATCTCGGCGGGGAGGTGCAGGTCGCCCGGCGCGGGGAGGACGATGTCGTGCGGGTCGAAGTCGCTCTCGCGGTCCGCCTCGTCCTTAACGTCGACGTCGTCGAGCGTCTCGTCGTCGTCGAAGACACCTCGAGGTCGTGCAGGACGAGGCGGGAGCGCCGGCGGCGAGGTGACGCCTCGCGGCGCCGTCCCGACCGGGCTCGTCGGCAACGACGGCGACGACGCGCCCGACTCGGTCGCGAACAGCGACGCCTTGCGTTGCACGTCGGCCGACACGCGCCGCACAGCTGGACCGACCGCAAGCGAGCCGCCCTGCTGCAGGCTCGCGAGCGACGCCGTCGACCTGCTCGCCTCGGGCTGGGCCCGAGCGTCGGTCGCGAGGATCGAGTTGAGCGCCTCCTGGATCGCCTCGATCGTCTGGACCTGGACGTAGTCGTCGTCCGAGTGCACGCCGTCGTTGTCGTTGTCGTCGTCGTCGTCTGCTGCATCGTCGGCAGCGGCGGCGCCGAAGAGCGGCGAGCGATCGATTTCGGGCTGCGGCGACATGAGGAACTCGAGCGAGTCGGCGAGGTTGGCCCGGCTGCGTCGGGCGCTCGAGCTCGCCGTTGTCGCCGTCGCAGTCGGCGCCGACGCCGCCGACGCAACCGTGTCGACCGAGCCGTTCGACACCTTGCGCACCGGGTTGAAGCGCGCCGGCTCGCCGCCGCCGCTGTCGAAGAGGTCGGGCTGGCGCGCTGCGGGCCGGTCAAACGCGACGGCGTGGAACGTGACCTGCGGCGGGGCGGTCTCGGTGCGCTGCGGGCGCTGCGTGCGCGACTGACCGAGGAGGGCGGGCGAGGCGGGTCGAGGAGGAGGGAAGGTAGGGGATCCGAGCGGCGCCGCGGCGACGAGGTCGGTTGGCGTGCTCGAGGCGCGTAGAGGTGGTACTGGAGGGTTCGAGCACGATCGAGGGCGAGCGGGCCGAGTCGCCAAGGGCGACGGCGGCGTGATGTAGGCGGCGGGAGGAGCGAACGAGGTCGGCATGGCGGCGACGGCCTTGAAGTGGAGGTCCGAGCGCCGGAAGGCGGGCAAGTCCTCCTCCTCGAGGAGCGCGAGGACGTCGCCCTGGATGGCGAAGAGCGCGTGCCGGACCTGGCGGACCTCCTGCGGCGTGACGACGGCCGACGACGATGCCGCTCCTGCGTCTCGGCGGTCGACAACGAACGAGCGCACCGTCTCGAGGTGCGCCTTGCTTGAGCGAAACGAGTCGCTCGCGAGGTAGGCGTCCCAGATCATGCGGATGTCGTCGAGCGCGATCGAGCCGTCGTCGAGAGCGCTCGAGCCCGTCGTCGTCGTCGGCAGGTCGACGTCGAGCTCCTCGAGCGGGTCCTTGAGGCCCTCGACGAGGAGCCAGAACTGGGCGCGGGTCGAGTGCCGCCGGCGCTCGAGGAACTCCATGAGGTAGGTGACGGCGGTCGGGTCGAGGAGGAGGTCGCGAAGGGCGGGTTGGCCGTGAGTGGCGGGGCTCGACATGACGCTCGGTGCACGCTGCAGGGCGAGGACGAAGAGTCAGTTCTCGGTGACGGTGAGAGAGGGAGAGTGCGCGAGCTGGACGACGCACCTCTCGAGAGTCGGGCCCTCCAAGCTTGGCGATGCGGCGGTCGATCTTGCGCTTGGCCGAGTACAGTCGCTCGATGAAGTCGACCCAGTCGGCAACCTTGACGCCGTCGACCATGTCGTCGAGCGCTTTGCCGTCTGCAGGAAGCCCGAGTCAGCGACGAGCGTCCGAAAGTCGAGAGCGAGAGGGGAACGAGCGCACCTGTCGCAAGCTTGGCGCGCCGGATCTGGCTCGTCACGTCGCTCCTGAGCCGTCGAGCGTCGCCGAGCGTCGTCAAAGCGCCGATGTTGGCGAGCCACGTGTCGAACTGGCGCGCGCTCGTGCGGACCGTGACGACCTCGGTCTTGCGCGCCGGTGCCGTTGCCGTTCTTGTCGGCGGCGGCGGCGCCGAGAGGCCGAGGCCGGTAGCGGCGGCGAGTGCGGGTGCCTGCTTGTCGAGCGCCTCGCGGAACTCGGTCACCATCTTGCGGTCCCGGATGGCGGCGCCGGCCTGCAAAGCGGAAAAGTCGACGTCAGCCCGAGGTCCGAGAACGGCTGCCGAGAGGAAGAGTGCGAAAGAGACGCACCTTGTCGTCGATGAGGCGGTTGTAGAAGTCGGGGTCGGACAGGAGCTCGAAGACGGGGAGCATGACGGCGCTCGAGACGATCTCGCGCACCATGACGGCGACGGCGGGGCTGTCCATCTCGCGCCCGGGGACGACGAGCGGGAGGAGGGCGCCGAACAGGTCGCGCAGGTAGGCTTCTTCTGCCGGGCGCGAGTTGGTGCCGGCGACGTCGACGGCCGGGTGGAGCCGGGCGCCGCTCAGGTCGGCGTACCTCGACGCGACGAACAGGTCGGCCTCGTCCGAGTCGCCGGCGCCGGCATGGAGCGACTCGTGCGCCTGACCAAAGTGCTCGAGGTGGGCCGTGATGCGGGGGAGGATGCGGCCGACGAGGACCTCGGACCAGTCGGGCGTGTTGGCGAGCCGGGTCGAGAGGGCGACGAGCGTGTCGCGGATGGTGCGGTCGACGGCGGCGGGGAAGACGGGCGAGTCGGAGAGGTTGTCGTACCACCGGTGGACGAAGTCGCGCAGGACGAGGGCGAGGAGCGAGTCGAGGGCGGCCTCGAGGAAGGGGGGAGCGCCGGGGAGCGAGGTGCGGCTCGAGGCGGGCCCGGCGGCGGCGGCGGCCTCCCACGCCGCCTTGGTCTGGGTCATGGCCCATGCTGCGGGCGACGTGAAGTGGAGCGGCGGCACGCCCGCCCACGTGCCGTCGAGCGGGCGCTGTCGAGCTCCCCCACCTCGAGCGCGACCCGAACCGTGTCGCGCGCTCGCCCTTGCGGTGCGCTGCTCTGCGACGCGTGCGGCCCAGACCCAGGCCCCGAGTACGGCGACGACGGTGGTGACCAGGGCGAGGGCGACGAGGGCGAGGTTGAGGAACGAGGCGCGTGCGAAGATGGCGACGACGAGGAGCGAGAGGGCGAATCGACCGCTGAGGGGCATGGGCGGGGGTCTGGTTGTGGCTGGATAAGGCTGGAGCACGCCCAAGTGGCTCTAGTCGGCGCCAGGGCGGGCGCAGCGAGGCGACAGAGCCAGAGCCGAGAGGGACAGTCCGGTGCTCGTCCTCCTCATCTCGACCACGGCCACACCTCTCGCACCACCTCGAGCCACCGAGCAGAGCAGTCCAGCAGCCAGGTGCGTGCTCTCACTCCACCTCGGCGAGCTCTCACGCTGACCCGTGTTCCCCCCGCAGCTCGCTCTCGCTCATCATGGTGGCCGCGGCCGGTCCCTTTCGTGGGCCCGCTCCAACTCGCACGACCGCGCACGGTGCACGCAAGCAGGCCGTCTTTGCCCAGGTACGTCCCAGTCCCCCGCACTCCGCCCGGAAGATGAGCTGACGCGCCCCCTCCTCCCAGTTCAAGGCCGTCTGCGTCCCTCTCCTCGAAGTGGCGCGCGCACCCTCGTCCGGCCAGGCCACTCGCACCATCCTCGACCTCGTCGACAGCCTCACCAACCTCCTGCGCGCCACCCCGAGCCACGCCTTGTCCCCCGCCCTCGCCAACTACGCCTTCTTCCCGCTGTCGGCCCTCCTCCGCCCGCCGCTCGACGGCCGCGACCGCGGCGACCGCGTCCTCGAGGCCACCATGCACGCCCTCGCCGCCCTCGTCGTCCAGTGGCGCGCCGTCGGCATGGACGCCCGCATCCGCCAGGAGCTGTGGACCATGACGGCCCTCACGCTCGGCGGGCCCCTCGACCCGGCCGGCCCGACCAAGGGGCCCGCCGCTGCAAGGGCCAAGGGCAAAGGCAAGGCCCTCGAGCGCACCGAAGAGGCCGAGCTCGCCATGGTCGACGCGCTCCTCGCCCTCATGCGGCCCGACGACTGCCCCGACCGAGCACGAGGCGGCGACGGCGACGACGACGACCCGCTCGGCGAGCGCATCGACTGGGCTCGAGTCGACGCCTCGGATCCTCGCAGCTTCGACGAGCCGCCACCACGAGCGCGCGATCCGCCACCGCCCGTGCCCATCCTCTTCCACACCCTCACGACCCTCCTCGCCCTCGCGGCGGAACCGACTTCGCTCCTCCAGCTCCAGCTCTCCTCCCTCGACGCCCTCGAGGTCCTCTTCACCGAGTACCTCGCGCACCCGGCACCGAGCGCGACGCTCCCGCCTCCAGGCGCCGGCCCGTCGCCGCTCCTCGCGACCGCCCTTCCCGGCACGGCGTCGACCCTCTCGCGCGTCGCCCTCTCGATGCCGAGCTCCTCCACCTCGTCCGAGTATGGAAAGACGGCTCGCCGTCAGGCGTCGCCCGTCGTCGTCGCTGCGCTGCGAGCGCTCGCGCGCGTCGTCGTCGAGACGGTCGGCGACGAGGTGACGCGCTCGCTGCGGTCGGGCGCAGGCGCAGGACGTGACGAGGAGGGTGTACGGCCGGCCACGCTCGAGGAGCTCGTCGAGACGAGCATGAGCAGCCTTGGGCTCGAGGCGGCCGCCGACGAGGACGAGGCAGACGACGCGCACGAGCCCCCGGGCGAGCCGCCCGCGCCCGCGCCTCCTCCTCCACTGGCCGCCGCAGGACCCGTCGTACCCACACCCTCATGGCTCGCCTTCACCCTCACGTCCCTCTCGACCCTCTTCGCCGCCCTCTCCCCCCTCTCGACGCACGACTCGGCGCCCGTCCGCACCGCCCTCGTCGCCCTCTTGTCCGACGTCCTCTCGCGCTGCCCCGAGACGCTCGGCGCACACGCCGAGATCCTCATCGAGGGCCTGCTCGCCCTCGCGAGCGACGAGTGGGAGACGGTCGGCGCGCCCGCGCGGCACGCACTCCTCGCCGCCTTCGCCCGCCCGGGCAGCGAGGCCGCCGCCGCCGACGACGAGGTGCAGCACCCGCTCGCGCTCGCAGCGAGGATCGTCCAGCGGCGGCTCGCGGCGCTCCCGGGCTCGCTGCGCCGGCAGGACGAGCACGCCGTGCGGCGCGGAGCCGCCATCGTCCGCACGGCGCTCGACCTCCTCCCCGCCGCCGCCGCAGCAGCGAGCACCTCGTCGCCCGCCGCAGCGCGTCGAGCGTCGAGCGCGCTCCACGGCGTCGACAAGTGGAGCTGGGCGCTCCTCGGCGCGCTCGAGGTCGAGCGTGTGCCTGCCGCCGGTCGAGCAGCCGAGGGCGGCATGGCGCTCGCGTGGATCACGTCCTCGGGCGACTCGCCGTCGTCGTCGAGCACGGGCGAGACGGCGCACCCGCCCGTGCGGCTGCGCGGCGTCAACGAGGCGGCGACGGTCCGTGCGCTCGAGGCGCTCTGGATGGCGCTCGGGCGCGCGAGCGCGACGGCGGGCCAGGCCGGCGAGGTCGTCGAGCAGTTCGTCGGCGTCGCGCTCGGGCCGAGGAGGAGCGAGGGCGCGGCGGTGAGCGCGCTGTGGGTGCTCGACGGCGTGCTCAAGGGCGTCGGTGAGGCCCGAGCGTCGGCGGCGGGCTCGAGGGAGCGGCGGCAGGTGTTCAAGCGGGCGACGAGGGCCGTCCTCGGGCTCATGGAGGACCTTGAGGACGCCTCGGCGGAGGAGCAGCAGGAGGATGCCTCGGCGGCCGGCCGAGGCGAGGAGCAGCGCCGGGACCTGCTCGTCGCCGACGACGACGACGACGGGCGCAGCTCGACCTTCGGCCTCATCGAGCACAAGAGGGGCGTCACGGACGTGCCCTCTCTCGACGCCTACTCTCCTGTCGCGGCGGGGGCGACCTCTCAAGACCGGCGGGCGTCGCACCTCCTCCTCCTCTCGGCCTTCTCGCTCCGTCTCCTCGCCACCTCGGCCTCGGCGCTCTCGTCGTCGTTCCAGCCCTTTCTCATGCAGTCCCTCTACCACGTCCTCGCCCACCTGTCGCCGACGACGCACCCGTTCCTGCGCGCGCACGCCCAGCACGCGCTCGCCCTCATCTCGGACGCGACGGCGTACGCCTCGCCGCACAACCTCGTCCTCGCCAACGTCGACTACGTCGTCAACTCGGTGTCGCAGCGCCTGTCGGTGTCGCGCCTCGAGCCCAACGCGCCGCTCGTCCTCGTCGAGATGATCCGCCTCGTCGGCAAGCCGATCGTGCCCATGGTGCAGGACCTCGTCGACGACGTCTTCGAGGCGCTCGACGACTACCACGGCTACGAGGAGGTGACGGTCGGCTTGTGGGCCGTCCTCGACGCGCTCCTCAAGGCCATGGTCGAGGACCTCCCGGCGAGGGCGGACGACCTCTCGAGCACGACGGCGGCGACCAAGCACACGCCCCGCCCGGACCCGGCCGAGGACCTGCGCGACCTCGAGCGCTGGCTCGACCATCGGCGCGCCGATGCGCCCGCCGCCGCCGACGACGACGACCCGGCGACGACGGACGACCTGCCCGAGGAGAACCCGCGGCGGCCGTTCGCCTCGACCCGCCAAGACGACTCGAGCACGTCGCCGCCGCCGACCGAAGGCGGCGACGCCAAGCCGGCCGACCCGACCTTCGCCTCGGACGCCATCGCCCCACCGACTCGCCCTCAGCGTGTCACGGCGCAGATCTTGCACAAGGCGCTCTACTTCCTCTCGCACCCGTCAGCCTTTCTACGCGCCCGCGTCCTATCCCTCTTCGCCTCGGCCGTCCCCCTCCTCACGCTCCCCTCGCTCTCGGACGACGGCGCCGCCCCGACCTCGACCTCGACCTCGTCCTCGTCGTCGGCCCCGCCCACAACCGCCTCGACGCGCGAGGCCGACCTCCTCCCCGTCGTGCATCGCGCATGGCCGCTCATCCTTCTGCGCCTCGCGCCGCCGCCGAGGGAAGAAGCGCCCGTCGCGCTCGAGGCCGTCCGGCTCGTGCAGGCGCTCGCCGAGCACACGGGCGAGTACATGAGCCGCCGCATCGCCGACGACATCTGGCCTCGGTTCGCAGCGCTCCTCGCCTCGCCGTCGTCGTCGTCGACTGCGGCGGGCGCAGAATCGGCAGCCGGGCTCGGGCGCTACAGCGCGCAGCACCGCCTGCACGCCGCCGTCCTCTCGGCGACGCGCTCGATCGCGCGGCACGTCCCGATGAAGGAGCCGCAGCTGTGGGACGCGGCGCTCGTCCTGCGGTGGTTCGTCGTGCCCGTGCGCGGCGTCGAGCCCGAGCTGCGCGAGCTCGCGAGGGGCGCGTGCGAGGCGCTCGGGCGGCAGAACGCCGATGCCGTGTGGTGCGTGTTCAGGGGGACGGTAGGCGGCGAGGGCGCAGAGGGGCTGCCGAGGTGGCTCGGGCGAGGGTGGGAGGGCGTCGAGACGAGCGCAGAGGTCGAGTCGATCTTAGCGGGCTTGTAGAGCCTGCAAAGCCGGCACTGCTCCTCTCAGATCCTTTCAGCAAGCAGCAGCAGTTCCGTTTCGACGAGCAAGCTATGAAGAGCTGCTCACATAGTCGCTCTCGTGAGCCTCGTCGCACGCTTTCGCTCTCTCTCGCTTTGAGAAGGTCCCGACTTGCTCGACTCGTCTCGTCAACCTCGTCCTCGCTGCAGCTCTATCTCGACGGCTCGCTCGCTACGAGTTCCTCCCCTGCACAGGCTTGTAGTCCCGCAAGAGGACGGGCACGCTCTGCACCGGGATGAGGCCCGCCTCGGTGATGACGACCGTGACATCCTCGGGGCGCGAGACGTCGTACAGGAGCGAGAGGGGCGAGAGGTTGGTCGGGAGGGAGGGTGCGCTCGAGGGGGAGGGCTTCGAGGTCGAGGAGGTGGTGGGTGCGGCGGCGGGAGAGGGGAGGTCGGAGAGGAGGGGGAGGGGAGTGGCTGCGCGCGGCGAGAGAGGAAGCGTCAGTCTCGGCCCGCACAGCACGACCAGCATGAGCTCGAAAGAGCGAGAGAGGGAACGCACCTCGCTCGTTGCCGACGATCGAGTCGAGCATGACGCGCTCCGAGAACTTGTACGTCTCGCAGCAGCACACGACGGGGACGCCCTTCTCCCTGAGCATCATGGCGACCATGGCCGTGCCGGCGCGCGAGAACATGCTGCCGTTCGAGAGGAGGGCGTGCGTGCCGAGGAGGCACAGCGAGACGCGCGGGAGGACGAGCGACAGGGCGGGGAGGAGGACGTAGGTCGTCGGGATCGAGGCGAGGCGGAGCGAGTGCAGGAGGTGCTTGCCTGCGCGCACGAGGAGGAGAGATCAGTACGGTGTGGGGGTGAGGAGAAAGAGAGGAGAGGGAGGGGACGCACCCTCGTAGAGCGGCCGCGAGTCGACGACGACGACGCTGAACTCCTTGCCCTGCCGCTTGGCCTCGAGGAGGACGCCCTCGACGACGCTCGAGCGCGCATACGTGAGGATGACGTCGCCGTCGTTGATCTTGTCGACGGCGTGCTGCTCGATGACCCTCGAGGCGAGCAGGATGCGGTCGCGGATGAACGAGTCGATCTTGGACAGGAGGAGCTGCTTGGCCTCGTCGAGGTCCATCTCCATCTCGATCAGGCTGATCTCGTACTTGAGGTACCGGATCGCCGTCCCCATCGAGACGGACAAGGGCCGCGCGCGGATGAGGTGGGCGATCTGCGGGTTGAGGTGCGTCGTCGGGAGGTGGCGCGTGAGCGACGTCTGCGGCGGAGGCGTGTACGACGAGATGATCTGGGTGCGAGTGTGCGAAGAGAGAGTCAGCCACGTTGCGCGCAGCGACGGAAAGGTGAGAGGAGGGCGAGGAGGGAGACGAGGACGCACATCCTTGAACGCCTCGAGCATGGCGATGCAGCGCGCGTTGGCGCCGACGACCTTGAACTCGGAGTACTGGAGGGCGAGGCGGATGATGCTCGGGTGGAGGTTGGCGGTCGAGCTCTTTGCCGAGTGGCTCAGGCTCGACGAGGGGAGCGGGAGGTCGAGGTGGAGGAAGGGCTGGAGCGTGTCGCTCGCTGGGCCGCCGAGCGCGCTCGCCGAGTCGCCGCCGCCGTTTGCGCCGCCCTTGCTGCCCGCCGCGCCGCCCTGACCTCCTGCGCCGCCTGGACCGCCGCCCTGGTGCGCGAGAGCGGACGGGCCGTCGCCCTTGCCCTGGCCCGGCTGCGCGCCCTTGCCGCCCTGGGTGTTCTTGCCCTTTGCGCCCTGCTGCGCGTGCTGGCCCTTCTTGGCCGGGTCGTCGCCGGCGTCTTGAGGTGCGGGCGGGGTGTCCTGGACCTTTTGGGCGCGGCGTGCGGCTTTGGCGGCTTTGGCCTGGTCCTTTGCCGAGGGCTGCTTCTTGGGCTTGGCCTGCTGGGGCTGCTGGGCGGGCGAGGAGCCTGCTGGTGGTGCGGCGGGCGGTGGAGGCTTGCCCTGGGCGAGGAGAGAGGCCGGGCGAGGGGACGACATGGCGGCGGTCGAGGGGCGCTGTTGGAGCGAGGCGGGAAGGGTCGGTGTACTAGCTGTGCGCTGACGGAGAGCGCGGCTGTCCCTAGCAAGGTGCGCGGCGAGGAGATGAGGCCAGAGCCAGCTCGTCGCTCCGAGTCCATCTCTCGAGGTTGACCCTCTCTCTCTCAGCCACAGCCACTCGCTCGACTGGGCTAGGACCGAGTGCAGCACACCTACAGCCACTCGATCCAGCCGGCCAGCCCTCGCCACCGCCACCCGCGCTCGACTCGCGCCCCCTCCTCCCCCTCCTCCACCTCGCCCCTCTCCACCACCCGGCTCGCACCATCCGCACGGCCACGATGAGCACCGACGACCCGCTCAACACCCTCGCCGTCCTCGTCGGACGCGCCCTCAACCTCAACCCCAACCCGGTCCTCGCCCACACCGTCTTCCGCCTCAGCCAGTCGCACCCGGACGTCGACCGCTTCCACAAGGCCCTCACCGCCTTTGGCCGCTTCTCAAAGCAGCACGCCCAGGACATCTGGGACGAGTGCCAGAAAGAGGACCTCGTCGCCCGCGCCTTTGCCCAGCCTGGCTCGCACGCCAACGGCGGCCGCCTCGCCGTCCACGATCACGACGTCCTCGAGCCCGACGCGCCCGTCCGCGCCGGCCTGTCCGTCACCGCCTCGGCCGACAAGCACGTCTTCAAGGCGCCCAGCCTCCCGGCGAGGAGCACCCTCGGCCTCGACCGCCTCGCCGCCGACAAGCGTCGCGAGCGCGACTCGACCGCCTCGTCGTCCTCGTCGGCCCCGGCCCTCAAGCGCATCAAGTACGACGACGACGACGATGTCCACGACTCGTACAAGAGTGCGTCCTCACTTCCCTCTCCCCCTCTCGCGCCCTTCTCGCACCGAGCCCATCCTGACCCTCCATCCTCCTCCGCCTCCCCCTCTCCTCCCTCGCCCGCAGTGCCTGCCCGCCCCTCCGCCCGCCCGACCAACCCGCGCTCTCGCCCCGACGCGACCCCCTCGGCCGGCTCGGGCCTGTCCGACACGGCCGCGCGCAAGCTCGCCGAGCACCGCGCCAAGCGCGCCGCCCAGGCGCCCGCCGGCGGCGACTCGCGCGCCCTGCGCGACGCCGACGAGGGCGGCAAGCGCGCCATGGAGGGCTTCCGCGAGCGCCTGAACCGCAACGAGGAGCGGCGCCGCGACGACGGGCGGCGAGGAGGGTACGACGGGCGCGACCGCGAGCGCGACGACGGGTACGGCGGGCGCAGCGTGCGGCGGGACGACGCTCGAGGGCGTGACGAGCCGCAGACGCCCGGCGGGTCGTTCACGTCGAGCGCGCGCCTGCGCAATCAGGGGTGGGACTCGACGCCCCGCAGCGAGCGCGGGCCGTCGGCGACGCCGCGCTCGAGGGCGGCGGGCGCAGGGTGGGACAGCACGCCGAGGTCGAGTCGCGGCGGCGACGACGACGGCGGGTACGACGCGCGGCGCGGCGGCAGCAGCTCACGTCGCCAAGGAGGTCCGGGCGAGCGCGAGTGGGACACGCCTCGCTCGGTCCGGGTCGCCGCCGGCGACGAATCGCCCGGGCCTCTCCCTCGCGGCACGCCCTCGACTCGAGGCGGGCCGAGCACGTCTCGTGCCGACCGCGGCGGCGACAACGGCGGCGGCGACGACTGGGAGCAGGACGCTCGCGGCGTCGACCGCGAGTGGTACAACATCGACGAGGCCGGTGGTGACATGGGCGGTGGCGGCGACTTTGACGGCTACGACGCCTTTGCCGAGCGCGAGGCCGAGCTCATCGCCAAGGCGGGCGGCGGCGCTGCCGGCCCGCGCAAGCGCGTCACGGCGAGGCAGGCGGCGCGCAACGCCGACAGCGAGCAGTGGGAGCGCAACCAGCTCGCGCTGTCGGGCGTCACGGGCGAGCGGCGCACGCTCGACTTTGACGCGCTCGACGACGACGAGGAGAGCCGGGTCCACATCATCGTGCACGACCTCAAGCCGCCGTTCCTCGACGGCCGCCAGGCCTTTACGCGCCAGCTCGAGCCCGTCAACCCGATCAAGGACCCGACGAGCGACCTCGCCATCTTCTCCAAGAAGGGCAGCGCCCTCGTCAGCGAGCGCAGGGCCCAGCGCGAGCGAGAGCGGGTGCGTCCTCTCTTCCTCCCTTCCCTCCCTGTGCACGGCGTCGTCTCCCTCTCACGCTCGGCACTGACGATGCTCGTACTCCCTGCAGGCTGCGGCAAAGGCTGCGAGCCTCGCTGGCACGACGCTCGGCAACATCATGGGCGTCAAGGAGCAGGCCGAGAACGCTGACGGTGCGCTCGCTCCCCCTCTCCCCTCACTCCCTCTCTCGGTCTCGGAGCTGACTCGGCGACTCGCCCTTCCTTCTCGCTCGCTCTCGCAGGCGAGGCCATCCCCGACAAGGACCCGAACGCGTCGACCGGCGACAACGAGCGCGACGAGGCGCGCAAGGGCGGCGACTCGCAGTTTGCCGAGCACATGAAGAAGGCCAACAAGGGCAAGGGCTCGAGTGCGTTCGCGCGCAACAAGACGCTCAAGGAGCAGCGGCAGTACCTGCCGGCGTTTGCGAGCCGCGAGGAGCTGTTGAGGGTCGTGCGCGACAACCAGGGTGCGTCCTCGCCCTCCTCCCTCCCCTCCCCCTCCCCCTCCCTCTCCTCTCCTCGTCGAGCTTGAGCACGCACTGACTCTCAGACACCGCCGTCTCGCAGTGACGATCGTCATCGGCGAGACCGGGTCGGGCAAGACGACGCAGCTCACCCAGTTCCTGCACGAGGAGGGCTACTCCGAGTTTGGCCTCATCGGGTGCACGCAGCCTCGTCGTGTCGCCGCCATGAGTGTCGCGCAGCGAGTCAGCGAGGAGATGGAGGTGCGTCCCAGACTGTCCTCCTCGCTCGAGATCCGAGGACCGTGCGCTGACTCGGAGCCTTTTGGCTTTTTGCGCGCTCGCAGTGCGAGCTCGGCGCCGAGGTCGGCTACAGCATTCGGTTCGAGGACTGCACGTCCGACAAGACGGTCATCAAGTGTGCGTCCCCTCTTTCCCTCCCGCCTCTTCGTCCTCTCTGCCGCACTCAAGCAGCTCTCGCTGACCTCGACCTTTTCTCTTTGCGCGCAGACATGACGGACGGTGTCATGCTCCGCGAGTCGCTCAACGAGGGCGACCTAGATCGGTACAGCGTCATCATCCTCGACGAGGCGCACGAGCGCTCGCTCAACACCGACATCCTCATGGGCCTGCTGCGCAAGAGTGCGTCCACTTCCTCTTCCGCCCGTCGCTCCCAGTGACGCTGCTGACGCTCTCTTGCTGACAGTCCTCTCGAGGCGGCGTGACCTCAAGCTCATCGTCACCTCGGCCACGATGAACGCCGCCAAGGTGCGTCTGTCTCTCTCTCGCTCGCCGTCCTCTCCCTCGAGCCTTGCTGACTCGCTCTCGCACGCACGCAGTTCTCTCGCTTCTACGACGACGCGCCGTGCTACACGATCCCGGGCCGCACCTTCCCCGTCGACGTACTGTTCAGCAAGACGCCGTGCGAGGACTATGTCGACTCGGCCGTCAAGCAGGCGCTCCAGATCCACATCTCGCACCCGCCAGGCGACGTCCTCATCTTCATGACCGGTCAGGAGGACATCGAGTGCACGTGCGAGGTCATCCGAGGTGCGTCTCGCCCTGCTCCTCTTCTTCGTCGCCGGCCTCGAAGCTGACTCCGACTCTCTCCTCGCAGAACGCCTCTCCCAGGTCGACGACGCCGCGCCTCTCGAGGTCCTCCCCATCTACTCGCAGATGCCGGCCGACCTGCAGGCCAAGATCTTCTCGCCGACCGAGGACGGCCGGCGCAAGGTCATCGTCGCGACCAACATCGCCGAGACGTCGCTCACGGTCGACGGCATCATGTACGTCGTCGACGCCGGCTTCAGCAAGCTCAAGGTCTACAACCCGCGCATGGGCATGGACTCGCTCCAGATCACGCCCATCTCGCAGGCCAACGCCAACCAGCGCTCGGGCCGCGCAGGTCGTACCGGTGCAGGGTGCGTCCCTCTCCCTCTCTCTTCTGCGCGTCGTCTCGAGGCTCGTTGAGCTGACTCGGGTCGTCGCATGCACGCAGGACGGCGTACCGCCTCTTCACCGAGATGGCGTTCCGCGACGAGCTCTTCGAGAGCACGATCCCCGAGATCCAGCGCACCAACCTGTCCAACACGGTCCTGCTCCTCAAGTCGCTCGGCGTCAAGAACTTGCTCGAGTTCGACTTCATGGACCCGCCGCCGCAGGTGCGTCCTCGTCGTCGGCCTCCTCGACCGCCTCGGCTCGCGCTCGAGCCCCCTCGCTGACTTTGACACGCCGTCCCTCTCGCCGTCTGTAGGAGAACATCCTTAACTCGATGTACCAGCTTTGGGTGCTCGGCGCGCTCGACAACACGGGCGAGTTGACCGACCTCGGCCGCAAGATGTCGCACTTCCCGATGGACCCTGCGCTCGCCAAGATGCTCATCTCGAGCGTCGCCATGCGGTGCTCGGCCGAGGTCCTCACCATCGTCTCGATGCTGTCGGTCCCGAGCGTCTTCTACCGCCCCAAGGAGCGCGCCGAGGAGAGCGACGCCGCGCGCGAGAAGTTCTTCGTCCCCGAGTCCGACCACCTCACGCTCCTCCACGTCTACACTCAGTGGAAGTCGAACGGGTGCGTCCTCTGTCTCACCTTCGTCTCTCTCTCCCTTCTGCGCGGGACTCCTCGCTGACGCTCGCCCCGCTCGCCCTGCAGCTACTCGGACTCGTGGGCCGCTCGGCACTTCCTGCACCCCAAGACGCTCCGCAAGGCGCGCGAGGTACGCACGCAGCTGCTCGACATCATGAAGCACCAGAAGCTCGACATCATCCCGTGCGGCACCGACTGGGACGTGATCCGCAAGACGATCTGCGGCGCCTACTTTCACCAGGCGGCTCGGGTCAAGGGCATCGGCGAGTTCCAGCACCTGCGCACTGGAGGTGCGTCTACCTTCTTACTCCTCGCGCGCACTCTCACCTGCCCTCGAGCGCTCGAGCTGACCCTCGTCGTCGTCGTCGCTCGCAGTGCCCATGCACCTCCACGCCACCTCGTCGCTGTACGGCCTCGGCTACCTGCCCGACTACGTCGTCTACCACGAGCTCGTCCTCACGTCCAAGGAGTACATGTCGATCGTCACGTCGGTCGACGCGCACTGGCTCGCCGACGTCGGCGACAAGTTCTACTCGGTGCGCGAGCAGCACTTTGGCGACCGGCAGCGCGTCGCGGCCAAGGCCCAGTTCAACGCCGAGAGCGAGGCCGAGATGCGCCTCAAGGACGAGTTCGAGCAGGCCAAGCGCGACCGGGACGAGCGCGCAAAGGCGGCGAAGAGCGTGTCGAGCACGCCGCGCATCGCTGGGGTCGGCACGCCCGTCGTCAAGCGCACGCCGAGGCGCTTTGGCATGTAGCTGTAGCAGGGAGCGCAACGTCGATGCCATCGCTGTCTTCGAGCCGGTCTGAGGAGCGCGAGTGCGAGCGAGCGAGCGCTGAGCTCGAGAGGGTTCGTGCGCTGCGACCCTCGCCTCCTCACCTTTCTCGCTCTCTCTACCTGTCGAACTGCTTGCTCTCGCTTCACGCACCATGCTCGCTCGGAGAGTCTCTCGCCGTTTCGGCTGTGCTCAAGGCGCTCTCAGCTCGCAGAGAACTCGAAAGTCGACCAGCCGACGAGCCGAGGAGGAAGGAGGAACGGGATGCATTGCGCTCGAGGGAACAAGGGGAGGGGAATGCCTCAGCGAAAGATTGTCACCAGCTGTGGACGTTGAAGAGGGCCCCGCCGATGCAGGACCAGCAAGCGCCTCGCCGCCGGGTCCCTCTCGAGAGGGGGATGGTCCGGCGGTGTCGACGCGCACTGGCTGCCCTGCGCCGGGAGAGGACCCTCGCGCCGCACATCGGACTCATTAAATCATGTTCCTTCATCGGCAGGGTCGGGTGGAGAGGAGGAGGTCGAGGAGAGGCGCGAGCGCGAGTTGAGAAGGAGGGAGCGAGGCGGTCGTCGTGGTCGACGAGACCCTGCTGGTGAAGGTGGAAGCGGTCGCGAGGGTGCGCTGCATGGACATGAGGATCAGCTCGACATCTCGCAGGGAGCATGAGCGCAAGACAGGAGAGCGTGGTACGTACCGAGAGGGAGAAGAGAGCCGCGCCCGAGAAACTGCTCGCCCGCCTCGACGCCCTGCTCGCCGCGGAACCAGATGAGGAGAAAGTGTGCATTGCTGCTGTCGGGACCTACCAAAGAGGGGAGCTAGTCGAACGAGGGTGAGGTGAGGGAGCGAGGGCGAGGCGAACGAGGTCGAGGAGGGGAGGCGGGAGGGAGGGGTGCTTGTCGCCGGGTCATCAGCACGGTACCGCGCGAGGGCCCCGCCCCTCGAGGGAGCAGGCGAGGCAAAGAGCGACGGGCCGCTTCCTATATCACCGGCGCTGGTGGTCCGTCTCCCCCTCATCCGAGCCCCCGAGAGGGCTCATGGCACTGACCGCGTCTAAGTAGGACACAGGCAGCGTGGCATGAAGGCTGTGGGAGGAAGGAGAGTCAGCTTGGTAGCTCAGGAGGCGAGGAGAAGGAGGAGCGAGGGGGGAAAAGCTTGCGTTGCTTTTGATGGAGAAGAAAGAAGAGGTGCGGCGGGAGCGGCTGGTTTTGAAGTGTGCGCGCGCGCGAGACGCATGCGCTCAGCTGGTCAGCCTCCCCTCGAGCTGCGCGGGCTCGCACCGCCCTCGCAGTGCTCTCGCTCGCTGTCTGCCAGCTGCTCTGTCCGACAAGGCCCAGCTACTAGCCGCCAGCGGCACAGCACAGCCCGCCGCCACGCCTCGAGCGGTGTCGCCCTCGTCGCCCTCCTCCTCGTCGATCTCGCGACCCCACCTTCACCCGCCCGCCCTCTCGGCCTCGTCACGGCCCACCTAGATGGCGCAGCCGGCACGCACGACAGCTCACAACACCGCCTGAGCACCTCGGCCTCGTCGCCTACCCGACACTCGACGCGCGCGAGCTCTCCTCCTCCTCGGACCTCGTCAGGCAACAATGGCTCACAGTGCGTCCAGCTCGCTGTCAGGCGGTACAGAGGCACGCCCAAGCTGACTTGCGTCTTCGCAGACTACGCCACGCCGCCGACCACGCCACCGCGACAGCCCAAGAGCGGCTCGTCCTCCCCCGCCCCCTTCGCTCGCCCACACCTCGTCCACCGCACCGCGCCCCGCCAGCGAGCTCTGCAGACGCGCAGTCGAGCCTCGCAGGAGAATCGGCAGCTCGCCCAGAACGGCGAGTCGGACGCGTGCCATGTCGGCGTCGCCAAGTCGATCCGCTCGTTCGCTCGACAGCGGTGGGGGACGGTCCTCCTCGTCGGCGTAATCCTCGTCGGAACCGTCTGCCTGTCGGTCTACTCGGTCTTGCGCTGGTCAGCCCGCCCGGTACTCATCATTCGTGGGCCCTGCCTTTCTCCTCGCCGCTGCCGTGCGACCTGCTCAGCACTGACCCCTCGCCCTTCCTGCCGCAACAGCAGAACGGCCCTACGTCGTGCAGCACTACCGACACCTCGACGACGCCCTACCGACCACCCTGCACCCATCGACTCGGGTCCTGCACGTCGCCAAGGAGTTTGGGCCGGCGACGATGGGCGGACTCGGCGTCATGCTCACGGCTCTCGCCGTCGCGCAAGCAGAGTCGGCCAACCTCTCGATCGCGGTCGCGCTCCCTCATTACTCGTACCTGCGCGACCTGTACTCGGCCGACAAGGTCGTCCCGTTCGTCAACCTCTCGGTGCCCTTCACGCCCAACCCGGCGTCCAGGCGCGTTCGCCACGTCGCCTGCGCCGTGTCGCTCCTGCGGTGGCAGTACACGCCTGCGCTCGGCTTCCTCGACGTTCCTGTCGGCGCGCGACAGCCTCGGCGGCGCTCGATCGACGTCTACCTCGTCGGGCCGGGCGTCGAGCGGCCCTTCTCGGCGGCGTTTCGGGCCAAGGACGCGGGCGACATCTACTCGGCGTACAAGCCGCTCAAGCAGGAATGGAAGGACCTCTTCTTCGCGCGGGCGGCGGCCGAGCTCGTGCGGCACCTCGGTACCGACGACCCGACCCTCGGCTTTCGCGACCTCGACCTCGCTCTTGGCCTCGACGACTCGAGCACGACTCGAGCCGGACCGACCTCTCCAGCAGCGCGCCTATCCGTCGACGTCGTTCATGTACACGGCGCGACGAACGCCATGGTCGCGCACTTCCTGCGCGAGGGCGAGACGGCCGACGGCGCCGACCCGACCTCGCCGCGGGCCTCGCCCGCCATCGTCTACACATTGCACGACTCGCTCGACGAGGTCGAGTACTCGAACTCGGCGCGCAACGTCAAGCACTTCGTCGCGCCGGCCGAGCCCAGGCAGGACGCCCTCGTCCCGCTCGGGCCCTACCTGTACCGCGCCGGCACGCAGCTCTTCACCTCTGCGCTCGGTATCGACCTCGCCGACATGACGACGTTCGTCTCGCGCTCGATCGCCGCCGACATCGTCGCGGGCAAGTTCCGGTTCCACCTCGAGGACCTCGTCATGCCGTCCATCTCGGCGCGCGCGGCGCGAGGCGAGTTTGTCGGCGTCACGAACGGCCTCGACTTCACCGAGCGCTCGAGAAACCCGTTCACCAACGCCGAGCTTGTCGCGCACGGCCTCGCCTTCCCGCACGTCGGCGCCGACCTCCTCGACCCTTCGACCTTCGACGCCTCGTTCGTCTCGGCCAAGCTCCGGGCACGTGCGCTCGTCGTGCAGCAGCTCCCGCACCTCTTCTCGCCCGACGACGTCGATCGGCCATGGTTCCTCTTCATCGGGCGATACCAGTACAACAAGGGGTGCCAGCTCTTCTCGAGCCTCGTCGAGTTCCTCTCCTCGCCCGCGGTCGACGGTCGCCTCGTCCTCCTCGGCGCGCGCAACAACTACCCGTTCGACGAGCTCGTACGCCTCGCCACGCGCCACCCTCGCCACGTCACCTTCGTCGACGACCGCACGCCGACGACCTCGTCGCTTCAGGCCGAGTGGGGCGCGCACCTGCGCCTCGCAAGCGACGTCGCATTCGTCCCGAGCCTGAGCGAGGCGTTCGGGCTCGTCGCCGCCGAGGCGCTCTTGTTCGGCATGCCCGTCCTCAGCACGGGCGTCGGCGGTCTGCGCGAGTTCCTCGTCTCCTCGCCCGACGCCGGCGCCAACTCGTACCTGTTCGACCTGTTCCCGCACCGTCGTCGTCACGGCACCACCTCGTCGTCGGCGTCGACCGCGCAGGGCGCCGAGGAGGACTACTCGCAGGCCGCGCACGACGTCCGGCCGGACGAGGCGCAGCTCGCACCGGCGAGGCTCGAGCTGCGGCGGGCGGCCGAGCAGGCGCTGCACGACTGGCGCGCTCGTCGAGCCGGTCATGCGCACGACCAAGAGCGGTCCGTGCGCGGTCTCGTCGCCGATGCGCTCGCCCTGTCGTGGGATCGAGAAGGCGGTCCGGTCGAGGAGGTGCGTCCGCTCTCTCTCTCCCTCTCAAGCTCTCGTGGCTCGGTCCTGACGGATCTCTCTTTTACACGTCTACAGTACAAGCAGGTCTACTCTCAGGCGCTCGCGCTGCGGCGTCGTCGACTCCGTCTCCCGCCCGACGATCCGACCTCGCCCTCTCCCGCCCGACCTGCGACATCCTCCTCATCCTCCCGCCTCGCCTGATCAGGGCAGCCCTCGCCTCATCGCGACGCTCATAATGCACCGTGCGACACCACTCCCTGAGCGTGCCGATGCGCGGGCGGGCAGGCCTCTCGGTCCTCGCTCTGACGCCCGACCAACTGCCGGCCGCACGGGCCCGAGCGTCGGCTTCGCTCGCGAGGCGCAGGTCGTCGCGCGTGCAGCGTGCAGCGCTCTCGATCGTCGAGGTGCAGAGCGAGTCGAGGCCGAGCTGCAGGTCAGGGCGAGGGAGGGAGGGGCTCGGGCGAGAATGCGGAGGTGGTCGTGGTCGACCGGCCGCGCACGGCGGTCGCCCTCGCTCGCGGCAGGGGTCGCGCGGCAGCAGGAGAACGCGTACGAGGAGATTGCAACGCTGGACCTTGCCAAGGTGAGCAAAGCGTCGAGCGGTCGAGAGGCAACTTTGGAGCGTCCGAACGCCGAGAGATCCGCCCGCTTGCCTCGCAAGCGCTTGCGGCAATTGGCTCGGGGGCTCGTCGGCGATGGACACTCCGTCTCGCCGCCGCCTCGGACGGCGTCGCCGGCCTTCTGTGAACTCGCTCGGGCTGACTTGCCTCTGCTAAGCCTCGCCGTCCGCCCACCTCCCTCGTCCTCACCACGAGCCCGACGCACGACGCACCACGCTCCTGCGACCAGCGCACGAGTCGACCCACCCGCACCCAGCTCAGCCAGACGATCGCGAGCGCGCGTGCCTCGCTCGGACAAGCCTCGGACTCAAAGCACGACCGCGGCCACCTCGTCCACCTCCAGCCTCGACTGCAGCCCAAGGTCGAGCACAGCATGCTCCTGTGTGCGCGCTGGCTGCCGTCGCTCCCCGCCAACGCGAGGGCCGGGCTCGTCCTCCTCAAGCGGCCTTGCACCTTCGTCCTCGCCTTCCTCCTCGGCACCCTCGGCGCGCTCACGGCCCTGTTCTACGCCGTCACCAACCTGCACCCTCCCACCTGCCCCTCCGCCGACGACACGCCGCGCACCCGCCCTCGCCCGACGAGGCCGTCCCCCTCCTCCTCCTCGTCCCCGACGCGCGCCGACCCCGCGCGACCGACCGCGCTCGGGTCGCTCCACTCGCTCGTCACGGCACCCTTCCGCCCGGCCCGCCCTCGCCCGCCACCTGTGCACCGGCACTCGGGCCGCAAGGCGGGCGACTACGCCGTCCACGAGCTCGACGGCGTCGTCGAGGCGCGCGAGGAGGAGGACGAGGCAGACGAGCGCGAGGGCGGCTCGCGCGCCTCGCTGTCGTCGCGCGAGGGCGGCGACGAGACGTCGAGCGAGGCCGACACGCTCGTCGATGCAGAGGCCGTCGAGGCCATGGAGGCTCGCTCGACGGCCGGCGGCGGCGGCGGCAAGGCCAAGGGGGTCAAGGCCGGCCTCGTCGTCCTCACCCAGGGCCTGCGGTGGATGGCACCGCTCGGGCACGGGCACGCGCACGCCAAGAAGGACGAGGCGCCCGTCGTCGCGTCGCCCGACGCCTACAGCACGCTCGGCTCGCCGACGCTCTCGGCGAGCGAGTCGAACGCCGCCTCGTCCTCGTCGGCGTCGTCGACGCGCAAGGCGCCGTGCCCGATCAAGGCGCTGCGGCACCGCTCGGCGACGTGCTCGCACCCGCCCCGCCTCCCTTCGTCGGCGTCGGCGCAGCCGTCTCGTCGGGTCACGAGCGACGGGCGCGACTACTTCTCGCACTCGCCCGCGTCGGCGACGACGTCCTCCTCGTCGAGCGACGTGCCCTCGGTCGCCGACGTCCACGCGCACCTCGCCGCGCCCAAGATGCGCAAGCGCGCGAGCACGTCGCTCTTCTTCCGCTCCCTCTCCCCTCGCACCCGCTCGCCCGCCACCACGCCCGAGGCGACGCCGCCGCCCTCGCCTCGCCTCAGCCCCTCGGAGGCTTCGTCGTCGTCGTTCGGCGCGGCGCAGATCACGGTGCAGCGCGCGGTGAGCCTCGACTCGACGGCCAAGTCGACGTGCGGGCTCAAGCGCCGCTCGCGCTCGCCGGCGCCGCAGCGCCCTCCTCCGGTCGCGAGCAGGCCGTCGTCCAACGCCATCGTCGACATGCAGGGGTCGAGCGGGCTCGCGCTGAGTGACGTCTTGTCGTCGAGGTTCCGATCCTAGAGGTTCGTCTTCCCTCTCTCTCTCTCCCTCCCACTCCCCGACGACCGGTCCTGACTCCTTCCTCGCTCTCACAGCTCGTCCTCTCTCTCGCCTTTCACCTCGTCGGCCTTCCCTCGTGTATCCCTCGCCGCTCGTCGCCTCGCACATGTTGTCTTCGTCCCTCTCGCACCCCTCCCTTCGCCCTTTCCTTCCTTGTCATTACGGCCACCCCTTTCTGCGCCTCTTGCGCATAGATTCCCCGAGCAGTACCAGTATTCCCCGTGTCCTAGAGCTTCGCACCAGACTGTCAATGCGATTCTCGAGCCAGAGCTCTCCACCGCGCCCGTCTCGGCGACCTCGCCCGGGCCGCTTCACTTTGTCGTGCGGCTCACGCAGGGGTACACTCGCTCAGCTCATTCTCTCGCTCGGCGAGCTTGAGCTCACGCAGCTGCACGCTCGCTTTTCGAGAGACACGGCGTGCGCGGCGGAGGCGGCCGCCCGGCGGACGATCCGCGGCTTGCTGAACGAGCACGCCGGGTTCCCGAACGAGCGCACTTTCCGCGGACGCTCACGCCTCCACTTTGTCATCAGCTCTCCGCACCCGGCTCCGCTTGCTGACCCGCTGTCCGAGCTGTCACCTCGCGTAAGCGAAGCGCTCCAGGGCTTGGAGCAACGCGCACAAGTGTGCGATCGGGCCCAGGGCGCGTCCAGTACAATGCTCGGACTCGCTCAGTCAATGCTCAGGTCACCAAGCCAAGTGCGGAGACGGCGAAGGAACGCTTTCCTCAGCTCGAGCTCGCCGCTCCACCTCCACCGGCCGCTCTTTCTGCTAGCCTTTCCCCTCCACCTCTCGCTGTCTGCGTCTGCGCTCTGCACCGTCCAGACACGCGCACGCCTCTCTTCACGCACCACGACACGCCTCGCCGAGCGCGCACCCCCCTCTCGCCATGCTCGACCTCGTCCGCGACTCGACCTTCGGCCAGCTCGTCAACTGGGCGTCCAAGGGCCGCCTCTTGCCCTACGCCGATCAGCGCAGCGACTACATCGTCCCTGCACGGTACCTGAGCCGGCAAGCAGCGTCGTCGCTGCCGCGCACCGTCTCGCAGGCGCCGACCCTCGAGAGCGGCGCCGTCACGCTCGTCGACGCGTCGGGCGTGTGCGCCGAGCAGAAGCAGCTCGGCAGCGACACGGGCGACCTCGAGAAGCAGCCCGACTCGTCGGCCGTCGAGCCGCCGTCGGTGCGGTACCCGTGGCTCGTCGACTGGGAGGAGGCCGACCCGGATCGTCCTCTGTGCGTCCCTCTCGCCCTCTCCTGCGTCCTGCTCCACCTCGAACTGACTCTCACGTTCTCCTTGGTCAACAGGAACTGGTCGTCGCGCAAGCGCCTCTTCGTCGCGAGCCTCATCTCCCTCCTCACCTTCTCGGTCTACGTCGGGTCGGCCATCTACACCTCTTCGATCCCGGGCATCATGGAGGAGTTCGGCGTCGGCCAGGTCGGTGCGACAGCAGGCTTGAGTCTCTTCGTCTTCGGGTACGGCATCGCCCCGAGTGCGTCCTCTTCCCCTCGTCGTCCCTCCCCTCGTCGTCTCGCTCGTCGAGCTGACTCCTCCTCGCCTCGCCTCGCCTCGCAGTGCTCCTCTCGCCCATGCAGGAGATTCCGAGATGGGGCAGGCTGCCCGTCTACATCATCGGCCTCGCCCTCTTCGTCGTCTTCCAGATCCCCGAGGTCCTCGCCCAGAACGTCGCGACCATCCTCGTCTTCCGCTTCCTCTCGGGCGTGGTCGGCTCGCCGGCTCTCGCGACTGGAGGTGCGAGCATGAGCGACATCTACGCGCCCAAGCAGCTCGCCATCGCCATCGGTGCATGGTGTGCGTCCACCTTCCTCCTCGTCCTCCTCCTTCTCCTCCTCTTCCTCCTCGTGCTGATGCCTCGCCTCTGCAGCTATGGGCGCCGTCTGCGGCCCGATCGCCGGTCCCGTCATCGGCGGTTTTGCGGCCGAGGGCATGAACTGGCGCTGGCCCGCGCTCGAGCTCCTGTGGATCTCGGGCTTCGCCTTCGTCGTCCTCTTCTTCACCTTCCCCGAGACGCTCGAGTCGACCATCCTCATCCGTCGCGCCGAGCGCCTGCGCAAGCTCACCGGCAACACGCTCCTCAAGGCGCCGGCCGAGGTCGACGCCGGCGAGGACGACAAGCTCGGCCACCTTCTCAAGGAGACGATCTCGAGGGCCTTTCGCCTCGCCGTCGAGCCTTCTCTGGCGGTCGCTCACGGCTACATCGCGCTCGTGTACGCAATCTTCTACCTCTGGTGCGTCTCTCTCTCTTTCTCCTCTTCCTCGAAGGCGGCGTGCTAGACGCTGACCTTCTCCTCCTCGCCGGCTCTCTTCCCTCGACAGGTTCGAGGCGTTCCCTCTCACCTTTAACGAGATCCACCACTTCTCGCTCGGCGTTGGCGGTCTACCGTACCTCACCTTCATCGTCTCGGCTGCCATCACGGTGCGTTTGGACCCCTTCCTCCTTCGGCTCTTCACCTCTTCGACCTCCTCGCTCCGAGTTGAGTGGCGCCGGCGGCATCGCAGCGAACGACAGCTGACTCTCATCCTCTCCTGCAGTTCACGGCGTACTGCTTGTACCAGAAGTATCACCTCAACCCGAGGATGGAGCGCGACCCGAACCTCAAGCCCGAAGCTCGCCTGGAGATCGCCCTCATCGCCGCGCCGTTCATCCCGGCGTCCCTCCTCATCTTCGGGTGGAGCGCTCGTGAGAGTGTGCACTGGTGCGTCGTCCCTCGTACGTGCTCGGCTGGATCAAGCGAGCGAGCGAGCTGACTCTCCCTCGCCTTCCTCCCCTCTTCGCGCCCTCGCAGGATGGTGCCCGTCGTCGGCGCCGGCCTCTACTTGCCCGGCATCTTCCTCGCCTTCCAGGGCATCATGGTCTACGTCACGATGAGGTGAGTCGAGCCCCGCTGAACGTCGTCGGGCTCTCGAGCGGTCGCTCACGCCGTTCTTCCCCTCCTGCAGCTACCCTCAGTACGCCGCGAGCAACCTCGCCGCGAACGACCTCTTCCGCTCGACGTTCGCGTCCGCCTTCCCGCTCTTCGGCGCCAGGTACTTCCACGTCCTCGGCCTGGGACCCGGCTCGACCCTTCTGGCGGGCGTCTCGATCCTCATGATGCCGCTCCTCTGGGTGCGTCTCCTCCTCTGCCTCCCGCACGAGACGCTAGTCGAGACTGACTCCCTACTTCGTCGACGCAGCTCATCATCAAGTACGGCCCCGTCCTGCGCGCGCGGTCCAAGTTCGCCCAGGGTTGATCGGCTTTTCATCCTCGACCTCTACCTCTTTTGTCCTCCTACATAGACGCTTCGAACCCCTCCTTCGTACCTAGCACATCCCCTCTCGTCGCTCGGCGCCATTTAGTGCTGTCTCCCCTTCCCTGGTCGCTCGACGGTCGAACCTCTTCTCTTCCTTGACTTTGTCGTATCATCAGAAGCTTCTCTTGCGCTGCACTGCAGCGCGTCGTCTCCTCCTGTGTCGAAGGAAGAGCTGGAAAGAGCGAGACAGCAAGAGCGAGACAGCGAGAGTGTGCCTGTCGAAGCTCGTCCTCATCGACAATGGCGCGCTTGCTGCTCTCGTCTCCAAGCTGCTCTACACAGCGACAACCTCACTCATGGAGCAAGATCTCCTGCATGCCTCTCGAGCAGCCCGTCGGATGCTGGCGCCGTTCGAGAGGGCGTGAGCGCACGGACCCCTTGCGCGTGCGTTGAGCGGCCAGGCCTTCTCTGACGCCCGTTCGCTCGCTGCGAGAAGGGGGAACCTGCTCTCTGGATCAGCGGACGCTCGCGCGCTCTCTAAGTAGCTCGTGAGAGCAGGCGGCGTCGAGCGACGAGGGGGAGAAGCAACTTGAGAAGGTCGAACGAGGGGAAGTTGCAAAAGGAGGGACGCGGCTACAGGAGGGTTAGATCATGAACGTGCGGCGGGGACGTGAGGGTCTAGTAGTGGGAGCTGCCGGTCGTAGGGACGGAATAGAGGTGGTCGGTGCCGTGCAGCTGGTCGGTCGAGCTCTTGCGGTGGCCCGACGCCGAGAGGCTGCCCGCAGCGGTCGTGCCGGGGCTGTGCGCGCCGACATCGTGACCGGACGTGAGCGCTCGGAGCATGGCCTCGATGCGCTGATTCGACGTCTCGAGCAAGGCGATGCGGTCCTCGGGCTCGGGAGCAGGAGCGACGACGACCGACATGACCGAGCGGTTGTCGGACGCCGTCGACGTCGTGCGGCCGAGGTCGAGTCCAGGGTTGTTGCTCGGTCCCTTCTCGAGGGCGCCGGCAGGCGCACCTGCGCCGCCGCCGTCGAGGAGCATCTTGGAGGCGTCGGGCGTTCCCTGCGCACGGTCCTCGAGTCAGCCTTCTTCCTCGAACCAATCGAAGGGAGGAGAGCACACGCACAGATGCACGAGGGCCGAGCTCGAAATGCACGTAGCGGATGAGCTGCCAGAACGCGACGGCGAGGCAGGCGCCCATGGCAGGTCCGAGCCTGTCGAGGGGAAAGTCAGCGTCGGCGCGAGCGGTAAGGGTTTGGACGGGCTCTCGCACCAGTAGATCCAGTCTGTACGAGGTCACGTCGTCAGTGAAAGGGTGAGAGAGCCGGGCAGGGAGAACGTGGGAGGGACGCACGGTACTGGCGAAGAGAAACAGGTGCAGCAGGCAGACGGTCAGCTCGTTGCTCGTCTCAGTGAGCATGCGAGAAAGACGAACGAAATCAAAGGTCCCGATTACGATGTCGGGGCCGATGGAGCGCGCAGGGTTGAGCGATCCACCAGTGTAGAAGCTGCAAAGCGAGGAGGAGGAGGAGAGGTCAGCCTCCTGCTTCCGCAGCACTCTCTCTCCGTCTCGTGAGCGTTCGGAGGGCTGAGACGCACACTCCGACGAGCTCGCCGAGGAAGAGCGCCAAGCCGATGCAGACAGGAGCGGTAGAGCCGGCCTCGGCGCCGATGGCACTCTTCTCGACCGTGAGGACGAGGCTGCGGGCGGCGCGAGGTCGTCAGCACGAGCTGCAGCGACGAGTGCGAGCGCTCAGTAGACGCACACAGTCAACATGAGCAGGCTGCAGGTGCGAGAGAAGCGTCAGGATCGGCTCGAAGGGCGGGACGAGGAAGAGGCTCGAGCGCGCGCACCAGGTCAAAAACATCTCGATGAACAGGCCTCGCACGACGGACGTGCCTGCGACGAGCGTCGTACGGACGTTGAGCGGGCTGTAGAGGAGGCCAGACGTCAGCTCGAGGCGGCGCACGAAAAGCAGAGCAGCAGAGCGACGCACCCGGGGAGGAGGCCCGAGGTGATTCCTGCACCGGCGATCGAGCCGAGGACCTGCGCAATCGTGAGGATGATCGCACGAACGGGCGTGTGTGCGCCGATGAGGGCGAGGCCGAGCGAAATGGCAGGGTTGAAGACGCTGCGAGCGGAGAGAACGCGCTCAGCTCGCCGTGCTCGGACCCTCTCCCCCTTCAGCGTGGACTCACCCGCCCGACACGCCCGCAAAGATCTGAATGTTGACGGCGAGCGAGAACTGTGGAATAAGAGAGGGTCAGCGTCGGCTCGGCAGGAAGAAGCAGCTGAAGGAGGACGCACGCCGAAGGAGAGGGCGACGTAGAGGAGCGACGACGTGTTGGGGGACGGCTGCACTGCGCCCTGGGTCGCCGTAGCGCCCGAGTCGGTGACGGACGTAGCAGGGAGCGACGCTACCGTCGTTCCTGCGAAGGCGAAGAAGCAGAACAAGGTCGTTCCCACGAACTCGCCGAGGAAGGCGATTGCGTCTATCTCGCCGAGCCAGCACAACGAGAGCAGGTCAGCTTCTTGCACATTTCTCGAGGCAGATGCAGACGCAGAGAAGGCAGTCTACGCACGAGACTTGAGGAGACGAGCGGCGTGACGGTCGCCCTTGTGAGCGCCGACGCCTAGGTGGCGGCGTAGGTACGTGCCGCCCTTGTGCTTGTGCGGGACGTTGACGTTCGTCTGGCCGGGGGCGACGGTCGGGAGCTCTGACATGGTCGGCGAGCGGGCGTAGCGAGCGCACGAGCGGTAGGCGAGAGCAGGGGGAGAGGGAGCAGCACCGGTCCAAGGGCTCGCTCTCTCGGGCGGCGGTCGAAAAAGCCGATCGCTCGAGCTCCTTGCGAGGCGGTCACGCCTGGCTCGTCGCCGTGCCGATCCTCCTTTCTTTCCTGCGAGACGAGCGGCGATGACGGGGACCGTGACCCGAGGAGGGCAGGCGCTTTGAGTACTGAGACAGCCTCTTAGGGCGCGGCTTCATCTTGCCCGCAGCGCAGAAATGGAGCGTGACGACGTCAAGTCACACGGAACGATCTGCTCCCGCACGCAAGGCGAGGAACGAGCGCCTTGGCCTGCACCTCGGCCTCGCCTGGTGGCCGTCGAACGGGCAAGACGATCCTCCTGTCCCACTTGGCTCCCGAGCCGCCTCGCGGTCGCCGGTCCCTCTCGACTGAGCATCGCTTCACATCTCGCACCTGTCCGCTCTTCACCGTCGAGCTGCGAGCGGACGAGAGCAGGTCCGCGGTTGACCTTCCCAAGTTGACTTCTCTCGTCGCCCGGGCGTGCGTGCGTGCTCCTTTGCTCGCCTGCGGAGCCAAGCTCCCGCTCGAACCTGCGACACGGTCTCGGGAGGACCCACAGAGACACTGTCGGTCGCGCCGTCGGGTCGAGCAGCAGGTCGGTCGCAGCGCTGGAACCCGCGCACGGACCCTCGCTCGACCTGTCCTGCATCCCCGCGCTTTCTCGGCCGCCCCTGACGCTGCTTCTCCGTCGTAGGGTCGTCTAGACCGCTCGTGCGGCTGTGCCATCGCTGAACGCGAGAGCATCCCGTAGCGAGACCCGGAGGGTGGAGCGGTCCCGACGACGAGGCGCCTTTCTCCGGCCAGCTGCTTTCGCCGGTTCGCAGGCGGTAAGAGCAACGATCAATGACGACTGCGCTCAACCGGACAGCTTACAAGGCGCTGTACGGCCTAATGACGCCGAGGCAAAAAAAAAAGTGATCGCACCCAGGTTTGAACTGAGGACCTTCAGTGAACTGGATGTTAAACTGACGTGATGACCAACTACACCATGCAACCTCGCTTATGTAGGCTCAGTCAAATATACGTATATGAAGCTCAAGCATAGCTGGCAGCTTGAGAAGGCCGACTTCGGCTCGACCGCTCGCTCGAGCCTCTCGCTGCTGGCGCGCGCGAGCGGCGCCCTGCCTTTCTCAGCAGCTCGGCAGGTCATAGAGGTCGCGACAGAGCGACAGAGCGCGTCAGACAGGGCAAGCTGCGTCGCCCGTTCCACCTCGTCGACGAGGGATCGACTCACTCGTAGTGCGGGTCTCTTTCGCTCTCGCGTACGCGCGGTAGACGATGAAAATTGCTTTATTTCGGTACAGGGCAATGCAGGCCGTCGAAAAGCCGGAGCCGGGAACGAACATCTACTCGTCGTCGGTCGAGTTCTTTGCGCCGCCGAGGCGGCCCATCTCGGCAGCCCTCTCGCGGTCACCGCCGAAACCTGCGAGCGTGCAGTAGCGTCAGAGGGCTGTGCGAGAGAGGTGTCGAAGGGGAGAGGGGACGAGGAGAGGTGCAAGAGTCGATGCAGGAAGGGGGACGAGGAGGAGGACGACGACGAGCGTGAGGAAGCGGCGTACCGTGCTCCGGCTGCGTCCTCTTGTCGACCGTGCCGTCCTTCTTGAGCCCGCCGTGCTCGGACGGCTTGTAGACCTCGTCGGGCTGCGTCTTGCCGCCCTTCTTGCTGCGGACGAAGAACAAGGCCGACATCAGCCGAGGCGCTCGCGCGCCGTCCGACTACGTGGAAGAAGGACGCACCCGGCTTCAGAGGCGCGTTCACGATCACCGCCAAACCCTGTTGTAAGAAGAAAAGGGAGGGAAGGGAGGAGCGTCAGCCTGAGAAGGAAGGGGAACGTGCGCGCTCGAGCGAAATCTGCGTACCGTGCTCAGAGCTCATGCGCGCGTCGTCGGTGCCGTCTTCCTTCTTGCCGTCGTGCTCGCTCGGCTTGTAGATATCGTCCTGCGAGTTGGCAGAAGGAGGGTCAGCGAGAGACGCAGGAGCAGGCCGAGGAAGGGAAGGACGCACCGGCTGGTTCTGGCCGCCCTTCTTGCTGCAGAGGGGTCGAAGCAGGGTCGTCAGTACCGGCTTGAGAGACGTAGAGGGACCCAGGCAAAGGCAACGCACCCCTGCTCGGCGGCGAAGTCGGGGTCGTTCGAGAAGGTGCGCGAGTTGTCGGACTGCGCGAGAGCCAGAGAGGTTAGCGGCGTTCGGCGAGCGTCTGCGGAGCGTCGAAGAAAGAACGAAAAGAGGATCAGCCCACCATGTCTGTAACTTGCTGGGCGTGCGAGCGGCGAAAGGCGGTTGCGAAGGTGGGTCGCAAGACGGAAGAAGCGGACGACGAAGCGAGATTCCCCCGCTCAACTCCTCACCCTGACAGTGAGCAAAGCTCGTCATTCGTCACAGAGGACGTAACGGATCTCGTCGAGGCGGTCATCGCGAGGCATGACACCCTCGTACCGACGTCGACAAGATGTCAACGGCCCGACGACAAGCGGTCACGCAGGAATCGCTGACTTTCGGCGCGCGCGGACGCTCCTTTCGAGCTAGCCGGTACGATCGAGGAGCGGCCGAGCGACTGCAAGCGATTTCGGACGAGCTCGAGTCGCGCCTCTTCCGACGTCAGGCTCGGCGAGCGTAAGAAGGGACCGGGCCGGCCGGCGGGCGAAAGCTGGACGGGGTCGCCGCAGCGCGCTCGAGCGGCAGCAGAGCCTGTCTCGCTGAGCAGGAGCGAGCCGCGCCCGCTCGTCGCAGGTACAGCCCGGACCGTCGCCTGCCAGAGCGAGGAGGCGAGTGAACATCGCAGCGTCCAGTGGTGTGCACTGCTGGATCCGCGCGAAGGAAAGCAAAGCGAGAGCCGACTCGAGCCGAAGAGTGCGGCGGACGAAGCCAGGCCGGGAGCCGCGGAGAAGAGAGGCGAGGCGAGGAGGACGACGAGAGGAAAGCGTTGTCGCCCGCGAAGCTCGCTCACCTCGACCCTCAGCGACCGCGAGCACACTCAGGCGCAGGCTGCACCACCTCAGCACCGCAGCACCCGCCATGCCGCTCCGCCTGCCGCGCCCGTCCGGCTCGCTCGCCCTCGTCCAGTGGACCCGAACCCTCGCCCGCCCGCAACTCGCACCCTCATCCGTGGGCGATGCCCTGAGGCCCTCGACCCGCTGTGGCTACAGCTCGAGCTCGTCGGCCGGCCGCTCGAGCAGCCGCGACGGCTCGCCGCGCGTCAAGCAGCCGACCACCTCCGCCTCGCCCTCCCCCCGCTCGTCGTCCCCGGCACCCAAGCCCGTCCACGCCCCCAAGCCCGCCCAGCTCGCCCTCAAGGCGCCGCAACCCGAGCTCAGGCGCGCGTTCGAGCTCCCCCACGTCCGCCAGGGCGTCGTCGGCCTCGACGCCTTCTTCGCCGGCCCGCGTCCCCTCCTCGAGCTCCCCCTCCCCCTCGGCACCCGCCGCTCCACCTCTGCCGCCACCACCGACAGCGCACACGTCCCGGGCGAGCGCCTCGACCTCCTCGCCAAGCGTGCCGACGCCGAGGAGGACGTCCTCGTCGTCGACCAGGCCGACGATGGCTCGGCCGTCGGCGAGCCGTACCTCGCCCGCCTCAAGCCCATGGAGTCGCTCAAGACGGTCGACGAGGAGCTCGCCGCCGAGGCGGCCGAGGAGGCCGACCTGATGCAGCGCGTCGAGCTCGAGCACGAGCGCGAGGCGGCCGAGGCGGAGCCGTACGACGCGTGGCTCATCGGGCAGCAGGAGGTCCAGCCGCCGCACGTCGCGCGCTACCTCGCCGTCCGCCCGCCGTTCACCGCGCCGCCGGCCCCGGCACCCACCGCCACCTCGACCCTTCCCTCCCGACCCGAACTCGCCTTCCTCGCCCCGTTCACCTCTTCCTCCTCCTCGACCGCCGCCACGTCCTCGTTCCTCTCCTCCCCCTCCTCCTCGTCGACCACGCCGTTCTCCTCGACCTTCTCGTACCACTTCGTCGACCCGCTCAAGCCCGACGAGGCATCGGGCGTCGCCGACCGCTTCCTCTCGCACGCCAACTTCCTCTGGCGGTGGCACGCCCGCAACGATTTCATCGACGCGGCCGGCGAGCCCCTGCGCCAAGCCGGCGCGCACTACGCCGGCACTGCGCCGCCGTCGCCGCTCGAGGCGGGCGTCGACGCGCCGGGCTCGATCCGCATGTGGCGCGAGCAGGACGGCTGGGTCGACGTCGCCGTCGGGCTCGGGCACGGCGACAGCGTCTTCCTCCCGGCCGACATGGTCGACCTCGACGCGGGCGATGTCGAGATCCGCCTCGACTCGACCAAGCGCAAGCGCAGGACCAAGATGAAGAAGTGCGTCCTCGTCCCGCTCTCACCCTCGCGCTCCTCGTCTTCGATCGAGCGCGACCGCTGACTCTTCGTCCCTCCTCGCAGGCACAAGTTCAAGAAGCGCAGAAAGGCGCAGCGCGCGTTGAGGCAGAGGTTGGGCAAGTAGAAGCGGTCTCGTCGGCCGTCGGCGAAATTCCACTTTCTCTCGCAGCGACTCGAGCTAGAGCGGCCTTGCGCGCTCGCAGAGAGAGACAGCGAGAGTGAAAGGGCATCGAGAAGGACGAGAGCGTCTCCTTGCTGAGCGAGCGTCTCTCGGCTTCACGCTCGAGGCGGCCCGTGCGTCTCTCCTCGGTCGTCGCCTTCTCGGCCATGCACATATGCTCGTCGCTGCAGCCCGAGGAAGACAAGAGAGATACGTCTAGCGGAGCTCGTTGTCGAGCCTCCTCTGGTCCTTGAGGCGCAGGAGCTTGTCGAGCACGTCGTCGAGCTTGATCGTCTCGGTGCGCGCCTTCTTGTTGCCGGCGTCGTCGCGGTTGCGCACGTTGACCGAGCGCGACTCCATCTCCTCCGAGCCGACGACTGCGAGCGTCAGCGAGAGGCGAGTCAGCGAGAGAGCCGAGTGCTGCAAAGAGAGGGAGAGAGAGAGGGAGAGGGACGCACCGAAGATGAAGTTGTACTGGGCGAGCTCGGCGTTGCGGACCTTCTTGGGGAGGGTCGAGTCGGACAGGTCGGCGTCGGCGTACAAGCCGGCGTCCCACAGCTTGGCGGCGACCTCCTTGGCGTAGTCCTTGTGCGGCGCGGCGACGGGGATGACGAGGACCTGGCGCGGCGAGAGCCACAGGGGCCACTTGCCCGCAAAGTGCTCGGTGAGGATGGCCGTGAAGCGCTCGACCGAGCCGAGGATGGCGCGGTGGATCATGACGGGCCGCAGGAGCTTGTCGGTCGCGTCGTTCTTGTCGTCGCCGGCCGCCGAGCGGTACGACAGCTCGAACCGCTGCGGGAGCTGGAAGTCGAGCTGGATCGTCGCGCACTGGTGCTTGCGGCGCAGCGCGTCCGAGATGGTGATGTCGATCTTGGGGCCGTAGAACGCGCCGTCGCCCGGGTCGACGCGCCACTTGCCCGGCACGAACTTGTCGAGCGACTTGGCGAGCATCTGCGGCACACGGTCGAGAGAGTCAGCGAGATGTTCGACGACGACGACGACGACGGCGACATCGACAACGCGTAGAGAGAAGAGAGGAGGGAGGAGAGAGGGAGCGCACCTTCTCGGCCTCGTCCCACGTCTTGATCTCGCCGAGGAACTTTTCGGGGCGGGTCGACAGCTTGAGCTCAAAGTCGAACCCGAACGTGCCGTAGATCTCGTTGAGGAACGCAAAGCACACGTCCATCTCCTCCTCGATCTGCTCGGGCATGCAGAAGTGGTGCGCGTCGTCCTGCTGGAACCGGCGCACGCGCGTGAGGCCCGTCAGGGCGCCGCTCGCCTCGTTGCGGTGCAGGACGCCAAAGTCGGCCATGCGGATCGGCAGCTCGCGGTACGACCGGTCGCGCGACGCAAAGATGAGGCAGTGCGACGGGCAGTTCATGGGCTTGAGCGCGAACGTTTCCTTCTCGACGTCGAGCTTGAACATGTCGTCGGCGTAGTTCTGCCAGTGGCCCGACGTCTCCCACAGCTTCGAGTTGAACATGTTGGGCGTGATGACCTCCTGGTAGTTGCGCTTGCGGTACTCGGACTGCGAGGGGGAGGTGCGAGGCGGGAGTCAGCCCCTGCGCTCGAGCCTCGTTCGACGTCGACGAGAGAGAGAGAGAGAGAGGAGGACGCACCCGCATGAACTCGACGAGGGTGTTGTAGATCCGCGTGCCGTGCGGGAGCCAGAAGCAGCTGCCGGGCGACAGGTCGTGGAAGAAGAAGAGCTCCTGGTCCTTGCCGATGCGGCGGTGGTCGCGCTTGGCCGCCTCCTCGAGGAACTTCTTGTAGTCCTTCATCTGGGCCGTGTCGGGGAACGAGATGCCGTAGATGCGCTGCAGCGACTCGTTGTTGGCGTCGCCGAGGAAGTACGACGACGAGTTCTGCGAGAGGGCGAAGAGAGGGGTCAGCGAGCTGCTCTCTCTCGGCGAATCGACGAACAAGAGAGCGTAGGGCGCACCTTGAGGATGGCGAGCGACTTGACGCGGCCGGTGTGCGGGATGTGCGGGCCGCGGCACAGGTCGATCATGGGGCCGCAGCGGTAGACGGTCGTCGAGGTGCCGTCGGGGATCTTGTCGTTGATGATGTGGACCTTGAACGGGTTGTACTGCACGGCGAGAGGGTCTGAGTCAACTCGAGCACGTTGGGCGGGGCGGGGCGAGGCGACGGATCGAGCGCACCTCGAACATCTTGAGCAGGTTCTCCTTGGACACCTCGAGGCGCTCGAACTTCTGCTTGTCCTTGACGACGCCCTTGGCGAGCGTCTCGAGGGCCTCGTAGTCGGTCTGCGCGACCACGCTGTAAGAGGAGCAAAGGTATGAGTCAGTCATCGCGCTCGAGGTCCGGAAAGAGGGCGACGGCGGAGGGGGAGAGACGCACCGGTCGCTGTTGTTCATGCCCATCTCGTAGAAGAAGCCGTCGTCTGTCGGAGGGCCGATGGCGAGGTGGCAGCCGTAGTGGCGCTCGCAGCACTCGCCGAGGATGTGCGCCGACGAGTGCCACCAGACCTTCTTGCCTGCAGGGACCGGCTCAGAGCGTCAGCGCCTTGTTGGTCGTAGGGGGGCGGACAAGAACGAGGGAAAGGGACGCACCCTCGGGGTGCTCAAAGTCGAGAAGCTCGAGCGACGCCGACTTCTCGAACGGACGGTCGAGGTCCCACAGCTCGCCGTCGACCTGGAGGTGAGGAGGAGGAGGAACAGGGAGTCAGCTCGCCGCCTCTCCAGACGAAACCAGAGAGAGAGACTGTGCGCACCTTGGCGATGACGGTCTTGTCGGCGAGGCCCTTGCTGATGCTGATGGCGACCGACATGGGCGACGACTCGTAGCTCGTGCCGTCGCGGGTCGAGCCGTCGGGGAGGGTGATGGTGATGGGCTCGCGCGGCATGCCTGCAGAAGTCTCACGTCAGCGTCGATGCCCTCGTCGAGCCGCTCGGTGCCATAGCGAGGGTGCGAGGCCGGGGAGGGAGATGAGCGAGGGGGACGCACTCGCGAGCTTGTCGTCGGCCTCCTTCTTGAGGCGTTCAAAGAGCTCGACGCGGCTGGCGAGGTACTCTGGAGGCGGGTTGAGCTCGAGGGCGGCCATGCCCGCGGCGAGGTTGTCCTTCTTGGGCTTCTTGTCCTTCTGGGCCTTTTTCGGGTGGGCGTCGGGGGTCGGGGCGGTGGTGGGTGCGCCCGAGGGCGGGATGGCGGCTGCCGGGTCGCCCGGGGCAGCGCTCGAGTGGACCGGGTGGGGTGCGCTCATGTTGTCGCGGGATGCGGGCGAGGACGAGAGCGGGCGGAGAGGGGGAGCGAGGCGGTGAAGGCGAGTGACGGCGGGGCGCGAGAGGTGGACGAGGCGAGTAGATGCGCTCCTGAGCATTCACTAGCAGCCAGCTGCTGACTGTCTGGGTGGGAGCGAGCGAGGGGGAGCTGCCCCTCCTCCTCCTCCTCCTCCTCCTCGACTCCGTCGTCGTCGGTCCTGCTCTCGATCTCGACCTCGTCACTCGCTTCTCGCTTGGCTCTGCACGACTCAACTCTCGGCATGGCGCACAAGGCCCCGCCACCCGCTACCGAGCCGCCCACAGAGCTCTCCACCTCGAGCTCCCGCCTCGCGCTCTCGCTCCGGGTCCCGCCCCCAGGCCTCGTCTGCCCGGGCGCGACCATCCACCCCGCCATCCGACTCCGAGGCGACGCACACTACGAGCGCATCACGCTCCGCCTCGTCGCAGAGAGCCGCGTCAACGTCATGGGAAAGGCGCGCTGGGTACGCTCGCTCTCGCCCTATCGCTCAGCAGCGACCTCTCCCTACCGCTCGGCGTGCTCACGATCTTGCTACTGCATCGCAGCAAGCAGGCGCGGCGGCCAACGTCGGCATGGGCGCACCAGGCGGCGGCATGCCCATCACGACGCCCGAGCGCTTGACCTTCCTCGACCTCGACATCCCGCTCCTGTCGACCGCAACCTCGGCTCAGCCCGAGAAGAAGACGTTCGGTTCGCCCACTTCGGACGGTACGCCGGGCGAGGGCGTGTACGAGGTCGTCGTGCCGTTCCCGCCGGAAGGGCAGCTCCTCCCATCCTTCGCGCAGAAAGAGTACGACGCAGGCGAGTCTCTTCCCTCTCGCCGTCTCCACCTCTCCGCATGCTATCGTCAAGGAGAAGGCCTGACTCTGCTCCACCCTGCAGCTGGCGTCTCGGTCGTGTGGTCGCTCGAGCTCGAGGGGACTCGGAAAGGCTGGTACCGCCAGAACGACAAGTGCGTCCCCTCTTCCTCCATGCTCGTGCAGCACATCCAGCGAGCTGACCGATCCTCGCTCGCTCGCAGGCTGTCGCTCGACCTCCCCATCGTCTTCCCCTTGCCCTCCTCGGGTCCGTCTTCGCAGGCCACGTTGACCAAGCAGCTCAAGTTCGAGGGCAACGAGCCCGGCGGCCTGTCGACGGAAGCTACGGTGCGTCCATCAGCTGTTTCCGGGTCTTATTTTCTCAGCTGACCTGCGAGAGCGCGTCCTGCAGATCTTCTGCGACCCGCTCCTCTCGTCCACCTCGACCTTGCGCTACCGCCTCCGCCTCCGCCCCTCCTCGCCGACCGCCATGCACCTCCTCCAGTCGAACGAGCTCAAACCGTCGGCCTCGGTCGCGCGCCAGATCCGCACCGCGCCGATCGCCAACCCGAACAGCGGCCGCGAGTTCGAGTGGGCCGCCGTGCGGCTCAAGGCGGGCGAGCTCGCGCCGGTGGAGGCTCGAGAGGAGGGCACGCTCGAGTGGGCCGGCGAGATGGACGTGCCCGAGGGCGAGTGTACGGTCGAGAGCAGGGGTCTGAGCGTCAAGGTGCGTTCGCTGCCAGCTTCTCTCGCTCTCTCTCTCTCGCCTCGACGGCCTTCCGCTGACTCCTCGCGCCTACAGTACACGCTCACCTGTCACCTGCACTCGACCGTCTTTGCGAAAGCCGGCCTGCACGTCCCTCTCCCCATCTTCCTCCCCTCGGCGCCCGTCGAGCTGTCGTCGCCCGCCGGACTCGCTCGTGAGCCCGAGCCCGAGGCGAGCGGTTCCGCCCTTCCTGCCTACCAGCCCTAGTCGATGTGTAGCTGTCCTGTCGAGCAGTGTTTCGTGCAAAGCAGTCTCGTGTTGTTGCCCAGTCGCGCTCGCCTCTCGGGCACGATCACTCGACCGTGGCTCCTCCATCTCGCCCTCACAAGACTCTGACGCGCCCGCCAGGTGCACGACTTGCAATACAGCATCTACAGATGAGCACGAGCTGACCCTGCGCTCTGCACGCAGCCCGCCCGCCCACCATGCCCCGCCCCTCCCCCGCCTTCATCGCCATCCTCGTCGCCCTCTTGAGCCTCGTCAGCTCTGCGAGCGCCGTCAACATCTTCACTGCACCGAACGGTGAGCTCTCTGCTCCCTTTGCTCTGCCTGTCGGCCCGCCCGAGCTGACCAGTGCCCCTCTCCTCCTCCCTCTCGCCCGACCAGGTTGCCCGACCGCTCTCGCCGCCAAGGGCGCGACCAACAGCGGCTCGTTCGGTCCTCGGGCGGCACCTGTTGCAGGCGTCGATTACAGCTACTGAGGCGCGTCCCCTCGTCTCGACGTTCCCGCCGCCGCGTCTCGCTGACCTCCTCCGAGTCGCCCGCTCGCAGTTGTTCGCCCACCCCCTCTCCCCTCCTTCGACTTTCACCTTCTCGGCTCCGGCCATTTCCTTCATCTTAAGTAGCTGCCCGACTCGGAAGCGCAACCTTGCTCGATCCAACCCTCTCTGCGCGCGACAAGGCCGGTCATGCCGAGAGGCTGTCGCTCTTTCTTCGGCTCGAGCTGCTCGTACGACTTCGCGCTTAGCTGCACAGGCTCGTCTCTCTCAAGCGCTCGAGGAGAAGATAAAGAACTGCTGGGTGGATGACTATAAAGACCCTCACCTCCTCTCACCCTCGCAACGAGCTCCCTCGGCCGAGGACCGCTCGCTCGCTCGCCCGCCCCTCGCCGCTCGAGCACTCGCTCAGACGTGCGACGCAAACTGCCTGTCCTCGTCGATGGGCGTCTGCGCAGAGTCCTTCTTCTCGAGGCTCGACGCCTGCTCCTTCTCGTCGGCGCGCGCGCGGCGCTCGGCGCGCCGGTGCCAAGCAGCCGACTTGAGGCCAAAGATGGTCGTGCGGCCCTCGGACCACTTCATGTAGACGAGGGAGAGGATGCATGCGATCCAGTAGACGCAGTACTGCGGGCGTTCGAGAGGGAGAGGCGTTTGAGAAGGGTCAGCCAGCGGGCTCGAGGCGGTTCGAGATCGCCCACGAGCGCGCTGCAGTAGAGAGAGGGACGCACGGAAACGACGGTGCCGACGTTGGCGTTGTCTGCGAGCAGAAGGAAGCTTGGGTCAGCGAGAGGGAGCGAGACGAGAGGGCGAACAGCACGAGGCTCGAGCGCAGGAGGTGCTGCGTCGGCCACGACGGCCGACGAACGGGCGAGAGCAACTTACTGGTCCATCCGCTGCAGGGCAAGAACTAGATCAGCAAGAGAGACCAGGAGAGAGCGCGACAGGGAAGGGAACGCACAGGATCGAGTTGAAGATGGACCAGCCGTGCGTGTCGAACTTGTTCTCGGGCGAGCCATATGCGACATGCCAGATCAAGCCCGTAGTAGGGTCGTAGGATCCTGTAGGAGGGCGACGAGATGAGTCGGCGCTCGCGCAGGGAGCGGCGGCTGAGGGGGGACGCACCTGGGCCGCTGCCAGCTTCTGCGACGTCTCCTCCGACGCGGTGGTTGTAGGCGTAGATCTGGAAGAAGCCGAAGCACTTGCTGAACAATCCGGCACCGAGGAGGAAGCTGTAGAGGGCGAGCGAGAGGAGGACGACGGGTCAGCGAGCCGCAGAGAGGTGCTCGAGTTGCTTTCGCGGCCCGCCCGGCCTTGGCGAGGGGCTTCCAGACGTGACGGGCGGGTGGAGGAAGAGCCGAAGACGCACAGGACGTTGGTAGAGATGACGAGGAAGATCGAGAGGTTGACGCGCGAGCCCGAGGCGTAGATGAGGTCTGTTTGAGAAGGCCAACCGGGTCAGCTTTCTCGCTCAAGCTCGCTCGTGCGACGACGACCAGAGGAGCGACAACGCACAGCCGATGACGAGGCCGGCGAAGATGCCCGTGATGGCGGCGAGAGGGATCGCCTTGGCCGTTTGTCCGAGCGAGACCTGCGAGGTAGGAGAGGGTCCGCTCGTCAGCTTCGAGCTGTTCGACGGTCAGGACGACGAAGATCGAGACTCACTCCACCGACAAAAACGACCGCCTCGAGACCCTCGCGAAGGACGGTGATGAAGGGGAGGAGGAAGAGCGACCACTTGGACCTGCGTGCCTCGCGCTTGTCCTTGCCGGTGAGAGTCGACGTGTCGACCTTGTTGTCGAACGCGCCGGCAAGCTTGGCCTTCCACTTGAGCTTGGAGCGGTCGATGCGGAGCCTGCGTGGGTGCGAGGGTCAGGATGGGCCGCCTCGGGAGCGAGCGAGAGGGAGGAGACGGACATGGTGAGGCCCATGACGAAGATGATGACGCTGTTGCGCAGAGCGCGTCTCTCGTCAGCGTCGAGCACGGCGTGCGAGCGGAAGGGGGAGGAGGACGCACGCAGCGATGAGCGAGAACGTGCCCTCCCAGATCTCCTCCGACTTGGACCACAGGTCGGACAGGGTCGTGAAGAACTGCGCGAGGAGAAGGCGTCAGCGAGTCGCCACGACAAGCTCGACGAGCAAGCGAGAGAGAGACGCACGACGGCGATGAAGCTGCAGGGAGGGAGGAGGCGAGTCAGAATGAGGGAACGAGGGAGGAGCGGAGGGGGACGAGACGCACGCCGCGCCGATGCAGAGGGCGATGAACAGACCTGCGGAAATGGGAGTCAGCTCGAGCACGGCTAACCGCTGCTGGAGGAGGGAGAACGCACCTGCGAGTGCGCCGGCCCAGATCTGCAGCCGCATGCGCCGGATCAACCTCCTGCGCTCGTCGGCGTCGAGCTTCTCGACGACATCGTCGCCGTCGGCGGGCTTGTCGTGCACGAGCGACTCGACGAGGCCGAGCAGGACCGAGATGATGATGGCCGCCTCGATCGTCTCGCGGAGAGTCTGCGAGCAAGCGAGGGAGGGTCAGCTCGCGAGGAGGGCGAGGTCCAGCCCGTCGAGGCCGAGGGCCGCACGATGATGAAGATGGGGACACTGCGAGGGAGGGTGACCAGGCGCCGGAGCGGACGATCAGCACAGGCACACGGCCGCGAGCCTGCACGGCAGAGGAGCGAGGTCGCGAGGGGAGGAGAGGAGAGGCGCACCTGAAGACGTTGCCCATGGTGACGGTGCGCGCGTCGGCGGTCGGGGTCTGCAGGAGCGAGGGCCATCTAATCAGCTAACGGCCCTGCCGCCTCGGAGGATCGCGGTGGGAGGAGACGGGCAGGAGAGCCGCCAGCTCCTCCGGGCGAGGACAATGGGGAGACGCGCACGCACCGCTGGAGGTTCGAGGTGGGCGAGGGCGGGTCCGACTCGAGCTGGGAGAAGAGCAGGAGGGAGGAAAAGCGAACGCGGTGGGCGTGGGAAGCTGAGGGCAAGGCGGACGGGGAGCGCCAAAAACGGCGAGATTCTGCGGGGCGTGATCGAGGCGCGCCGTTCGCGAGCTCAACCAGCGAGCGCTCTCCTGCGCGCAACGGTGAGCTTGTTTCGCCGGCGAGTGCGCGCAATTCGCAAGCAGGTCTAGCGCCTGGAGAGGGACCGTTTGCGAGTGCGCCGGCCGCGTCCTCGCTCTTCTTTCCGCGGCTTTCCTCGCCGGCCTGGACCGCGAGAGCGACAATCAGATCGTGCCCGTGAGACAGCCGACCCGCTTCGACGATCTTGCAGTGCTGCGATTCCTGTGAGCCCTTGTCGGTGTAAAGGTCGCGAGCCGACTTGAGCCGTGCACGAGCCCCGAATCCGCCTTCTCAAGTGGCGCAAGCTACAGATATGGACATAAATGCTATTCTGACTCCTCTGACATAAGCAAGGTTGCATGGTGTAGTTGGTCATCACGTCAGTTTAACATCTAGTTCACTGAAGGTCCTCAGTTCAAACCTGGGTGCGATCACTTTTTTGCGACCGGGCTATCTTCTTCCACAGACCGGCTGCAGGCTCGCTACCTTTTTGTCGATGACGAGGATGCTCGACACCCTCCAACAAAACTGTTAGACGAGGTAGGTGAAGAGGTGAGGCGGGGTCAAGCTGCATCGCCTCGACAGCGGAAGCTGGCTTGGCCATAAATCCTCTGATCGCTTCTCAAGTCGTACGATGCAGTGTGCCAGACGGACTAGCGGCTGCAAGGCGAGGCGAGTTGACGCCGAGCTGCGGTTCGAGGACGACGACGACGTGGGAGGTCGCTCGCTTCCCTCCTTTCCTCTCCACCCCATCAGCCCAAGTGAGTCCCGCGCCTCTGCTGCAGGGTCGGCACACTCGCTGCTCTGCGACAGAGCAGCAGCTGCCCTCGCCGCACCTAGTCCTCGCGCCCGACGAGTTGTCGCTGACGAGGTCCCTTCCCGCCCTCCGCTCCGCTCCCTCTCGCCTCCTCTCTCGCACGCACGCACTCTCCCGGCACCTTTCCCACCCTTCCGACTTGCTCCCACACCTCCCCACCGTCCGCCAATGTCGACCATCTTCCGCCGCGGCCTCTCGACTGCTCCCAGCATGAGCGTACGTTTTCCCATCGTTCCCGCACGTTCGAACACCGTCCTGATCACCCCTCGCTCGCCCTGCAGAACGTCTTCTTCGACATCACCAAGAACGGCGCGCCCTTCGGCCGCATCACCTTCAAGCTCTGTGCGTCCCTCTCCCCTCTTCCCCTCTCCCTCGATGATGTCGTCGACCCCTGCGAACGAGAGCTCCGTCACTGATCGCGGCTTCCCCACTTGCCTCCCGACCTCGCAGACGACGACGTCGTCCCCAAGACGGCTGTGCGTCCTCGTTCCTTCTCTCGCCTGCGAGCATGCACGACCCGACACTGACCCTGTCCTCGTCGGCGTTGCCGTTCTGCAGAAGAACTTCCGCGAGCTCTGCACGGGCGAGCACGGCTTCGGCTACCAGGGCTCGTCGTTCCACCGCGTCATCCCGGACTGTGCGTCGTCCTCGTTCCTCTCGAGTTGTTCACGAGCTCGACCCTGACCTCGTCGTTCTCGCTCGCGCGCAGTCATGCTCCAGGGCGGTGACTTCACCCGTGCGTCCTCTCCTCTCAGCTTCTCTACACTCACGACGCGACGCTGACGGACGACGGCTACAGGCGGCAACGGCACCGGCGGCAAGTCGATCTACGGCGAGAAGTTCGCCGACGAGAAGTGCGTCCGCTCGCGCCTCTCCGTCCCGCTCGCTCGATCGCTCTCGGCTGACCCTATCTCCCTCTGCGCGCAGCTTCAAGCTCCGCCACACCAAGCCCGGCCAGCTCTCGATGGCCAACGCCGGCCCGAACACCAACGGTGAGTTCCCTCTCGACCGACGCCTCGTCCCTCGTCCCTGCGCTGACTCCTCGTCTACAGGCTCGCAGTTCTTCATCACGACCATCGTCACCTCGTGGCTCGACGGCAAGCACGGTGCGTGTCTACCGAGCCGTTTCGTGTCATCGTCGTCGCGTGAGCTGACTCGGCTCCTTTCGCGCGCGCAGTCGTCTTCGGCGAGGTCGTCGACGGCATGGACGTCGTCAAGAAGATCGAGGGCGAGGGCTCTGGCTCGGGCAAGACCAAGTCGACCCTTACCATCGCCAAGTCGGGCGTCTGGTGCGTCGCTCTCTGCTCCTCGTCGTCGGTCGAGAGGAGAGCTGTGCTGACCCGGCTGTATCGCCGCCCGCAGCTAAATCGCTCGAGTGCGAAAAGACGGCGCTTGAGCGTAGGTGCGCGATGCTGTCGAATGAACAAAGCAGTTGTTGATCGTCCTAAGTCAGCGAGAGCCTTGCGAGCGTGAGCGCGAGAGAGCAAGTCGAGCTAGCGCGAGAGCCGTCCTCGCTCCCGCTTCCTCTCACCCAGCTCGCCCCTGCTGGCCAGCCCAAGCTGTCCTCGACTATGAAAGAACACGCCGAGCTCCCGCCGAGCACGCACAGCGAGCCGCGCCGCCGCGCTCGCCTCGTCACCATCCTCATCGCCCTCGGCGTTTCGGTCGCCCTCCTCTTCGCCCAGTCGCACCTGCTCCCTGCGCGCCTGGCCAGGCCCGAGCACAAAGAGCATCTGCACACGCACACGCACGCGCGCGACCGCTCAATCGACTGGTCGTTCCTCCACCACTCGCGCAAGTGCCCCACCCTCGAGCCGGTCGGCGTCGACGAGTTCACCCAGCGCCGCGCTCGCCTGGCCTCGACGCTCTCCAAGGTCGACTCGGAGCATGATGCATGGTCCGCCTACGTGTCTGAGCCGAGGTGCGTCGCCGCCCTCTCTCGGTCCCTCCTTCCCTCCTCGCCGGTCGACGACAGCTGACCCTGCTCTCGACGACAGCGCCAACACTCTCTACTACCTCAACCTCACACACGCCAACTGGTACCTCTCCGAGCGTCCCTGGCTCGTCGCCATCTCGCCGCCGACCTCGCCCGCCGAGCAGGCCCACGTCTCAGTCCTCACGCCGGCCTTCGAGCTCTCGCGCTCGCAGCGCCTCCCCTTCGCGCTCACGCCCGAGCAGCGCGACCGCATCGACTGGGTCACCTGGCAGGAGGCCGACGACCCGTACGCCGTCTTGCTCGACCACCTCGCCGGCCTGCGCGGCAACGAGTCGGGCGCGACCTGGTCGGTCGAGGTCGAGGAGAACGTGCGCACGTTTGTGCGCGACGGGCTCGCCGCAGCGGCAAGTCGGCTTGACGAGGACGCGCCGAGCGTCGCGCTCGCCAAGCTCGAGGTGCGCGAGCTGCGCATGCGCAAGACCAAGGTCGAGGGCGAGATTCAGCACTGCGTCGCCAAGGTGCGCTCGCTCGTCCTCTCGACAGTGAACACGCCTCCTTCGGCCAACTCTGACCCTCGAAGATCGTCTGCAGATCACACTCGAGGCGCTTCGAGCTGTCCGTAAGCACCTGCGCGTCGGCATGACCGAGAAGGAGGGCGAGGCAGTGCGTCCTCCTCCCTCACTCCGTCTCGCCGCACGTGCACGACCCTGATTCTCGCACACCCCTCGCAGCTCATCACAAACGCTCTACGTGCCGGCGGCTTGACCGACATCGGCGTCATCACGCTCTTCGGCGACAACGCGGCGCTCCCCCACGCCTCAGCGAGCGCCGACCGCCGCCTCAAGCACGACGAGTTTGCGCTCTTCGACGTCGATGGCTCTCTCTTCGGCTACCAGGTACGTCTCCCGCTCATTCTCTGTCCTGCTTGCCCGGGCAGCACTGACTCGGCTCCCTCCCGCCCGCAGAGCGACTTCACCCGCACCATGCTCCCCGACGCTTCCTCGTCCCGCTTCTCTCGCCCGCCTGCGCCGCGCAAATGGCCCTCGGCTCGCGCCGAGAAGGTCTGGCGCACGGTCCACCTCGCACAGCAAGCCGCTCTCGACGCGCTCGTCACGCCCTCGACGAACCAGACGCGCAAGGTCGTGCGCGCCGCCGAGGTCGACCGAGCGGCGCGCGGCGTCATCGAGGCCGCCGGCTGGGGCGCCTTCTTCACGCACCGGCTCGGGCACGGCATCGGGCTCGAGGTGCACGAGCATCCGTACCTGAACGGCGGCAACTCGGAGCAGGCGCTCGTCGCCGGCGAGACGTTCTCGAACGAGCCGGGCATCTACATCGAGCGCGGCGCCGACCCTGACCCAGAGGGGCACGGTATCGGCGTCAGGCTCGAGGACATGGTGCGCAAGACCGAGGGCGGGTGGGAGCTCGTGAGCGGCGAGCCGTTGGCGACGAGCCCGTGGGATTTGTAGAGCTCGCAATAGACTATCTTGGGCCGGGCAAAGGCCGGCGCGACTTGGTGCAGCTCGGGCAAGTACAAGGAGAGGAGCGTCTCGTGATGACTGCACGAGCGCTAGTGGTTGAGCGAGAGGTCGAGAGCGAGAGGTCGAGCGAGTCGAGGCGAGGCCAAGTCAGAGCCGACGCTCGGACCTCGAGTCGCAGATCTAGCAGCTCTCTCTGCACGAGCGAAGGGCGCCCTCGCTGGCTGTACGGTCCGTCTGTGCGCTGCTCTCTACTCGTCAAAGGCGTTCGCGAGAAAGACAAGAGATAGCCGACGAGCGCAAAGCGAGGCTGCCGAGGAGGAGGAGGAGGGGAGGGGGAACGTGCGCGTCGCCGAGCTTCTTTGCCGCTCTCGAACGAGGAGCGTTCTTGAAAGAAAGCATTGTCGTTGATGGCACGGCCAGCAACGGCAAAGCTCGACTACAAATCGACCTGCCTGCCTCTCACCCTCCCCCTCGCTCGAACGCTCGTCTCGCTCTCGCCGCCGGAATCTCCTGTTCCACCGCCACCGCCATGCCGCCTCACACCTGCACGAGCATATACCTAGCGCCGTCCCGACTGTGCCCGCCGCTGCCGCACTGCCGCAGCGCCGACCGTGCCCGACGACCTCGGCGCGGACTCGGGCTGCGGGACCCGCCCGCCGCCGGTCGAGCCGCCGCGAGCGACGTCGGGCGGTGCCGTCGGAAGAGGGATGGGCACGCCGTGCGTCGGCGTCGAGCCGCTCGAGGGCAGGAGTTGCGCGCGCGGTACAGCCGACCCCCTCGGGTGGGCGCGCGGCGTGTCCCGGACGCGCTTGTCGTGCGGCGCGAGGTTGAGGTGCGCGGCGAGGCCGGCATCTGGGTGGCGAGAGTAGATGATGGACGAGGACGAAGCGGTGGTGGGAGGAGGAGGGTGCGGCGCGAGCGAGGGCGAGAAGGAGGGACCGGCGGACGCTGGAGGTGCGAGCGCAGATTGATCGGCGGCGTGCGGCAGCACCGGCGTCGAGCGCCTCGGCGCCGAAGAGGTGCAAGGCCGAGGACGACTGGTCGAGGGCGTACGCGTCGCCGTACCTGGGTTGGCGAGACGGCTTGAAGGCGTCATCTTGGGCGCTTGAGGCTGCTTGAAGTGATCCGGGCCGACCCAACGCGCAGTCGCAGCTGCAGGTAGAAGCTCGAGTCAGCTCGACCGCCCGCCCTTTCGAGATCGTGAAGAGCTTGAGGACGCACCGAAGCGCAGGCCCTCGGGCTCGACCTTGTGCTCAAAGAGCTTCTGCATGTCGGCACCCTGCGAGCACGACGAGCAAGGTAAGTCCCTGTGCAACACGAGCCGAGGAGGAGAGGAAGAGAGCGGGCGCACCTCCATGATGAGAACGTGCCCGTGCTTGAGCCTCGTCTTGAGCACGATGCGCGACTTGTTGCCCGTGTCCTTCTTGCCCTCGTCGCCCTCGTCCTCGGCATCGACGCCGCCCTCGTCGTCCGCCTTGGTGCCCTTCTTGGGCTGCTTCTTCACCTTGGCCCTGAACGTCATGAGGGCGTCCGAGCCGAGCGAGATGGACGCGACGTACTGACCGAGGCCGCTCTCGCCGTCGTCGTGGTACTGTTGCGGGGGAAGGGGAGGGTCAGTGAGTGAGCCTGCACCTGTGCGCGCGCACAGGAGGAGTTCTGCGAAGCGAGGAGGGAGGAGGAGGGAGGGAGGGGAGGGACGAGGGGGAGGGACGAAGGAGATGAAGCGGCGACGCACATTCATCTTGCCGCCCGTCACTGCGAGCGAGCAGCAGGCAGCGTCAGAAGAGCGTCATGAGTGAGGAGAGGCATGAGAGCGGGACGCACTGTATGCGACCGAGAGGATCTCGTTGAAGTCGGTCTCGGGGCCAGAGCCGACGACCGAGCGGACGACCGTCTTGAGGTAGTCGCGAGCATCGAGCGTGCACTGCGGCGCACAGGGGCCGGTCGAGTCGAGCGCGGGCTCGTCGCGAGGGGACGAGGGCGAGGGATGGGGAGGGAAAGGGTAGGTCTCCATCGAGACGACGTGCGAGTAGCGCTCGCCCGAGTTGAACGTGACTGCGGCGGCGGCAGCAGCAGCAACATCAGCACAGCTCGTCTACTTCGAGAAGAGCGTGACGGAAAAGGGAAGCACGCACACTGCTGACAGAGGAGGGCGCCGGTAGCTGTTGCAGAAGGGCGAGTTTGGGAAGGTCAGCTCGATTCAAAGCGTGCGCCAAAGAGGGTGAGAAAGACGATCGGGACGCACCGTGATGCCGTGAGAGCGTGTTGCGCCGGAAGAGCGCGCCCGCCTCGGGGCCCTGGTACTCCTTGAAGAGCTTGTCGCCGAACTCGGACGCGCTCGGGCCGACGGGCCAGAGGTGGTGCACCCTCGCCGTGCCGCCTCCCTGCGACGGCGACAGGTCGACCGAGTAGCCGTCGTACCCTCGGACGCCCGTGATGGGCGTCGGCTCGCACGGCGCGACGATGAAGTCCGGCCCGGGCTCGAGCGCGCGCCCTTTCCCCTTGGCCTCGAGCTCGACGGCGCCGACCGGGCGCGCCGCGGCATCCGTCACGGCACCGCACCCTGCGCAGACGAGGCGCGTCCACTGGCTGCGAGAGCTGAGGCGCCCGCACATCGAGCAGCCGAATCCGCGCCAGGCGAGCTCGCTGTAGTCGGAGATCTGGGACGTGCCGCTGAGCGTCTGCATGGTGCGGGGTGCGAGCTGCTGCGGGACGAGGTCGGAGGAGGAGAGAGAGGAGGTGAGGCCGAGGAAGGAGGGGCGGTAGGTGAGGGAGCCGGGGCGCGGCATCTTGCCGTCGACCTGCGCGCGAAGGGCAAAGAGGAGGGGTCAGTACCTTGCACCGCACCCAGGAGACGAGCAGTGAACGGCGACGACGCACGAGGAAGAACTTGTCGCACTTCTCGTTGTAGCACTCGACGTCCTCGCAGTACACCCTGTTGAACACGACGCCGCACGTGCCGCACTCGTCCTTGACGCCGGTCGTCGTGTCGACGAAGCCCGAGTCAACCGTGTGGTAGCTGCCGGACGAGCACGGCGACGGCGGCGAGCTGTCCGAGTCGTCGCTCGACATGTCCATGTCGGACCCGGCGTCGTGAAGAGGAGGAACGGGCGCGATGCGCTTGAAGTGGAGCCCGGCGAGAGGGTTCGACGACGCCGACGTCGTTGAGGTAGTTGGACGAGGTGGTGGAGGGGCCGAAGAGGGTGCGTCGAGCCGGGGAAGGGAGGGTGCGGCGAGGGCGGCCGAAGAGCCAAGGGCGAGGGACGGAGCGTGCAGCTCAGGCGAGAGGGAGGGAGCGCGCAGCTCGGGGCTCGCCGACTTGATCTTGACGGACGACCTGCTCGAGAAGAGCGTCAGCGACCTGATGCCCCGAGAGCGGAAGCGAAGCAGGGGAAGGGGACGCACTCGTCCTTGCCGATGACCTCGGCGAACCAGGGCTCGCCCTGCGACGCGAGCCACTCGAAGCGAACCTGTGCGAGCAAGAAAGGCGAGGAATCGTCAGCGACGGCCCAGCGCGTGAGGGACGGAGCAGAGCCGGCGACGCACCTTGAAGCGCACGAAGTACTTGCCGTCGTCGGCGCCCTCGGTGGGCTCACCCTCGGCCTGTAAAGCAAGAGCGCGTACAGCATCAGCCGGTGTGCGTCCGGAGCGGAGCGGAGCGGAAGCTGAGGAGAGGGAGGGAGAGCGAGCAGGGAAGGGAGGAGGGGATGGAGGAGGACGGACCCAGACGTCGGTGACGAGGTAGTGCCCGAGGACGGTGTACCTGACGCCGTCCTTGCCCATGTGCTTGAGCTTGGGGAAGTGCTCGTACATGGCGCCGGCGAGGAGCACGACGGGCGTCCCCGTGTTCATGCAGTTGAGGAGCGCGCGGACGCGAACGCCGACGCGCGACTGGTCGGCCTTCAGGCGGGTGCCGCCGCCGGCGAGGACCTCAGAGCCGCCGCCGCCGTGCGACACGATGACCTTGCCCTGCGAGGCGCAGGCGTCCGAGGGCGAGGGGAAGCCGTCGAGGAGGTAGCCGAGGCAGCGCTCCTGGCTGTCGTCTGCGAACAGCGAGCACGAGTACGTCAGCACGCTCATCCTCCTACAAGGACGCCGAAGGTGAGGTAGGGAGAGAGAGGGACGCACAGTGCCCGCCCTGGTAGCTCCTGAAGTACGGCACGCTCTCGCACAGCTCCTGCCGACCCTGGCACCAGATGGGCGGCATTCCCGCCGCCGTCATGCGCAGGTCGCGCTCGACAGGCACCCACGAGTCGCGCGAGTCGAGTGCCGGGTGACGTAGGCGCTCCTTGGGCTCCTTGGGCGCCTTGGGCGCCTCGGGCGCCTTGCGCGCCTTGCGCACCTTGCGCACCTTGCGCACCTTGGTCGACGACGACGACGAGGTCGGTGCGAGGCGAGGAGGAGGAGGAGGAGCGCTCGAGGTGCTTGCGACGGGCGCGGTGGAAGGGGGAGCGGCGGGAAGAGGAGGGAGCCCGGGGAGGTTCTGCCGCGCGAACGGCGACGACGGGTCCTGCGGGCTGATGAGGATCGGCGACCTCGCCATCTCGACGTGCATGGACGCAGAGCCCGTGACGAGGGGCTTCAACGTCATGAAGGACTCGCACCGGCCGTCGACGCCGCCGTTCCGCCCGACCTCCTCGTCGCCGGGCATGCGCGCGCCCGACGGCGCAGGAGGCGCACCCGGCGCCGTTCGAGACGTGGATGAAGATGCAGGCTGGCGCTCGACGACCTCGTGGCCGAAGCGCTTTGGCGGCTTCGACAGGCGACGAGCTGGGAGCGCGTTGGGCGCGACGACGGCGACGGCGGCGACAGGCGTGGGCCAGAGCGCCGAGGGCGACGCCGAGGACGCCGAGGAATAGGCTGAGCCGGTGTCGAGGGCCGGGTTGAGGATCGAAGCGAGGGAGAAAGACGAAGGAGGGTGCCCGGTCGCGACGGCGAGCGGGCCGGGCGCGGCGCCCGTGCTGGACGACGCTGGCGCCGTCTTGCGCTGCTTCTTGGAGAGCTGCGCATCCTCGCGCGACGAGGGCGCCCCGGCGTCGGCCGGGCGGGCGGGCGAGCGCGACCGCTTGGGCGCCGCCCCGACGGTGCTCGCGCTCGACGTCGCGGCGGAGGCGCGAGGGCCGGCGAGAGGCGCGGGCTGGACGAGCCTCTGAGGCTTCTGCACCTCCTGCACGTAGGCCTGCGCCTGCGACGGCGGCGGCGCGGCGGCGGCGTTGACGACGGCGGCGGGACCCGGCCGAGGACCCGAGGCGGCGGTCGCGAGCTCGCCCAGCGCCGTCGCCGCCGTGCTCGAGCGACGCACACGCCCCGAGCTGGACGGGGCCTCGAGCTCGGGCGAGAGCTGCACCTCGGTGCGCTCGGCGTGCGGGCTCGCCCGGCTGAGAGCCGCGATCCGAGTCGCGCGCAGCGAGTCGGCGGCGCTCGGGTCCTGCGAGAAGCAGTCGCGCTTGAGCATGCGGAGCTCGCGCGACATGCGAGGAGCACGCTGCTGCGCCTGCGCCGGCGGCGGCGCGGCGAGGCTACGTGCGCCGGGGCCGACGCGGCGGCGGGCGGGCGTCGCGCTCGAGGCCGGCTCGGCTGCGCGCTCGAGCTCGGCGGGAGGCAACGACGGGGCGCCTGTGCCCTCGTCGCTCCGCTCGCTGCGCTGCCTCGTCGCCCGCTTGCGCGTCCTCGCGCCTCGACCCGAGACGGCGCCGGCCCCACGCGCCGCCTCGTCGTCCGTCGTCGCGCTCGCCGAGCTCACGCTGCTGCGGCGAGGGCGTTTCGAGCTGTTGTAGCGCGTGCGGGAAGTCGGTGCGGCGGCTCGACGCGTGGAGGAGGAGGGGCGAGGGCGGGAAGTCGCGGGGGTTGATGAGCTCGTCGACGAGGTCGTGAGGTCCTGGGAGCGGGTGGACGAGGGAGCGGGCGCGCTGCGAGAGATCGCGGAGGTGCTGGTGCTGCTGGAAGGTGGGCTCGCTCGCGACGCGCTGCCGTTGTCGCCCGGGACCGGCGGCGAAGGTGGGGTGGGCGGCGGGCGGAGGTTCAACGCGGCCTCGAGCGTCTCGATGTCGGTCAGCTCCTCCGAGTCGGAACCGTGTGTTGCCATGCTGCGGTGGCGGAGAACCAGCAGGGGCAAGACGGTGGTGGGAAGAGGACGAGGTGAGCGCGCCGACGCGACTCTGGTTCGCCGACGTCGAGCACAAAGGCGACTCGCAGCCTCCTTGTCCTTCTTCAGGGACATACGCGCCCAGAGACCGTGTCTGAGCTATAGCGCGACTGTCTCTCGGGCGCAACGCCAGCCAGCTTGTTGCGCCACCACGTTCTCGCGCTCTCGCTCGGGCCAACTGCACTCGGACGCGCAACCGGCGCTGCTTGCCTCCTTCTGCGGCGCCGACTGCTGCAGACACTGCTCGAGAGACAAGCAAGCAGTGAGGAGGCCGAGCGGGCCCCTGGACGGCCGCAACAGAGGCAGAGGAGCGCGCGAGGGAGCGCTGCGCGCCTTCGAGTGCCGTTGCTCGACCCAGCGGGCCCGCAAGCGACGATTTGCGCTCGGTCAAAAGCATCTCTGAGCTCTGAGCAAGCCCTGCGTCGGCGCCTGCCCAACGTGTAGCCCTGCGCAAGCACAGAAGGAGGGCATGAGAGAGCGGAGGAGGAGGAACTCGCTCGCCGAGAGGGTTCAGGCAGCGGCAGTGCAGGTCCTCGCCCTGTCGAAGCACTCCTGCATAGCTGAGTGATGCCTTGCTGCTGCAAAGCTCGGCGAAAGGAGCGCCGCTGTGCCGGGCACGCAGCGCAGCCGCCGCGAGTCGCAGCGAGAAGCGCGAGCAGGTGCGGCCGCAGCAGAGACTGACGAGGGAGCCACCCTGGCCAGCATAAGGTCCCCAGTGAGCGCGATGGGCAAGCAGCGCGAGCCGCAGAGCAAGAGTCGAGGATGGAAGCGGAGCCAAGAGGTGCGGCCGCGGAGGAGGCGACGACGACGACGACGACGAGGGGAGGGGAACCAGCCTCCCTCACTTGCTGTGCACACTCTGCCAGAGCCACACACCGATCAGCAGCACCGTCTCTCCATCGCCGTCCAGCAGCCCGTCCAGCACCGAGCCGAACGCGCCGTCCCGCCTTGCTCCTCCTCGACCTCGTCGCCTCGCTCGTCGTCAGCTCGACACTCGACGGCCCTCGGCTCGCAGGACCATGGCCTACTCGCGCCCGTTCCCTGCACCGCCGACCCAGCCCTACGCCCCCGTCACCAGCCCGCCGTTCCGCGCACCCGCACCCGCACCTCCTCCTCAAGCTGCCGCCCCACCACCCTCGTCGGTCCCCGCCGGCACCCTCCCGCCAGGGACCCTCGTCGAGGTCGGCCAATACCAGGTCACCGTACAGCGCTTCCTCAGCGAAGGTGAGCCCCCCCTTCTTGTCCCCTGCCCGCCCGAGTGCCTCCCCCCTCCGCCTCCGCCCCCGCTCGTCGGTGACGATGCCAGCTCCGACACGGCGACGGGCGCTCGAGCTCGCGCACGGGCACAGCCAGCCTACTAGCACAGTCAACATCAGCGGGAGCACGCACTGATTCGCCCCGGTGTCCTCGTCCGCAGGCGGCTTCGCTCACGTCTACCTCGCCCAGTCGGCCGTCCCGCTCCCGCCCAACTCACCCACCGCTACGACCCAGCATGTCCTCAAGCGCATGGTCGTCCCCGACAAGCGAGGCGTCGAGGAGGTTGGCCGAGAAGTCGATGTCATGGTGCGCCCGTCTCCCTCCTCGGGCTGCACCGCCCCGACGAGCGACACGAGCTGACTCCTTCTTCTTCCTTGCCTGCTCGCAGCGCCAGCTCAAGAACCACCCCAAGATCGTCAACATGATCGAGGCGTCGGTCGCCGACCTGCCCGGCGGGGTCGACGGCAGCAAAGGCTACGAGATCTACATCCTTATGGAGTGGTGCAAAGGTGCGCTCGTCTCTCTCTCTCCCTCGCGCACGCTCCCCGAGCGCAGCTCACTCTCGCACCGACTGCGCGCAGGCGGCGGCATCATCGACATGATGAACACGCGGCTGCAGAACCGCCTCACCGAGGGCGAGATCCTCAAGATCTTCAGCGACGTCGTCGAGGTGCGTCGAGCTCCTTCCCCTCCGTCCCTGCGCCTTCGTGAAGGGCTCAAGCTGACGCACTCGCTCTCTACAGGCCGTCGCCCACATGCACTACCAGTCGCCGCCGCTCATCCACCGCGACCTCAAGGTCGAGAACATCCTCCTCTCGCCGCCCCAAACGTACAAGCTGTGCGACTTTGGCTCGACGACGCGCCCTCTCCCGCGCGACAAGGTGCCGACGACGGTCGAGGGCATCCAGAAGCTAGAGCACTCGATCAACAAGACGACGACGCTCCAGTACCGCGCCCCCGAGCTCGTCGACGTCTGGGGCCGCAAGGGCTTCGACGAGAAGATCGACATCTGGGCGCTCGGCGTCTTCCTCTACAAGCTGTGCTTCTACACGACGCCGTTCGAGGAGCACGGCCCGCTCGCGATCCTCAACGCCCAGTACAAGGTGCGCTCGAGCCTCTCGCCCGTCGCTCTTCTCCCAGTCGGGCGACCTGGAGCGCACTCGCTGACTCGAGCCTGCCTGCCCGCTCGCAGTTCCCAGCGTACCCGGCCTACTCCTCGTCGATCCGCAGCCTCATCGGCGCCATGCTGCAGGAGCGCGCGAGCCAGCGCCCGAACATCTACCAGGTCCACGAGATGACGTGCCGCCTCCGAGGCGTCCCTGTCCGACTCGAGAACGTGCGTCGAGGCTCTTTGTCAATGGCATGCTCTTGGTGCGAGTTCTCGAGCCGCAGTGCTTACTCCCACTGCTCCTCGCCCGCAGAAATACGCCCTCGGCGCTTCGTCCTCCTCGTCTATCCCCGCCCTTTCTCAACGCGGCCCTCCTCACCCTCCCGCCTCTCCGCACGCCTCGACTCCTCTCGGCGCCCCCTCGTCCCTCCCCGTCTCGCCGCTCCCGACTGCCGGCATCCTCTCCTCATCGCCTCACGCCTCGGCGAGCTCGGGCTCGGTCCCCGGCCTCGCCGGCATGGCCAACCAGGTCGCGCCCATGCGCCGCGGCAGGCCGGGCAAAGCTGCGCCCGGCGGCGGCAGCGAGCCCATCGCCGTGCCCGAGCGGCAGGTGCGCACGGGCCTCGCCGAGTGGCACCAGGGCGGCGAGCGCGCCGAGAAGGACCGCTCGAGCGTCGGCATGGACTGGGACGGCTTCGGTGCGCCGAGTGCGGGCGGCGCGGGCGGTGCGGCGAGCCCGGCAGGGTTCGGCGACGCGTTCGCGCCGTCGGCGGCGGCCAAGCTCGACCCGTCGGCGACGGCCGACGCGGCGCTCGAGACGAGCGTCGAGCTGCCGCGCAACGCGGGCATGTTCGCCGCGCTCGCAGGGCGAGGCGGCCCGGGCAGCCCGATGGCGCTCGACGATGGCGGCAAGGACGGCGCGGGCCCGAGCGCTGCCAGGGAGGACGACGGCGAGCGGCGCCGGTTCGAGGAGTCGTTCCCGGCCATCGAGCTCGATGGCCCGCTCGACTCGCTCCCGGCGCCGGCCAAGGAGGAGGCCAAGGCGCACGCCGGCAAGGAGGAGAGCATGAGCGCGGCGGCGCCTCTCGCCTCGTCGAGCCTCATCGACGCGTCCTCTCCGCCGGCGTCCGCCTCCGCCCCGGCCTCGGCAACGCTACCGTCGCAACTTACCGGCGAGCAGCCCTCGGCAGCGCCCGGCCCTCCCCTTCCTCGTCGTCCGCCTACGGCCTCGCCGTCCCTTCCTCCCGCGCCCGCGCCCAAGCCCGAGCCGCACCGCCAGGTCACCAAGCCCGGCCTCGTCTCGCGCGGCTCGCAGACGTCGCCGCACCTCATGGCGTCGTGGCGACCGCAGCACTCGGCGTTGTCGTCGTCGTCGTCGGCGGCGGCTGCAGGTCCGAGCGCCGGCGCCGCCCCGCCGCCTCAGCAGCCGAGCACGCTCCGGCAGAGCAGCATCCCCGAGCTTGCTCTCGAGAATGGCGATGAGCCTGGGCACAGCAAGCCCATCGTCGACCTCCTCGGCGACGACGACGCGCCGACCCTTCAGTCGCTCACGCCCGTCCTCCGAGCGACGCCCTCGCCGACGCCGCAAGGCCCGTCCGACACGTTCGCGAGCAAGCGCGCATCGTTCCTCGGCGCGCAGCCAGCCTCGTCGGCAGCGGCGTCGTCGGGCGGGTCGGCCGAGCGCGAGAAGTTCCGCCCGGTCACCAAGCGCATGAGCCTCTTGCCCGCCGGCTCGCCCAAGCCCGTCCTCGCCCCTGCGCCCGCTGCAACGCCCAAGCCCGAGCCTGAGCGCGAGCAGAGCGTCGAGGAGCGCTTCCCGGCGCTCTCGCTCGACGACGAGGCGGCACCGGCGTCGGGAGCGGCGCGAGCGGCGAACGGCTCGGCAGAGTTCGAGCGCGTCGTCGAGAACGAGGAGGACGACTCGAGCGACGACGAGCAGAGCCGCGGTGCGACGCCGCCTGCGAGCGCCAAGGTCGCCGCGCCCGCCTTCGACGACGACGACGACTTTGCGCCGCGCAAGCCTGCGCGCTCGACGGCGAGCGAGCGGCCCTCGTTCTTGACGCGCGCGTCGAGCGGAATCAAGCTCACGACCTCGTCGCCGCCACCGCTCGAGCGCAAGGAGTCGGGCCACGCGGCGGCGAGCGAGAGCGTCGTTCACCCGTCTCGGCAGCTCTCGACGGCCTCGTCAGCGTCGAACGGCGACGGCGGCATCGACCTCGGCCCCGCCCTAGCGTCGATCCGCAAGTTTGCGCCGCAGGGCAACGGGCAGGCGCCGCCGTCGTCGCTCCTCGACGACCAGGACGACTTCGCCCCGTCGTCGCCGCCGCCCAAGCCGATGTCGCCGCCCGCCGCGCCTCTCGTCGCGCCCAAGCCGCAGCCTGTAGGCCGCAAGCAGGCTATCAACAGCCTCGTGTCGCGGTACGAGGGGCTCGGCTCGGCCCTGACGGGCGGTCCTCCGCCGGTCGGCGTCAAGCCCGCCGGCCTGCGCAAGGACTCGACGGGCTCGAGCACGGGCAGCGGCGCGGCGCACGCGCTGCACTCGCGCGAGGGCGTTCGACCGCAGCGCCTGCCGCAGTGGGGCGCTGCCGCCGTCGCCGACGGCGCAAAGAGCCCGGTCGGCTCGGTGCACTCGGTGCGCGAGGTCCCCGAGGACAACCCGACCAAGAGCCCGCCGACCATGTCGCCTCCTCCTGTCGCGCTCAAGCCGTCGACGACGTCGACCTCGTTCTCGGCCATGGGCCCGTCGTCGGCGACCGCCCGGGCCCCGTTCAAGCCGACGCCGCCGCCCGGCTCGCCCAGCTCGCCCGCCTCGGCCTCGCTCCGCCCGTCGTACGGCGTCCACACGTCGCGTCCTTCGTTCGGCTCGCGCGCACCGCCGCCTGCGAGCTCGCAGCCGCCGCCGGTCCACTCGAGCGCGCGACCTCCTCCGCCTCCCGCCTCGTCCGCCGCGCCCGACGCGCCCGAGGAGGAGGAGCGCTTCGCCGGCGTGTCCAACATGAAGAGCCGGTGGGAGAGCATGAACCGGGCGCAGGAGCCGCAGCAGGGACAGGGTCGGGCGGGAGCAGGGCCGGGCGGAAACGCTGCGGCAAAGAGGAGGTCGTGGGCGCAGATCTAAGGAGGCGGTCGTAGAGGAGCTCTCGACGCAGCACTGCCATGTGTACAGACTAAGTTCCTAGCTCGTTACATCGCTACGGCACAGAGAGAAGCCCTCGATCTCGCCTACCTCGCCTCCTCCTCTCGCCGCGCTCTGAGCTAGGCGGCGCCGCCGCCCTGCAGGCGACTCGACCTGCGACTCGGCACGGTCCCCTTCAGCTTGCGCTCCTTCGGCTTGCGCTCCTCCACCTTGGGCTCCTCCGCCTTGGGCTGGAAGCGCTGCGAGCGACGACGAGTGGGCTCGTGCGCAGGCTCGGGCTTGGGCTCAGGCTCGCGCTCGCGCTTGCGCTTAGGCGTCGGCGCAGGCGAAGGCTCGTGCTCCGGCTCGTGCTCCTCGTCCTGCTGCGGCGCCGGCGCCGGCTCCTCGGGCTCATCGACGCGCTCAGCCGGCGGCGACGGCGCAGCCTCAGGCTCGGGAGCATCGGCCTCGGCGCGATCCTCCTCGCCCGTGACCTTCTCAGCCGCGCGATCGTGCTCGTCGGGCTCGCCCTGCTCGACGACTGGCTCGAGCTGCTGCTCGTCGTACTGCGCAGGCACGCTCATGCGCCGCGGCGGCGCCGCCCAGCGCACCGGCCTCCAGGGCGACGGCAGCACGAACGGCACGGGCTCGTCGGCCCTGCGCATGAGGTACTGGAGCTCGGCGTCGCTGATGCGGAGGACGCGGAGGAGGAGGGCGACCTGGGCGCGCAGGCGCGTGATCTCGACGCGGTTGTTGGCGACCTGGGTCGAGCCGGCGCTGCACGAAGGGAATGAGCGTCAGGTGACGAAAAGGAGCATGCGCACGAGGAGAGAGGACGCACATGGCGGCACGAAGAGGAGCGGCGGCGATGTACTCGCACCGGACGTCGCGCACGCGCTGCAGGAAGAAGGGTAAGTCAGACGCGACGACGGCGAGGCGGACGGATGTGGTGGACGAACGCCTGCGAGCAGGAGCATCGTCAGCGTCGTCTCGTTGAGATCTTTGAGGGGTGGACGCACAAGAGCTGCAGGTCTCGGTCCTATCGCACTGCACGCGAGAGAAGAACTCAGTCAGCACGTCCCTCTCGCCGAGAGGGCTCGAACGACGCACTGCTCGTTTCCCGGCTCGACAGCTCTCGCAGCTCTGCGCCCTCGTGCTCGGCGAGGGCAGGACCCTGCGCTTTGGCGGGAGCAGCCCAGCGAGCGGCGGGGGCGGCTGAAACTGAGCAGGAGGCTCGGGCAGCTGAGATGCGAGAGCGTCGATCGCGCCTCGCTCGAGCTCGTTGCGGTAGCGAGCGTTGGCGGCCTTCGAGGCTGCGCTGGGCATGGCGATGATGCTGCAGGAGGATAAGAGCGAGAGCCGGAGGCCGCGCGAGAGGAGCGAGCCGAGCCCGGCGCGGACATTCCGGCGCACGTACGGACGGGCCTCGTGCGGACAGCACGCTCCTGGCCCTCGCGGATGTCGCGCGGAGGACGGACGGTGCTCCTGGGCGCTTGAGGAGAGGCGCGAGCCTGTGCGAGCGGGCTCGCCGGACAGCCGAGAGGGTGCAAGGAGGCGGTGCACTCGCGGTGAGCGGGCGAGCTGGTAGCGCTCTTAGCTGGAGCCAGAGGAGTGCAGACGGCACTAGCCCGAGCAGCGCGCTCGTAGAGGGGATGTGGGAGGAGCGAGACGGTCATCACCTCGAGGAGGAGGAGGACGTGGACCTCTTGCTCCTGCCCTCCTCGCCTCGTTCCCCGAGCAGCTCTACAATGGTGCGCAGCCTCTCCCTGTGCAGCTCAGTATGCCGGTGAATGGGTCGTGCGCGTGCAGCGAGCTGACCCCTCCCCCTCCCCCTCCACCCCGCTCCCCTCCTCCTCCTCGCCTCGGCCGACCCCTCTCCACCTCACCGCCCACAGGCCGGCAGTCACATCGACCTGCGCAAGCGCAACGCCGCCTTCAACTCGCGCGTCGGCAAGGTCAACAAGCTCAAGCCCCAGGAGACGCTCCAGACCAAGCCCGCTGTTCCCCGCTGGACCGTCATCCTCTTCCTCGTCCTCATCGTCGGTGGCTTCGGTGCGTCCCTCATTCCGCTCTCCTCACCTCGTCGAGAAACTCGAGCTGACGCGCTGCCTCGCTTCCCCGCAGGCCTCGAGCTCCTCCAGCAGATTATCTCGTACTTCGCCCCGGTCGCTCGCCCGACGGCACGATGAGCGCACGATCGGCAGGAGGGAGAGGGCGAGGTGGCATCCAGGTCGAGCAGGATACCCAGTCTGTACATATCGGGCCGCGGCAGGGCTGCTGGTCCAGCCGCATGCATTACGAGTCGTGCGCTCCTTCTCGACTCGCCCGTCCCGCTCGTCCAGCTCGCTCTCGATCGACAACCGGCGTCGCTCGCCCTGTGCTCAATACAAACACGCTACCAGCCGCACCCTTCGACCCGCACTAGCTTCCACCCCGCAACCAGCTTCGTCCCTCGCTCCTCGCACCACCTCTCGACCTCTCGCTGTTCGTCCTCCCACGCTCCCTCGCCCGCACGCCCCATCTCGGCCGCCCTCGCACACGCAACTGCGAGCGTCTCGAGCAGCTGCAGGCTCGGCGTGCCTCGAAGTGCTCGCAGAAGCGGCTCGAGCGACGGCGCATCGAAGTCCTCGACGACGAGGCCGCGCAGGAGCGCGCCCGAGGGCTGCGAGGAGCGCTTCGCTGCGTCGGGCTCGGCGACGACGAGCGTGTGGGAGAAAAAGGCGGGCGAGGGGAGCGCGACGCCCGTAAGGTGCAGGCGCTCGAGGCGAGGGAAGTGCGTCGGCGCCGAGGGGAACCACCCCGCCGCCGGCCCGGTGCCCGCATGCCGCCGCCCGCACCTCGGGATGTCCCGCATGCTGAGCTCGGTCAGACGCGGCGCGAGCTCCTTGATGAGGCCCGCCGCGACGGGCAGGAAGGCGGCGAGCGCGCCCTGGCTCGCGCCCTTGTTGCGCAGGGCGAGGGACGAGAGCGACTTGCGCGAGTTGGACAGTAGGGCGAGGATCGAGGAGAGGGACGTGGTGCCGAATGCGGTCGTCGAGAGCTCGAAGCGCTCGAGCGAGGGGAGCGAGATCGGGTCGACGAGGTGGGTCGGCGGAACGAACCAGTCTCTGCGAGCGAACGACGACGTCAGCTTGTTCTCTGCAAAGTGTGCGAGTTGCAAAGACTCACAGTGCGAGTCGGAGAGTCAAGTCTTGAAGCTTGGGCAAGCGCGAGAGGATGGCGAACGTGTCGGCGGCGTCGCAGTTGCGGAGGGTGAGGGTGCGCAGGGTCGTCGGCAGCAGAGTCGGCCGCAGTCGGACGTTCTGGAAGAAGCCGACGTCGATGTCGAGCGTCTCGATGCGCTTGCAGTGCTGTAAGAGCCGGACGAAGCGCTGTCGCTCGCTGCGCGCAGGTGGAGGCCGAGGGGGTCAGTGCGCGCTCGACTCGCTCGAGGACTGGAGAAAGGGGAACGCACCGAGCAAGGCATTGCGCGTGCCACCGCTCAGCCTGCACCTCGCGACTGCTGATGAATGCGTCCTCGCCGCCCGACAGGACCGCCTCCTCGCTCGACTCGCCGCCGGCGCCGCCGCCCGGAAGAGGCGCGCCCCAGCTGCACACGGCGCGCCGCAGGCTCACATCGACGTGCCGGACGTTCGACGCTCGCCATGGGTCGTGCTCGACGGCCTTGACGACTAGCTCGTCTCGCTCGGCGCTGCCGCAGCCGTTCGCGAACGTGACGCCCTTGCCGAGGACCTCCTGCGCGATCGCGCGCCACAGGCGACAGACCGAGGCGACTTGGCGGTAGGCGCACGTTCGGCAGGTGACGGTGAGGTGGGCGAACTGGCCGTGGACGAGGAGGGGCTCCGAGATGAGCGAGGTCGTGAGGGCGTGGCGGAGGATGTTGAGGAGGAGCTCGTGTGGGACGGCGGCGAGGGATGACATGATGTGGCGAGGCGGCGAGGGGCGAGCGTCTTGAGGTGGAGGAGAGGATGAGGAAGGCCGCAAGGTTGGGCGATGAGGAGCCGGTGCGAGGCTGCTCGAGGACCTTCGCGGTCGAGGACCGGTGACAGCCGGCCGATCGGGGAAGCGCGCACTCGACCGAGCACGGCTGCCAGGCGCGCCAGATCACCTTGAGGGTCCGCTTGAGAATCTGGGAAGCGCGGCGCGGGAGCTGTGCGCTCGCGCCGGCCCCGGACATGAGCGTGAGCTGGTCGACCGCAAGCTGCCGACCGGCAAAAGCACGCCCTTCTCGCTCCTTCCGCTTGCCGCTCAACCTGCAGCTGGCCATAGAGCACGTGCACCGAGCGAGAAGCATCGAAAGCGGCGCCTGAGCGACCTCGCCGCGGTTTGAGAAGGTCGCCGAGCCGCGGCTGAGGGAGGCGAGCTCCTGCAGGCCAAGGACCAGTACAGCTCGAAGCAGAAGCTCGCAGCTCCTGCGCGTCGAGAGTGCGCCGAGATGAAGCGGCGGCGGAGCGAGTCGAGGGTCGCGAGAAGACGGGCGAGCGGCGCGGAAGCACCCGAGGCGGGCGACGAGGGCGACAAGGCGACCGTGGCCTCTGGGCACGCCGCGACAGCGCAGGGACGGGCAGAACGGGCAGGGCGAGGGAGGGAGAGGACTCAACGGCGCGCAGGAGCCACCAGGCGAGCGGAAATCAGTCCCATCGATGGGCGACGAGGCCACAATCCGGGGACGGGCCAGCTCGTCGTTGTCGTCGTTGCTCCCTCTCTCCTCTTCCCACCACCACTCTGGTTCATCTACCTAAGTGCGTCCTCCCGAGATCTGCGATCTGCCGACCACGGGACTGACCCTGTCGCTCGCACCCCTCCCCTCCCCCGTCTCGCCCTCTCGCCCTTCCGACCTCCCACCTCACCTCGCTCAACCCCTTTCTCCTCGCCTCCCTCGCTCGCAGAATGCCTATCCAGAAGATTCACGCTCGCCAGGTGCGTCATATCTACCTTTCGCCCCACCGACCGAGCCCGCCAGTGGTGGCAGCTCGCGCTCGCGCACCCTCCCTGTCGAACCCAGGCTGATCGCGCTCTCCCACCCGCACCTCTCGTTCCTTCGCAGATCTGGGACTCGCGCGGCAACCCCACCGTCGAGGGTGAGTCGCAGATGCTAGTCCCCACCGCCCAGGACCGTGTGCTGACCCCGACCCTTTCCGCTCGCAGTCGACGTCACGACTGAGAAGGGTGCATTTCTCGCCCTGCGGCACGCAAAGCAGCGGTTGAGAACGCACAACTGACTCATCGACGTGTCGTAACAGGCATCTTCACCGCCGCCGTCCCCTCGGGCGCGTCGACCGGTGTCCACGAGGCCGTCGAGCTCCGCGACGGCGACAAGTCCAAGTACCTCGGCAAGGGTGCGTCCCTTTCGCCTCTTTCACGCTCTCGGTGACTGTAGCTGACGCCGAGGACCGTCCTGCAGGTGTCACCAAGGCCGTCGCCAACGTCAACGACGTGATCGCCCCCAAGCTCATCGAGGCCAACCTCGACATCGTCGACCAGGAGAAGGTCGACAAGTTCCTCATCGAGCTCGACGGCACCGCCAACAAGGGCAAGCTCGGCGCCAACGCCATCCTCGGTGTCTCGATGGCCGTCGCCAAGGCCGCCGCCGCCCAGAAGGTGCGCCTCCTCCCTCCTCCTCTTCGCTCGCTCGCAGCGATGCAGCAGCTGACGCCTCTCTCTCTCTTCTGCTCGTGCGCAGGGTGTCCCCCTCTACGCCCACTTTGCCGACCTCGCCGGCGTCAAGCCGCCGTTCGTCCTCCCCGTCCCGGCCATGAACGTCATCAACGGTGGCTCGCACGCCGGCAACGCGCTCGCGTTCCAGGAGTTCATGCTCCTCCCGACCGGCGCCGTCGACTTTGACGAGGCCATGCAGATGGGCACCGAGACGTACCACACGCTCAAGAACGTCATCAAGAAGAAGTACGGCATCGACGCGACCAACGTCGGCGACGAGGGCGGCTTTGCGCCCAACGTCCAGGGCGCCGAGGAGTCGCTCGAGATCCTCACCGAGGCCATCGCCAAGGCCGGCTACTCGGGCAAGGTCCAGATCGGCCTCGACGTCGCCTCGTCCGAGTTCTACAAGGACGGCAAGTACGACCTCGAGTGCGTCCCCCTCTCGCTTTCTTCTAGCTACTCTCCTCGAGACTGATGCTCTCCCTCTCGCGCGCAGCTTCAAGAACCCCAACTCGGACTCGTCCAAGTGGCTCACGGGCAAGCAGCTCGCCGAGTTCTACAACCAGCTCGTCGAGAAGTACGACATCGTCTCGATCGAGGACCCGTTCGACCAGGACGACTGGGAGGCGTGGAGCCACCTCACCCAGAACACCAAGATCCAGGTGCGTCTCCTTCCCCTGCTTGGCTTTGTTCTCGAGCGAGCTCGAGCGGCGAGCTGACCTTCTCAACTTGCGCCTCCTCCTCCTCTCTTCCTTTGTGTACTCTTGTGTAGATTGTCGGCGACGACCTGACCGTCACCAACCCGGAGCGCATCCAGACGTGCGTCCTCTTCGTCGTCGTCGTCATCGTCGTCGTCACCCTCTCCTTAGTCTCGAGCCTGACTCTCCCTCTCCCTCCCTCCCTCTCTCGTTCGCAGCGCCATCGAGAAGAAGGCCTGCAACGGTCTCCTCCTCAAGGTCAACCAGATCGGCACCATCACCGAGTCGATCAAGGCGACCCAGCTCGCGTCGTCGGACGGCTGGTGCGTCCCGCTCTCCTCCCTCCTCCTCCACTTTGCCGAACGCGCGCTGACGAAGAGTGAAATGGGTGGGGATGAAGGGGCACCATGGTCTCGCGTTACGTTTCCTGTTTATTCTATATCTTGGCGGCACGCGCTGACCTGACTTTGCGCGCTCGCAGACCGTTCGGGCGAGACCGAGGAGTGCGTCCTCCTCTCTCCTTCTCTGCTTCCTCTCGCCTCTTCTGACTCTCTTTTCCCTCGCAGCACGACCATCGCCGACCTCGTCGTCGCCCTCGGCACCGGCCAGATCAAGACTGGCGCGCCGTGCCGCTCGGAGCGCGTTGCGAAGGTGAGCCTCGCCTTCTTGCCTCTCCTCCTCGCGACGGTCCTAACGCTCTCTCTTCTACGTCGCCTGTACAACCGCATCTTACGCCTCGCAGACGAGATCAAGCAGAACGGCGGCAAGGTCCTTTACGCCGGGTCCGACGGGCTCGCCCGCGGCACGACGGCCGCGCCTCTCTCGAAGAAGTAGAGCGCCCCTCCCCTCCCTTTCCTTCTCTCTCGCCTGATGGGCTAGCCCCGGCCGAGCAGCCGCTGGACGCAGTGCAATCCGAGCTTGATTCTGTGCAGCCGTCGGCGTCGTCGTCCCTCGAGAGGAGAGTCGCCTTCCTCCGCTCGCTCGTCTCGCTTCGTCTCGAGCTTCGCGCCCGCTCTCCCTCACTCGTCGAGCCTTCGAGTCAGCTTGCTCGTTCGGCACGAGCGCGACCTGGGAGAGCTTGCGATGCCGTCGAAGTCGCTCGAGGAGGAGCTCGGCCGGCTGGTCTCCTTGCGTTCGGTCACGCCGCGCTCGTCGTTCTGCGCAGGACTCGCTCAAAGTGTGCGTTCCAGCGATGCTGCAGAGCTTGCCCGTGCGACCACCGGCGCCTTTGCCTTTGCGCACGCTCGGACCCAGCCTTCCTGGACTCGGACGCGCTCGGCTCGCTCGACAGGCTGGAGCTCATCCGGACCGCCATGACGACGTCTGTACGTGTCGTTCATGTCGGCCGGATGACATGCTCGTGCGCCGCGCGAGCGAGCGCGCGAGCGGAAAGCCGGGTGCCACGCCGGGCTCGGACCCTTTCTCGCCCGGCGAGGCTTGCACTTGCACCGCTATTCCGACCGTACACAACGGGCGCAAGCTCCCAGATACAGGCCTCGATGCTCGGCAGCGTGCGACAGTTGGCATGCCGCAGAGCGAGCTCTCCCTCGCGCCGGACCTCACTTGAGAAGGTCGACCTTGCAAGCGCTTGTAACCCGGATTAGCGAGTCGGCCATGCGCATTACAAATGCTCGACTAGCGTTCGGTGCGCGCGCGCATACTCGTCTCGCTATTCCTGACTGCAATTTTCGGCCGCGCTCCTTTGCCGCTCGGGTCGCTTCTGCACGCTCGGGTCTCGCACACATCCTCTCGCTTTCTCTGTCGCCGCACGCTGGTGGCGACCGCGGCGAGGAGAACCGGCGACGCTCGGACCTGCAAGCGCTCGATGTCTCCCCCTCGAATGCGGACCCGGACTCGCCCTCGTCGCCGAAATCCAGCCTCGCCCCGCGCTCATGTCGCCGTTGGCAGCTGTCCCGCCGTGCAGGCAGCGAGGTGGAATTCAAGGCGGGCGTCCGCGCGAGCGTGCGAGAGACGGAGCGCGAGCAGGCTGCGGAACCCTCGGCGGCTCGAGCGTCTCGCGAGGCATCTTCGAGTCGAACAGCCGCAGCAAAGCGGCTTCCTCGCAATCGAGCGCACAGCACGGAGAGCCGATCTGCAGCCCAGCGCGGCATTTCACCGCTCCTCGTCATTACGAGCTGAAACAAAGCGCTCGCCTCGGCCGCCCCTCGCGTCGTCGTTCCACCCTCAGCTTTGCGCTGCCGCCCGCGCTCGCTCGACACACTCGTCCAGCAGCTCACCTCGGATCCAGGCCTGTGCAGTGCGCCCCATGGCCCCTGCGCGGCCCGTCGCGGTCGAGGACGGCGACCGCCTCGTCCCACCCTCGCCGTCGGCGTTCAACGAGGGCTCGCACGGCCGAGCAGCCAGTCCAGCGCTCTCGAGTGGCTCGCAGACCTCGCTCGCCAGGCCGCCGAGGTCCCCAAACCGCCCTCGAGGCAGCCCGCTCCTCTCGACCCCGACCACCTCGCCCCGCCTCGTCGCCGCTCCAGCACTCGTCCCACCGCGCTCGGCGCCCGCCGCAGATGCTCCGACACACACAGCATCTTCCAGCAAGCACTCACACCCCACGCCGTCCCTCGCCGACCTTCCCCTCGAGCCGGCCGCCCCGATCCGCGTCCTCCCCACCCACCCGGCCACGCTCCCCTACATGTGGGACTCGACCGCATCCACCACCGACGAGGCCGACACCGAGCTCGACTCGACGTTCGACGGCGAGGCGGGCGCAGGCGCAGCGCTCCTCGCCGAGCGCAGGCGGCGCGAGGAGGCCAAGGTCGCTCGGCGGCGGGTCAAGCACGACGCGCCGAGCGGTCGGAGCAGGGCGGCGGCGCAAGCACCGGCGCATGTACCCGGCAGGGCATCTCTCGACACGGCGGCGGCCGTGACGCACGCGATGCAGCTCAAGGGCCAGATGCCGCTCGTCGAAGGTCGGCGCGGGCTCGGCCTTGCCTTCTCGGACAAGGACGGTGTCAACGAGTACTGTGCGTCTCGTTCTCTCACATCGCTCGTAATCTCGGTCGGGTGCCGAGGCGCTGCCGTGAGAGCCGCCGCTGACGAACCGCACTTGCAGCCTCGACCCAGCCTCGCCGCTCCTCTCGCCCGGGACCCGACGCCCGCTCCACCCGGCGTCCGTCAGCGCGCTTCGCCGTCACCGAGGACGTTGCAGTCGCGCTCGAGACCGACTCGACGACGAGCACGACGCGCCGAGTGCGGTTCGAGCAGCCGTACCGTCCGCCCGGTCGTGAGCGATCGAGCAGCGGCGGCACCATCGCCCTGCAGCCCGAGCACATCGTCTTCCCGGACGCCCTCCCGGTGCCATCTACGCCCGCCTTGTCGGTGACGACACCGAGGTCGGGCGGCTCGAGGCGGTCCTCGGCTGCGTCAGGGAGCATGTTCAGCCCCGTCTCGGCGGCGCTCTCGAGCCTGCCGACGTCTCTCGCGCCGTCGCCCGCCTCGCCCCGACCGAGGAGCCCGCGACGAGCATCTGGGCCTGTCGTCCTCCCCGCCGAGCTGCAGGCGCCACGCTCGTCGGCCAAGATCTACTTTCCGGCCGGGCCCGCACGGCCGGCGTCGATCCGGTCGTACGACATGCCGTCGCCGGCCCTGTCGCAGACGTCGCTGCACGGAAACGTCTTTCCTTCTCGGCCTCACGGCAAGGCGTCGCCGTCGGCCGTCGCCTCGCCGGTACCGCCGTCGCCCCACCTTCACTTCCCCTCGCCCAAGCCGGCTTCGGCTCGCCAGCCCGTCTTTCCCTCCCACTCGCCCCGCACCCAGTTCGAGACGGCGGCGCCCTTCCCTGTACGACCACCCGCCCCGTCGACAACGGCGTCGACCCGACCCGACTCGACCTTCCCTTCGCCTCGCACCTCTCGCTCGCCGTTCCCTCCACCGCCTCAACATTCGCCCCAGGCTCGCTACCTCGCGAGCCACGTCGACGCGCCCGTCGTCGCCGCGCAGCAGTCGCCCTCGAGCGCAGAGAAGTCGGCCGCGAGCGCGCGCACCGACTCGGCTCGGCGCCGATCGCAGAGCGCGCCGTGGGAGGCGCCGGCCATGCCCTCGTACCTGCTCGAAGCCGGCGACGCGGGCGATGAGCTCGACCGCATGATGCGGGCGCAGCGGCGGGCCGACCTCGACGAGCGCGCGACCTCGAGGGCTCGCGACGAGCGCCGCCGCAACATCCAGGCCGAGCTCCTCGGGTACGCCGTCGCTGCCGGCGCCAAGGGCGAGCAGGACTCGCTCGTCACGCCGCCGGCGAAAGAGCCGCTGTCGCCGCAGGACCTGGCGTTCGACCGCGCCCTGCTCGAGGTCGAGCCCAAGCGCAAGTCGCTCGGCGTCTCGCTCCTGTCCGACGAGGACGACTCGCGCCGATGGTCGACGACGCCGACGATCACGCCAGAGACGGCGCACCTTTCGGCGCCGTCGTCGTACCCATCCTCGGTCGGCCTGCGCAGGGTCGGCAGCGAGGGCGTCGAGTCGGACGGCGGCAGCCTCACGGCGTCGGCGCCACTCGAGAACGGCCTCAACACGTCCGTCTCGTCGACGTCGAGCGACATCTCGAGCCTGCCGTCGTTCCCGGACGTGCCGCACCACCATCTCGCGCCGCCCGTCCCGATCTTTCCGGCGCAGCACGACCACTTCTCGGGCGTCGCGGCCAGGCCCATCGCCGTCGCGAGCGCGCCTCTCGCGAGCGACACCGTTCGTTCGACCACCGCAGCCGCCTCGAGCAACCACCGCCTCAGCCTCGCGTCCGAGACGGGCGTGTCCGTCTACGAGGACGCTCCGTCCTCCCCTCCTGCGGCGCCGGTCGCCGCTTCGAGCGAGGGCGACGCGCAGCAGCACACGAGGGAGTGGGTCGAGGGTCTCTCGGGCGGCTCGGTGAGGAGGAGGAGCCTGGGCGACATCGGCGAGGAGCCAGAGCTGGACGACGAGGTGCGCTCGCTCCCCTCCTTCTCATCCTCACCTCGACGATCGCTGACTCTTGCTCCCTCCTGCAGACACCCTTAAGCTCGCCGCCTCTCGCCAACGTCACCCCTCCTCGCACCGCCGCGCTCGTCTTCCCCTCTCCCGCCCGCAGCTCGTCGTGCACCCGCCCTCTCGAGCGCGCACCCTTTCCCTCCTCTTCGTCGCGCCCCTCGCTCGCCCTCGCCCTCGACCTGCACCGTACGCACTCGCCCGCTGCGTCTTTGCGCTCAGCAGGAGCCTCGAGCGCAGCGTCGGCCGCCGTGTCGTACGCCGCAACCTCGAACGGCTCGCCGCGAGCGGCGCAGCAGGCCTACTTCAAGCCCAAGCTGTCGCTCAGCAAGAAGCTCGGCGCCTTCTTCGGCTCGGGCACGTCGAGCGGCGGCAGCGGGCGCGTCGTCATGGGCCGCGCGACCGGCATCGGCTCGCAGGACGTGCTGCCCCTCGCGGCACCGTCGGGCGAGCTCGAGCCGTCCGAGCCTGGCGCCGCGCTCGGCCCGAGTTGGGCACCGCACGCGCACGATCGCAGCGCCGCATCGGCGTCGACCTCGTCGTTCGCGACGGTGCCGCCGTCGCCGACCGTCAGCAGCGGTCCGAGCGCGCGCGCGCCGTCGCTCCTCTCGGGCTCGAGCGCCGAGCGAGCGCCCTCGGCGGCGTTGCACAGTAGCAGCAGCCCCGTGTCAGCGACAGCATCGTCGCCGGCAGCGTCGGCCGGGCTCGACGCGCTCCTCGCGCGCTTCGAGCAGGAGGACAAGGAGCGGTTCCGGGGCATCGCGGCGGCGAGGGCGCAGGACGCCGTGCTTCGGCGAGGGGGCGAGGGCGTCGCCGTAGCGTAGCTCGACCTTGCGCTGAGCTCTCGAGCGTGATTTATCTCTCCTTTCTTCCTCTCGAGCGCGCCGACGAGCTCTCCTAGACGAGAGCGCGCGCGAGGAAGCAGGAAGCCGAGAGGTATTTCGGCAGAGGCACAACACCGAGAGGGAGGAGCACAGAGGGGGTGGGAAAGAGCAAGTGCGAGCGAGAAAGGAGGGCATGCAGGAGTACGGGCGGGAGAGCGCGAGGGAAGAGGTGCGAGCGGGGAAGCTACTTCGGGATGTGCTCCTTGGCCTGCTGCCGGACGCGCTTCCTGCGAGACAGAAGGAGCCGAAGGTCAGGACGTGCTCGAGACGCTCACGGATGAGCTTGGGCGGGGATGGGCGAGAGAGGGAGAGAGCGAGGACGCACTCGTACGCGACCTTGTCCTTCTTGAAGACGGTGTAAGCCTCGAGCTGCGCCGGGTCCTCGGCGTTGGGCGCATCGAGGAGCTCCTGGATGCCGACGAGGATCTGGCGAGGGCGCACAGGAGGAGCGGGATCAGCGCGAGCTCGAGCGACCGAGGAGGAAAGAGCGAGAGGCGAGCGCACCTGCTTGACCGTGATCGCCGGCTTCCACGCCTTCTCCTCGTTCAAGATCGACAAGCAGACGGTGCCGGACGGGTAGACGTTCGGGTGGTAGAAGCTGTAGAGAAGTGCGAAGTCAGTCGCCGAGGAAGAAGGAGCAGGGCGAGGGGAAGCTGGGCTCACTTGGCCGGGAACTTGCCTGCGCGCGAGCGAGAGAGGAAGAAGGGGTCAGAGCGGTTCTCGTGAGCAGGAACGGACGGCGGGGTGCGCACATTTGGGCGGCTTCGAGGGGTAGTCTGCGAGGACGGAGTGGCGGAATCAGCTCATGCGGATCTCGACAGCGGAGGAGAGAGAACAGTCGAGACGCACCGTCGGGGAACAGGAGCGAGATGGGGAAGACGCCTCCCTCCCACGGCGTCTGCGAGCGAGCAGGGAAAGAGGTCAGCGAGGACGAGAGGCTGGACAGGAGGGGAGAGGGGACGCACGCCGTCCCTGCCCGGGATGCCGGCCTCCCAGGTCTGCATGTCCATCGTGCCGTCCGTGTTCTTCTTGGGCTTGGCCCAGAAGCCGTAGGGGTGGTCCTGTCGGGGCGGAAGGAGGACGAGCTGTCAGCTGCGGGCGAGAGGAGCGGGCGCGGGCGGGTGTCGACTCGAGAGAGGGAGCGCACCTTGCGCCACTGCTTGCGTTCCTCGGTGAGACGCCTCTGGCAGATGCCCGACATGCTTGTCGGAGAGGGACGAGAGAGGGAAGAGGTGCCAGGTGGGGAGAGTCTGCGAGCAGGACAAACGAGTCAGCACTGCTCTGTGGGCGTGAGTGCTGCTGCTGGTGCTCTTTGTGTTGAGCCCTGGTGCCAGTGAAGGTGTCGGTGGCTGTCCTGGAGCCATGTTGACCAAGGTGCGGCATGGCGACGAGTTGGTCGAGGCGACGAGGCGAGGTCCGAGGAGCGGCGACACCGAGTGCTGCGAGGCTCGCGTAGCCGAGTTGGGGAAGGTGAGTGTACCTGTCTAGAGGACGAGCAAGCCTGCGCTGGACGAGCTGGGCGGTCGAGGTCGCGGTGCGAGGTCAACCTCTGGTCGTCCCCCTCTCTCCACACCCTCCCTCTCGCCTGCCTAGCTCAAGGGGCACACAGGGAGCATGGCAGAGTCTCCAAACGTACCCCACCAGTACCCGGACGACGACCCCCTCGGCCACGACTCGGGATCCCACCTCGCCCCGCACCTCTCGCCGTTCGACGCGCTCCAGGGCGACGGCCCACTCTCGCCAAACATCCACGCCGCACAAGACGACGACGACGGCACCTACACCTCGGACCCGCAGCCCGACACCCCCGCCGAGCCCCCGGCGCAACCTCCCCCTCCCACCTCGTCGGCTCCGCCTCTCTCTCTCCCGCCGAAACCCTCTCAACCTCCAGCGAACCCTCTCCCGCAACGCCCTGCTGCCCAGCCTCACCCTCAGTCTCGACACCTCCCCGACGGCCTCGTGTACAACCCGGCCCTGCACCCGCCCAAACGCGACCTCCCCGTCCCCGACCGCATCCCGGGCGAGCCCGTCCTCGACGGCGACAAGCACTGGAACCTCAAGAAGCACCTCTCCGACCTGTGTGGCACTCACGGCACCGCAAGGTGCGTCCCTCTCGCACCTCCCTCGGTCCTGGTCCTCGCAGCGCGCGACCTTCGCAATCCGGCGACGTGCACTGACCCGCTCTGCACGACGCCGCTCGCAGGTTCCCGGGCAGTCAGCCCGTCAGCTTCGACTACGAGAGCCTCAAGCTCCTCGAGCAAGAAGAGTGCGTCGTTCACTCGCTCCAGGTCCTGCTCGCCGATGCGCTCGACGAGCAGGATGCTCGGACGGGAAGTCCTCACGCTGACCCTGCCTCGTCGCTCGCAGCTTCTGGGTGTGCGAGAAGTCGGACGGCGTCCGGGTCCTCGTCCTCATCGTCGCCACCGGCTTCGGGCAGGAGGTCTACCTCGTGCGTCTCGCTCTCCCTCTCGCCCTCCTCCCGCCCTCTTCGACTGACTCGCCCTCGCCCGCGTCCGCCTCGCAGATCGACCGCAAGGATGCGATCCACCAGTGCTACTGGCTCACGTTCCCGCACCAGGACGGCCCCGAGTTCAACCACTCGAACACGGTCCTCGACGGCGAGTTCGTCATCGACGTCGACCCGGAAACGGGCAAGGTGCGTCCGCCTGTCCTCCTCCTCGCGCTCCCTCTTTTTTGCAAGCATTCCAGACCTGACGTGCCGTCTTGCCGCTCGCAGCACATCCCGCGCCTGCTCGTCTTTGACCTGCTCGTCCTCGACTCGGAGAACCTCATGAGCAAGTCGCTGCAGAAGCGGTACGGGGTGCGTCCTGCTCTCTCTCTCTCCTCGCTTCCTCGACTCCGCTCGGTCGCCGAGCTGACGAGCGACACCTCTTCTCGACGCTGCAGCGGCTACAATCCTACGTCGTCAAGCCGTACGAGAAGTACCAGCGCTCGGTCCCGCCCGACGTTCTCGCCAACCAGCCCTTCCAGTGCGTCCGCTCCCCTGTCTACTCGAGTCGAGGAAGAACCTCAGACTGACTCGATGCGCGCAGGGTCGTGTGCAAGAAGCAGGAGCTGTCGTACGGCATCGAGGCCGTCTTCCGCGACCACGTGCCCAAGCTCCTGCACGGCAACGACGGCCTCATCTTCACGAGCGCCGAGGCGCCCTACACGCCGGGCACGGACCAGAAGATGTACGTTGCCGTCTCTCACTCGCTCCTGTCCTCGAGAGGCGCTCGTCCCACTCGAGGAGCGCGGGCTGACCGACCTCTCCCGCCTTCCCCTCCCTCGCCTCGCCTCTCCCTCTCGCCCACCTCGACTTCGCAACAGCCTCAAGTGGAAGCCGCCCTCGGAGAACAGCATCGACTTTGTGCTGCAGCTCAAGTTCCCGCCCAAGCGCGACAGCGAGCGCGAGCCCGACTTTTACGCCAAGCCCGTCTTCATGCTCCTCATGAACCATGGGCACGAGGGCCAGCACTACTACGACACGATGGAGGTCGACGACGAGACGTGGGAGACGTGCGTCCTGCTCCTCCTCTCTCTCACTTCTTGCGTGCGAGCGTGCGCGCCGAGCTGACATTCTCGCCGTCCTCCTCCCCTCCTTGCCTCCTCCCCCTCTCGCCCCTTTGAGCGCCCGCAGGTGGAAGCGCTCGGGCGAGCAGTACGACGACCGCGTCGTCGAGGTCGTGTGGGACCAGGCGCGCTCGACGTGGCGCCTGCTGCGGTTCCGCGACGACAAGTACGAGGGCAACTACAAGTCGGTCGTGGCGTCGATCATCCGCAGCATCGAGCACGGCGTCGAGGCCGAGCAGCTCGTCGCGCACGCGGCGCGCATCAAGAAGGCGTGGAAGGCGCGACAGGCGCGCAGGGAGGACGAGGAGCGGAGGGCCCAAGCGGCGGCGGCGCAGGCGCACGCGGCGGCGAGGGCGCCCGGGCACGGCCCGCCGCCCGGGCACGGGTACGCGCCGCAGGGTGGGGGCGTGCCGCTGCCGATGCACGGCGCGGGCGGGTACGGCGGCGGCGGCGGCGGCGGAGGAGGAGGAGGAGGAGGAGGAGGAGGAGGCGGCCTGCTGCGGCGCTAGCTGTGCGTCGGCGCGGGCAGGCTCGAGGTGCGCGTCGTGTGCGGTGCATGTTGTATACTCTAGTCGCAACCCAGCAGGATCTATGAGCTTGTGCAGCGGCAGGAGGGACGGGCTCGAGCGAGAGGGAAGAGGACGAGGTCCGAGTTGCGGTTTGGTCGAGCCGGGCTAGGTCTTCTCGCTGGAGCCGGAGAGGCTGCGAGCCAGCTTGAGGAAGCTCGAGATGCGGTAGGCAAGCTGTGGTTAGTCGGCGCCGGCCAGTCTGGTCGTCGGTGGTCGGTGGTCTGGCGCGCGCGGGGGAGGAGAGGGGCTGCTCCCACCTCGTCTCGCCCTCGCAACCACAAGCTAGACTCGAGCTACCAGCGCACCTGCTCTCGACAGCTGCACCTCGACCTCACCCGACCCGCCCCTCCCCGTCCAGCACCCGCCGCCCCTCGCCTCGCTCCCGCCCTCGCCGTCACCCTCGTCGCCTCGTCCACCCGACCCGGCCTCCTCCCCTCCTCCAGCATGGCAGACATCGCAGAGACCGATCAGTGTACGCTGCCACTCTCCTGCGTCCACCCACCTCGCCCTCGCCCCGCCAGGCCGACTCGGGCGAGCCGCTCCTCCCCCCTCTCCCCCCCTGGCGTGTGCTCACCACCAGGAGCACTCGCCCTCGCTCGCCCACACCCCTCGTGAGGGTTCGCCACGCCGTCCACCGGCCAGCGAGTGCTGCCAGGACACGGTCGAGCCAAGAGCGAGACCCTCTCGGCGCGCCGCGCACGAGCAGGACCGGCGACGGCGCCACTTGTTGAGACCGCACTCGGCTCGACCCTTCGCGCGGCCTCCTGCAGCCGCGCGGGCAAGTGCGCCGAGCGAGGGACCTTCTGCAGCACTCGCAGCCTTCGCGAGCACCGCCCCGAGCCACTCGAGCCCTGAACTGACCCCTTCCCTCTCCTCCTCCCTCCCCCACCTCCTCCTCCAACAGGGATCGCCCACCTCTCCGACTGCAAGCAGCTCACCGAGAACGACGTCAAGCGCTTGTGCGACAAGGTGCGCACCCGATTCCTCCGCAGCTCGTCTCGCCGCACTCGGTCCTCTCGGCTGACCTCGTCCGCCCTCGCTCGTCTCGCAGGCGCGGGAAGTCCTCGTCGAGGAGAGCAACGTCCAGCCCGTCAGGTGTCCCGTCACCGTCTGCGGCGACATCCACGGCCAGTTTGTGCGTCGCCCGTCTCGCTCTTCGTCCTCGGCCGACCGTCGAGCGCGCACTGACCTCCCCTCCCCGCTCTTGCACGCGCACAGCACGACCTGTCCGAGCTGTTCCGCATCGGTGGCAACTCGCCCGACACCAACTACCTCTTCATGGGCGACTACGTCGACCGCGGCTACTACTCGGTCGAGACGGTGACGCTCCTCGTCGCGCTCAAGGTGCGGTACCGCGACCGCGTCACGATCCTGCGCGGCAACCACGAGTCGCGCCAGATCACCCAGGTGTACGGCTTCTACGACGAGTGCCTGCGCAAGTACGGCAACGCCAACGTCTGGAAGTACTTCACCGACCTGTTCGACTTCTTGCCCCTCACGGCCCTCATCGACGACCAGGTGCGTCCCGGCGCTCTCTCTTTCACCCTCTCGTCGTCTCTCAATGACGCAGAGACGCTGATACACTGTTCCCGTCCTGCACGCAGATCTTTTGCCTGCACGGCGGCCTGTCGCCCTCGATCGACACGCTCGACCACATCCGCTCGATCGACCGCATCCAGGAGGTGCCGCACGAGGGCCCCATGTGCGACCTCCTGTGGTCCGACCCGGACGACCGCTGCGGGTGGGGAATCTCGCCTCGAGGCGCCGGCTACACGTTCGGGCAGGACATCTCCGAGGCGTTCAACCACAACAACGGCCTGACGCTCGTCGCGCGCGCGCACCAGCTCGTCATGGAGGGCTTGTGCGTCCCTCTCTCTCTCTCTCCTCTCGTCCTGTGCGTGTCGAAGGAGCAGGCCCGCTGACCCTGTCGTCGTCGCTCGCAGCAACTGGTCGCACGACCGAAACGTCGTCACCATCTTCTCGGCACCCAACTACTGCTACCGCTGCGGCAACCAGGCGGCCATCATGGAGATTGACGAAAACATGAAGTACACCTTGTGCGTCGTCGTCCTCTCCTTCTCCCGCTTCTCGCGCGCCGATGACTGACCCCGCTCGGACCTCTCTTCCTCTCCCTCCTCCCTCCCTCTCTCCCCTTCCTCCCTCTCGCCGACTCATGCCCGCAGCCTCCAGTTCGACCCGGCGCCAAGGGCAGGAGAGCCGCTCGTCTCGAGGAGGGTGCCCGACGTGCGTCTCATCCCTCTCCTTGCCTTGCCTCGCTCAGCGCTCTCGATATTGACTTTCTCTCCTTCTCGGCGCGCGCAGTACTTCCTGTAAACGGCTCCATCTAGACGCCTACCTTCTTCTTCTTCTCGGTTCTCCTTTCACGCTGTCCCCCCTCTTCATCCCGTCGTTGTCGTCCTGCACCTCGTTCGCCCCGACGGCCGAGGCCTTCCTCCTTCCCCTTCGTGTACAAACCCCTCCTCCTCTTGTCGAGACCCCTCCTCCGTCGCAGTCGCCCTTCCTACCCCCTCCTCGCACGGCTCCTCGACCGGTGCAGACCACCGCTTCGACGTCGACCTCCCTCCTCGCTCATCCTCCTTCGCCATCCCCTCTCCCTCCCTCCCGCCCGACCTTTGACAGAACCGACTGACTCAGTGCACCCGAAATGAGATCCACTGCGGTCACTTCTCGGGGCCAGGGCGACGAGCGAGCGACGAGCGAGAGTCTGAAAGAGAACGAGCGAGATGAGCCTCGAGCGGGCCGTGCACGGTCGAGAGCGCTCAGGCCCTCCTCGCCGTTGCCGCACAGCCTGCCTCGCCGCTGTGTCCCTCGCTCGAGCTCGAGAGGCTAGCTCAGTCCGTGTCGCGCAGCTGCTCGCCGTGTCGGGCGCGCTCGTGCCCAAGCCCTGCGTCGCTCTCGAACATGCTCATGCTCATGCTCCGCGCGCGCGCAGCCTCGCTCTTGCGCTCTCAGCCGTTCACGTGCCAGCTGAGCCGGTCTCGCCATGCGCGCAGAGCACGCCCTCGCCATCGCCGACTGCGCGCAAGTCCAGCGAGAGCGCAGCTGAGCCGGGCGAAGTTTCGCCAAAGCTGGTCAGATCTGGCGAGATTCGGCGACAGGCTGGGCGAGACTGGGCAGATCTGGCCGAGAGCTGGCCGAGAGCTGGCGAAACTTGGCCAGATTTCGCTGAAGGCGGATTCCGAGCGCTCAGCTCGACGTTGTGCGGCTGGACAAGGTCGTGCGCAGCGCGCGCTCTCGACAATGATGACGACGAACGAGAACGACGAGGCGGTGCGGCTCATGCTCGAGGCGAACGAGCGCGCGGTCGAGGAAGTGGAGGCCCGAGCGCAGAGCGGAGCGAGAGGACCGTGCACGATGACGAGCAGCGCTCGCGCGACGGCGACGGACGACGGACGCAGGAACGAGGCAGCGAGGTATCTTGCAGGTTCTGTGCAGGCACGAGAAGGTGTGCGTCGAGGGGAGGATGGCGCGACGAGGAGAGAACGAGACGAGCGAGAGGGCTATGGACGAGTGCGAGGGGGAAGGGGCAAAAGGGCGCAGGCGCGACAAAAGGGGATATATAGAGAGGGTGTGGGTCTGCGCACAAGAGGCCGAGAGTCAGTCAGGTGCAGAGCGAGCGGGAGAGGACGAGGAGGGGACGCACAAAGGGTATGCAGGCTGCGAGGACGAGAGCTCATCGCAAGCCTTTGCGGCGCGGCGGTGCGGCCGCCGCCGCCGACGACGATGAAGAAGGCGACGACGCAGAACCGCCGACGATGTCGGCCGCCCCGCCGACCGTCCTCCTCCTGCGCAAGCGCCTGTCGCCTTCTGCGCTTCCTCCCGCCTCTCCCGCCGCCGCCGCCTCGCCGTCGCTCCCGCTGCGGCTCCTCGTCATCGGCGTCGTCGCCACCGGCGCCACCGCATGCTGCTGCTCGTCCTCGATGACAGCAGCGAGCGTCCCGCCGCTCGGCGAGCCGCCGAAAGTGCGCCGCCGGCCTGTTGCTGCCGACGACGACGACGACGACGAGGCGGGCGGGCTCGGGTACGCCGCCGTGTCCGAGACGGTGCGCACGCGGCGCGTCGAGGCGGACGAGGCGGGCGACGAGGGTGCGGCGCCGAGCGCGGGACGAGGGCGCGGTCGGAGCGCTCGAGGTGCGGCGGGCGCGCTCGACTCGGCGGCGGCGGTGGGTGCTGCCGAGGGCGACGAGCGCCGAGCGCCCGGCCACTGGAGCGACACCGGCGTCGGCGGCGCGCCTGGGACGGCGGCATGGCGCGCAAAGGCGCCCATGGACGGCGACGAGGGCTCGCCCGAGCGGAAAGCCGGTGCGGCCGAGCGGGTGCGGCGCAGGGCGGTGCTGCGCGGGATGCGCGACTGGGACGGCGACGGTGAGGAGGGCGTGTTCTCGGTGGAAGGTGCGCGTCGGCGCGTGGCGGTCGTGGCGGTCGTGGTTGGCGAGAAGGCGGGGATGGGGAGGAGGTCCGGGTCGATGCGCTGCAGGAGGGGCGGGTGGGTCAGCTCGAGCACAGCAGCGTGAGGTCTGTGCAGAGGTCTGAGGTGGCGCAGGCCCGTCGAGAGAGCCCTACGAGCTGCTGCGAGCACAAGTTGAGCGAGGTGGGGCCGCACTCGCAACTTTTGGTGCCGCGTCGTCGAGCGACCACCCAACGCGCTTGTAGGGCCGTCTGTGCGCGTCGCCCGCTCCCTGCACCGTCTGCTGATCTCCTGCGCGTGCCCGCCGAGCCCCCACTAGCCCTCGAGAGGCGCGAAGGTGCCCCTCGCTCGTCGCGTCCTCGTCGCGCGACTCGACTCGCCGGCCTCGCCTCGCCCGCAGCACGCGCGCACCCAGAGAGAGGAGAGAGAGAGAGAGAGCACGCACCTGTAGCCTGCCGGCCGCGGTTCCCTCCCGCCCGAGGACGGCGTTGGTCACGTCTGCGAGCGGTTCCCTCCTCCAGCGCGTCGGCGACTCTGGGTTGGCAAGCGTCTTTGAGCGGCGCAGGGCCGGGCGTGAGGGCGTCGAGGCGTTGCAGCCCGAGCGGAACGGGTTGTTGCGGTGCGGGTCTGGCGGAGGGGGCGGGCTGGAGGACGCCATGCGAGGTCGACGAGGAGGTGACGGCGGAGCGGCGAGGGATGCGGGTCGAGGGGTGGCCGACGAGGGGAGGGAAGGCGGGTACAGCTGAGCACAGACACTGAACAGAGGCGAGTCGAGCTGTACGAAGACTGAAGAGCTGAGGGGGAGAGAGAGGGGCTCTCGGCGCACGACGAGCAGGAGCAAAGGCCCGCCTCGCGTCCGCGTCGCGCTTCCTCCTCACCTCGGCCTTTTTCCTGCCAGAGATGGCTCGCACGACCTCTCCTGCACATGGACTCGATCTCGCACGCGAGCGCGCACAGTGAGGCCGACGCGCGCCGTCGCAAAGTGCCGAAACTCCGGCCGCACGAGGAGGTCCGACCGCTCTCGACGAGACAGCGCGCGACAACGGCACAAAGCAGGCATGCCAGTGCAGCCTCGACAAGGAGGCGACGTCGAGGTACGTACAAAGCCCTCGCGCCCTCACCCTGTCGCCCGATCAAGCGCTCCTCACCTCCTCCTCCCTCCACGCGCAAGCCGCCCTCCCTCGCTCCCCTGCTCAAGCATGCGTCACCAGCTCGGCCCTCCCGCCCTCCTCCTGGTGCCGCACCGTCTCCCACCCGCCCTCGCTCGCCCTCACGCCGTCGCGCGCCCGGATCCGCGCCGCCTCGTCGTCGCTCACGGCGCGCTCAGGCCCGCGCGCCCGCTCGGCGCGCTCGCGCTCGGCGGCGCGCGCCGCAGCCTCGACCGAGGGGTAGGCCGTCGCTGGCGCGGGTGCGGGTGCAGCGGCCGAGCCGTCGGGCGACGAGGAGGACGAGGGAAGCTTGCCCGCGTCCCACGCGCGGCCGGACGAGAGGGCGAGCTTGCGCGCGGCCGAGCGGGCGCGCTCCTCGTCGATCTGGCGCTGCAGCTGCGGGCGAGGAGCGCAAAGGAGTCGTATCGTGGAGCGTCAGTGGCATGTTCCCGGGCGCCAGGCGAGCACGTAGCTGCGATCGCAGCTCCGGTCGGCCGTGAGTAAGGAGGACCGAGCCGACGCACCTCTGCCGTCCTCGCCTTCTTGGCCCTCTCCTCCTTGTCGGCCTCGCTCAAGCGCTGCACGCGCTCGCGCTCCATGCGTGCGAGCTCGTCGGCCTCGGCCGAGCGGCGCGCGTCGCGCTCGGCCTCGAAGCGGGCGCGGTCCTGCGTGGCGGCCTGCGGGCGAGAGGGAGGAGAGGACGAGAGGGCAAGCGAGGGACGAAGAGGGAGGGGAGAAGAGAGGAGCGAGTCAGTCTTTGAGCGAGCGAGAGGAAGGGGGAGGACCGAGAGGGAGGAGGAGGAGCGAGAAGGACCGCGACGCACCTCCATCTTGCCGCGGATCTCGTCGTTCTTGACGCGCATCTTGGCCATGAGCGCGTCGAGCTCCTCGGGCGTCTTCTTCTCCTGCACGAGGCGCGCGCGCACGAGCGTCAGTGCTGCACTCAACACGCTCATCGACCTCTGCGCGGCTCGCACTCGCCGAAGCGCGCGAGTGCGCTCGAGAGGAACAGAGAGGGAGAGAACAGCGACGCACCTTTTTGGTCCCGCCACTCGCGAGCCTCGCGTCGCGCTCCTTCTGGCGCTCGCCGTCCTTGGCGCGCCACTGCTCCCTCCTCGGGCTTTTGGCGTCGAGCTCCTGTGGGCTCAACCGAGTCTAGTATCAGCACCGCCCTCGCTGCGAGCACGGCGGCGAAGGGAGTGAGAGGGTCGAGCGCACCTGACGCTTGGACGCCGCAGAGGTCGTGCGCTGCTGCAGCGAGATGAGCTGGCGCTCGAGATCGCCCGTCTTGTGCAGTGCCTGCGCGAGGCGGATGCGAGTGAGGGAAGAAGAGTCGAAGGAGGTCGGAGAGGGGAGAGGACGCAGAGTCAGTACCGGGTCGAGAGGGTTCGGGACGGCGGCAGCCGCAGGAGAGAGGGTCCGAGCGAGAGAGGCAGACGCACCGCCTTGACCTCGGCCGACTGCTCAGGGACGTTCCACTTGGCCGCAGGGAGGACGCTCGACGCTGCGCGGGCGCTCGACGGCGGTGCCGACGCCGAGGTCGAAGCGGCGGCGGCGCGAGGCGTCGGCGCGGATGCAGGCGCAGCGGCGGCAGCGGCAGAAGGAGTCGGCGCCGGCGCGTGCTTCGAGGCGGTCGGTGGTGCGGGAGGGCGAGCGACGGCGGCGGCGGACGAGGAGGGCGCGGTGGCGGCGGGCGGGCGAGAGGGAGGAGGCCCGAGCGCCGCCTGCTTCGGCGCGGCGGCCGGTGCGGTCGCGGTCGCCAGTGCAGGAGCCGGGACGGGCGGCGCGAGAGGCTGTGGAGCGGCACTCGTGCTGCTCGACGCCGCAGGACCCGCCGGCGGCGGCGCGGGCGCGGGCGCAGGCGCAGACGTCGCCCACTTGCTCGCGCGCGTCGAGTTGCTCGTCGGGCTCGCCGCCGCCGCTCCACCCACGCTCGCCGGACCCGCCGCCGCCGCCGTAGTCGTCGAGCCCGCCGCGCTGCTCGGGCTCACCGCCGACGCGCTCAAGCCGGCGCCGCCGCCGACCCCGGCACCGACGCTCAGAGCGGCCGCGCCCGCCCTGCTCGCCGCGCGCGCCGTCCCCCACTTGACGGGTTTGCGCTCGCCCACCTGCGACGACGACGCCGCCGAGGCCGTGTCACCGTACCCTCGCGGATGCGGGTCGGGCGCGGCAAACTTGCGCGCGGCGCAGAACTCGGACTTGCCCTGGGCCCAATTGCCGATCGGCTGCGGGCGAGCGAGTGGAGCGAGTCAGTGCATGGTCACAGAAAGGTCGCAGAGCAGGAGGGGAGAGAGCAGGAGACGCACGCGCACGATGTTGTCGGCGGGGACGTCGGGCTTGTAGGCGCTCCAGGCGCTCGCGGGCTGCGACACCGACCTTTGAGGCTCGGACGCCGGCGACGGGTTGCTCGCCTTGGAAAGGTCGGCGCGGAGGACGGCGTGCGAAGGCGCAGGCTGGTGGTACGGCGTGTGCGAGGTGCCCGAGCCGGACGCGACGGGCTCGAGAGGGCGGTGGTGGAGCTCGGGGCCCTTGAGGCGGACCTGGTCGGCCATGGTGCCGCGAGAGGTCGACGCTGCGGCCGTCGAGTGGTAGGCGGCGCTGCTGGTTGTCGCGGCGGGGAGGTGCGGCGGGGCCTGGCGGAGTGGGGCGGGTGCTGCGGTCGACGAGGGCTGGCTGTGCGAGGGCTGCGGGGCGGCGTAGCGCGAGGTCGCGAACGAGGGGGTGCTGGCGACGCGGCTGAGGGTGCGGGACGGGTCGAGCTTGAGCTTGAGGGTGCGCGACGAGTCGGTCGGGTCGACGACGACGGGGACGGGCGCGTCCTCGAGGGCGCTCTTGGGCAGGACGCCGCCTCCCCAGCCCTTGCCCGTGCCCGGAGCGTCTTGCGCTGCGCCGCCTTGGCCTGGCTCTGCGCGCAGGGGAGGAGACGGGGTGAGCTGAGTTGGCCGAGGCGGACGGACGGACGAGGAGGAGGAGGAGGGGGGAGCTCACTCCAGGCGGTCTTGCCTCCAGCCTTGCGGAAGGCGGCTGCTTCTCCCGAGGGAGCTCTTGAGGGTGCGATGCGGTCCCGAGAGCGCATGGTGGTGGTGGAGCAGGCGAGAGAGAGGTGTCGGCAAGGAGGAGAGGAGGAGAGCGTCGGCGAGGGGTCGAGCGAAGGCGGGGCGGACAGGGGCCGAGTGCGGGCTACGAGGGGGAGACTCCGCGGAGCAGGAGCGAGCTGTGGCCAGACCGGAGCACGAGGCGAACGGAGCGGGCTCGCCCCCACTCGGTCGTCGGCGTCGTCGTCGTCGTCGCCTCTCGTCCTCCTCCTCCCCCTCGCCCCGCTCTCCCTCCCTCCCCTCACCCTCGACCAGCCACCCGCCATGTCTGCCAACAAGGTCAAGCTCTCGACTTCGGACCAGGAGGAGTTTGACGTCGACCGCGACGTCGCAAACCGCTCGGTCCTCATCAAGAACATGCTCGAGGGCACGCTCCCTCCCCGCTCGACCTCGCCCCCTGCTGGTGTGCACAGCTGACCCTTGCCCTCCTGCAACAGACCTCGGCGACTCGGACCAGGCCATCCCGCTCCCCAACGTGTCGGCCAACGTGCTCAAGAAGGTGCGTCCCCCCCCTCTCCTCCTCCCCGCGCTCCCTCCCTCGGACTCGCCAGCCCTCGCCACCCCTCGCCGGGGCCAGCACCGCCTCGAGCCACTCTCAGAGCAGCACTGACAATTGCCCTGCACCCTCCTCTTCCCTCCCCGCTCCGCCACGACCCAGGTGCTCGAGTGGTGCGAGCACCACAAGAAGGACCCCGAGCCCATCGCCGAGGACCTCGACGACAACCGCCGCAAGACGACCGAGATCAGCGACTGGGACGCCAAGTGTGCGTCCTCCTCTCGCCCTCCTGTCCCCGACCCTCGAGCTCGCCTCTCGTCGCCGACGACGACGACGAGGCCCCGCCTCGTCCGTCCGCCTCCTCCGACAGAAGCTGACTCTCTCCTGTGCCCGCAGTCATCCAGGTCGACCAGGAGATGCTCTTCGAGATCATCCTCGCCGCCAACTACCTCGACATCAAGCCCCTCCTGTGCGTCCCCTCCTCCCCCTCGTCCCTCGCTCGCTCACCCGCTCGAACGTGCGCTGACCTCGCACCCGTCCGCCCTCCTTGTGCGCCATCTCTTCCCGCTCGAAGTGACGTCGGGTGCAAGACGGTCGCCAACATGATCAAGGGCAAGCAGCCCGAGGAGATCCGGAAGCTGTGCGTCCCCTCTCTTCCTCCCTCTCCTCCCTCGAGGACTTGCAGCTGACCTCGTGCATCCCGCTCGCCCTCGCCCGCTCGCAGCTTCAACATCGTCAACGACTTCACGCCGGAGGAGGAGGCGCAGATCAAGAAGGAGAACGAGTGGGCCGAGGACCGCGTGCGTCTCCTCCCGCTCCTCGTCTCCGTCCTCGTTTTCCTCGTCCAGCCCACTGATCCTTCCCCTCCCTCCTCGCAGTGAACGCCCACTTTGCCTCTCTCCGACTCTCAGCCTCGCTTCGTCCCCCTCGGTTCCCCAGCTTGCCTCAGTCCCCTCCCTCGCTCTCCCCGCTTGACGCCTCGTTTCTCCCCTCCTGTACCTGACCTACCCCCTCTCTCTCGTCTCTCTCTCTCGTCCTTTCGTTCCTCTCTCCCTTCCCCTTGCCTCGTCGTCGTACCCACCGCCGTCGTCGTCGTGAACCCCCCTCGTCCTCGCTTGCAAAAGATTACGCAACGCCGTTGTTTGGCTCGACCTGGACGGGCTGGAGAGCTGCAGGGAGCGCTTTTCGATAGGCGTGAGGAGCGAGAGCGACGAGAGCGAGAGCGAGAGCGAGGGTCGCCGAGCACTGAGAAGAGAGGTCTGAGCGCAGCTCGTCCTCGAGCTTCTGCGTCTCGAAGCGCTCATCGAGTACATGCCACGCCTTCCTCGCACTCTCGCTCGCCGCGCACGTCGTCCAAGAGACGTAGAACCCTCGCTGAACCCGAGAAGAGGGAGGAGGAGCTCGTCGAGACGTCTCGTCGTTGCAGAACCCGCTCTCCTCCTCGTCAAGCTCGCGCGCGCGCTTACAGGAACTGCTTCGTCTTGAGCCACGCCTCGACGTCGCCCGCGTCGCGCTCGAGCCACGCCGCCTTGGACCGCACCGAGTCGAGCCCCTGGCTGAGCGGCTGACCGAACGCCGTCGTGTCCTTGTCGGCGAAGAAGGCCTCGACGTCCTTGGCGTCGGCGGTCGACGACAGCGAGAAGAACGAGTACTTGATGATGTTGCCGACCGAGAAGCTGCGAAGAGGGAGCGAGAGGACAAGGCGTGCGAGAGAGCGAGAGAGCGAGAGGAGGGAGGAGGAGAGAGGGGTAAGAGCGGGGCGGGTCAGCAGGAGCTCGAGCGACGACGACGGCGGCAATGACGAGAGAGAGAGAGAAAGCAGGCCGCGACTCACTTGCCCTTGAACCGGACCATGAGCTCGTCGTAGTTGGCCTTGAACCACTCCCACGTCTTGCGCTTCGAGACGCGGTTGCGGCCGAGGCTCGCGATGAACGAGCCCATGTCCTGATTCTTGACCTCGCCCGACAGGAGGAGGCCGAACGTGCGGTCGAGGAGCGCCTCGTCCTCGGGCGTGCACAGGGCCATGATGGCGCTCGTGCGGTGCGCCGGCGTCTTCGGGTTGCGGTAAACGTCGAGCACCTTCTCGTACTCGGTCGCGCCGCCGAACCGCACGCTCTGGCCGTAGATGCTGTCCTTGAGGTCGCCCGGGATCTGCGAGTCGTCGTCCTTCTCGACAAAGAGCGCAAACCGGCGCTTGTACTCGGCGAGCGTCGCCTCGTCGCCCGTGACGGCCGCCGTCGCGATGGCGAGCGTGCGCAGCTCGACCGTGTCGACGTCGTCGCTGTCGGCGTACTCGAAGCCGAGGCGGTTGACGACGGGCTTGAACAGCTCGCGGCGGAAGCTGTTGAAGGCGTCGCGCACCTCCTTGGGCTGCTCCCACCAGGTCGACGAGATCGAGCCGAGCGCGCCGCCGATCTCCTGCCAGACTGCGAGCGTGAGACGAGAGGTCAGTCAGCGAGCGTGCTCGAGAGGGACGTAGACGAGGCGGCGAGAGCAGGACGACGCACCGAGGTTCTCGGTCTCGCCCTTGAGCTTGCTGATGAGCTCGAGCGCGCCGCTCGTCTTGGAGTAGCCGCTGGAGGCAAGGACGCTCGCGTCCTGGACGAGGCCCATGCGGTCGTTGAGCGAGAAGGCGGACTTGTTGGCCTTGCCCGCCTCGTCGCCGATCTTGGACAGGCGCTCGACCGAGTACAGGGTGCGGTCTGTGCGAAGCGGCGTTCACCTGCGTCAGCTAGGGTCCTCGACACGAGGGATGACGGCAGGAGAGCGAGAGAGGAAGAGCGACGCACAGACACCACACGTCTCGGCGTTGAGCTTGTACGTCTTGCCCTCGACCTCGGGCAGGTCGATCGTCATCTCGCGCTCGGTGAGGACGATGTCCGAGTGGACCTTCTTGTCGCCCGTCTTGGTGTCGACGACGACGAGCTGAAGAGGCACCTGCCAGATCGTCTTGTCCTCCTCGGGCTACAGCGAGAGGGAGAAGAAGGTGGTGGAGGAGGAGGGAAAGAACGTCAACGTCTCGCTCGTCGGCAAAAGCCTGACACGCCGAAAGGAGAGCTGGAAGAGCAACGCACCGTCGCGTCGCCGGTGCTGAGGAAGCGGTTCTGGCGGACCTTGAGGCCCTTGCTCGTCTCCTCGACCGAGATGAGCGGGAAGCCGGTCTGGCCGAGCCAGTTCTTCATCATGCCGCCGGCGTCGATGCCCGCCGCCTCGCTGATGCCCTTCATGAGGTCCTCGGTGCGCGCGTTGGCGTACAGGTGGCGCTTGAGGTAGATCGACACGCCCTTGAGGAACTTGTCCTCGCCGACAAAGTTGGACAGCATCTTGAGGCAGCTCGCGCCCTTCGAGTACGTGAGGGCGTCGAAGATCTGCTGCACGTCGGCCTCGGTGTGGCACGGCATCTCGATCGGGTGCGACGAGCGGAGCGAGTCGAGCGCGAGCGCGCGCGCGAGGTGGTCGGTGATGAAGGCCGAGTGGACCTTCCACGTCGGCTCGATGCGGTCGGGGATGACGACCTCGCCCATGAGGGTCGCGAACGACTCGCTGCAGCCGGAGAGAGAGGAGAGGAGGAGGGGGAGAGGAGGGAGCGTCAGAGCGGCTCGAGCGGCGGCGAGGGAGAGATGCCGAGGACGAGCCGAGAGGAGGGAGAGGGACGCACTTGAGCCAAAGGTTGTCCCACCACTCCATCGTCGTGATGTTGCCGAACCACTGGTGCGCGACCTCGTGCGACTGGACCGTGACGACGCCCTTCTTGGCCTGCAGGCCCGAGTTCTTGGCGTCCCACAGGTAGTACGACGTGCGGCCCGTGATGCTGCGAGAGCGGTGCATCGGATGGAGGAGATGGAGAGGGCGAGCGGCGGCGGGGCGAGGGAGGGCGAGAGGGCGAGGAGGCGAGAGGTCAGCCGGGCTCGACTCGAGGTCCGAGCGGTGCAGGACGAGGAGGGAGAGAGGGAGGGAGAAACTGCACGCACAGGCCCCAGTTCTCCATCGCACCCTGCAGAGAGGCAAAAGAGGACGAGCGTCAGCGACGAGCCCGGCACGGAGTCGACGTTCCCGAAAGAGCGGCGGCGCAAGAGCGACGACGAGGAAGAGCAAAAAAAAAGGAAGTCACGCACGGCGTCAAAGTCGCTCGCGACGAGCGTGTCGAGCTTGGCGAGCGGGTACTCGATGTCGAAGATCTGCGCGCAGGACGTCGTCGTCAGGAGCTGGTTGGCGCCTTCGGGGTCGAGGAGCCGAGCGAGCGAGAGGGAGGACCGACGCACCTCCTCGTAGATGGGCAGGATCTTGGCCGTCGTCTCGAGCGTGAGGCCCGCCTGGGCGATGTGGTCGTGCGTCGCGTAGACGCGCAGGGGGACCTTGCGGCCCGAGAGCGGCGAGGTGAACGACGACTCGACGTGCCTGCGAGACGAGAGCGACGGCGTCAGCGACAACTCAAGATCACCCGACAACGAGAAGCGCAGAAGGGATGGCTGCGCTTCGGCCTGACGTAGAGAGCAAGAGCGGGCTGACGCACTCGAACTCGCCGTTAGCCCATGCAACGAGGTAGGACGACACCTTGGGCGTCTTGGCGAAGGACGTGATCTCCCAGTCGTCTGCGGTGCAGGTCGAGCGCGAGTGAGTATCGAGAGCGGCAGGGAGGAAAGCCGCCGGGAGCGGTCCGAGCGAGCGAGATGCAGCCACGCACCCTTGAACTCGCCCGACTGCGCCGTCTCGGTCGGCTTGGTCTCGCCCTCGGTCTTGACCGTCTTGCCGACGACCTCCTTGTCCGTGTCGGTCTTGAAGAAGGGCTCGGCGAGGAGGTCGGTGCGCGGGAAGGCGCCGCCCGAGCCGAGGTGCTTGGTCGAGACGACCTCGGTGTTGGCGAGCGAGACGGTGCCGACGCGCGAGATGAGCGAGATCGAGTAGGTCGCCTTCATCGAGGGCTCGTCGAAGCCGGGCTGTAGCGTGCGAGCAAAGAGAGGAGGGGAGGCGGGGGAGCGTCAGCTGCGCACGCTCGAGACGTCCGAGAGGGGCGGAGGAGGACGGCGTACGAAGGCACGGCGGGCCTGGCCTGCAGGTGCAAGAGAATAGGGAGTCAGCAACGTGTGCAGGGGGCGAGGAGCGGGCGAACAGGAGACGCACAAGGCTCGAATTGGGTGAGGCCGTAGAACGCCTTGCCCGAGCCGTCCTTCTTCGGGAACGACGACTTGTAGTAGCCGAGCATCGAGTCTGCGGGTAGTACATCGTGTCAGTGAGCCGCGCAGGACGTAGGACGGAGCGCTGAGCGCGTGAGCGAGAGGGAGCGCGAGAGGGAGACGGACCGTCGAGCGTGCCCTTCCACCGGAGGCCGACCTTGTGAGTGCCGGCGGGGACCTCGCCGCCCTCGAACGAGATCTCGACGCGCTCCTTCTTGTCGAGGACGCGCAGGTGCTTGGCCGGGCGCGAGCTCTCGGTCTTGACCTGGGTCGACCCGAGGACGGCGGCGTCGAGCTCGAGGGGCGCGGCGGCGTGGAGGGTCAGGTGCGGGAGGGCCTTGGAGGTGGTGAAGGTGATCTCGCCCGTGCCGGTAAAGGTGAGGCGCTCGAGGTCGGTGCGGATCGTGAGGTCGTAGTGCGAGGGGACGACGTCGGTCGAGAGGCGGGCGTCGTCCTGCTGGGACTGGGTGGCGGTCGACATGGTGGCCGAGTAGTCGAGGTTGGCGAGGCGGGACTGCGAGTGGTGGATGCAGTAGGCGCGGTGCGAGGGACAAGTCGCTCGGGACGAGGAGGGGGAGGAAGGGCGAGTGCCGAGGAGGGCGAGGGTGCGGTGCTGCTCGACGAGGGTGGCGCGGGTGGTCGACAGGCGAGTAGGCTGCGTGTGGAGAGAGTCGACGAGCGACCACGAGGTCAGGGTCGATGGCGAGGCGCGAGGTGGGGCAGATGAGGGGGAGGAGGAGGAGGGGAGAGAGCGGGCGCACCTGTGCGAGGCGGTGTGCGAGGGTGCGGTACGGTGCAGAGGCTCGCTGGAGAATGGTGGGCGAGTGCGAAGGAGGGATCTGGTCGCACCGCGCTGCTTCGAGACGAAAGCGGCCACCACGCGGAGCACGCCGCCCGCCGACGAGGACCGCCAGCCCGTCGGCACTCGCCCACAGCCTCTGGATGGACGCTCTTTGGGCTTGAGGGATGTGGTAGATTCTCGTACAGCGACCAAGCTCTGAACCATCCACGCAGAGCGCGGGCAGCGAGGTGAGACGGTGTCCGCCAGCGCTGGCCTCATCTCGCTCCTCCTCCCTCGACCAACCTCGACCCTCGCCGCTCCCAGCTCGAGCCGGCTCGCCATGGCGCACAACGCGCCTGCCTTGTCGGGCACCTTCCCCGTCCTCGACGTCCACGAGATGCACCAGACCCTCGTCGACTTTGGCTGCCAGATCAGCCTCGACGACCTCGTCCGCCCGACCCCGGCCCGCACCCAGGCCATCTACGAGTGGTGGATGGACCGCATCCTCGGACTCGGTGCAGAAGACGTCCGCCGCGCCGCAGACCAGCAGCTCGACCAGCTCGACCACCCCGTGAGCTGCTCCTTCCCCTCGCCTCCTCGTCCCCCTCGCTCAACCTCGCACGTCGAGGCGCGTCGTTCCTCTCGCTCACGTCGCTCCCTCGCCGCCCCTGCAGGACATCTACCGCGATGCCATGTACATCGGGGTCTTCCAGATCGCCTTGTCCGTCCCCTTCTCCCTCTCGCGCCTCGCCTTCCGTCAAGCACCATCCGGCTGACCCTCTCCCTCCTCGTCGACCGCCCACAGCCAGCAGCTCACCCGCCCGTGCGGCCTCGAAGACTTCACCCTCAACGACCTCACCCGGCCGACCTCGCAGCGCCTCGTCCAGGTCCTCAGCGCCATCATCAACTACTACTACTTCACCGAGGAGCAAGGCCAGCGCGTCCTGCGCCCGCTCGAGGAGGACTTTGAGAAGCTCCTCCAGGAGGAGGGCGCCCTCATCGAGGACAACGAGGTCCTGAGGGAGAAGATCGCCGACGAGAGGTGCGTCGCCCGTCCACTCCTGCGCCATCCCTCGAGCCCGAGACGGCGAGCTGACTCCCCTCCTCTCTTCCCCGCAGAGCCTCTCGAGCCGCCAACGCCCAGATCATGCGCGCCGAGGAGCCCGCAGAGCAAGCGTCGGTCGAGGCGCTCAACGCCAAGCGCACGGCGGCCCTCCAGCTCAACAAGACGCGCGAGTCGGTCCGTGCCGACATGGCCGCCCTCGTGCAGCGCCGGCGCGAGATCGCCCAGGACGTCGCGCGCCTCGAGCTCGGTGTCGCCGAGCTGCGCAGCCAGGTCGTCAGCAGCCCAGAGAAGCTGCGCGGCCGGATCGGCGAGATGCACGAGCAGCTCGCGCGCGAGACCGAGATGCTCAAGGACACCGAGACCAAGGAGCGCCAGACGACGGCAAAGATCAACGCGCTCGCCCAGTACTCTCTCGTGCGTCGCGCCGCCTCTCCTCGTCGTTGTCGTCCTCGCAGAACCGACCGCCCGCCGAGCACACCGCTGACGACGCCCTCCCTCGCGCGCGCAGGAGCTCCACGCGTGCATCCGCATCCTCGACGACTGGCAGACGGACGTCGACAAGCTGCGCGAGGCCGAGCTGCGCCTCGGCGAGCACACGGACCACCTGCGCGCGCTCGAGGCCGAGCAGGTCGAGCTCGAGAACCGGATCCAGGTGCGTGCGCCGTCCTCTTCCTGCACCTCGTCGCCCTCCCACCTCGGGAGCGCGAGCTGATAGATCAGACCGTCCATGTACGCAGCTGCTCGAGCGCCGCATCGCCAACGGGCGCGACGAGCTCGTGCGCATGCGCGACAAGATGGAGCGCAAGAAGGAGTCGGCGCGGCAGCGCAAGAAGGCCCTTGAGGACGCGCATCGCGACAACCTGCGCCGCAAGGAGGCGCTCGACATGGAGGCGGCCGAGAAGAACGCGCAGGCGACCGAGGTCGAGAGCGAGGTGCGTTCCTGTCCCCCTCGTCGGACGGTCGTTGGCACGCTCGCCAAGCTGACTTCAACCGTGGCTTGACCTGGCTCACTACGCGCAGATCCGGAGCATGCACCTGTCGCTCCAGGCCGAGCTCGAGCGCGGCGAGAAGGCGTACAAGCGCATCAAGGACCAAGTCAGTGCGTCGCCGTCCTCCCTCCCTTTTCCCTCCTCCCTCGTCTCGCCTCGCTGACTCTTGCTGGTGCTCGCAGCGCTGTACTCGATCCGGCTCAACAAGGCGCTCGACTCGATCAACGAGCTCAACTCGCTCGCGCCCGAGATCTGAACCTCGTCGTCGCCCCGTCGTCCCGCCCGCTCAGTGCCCGTCCTTGTCGTACCCCTCGCCCTCGCTCTCCCTTCGTACTTCTCCTGTTGTAGTTCCTGTCTACACCCTCGCCTCGTCGTCGACGAGCGCGCTCTGCGATTGAATGGCTCCCCCGCCCTCGCTCTCCCCACACTTCGCTCGCCGCAGAGTCGCTTTGTCCTCCGTCTCACCCTCGCTCGACGCGCCGCCGCTCTCCTCGACAGCGAGCCGCTCAGCAGGGAGCACACGACGAGCCCTCGCATCGGCCACTACTCGCCCTGGTCGCCGGTCGCCCATTGTCGACCCGCCTCGTCCTCATCGGTTCCGCCAACCCTCGAGCCGCCCCCGCCGTCGTCGTCACCTCCGACAGTCGCTTCGAGCAGCGCACCGAGGCCTGAAGGAGTGTGCTGGGCTATCCCGTGCGCGACCGAGTCCCCCCTGGTGCTGCAGAGCGAGTGCCAAGGCGGTGCGTCCCCCTCCTCGTCCTCCTCGTCCTCCTCGCGCACGCGACCAGCCGCTGACGCTCCCGGGCGAGCCGCGCAGGTGCACCATGGCCTCGAGCTACTACGCGCAGCGCGACAACTACAACCGCTCGCCCTCGCCGCTGTACGACCACCACCCTCCCCCGCCCGCCGGCTCCTCGTCCCCCTCGCAGCCGCTGCGCTTCCTCCCGCCCTCGCAGGCGCACCGCCAGAACACGGCTCCGCCAGCACCATACAGCCACTCGGGCTACGCCGCCGCATCACCCCACTCCAACTACCAGCAGCAGCAGCAGCACCACGCTCCCTCGGCCCCCCACACCGCCTCGGCGCACGACTCGGAGCCGTCGTGCATCAAGTGCTCGTCGTGCGCGGCATGGGTCCGGCTCGAGGACCTCGGCGGGCACGTGTGCGGCGCGGCGAGGGCCAAGGAGGAGCGCAGGGCGCCGCCCGTCGGACTGCAGCTCGAGCGAGCAGGAGGAGGGGCAGGATTGAACGGCGCGAGGAGTCCTGGTGCGTCCGCCCTGCCGCTTTCTCCTCATCCAGTACCTTTAGCTGATACCACTCTCGCGCCCGCAGGCCAGTACCTCCACGCCTCGCCGCCGGGCAGCGCCCCGCTCCTCTTCCCCGCCACGTCCCCGTCGCCCTCCCCGAGCGGCGCCAGCAGCGCCCGCCTCGGCTTCTTCGACCGCTACCAGCAGCTCGTGAATACGAGCGAGCTCGCGGCGGGCAACATGGCCGGCGTCGGCTCGGCGCGCTCGCCTCGCCTCGCACCCGGCGGCCCCGGCGGCGGGTTCCCGCACCACCCGCCGCAGCGCTCAACGACGGCGCCCCTCCCGACGAGCGTCTCGGCGCCCAACCTCGCCGTACCCGGGCACGCGCCGTACTACCCGCAGACGCAGCAGCGCCACCGCCTAGAAGACGACGCCGCCGGCGCTTTCGCCTCGTCCTCCTCGCCCGGCCCGCCCTCCTCGCCCGGTCTCGGCCTGTACCGCCAGCCGTCGCCTTCGCCTACGCTCGTCTCGGCGCGCAGCATGGCGAGCGAGTGGAGCGCGGCGCAGCGTGAGCGCCTCGACACGCCCGCCTCGTCGGTCGCGCCGTCGAGCTCTGCGCGCTCGCGCAAGGAGAGCCTTCCGCGCGGCGGCGGCGCGCCCACTCAGCAGCAGCAGCTTGCGCAGCAAGAGCTCGCGCGCGCGGCGTCGCAGTCGTCGGCGTCGTCGGCGTCCTCGGCCTACCTCGCGTACGACCGCTCATCGAGCGACTCGCTGCCGCAGTCGCGCTCGACCCCGGCCGGGCTCGGCGGCTGGGGCTCGTCACCGGGTCTCGGCGGCGGCGGCGGTGGAGGAGGAGCGGGCAGGCTCGATGCGTGTCTCGAGGACCTGCGGCTCATGGCCGATGGCGAGGACGGCGAGGCGATCGGCGAGGAGACGCTCGAAGCGCTCTTCGAGGGCCGCCGGGGCAATGGCGAGGGCGGCTCGCGCGAGGCGCGGGACGAAGGCGACGAGGACCTGCTCGTGACGCCGAGGCAGGCTCCACGGCGGCGGGACAAGGACCCGTCGTCGTCGGCGCCAAAGAGCCCGTTGCTCGCGTCCGCCCCCCCTCTCTCACCTGCTCCGCCCTCGACCTCGACCTCAACCTCGACCGTACCCCTCTTTTGCACCGCCTGCCACGCGCCTCTCCCGCCCTCGGCGACGCCCAAGCGCACCTCGGCCGGCCCGCCTTTCTGCCGCCCGTGCTACGCCGACCGGTTCCTCCCCAAGTGCCGCCGGTGCGCGCTCCCGATCGAGGGCGGCGCCGTCACGTCGTCGGACGGCAAGATCCAGGGCAAGTACCACCCAGCGTGCTTCTCGTGCTGGGCGTGCGCCGTCGGGTTCCCCTCGGGCGAGTTCTACTGCTTCGACGGCAAGCCGTACTGCCAGCAGGACTACCACGCGCTCAACGGGTCGCTGTGCGCCGACCCGAGGTGCGGCAAGCCCATCGAGGGTCCGTGCGTGTCGCTCATCGGCGAGGACAAGGGCGGCGGCGGACGATGTGCGTTCCCCTCTTTCTCCTCTCTCCCTCCACGTCTCGCTCTCTCCTCGCACGCAGCACTGACACGGCACGTTCTTCTTCCTCGCCCGCAGACCACCCTCCCTGCTTCAACTGCTCCGACCCGTCGTGCCTCGTCCCCCTCCTCTCGCACCACTTTGTCGTCGACCGCCTTCCCTACTGCGACGTGCACGCCGCAGGGCCCGTCCGCCGCCGCGCACCGCGCCAAGGAGCGCCCGAGGGCGTCGAGGCGAGGGCGAAGAAGCGGCAGACGATCATCACGAGGTCGTGAGCGGTGCGCTGAGGAGAGGCTCGAGCGCGAGAGGGAGGAACGAGGTGGAGGAGGCTGGACCGATACCCTGGCCGTACTATTCCCCCTGCCGTACTCTGGATAGACGCATGCATCGCCGTCGAGTGACGCAAGTCTCGTTCTTCATCCGCTTGCGAGTGAGCGAGAGCCAGCGCGCAGGAGCAGCCTCTCACGGGGTCAGTGCGGCGGCGACTCGTCCCGACCTCGTCAACGGCGGCGAGCTCGCCATCTCGGGAGCTCATGAGCGAGAAGGGACGAAGAGGTTGCCGATGGCGAGGAACGCAAAGCCGATACAGTTGTAGATGAAGAGCGTCGAGACGGCGAGCTGGAACTGGCCTCGCTCGCTCGACAGAGCGGGACCTCTCGAGCCGGGCACTCTCTGAGCGAGGCACTGCACAATAGGTTAAGGATGCACCGCTCTACAATGTAGTGAGACTGCTGCGACGGCCTGCGTCGCCAGGTGAGAACCCCCCACTCGAAGCCCTCCTTATCTAAGCATTCCTCCTGCGCCGGACGGTGAGCTCGAGGTCGGCGTTGGCGGCGTCGATGAACTGATATGCGCCCATGCCGACTGCGTGCATGCGTAAGAGACTGTGTCAGGAAAAGGAGAGCGAGGAGAGCAAGATGAGGGAGCAGGAAAGGGGACGCACCTCGTCCCGGGATGCGCTTGGGCCTGTACCCCGGCTCGTCGACGCCGGCGAGCTTGATGGGCTCGTACAGCTCGCCGAAGGTCGGTTTGTCGACCGGCGAGACGAGGTCGAGCTCGAAGGTCGAGAGGAAGAGCGACGTGAAGGCCTTGAGCTCGGCGGTCGCAAAGTGCTGGCCCTCGCACTGCGCGCAGCTCGTCAACGTCAGCGCGCCTGCACACACGAAGATTCTCCTCGAGTGCGAAGCGAAGTGTGAGGAGGAGAGAGGGAGGACGCACCCTCGAGATGCCGCCGCCGAAGCCGTAGACGTCCCGCGCGCGCTTGCTGCGCCCGCTCGCCATCTCGCCGTCGGCGGGCTGGACGCCGTCAAAGAAGCGCTTGCCGTCCCACCGGGCGGCGTCGTCCCACACGTCGTCGTTGAGGTGGTGGACCCTCGTTGCGCAGATGAGCCGAGTGTCGGCGGGGATGACGACCTGCGCGTGCTTCTCGCCCGCGCTCGTCGGCAGGACGAACGGCTGCGGCACGACGCGGATCGAGAAGGTCGACGTCCCGAGTCGAAGCGTCTCGGTGAAGCACGAGCCGAGGAGGGGTAAGGACGAGGCGAGGTGAGGAAAGGTGAGGGGCTCGGCGTCGACCGAGTCGCCGGCGACGGCGAGGGACGAGTCGATCTCGGCGAGGAGCTCGTCGCGGAGAGACTGCGGCGCCTGCAGTAGGAAGATGAGGAGCTGGACGCCGATGTACGGCGCGTTGGCTTGAAGCGCCCAGAAGTCACTGTAGGGTCGAGAGGCACCGAGTCAGGACCGACTCGTCCGAGTCGAAGGTCGAGGAGGAGCTTTCGACGCACGCGATGATGAGCTTGCCCGCCTCGTACGTGCCGAGGTCGTTCTTGAGCGGGATCTCGGCCATGTCGCGGATGACGCCCTCGTCGAGACCCTCGAAGCCGCCGCGGATCCACTGCTCGAACGTGTCGGCGAGGAGGCCCTGCGCCTTCTTGCCCGCGACGACGTCTGGAATACGGTCGAGGAGCCACGAGGGGACCATGCCGCTCGCCATGATCGGGAACGCCTTGTCGAACTCGCAGAAGGCGCGCCACAGCTCGTCGCGCGAGACGCCCTTGGCGGCGCGAACGTCGGGCCCGAACATGCCCGCGAGCGACGCCTCGAAGTAGGTCTCGACGATCCACTCGGCGAACTTGATCGTGACGGCGCCCGAGGATGAGGCGTCGACCTGGGCGGCGAGGTCGGCGATGCGCGAGCGGACGACCGAGATGAAGCGCTGGAGGGGAGGGGTGAGGCCCGCCTTGGTCATGCCGCGCGCGTGCACAGGGAAGACCTGGCCGTTCATGATCGACTGGTCCTCCCAGAACGAGGCGCCGAACGCGCTGCCCTGCATCTCTCGGCGGATCGGGTACTGCGAGCGCGGGCTCCGCGTCAGCTTCTTCTCGCCAGTCAGCAGGGGAGTGGGACAAAGGGTAGTGAAAGGAGGACGCACGAAGCTCAAGCTCTTCTCTGGCGCCTGGTAGATACGGCGGATGGCCTCGGACTCGAGGACGATGGTCTGGCTCATGGGCCACGGGATCCAGACTGCGGTGCCGTAGTCGCGCCTCGCTGCGAGCAGAAACCCGTCCTCGTCCTTGCCGAGCCGGATCACGGCGAGTATGCCGCGCACGAAGGGCGGGAGCCACCAAGGGCCGTAGGTCGGGGCGGGGGGCGGGGTGGAAGGGCGAGGGGCGAGGACGCGGGCGGCGAGCGCGGCGGCGAGCGCTAGCAGCAGTGCTGGTGCCACTGCCTGCAGGTCGAGCATGGCGCGGGGGAACGAGGGCGAGAGAGCCAGCGAGGGTCGCCCTCGCTGATGAAGTCGGGCGAGCTGCCGACTCGGCTACCGGCGGCGCCGAGCTGGCGCAGACTTGAAGCGCAGGGTCTATTGCAGAGAGAACGACATGGTCTAGATGCAGCACAACAACGAAGCACAGACTGGCACAGAGAGCCCGCAAAAAACCGCCTCCGAGTCTTCCTCCTCCTCTTCAAGAACCCGCTCTGCGCGACCGCAACGCATCCTGCTGCTCCCTCTTGCCATCGTCGCGGTCCTTCTCCTCGTCCGGATGCATGCGCTGCAGCCGCGTCGCCGAACCGGGCGGCGACCGCGGCGGGTACGGCTCAGAGCTCGACGACGCTCTCGCCGGGTGGTACGCGGTCGGCGAGTGCTGCGGTGACGGCGACGAGGGCCCTGCGTCCGTGATGTTGATGGCGGGCACGCTCGGGCCGCCGCTCGTTCGAGGCTGCTGCGCCTTGCGCGCGAGGTGGTCGAGGAAGCGGCGGCGGAGGACGACCATGCGCAGGAACGAGCGCACACGGTCGTTGTCGACGAGGAACGAGACGAGCTGCTGCTTGCGCTGTCGCTCTGCGAGCTCGTTGAGTCTGCAGAGGGAGAGCCTGAATCAGCTCGAGCGCCATGGACCAAGGGCGAAGGAGGGAGAGAAGGCTAGGGGACGTACTGCAAGGCGCTGTCGTCCGTCACGAGGCGGTAGTGCGCGACGAGGACGAGCATCTTGGTGAATGAGATGCCCTTGAGCGACTGCTCGGCGTCGTGCATCGCCTCGTGGTAGGCGTGGACGAAGTTGCGGCGACGGGCGGCCACCTCGTTCTCGTCGACGGCGGCGCACAGGCTGCGCAGCTTGTCGAGGTCGACCCGCTGGAGCGAGAGGAGGTCGCGGTCGTTGAGGAAGTGATGGAACGACGGCGAGCGCGCGTGGTAGGTCGGCTCGAGGTAAGAGCCCGCCCGCAGGCTCGCGATCGACCACTCGTCGCGGTAGATCTTGATCTCGAAGACGCCCGAGAGACGCTGCACGAGAGAGGGAGATAGGCGTCAGCTCGGCACGGCAGCGAGACGCAGGAGCTGGGAGGGACGCACATGCAGGAAGAGGCCGACGTCCTTGGGCTGGATGTACCCGGTGCGCTCGGGGTCGAAGACGGACCAGACCTTCTTGTAGCCGCGCATCTGCTCTCGCCCGACGCGCGTGACGCCGCCGTGCTCCTGGTAGATGAAGCCTCCAAACTCCTCGACGACGATACCGAGGATGAGGTTGACGAAGAGGTCTGTGCGCAGGTCGTCGGGGTCAGCAGGTCCCTAACTAAGAAGGCGGCCCGCCTCGTCAGCGAGGAAGAGGACGCACACATCGACAGGACGTTCCACGTGATGAAGAGGGCGTAGGCCCAACCCGCCGAGCCGCAGTCGTCGAAGAGGTAGTTCGGCGACGAGGTGCAGAACGGCCACTCGGTCGTGTAGTCGTGCATGTACCTGCAGCGAGCACGGCGTCAGCTCCGAAGCGACGTGCGACGACGATGGAGCAAGAGGAGGAGGACGCACTGGTTCCACCCCTCGCCGGTCGACTGGAGCGCGAGGAGGACGAGCGTGCTCGCGAACGTGTAGTAGTTTGAGAGGTGCGTCTCGGCGCTCTCCCACCTCGTGAGCCCAAACACCTCGAGGTAGAAGATGGCGTACGTCAAGAACAGGCAGGCCCAAAGTGCGAGGATGTTGAGGAGCGCCGGGATGCTCGCCCTGCGAGCGTCGAGAGGAAGTGGGGGGGGGGGAGGGTCAGTGCGCGCTCGCACGAGGCTCGAGGAGGTGAGGCGGGCCACGCACACGGCCGTCTTGAAGAGTTGATGGAGCTGGTCGTTGCGCTGGACGAGCTTGAAGATGAGCGCGACGAGGAACACCTTCTGGAGCTGGATCGCCGCTTGCGAGTCGGTCGCGCCGGCGACGATGGGCAGAGTCGTCGCGACGGTGCCGCTGATGATGATGAGGTCGTACAGGTTCCAGCCGTTCTGCACGAAGGCACGGCCGAGGCCGACGAGGCGCACGAGGACGTCGACGAGGTAGGCGAGCGTGAAGCCGAGGAAGATGAAGTCTGTCGCGCACGAGGGGGACGACGTCAGCGCTGCGCGAACGAGAGGGGCACGGGCAAGCTCGAGACACACTGTACGCGTCGGCTGCTCGCTCGGTCGTCGTCGCCTGGCTCGAGAGCACAATCGTGTTGAATATGTAAAGGAGCGTGACGCCGCGAGACCACCAGCCGTGCTTGTGGACGGCGCGGTCGTAGCACCAGGCTCGAAAGGCTGCAGCGGGCCGAGAGTCAGCACGTACACGAGCTGCTGTGGAGACGAGAGAGATCGAACGCACCGTTGTCGGGTCGGCGTCGAGGACGCTTCTGCGGCTCTTGGCGGGCGAGGTACCGGCGCAGGTCTTGCCACTGCCGCTGCGCCGTCGTGAGGAGCGAGTTGCCGCTGCGGCGCGTGAACGAGGCGATGATGACGGCGACGAAGACGGTGAGGATGAGGGTCGCGCCGACGAGGTTGTACAGGACGAAGAAGAGGCCCGAGAACTGCGACGCGTTGTCCTCGGGCTGCATGTCGGGACCGACGATGTTCATGGCCGACTCTAGGACGTCGATCCAGCCCTCCAAGCTGACGATCTCGAAGAGGATGAGGAGCGCCGAGCGGAACGAGTCGAACGACCAGACGCTCGGGTTAGCCCAGACCCGCGGCGCGAGGTACGACCAGTCGTCGGTGACGGCGACGAGGTATTCGCCGACGCATTGCGCCTGCAGGAGCAACAGAACCTGCATCAGTAGGTGCTGCACGCCGTCGGCGGGCGAGTCGCCCCTCGCCGCTCGGACGCCCTCGAGCTCGGTTTGAGAAGGCCGAACGGACCTTTGTCGTGACGGCGTCGTCGTTGCAGAAGTAGAGCGCGCCGGCGAACACATTTTGACCATAAACGGCGAACGGGATGATGTAGAGGACGGCGAGGAGCGACGCGTCGAGGATCCGGCCAAGCCCGACGATGAGGATCTGTGGAAGAAGGCGAAGGTCTGGATCAGCTCGCGCTCGCAAGCTTTTCTCGCAGCCATGCACGGCGACGTATGATAGAGAGAGAGGGACGCACGTCGTAGAAGGTCTGCCGCATGGTCGGCCACAGGTTGATGAGGCGGAGAGCGCGGAACGCCTTGAGCGCTCGGACCCATCGGCTGTTGGTCGGCCCGTTCTGGAGGACCATGGCGACGTTGGCGAGCACGGTCGCGAGGACCCAGAAGTCCATCAAGTTCCAGAACGAGAGGCAGTAGGCGTTGGGCGCCAGGATGAAGCCGTCGGCGACGATCTTGACGACGAACTCGAGGAGGAAGCAGAAGCCCGTCGCGACCTCGACGACGTTGTACCACGTGAGGCGCACCTCGCCGTGCTCGAGGTAGTAGTCCCGACGGTACAGAGGCGTGGCTGCGCCGGCGACGGCGACCGAGGCGAGGATGACGACGAGCATGGCGACCTGGAAGAGGCGCCGGCACAGCTTGATCGGCGGCCGGCCGTTGATGCGCTCGTGCCCGTACGCCGGCTCGACGAGCGCCTGGCAGACGCGGCGGACCGGCGACTGCTGCGAGAAGAGGAAGAGGGTGCGGTTGTACGTCGGATGCTCGGCGATGTACTGTGCGACCGTCTGCTGCCGGCTCTCGGTGACGTCCTCGACGCGGTCGAGGTCCTGCAGGGTGGCTTGGCGCGAGTGCCCGACGACGTTGCTGAATGAGCGGGGGAGCGTGAGGGAGAGAGCGAACCGGCGCGGGGGAGGGCGAGCAGGCGGGATGGAGGGGGAGGGTAAGGGAGAGTCAGCTCGAGCGCGACGTAGGGCGAGAACAGCGAGGAGACAGGACGCACCGTGGCAGTGAGTAGGCGTGAGGCGGGTCGAGAGGCGAACTGGGAGCGATAAAGTCGCGCACGCTGTCGAAGCCGGTCTGGAGGCGGGTCGGGAGGGTGCGCTTGGCCTTCTCGGCGAAGCTGACGTTGCGGGCGTGCGTCGGCGGCGGGCTCGAGGCGTGCTGTGAAAGAGAGCATCAGCGAGTAGTCGCTGCGGCTGTTGAGAGAGTGAGACGACGAGCGCACCTTGTCGTCCTCGTCGTTCGAGAGTGGCTCGGGCGACGCCGTCACCATGCGGTCGAGGATCTCGACGGGCTCGTCCTGCTCGACGTGCTTGACCTGCTCGCCCTGCTTGTCGGCACGAGCCCTGAGGCGAGACGTGACGAGCGTGTACGGGTCGAAGCGCTTGGTCCACCCGGCCGAGACCGACTGCCCGGGCTGGTTGGCGCGCGTGACGTACGCCTCGAGCTGGCGGGCGCGCTTCTCGTCCTCCTCGATCTGCCAGTTCTCGTTGAGGAGCGCGATCTGCGAGCGGGCAGAGGGAGGGAGGGAGAGAGTGTCAGCCTCTGACAGGGTCCGTGCGGCGACGACTCGTCTCGGCCTCGTCGGCAGCGGCGAGGACGTCCGGACGACGCTCATGAGCGAGAAGGGACGCACGAAGAGGTTGCCGATGACGAAGAACGCAAAGACCATCCAGCCGCAGATGAAGATGGCCGAGAGGGCGATCTGGAACTGGCCTCGCTGGCTCGACAGGACCGTCTTGAGCGGGTCCGTCCAGTTCTCCGACGAGAGGATCTGGTACTGCGTCAGGAAGGCGTTGTAGATCTGGAAGTAGTTGAGCTGGCCCGTGTCGTCCGAGTCGGGATTTGGGATGCCGCGGAGGAACTGGACGGCGACGAGCGCCGAGAAGAACGTGATGAGGAGGAGGAAGAGGAGCATGTTGAGGACGCCGACGAAGGTGCCGGCGAGGCGGACGAGGAGGCGGCGCATGCGCGGGATGGCGAGGACGACCCGGTAGAACCGGGCGATCTGGAAGAAGGTGAGCCAGGCGTACGCCGGCGAGTGGAAGACGAACGGCAGCTGGATGAAGGTCGTCACGACGGCGAGGAACGTGTCGACCCGGTTGGCGTTGCCGGCGAAGAAGGACCTCCAGTCGGGGAGCGACGCAAAGAGGCGGATGGCGATCTCGAGGTCGAAGGCGAGGGTGAAGGCGAGCTCGATCCACTCGTACCGGGTCGACTTGCGCGGGTCCATGTCGTAGTCGCGGTCGGCCTGCAGCGCGACCGAGGCGACGATGAGGGCGGGCCAGATGAGCCGAGTCTTGCTGTAGGCCGTCGCGACGACGCTGGCCGTCTTGCCGAGCCGGCGCTGCGGCTTCTTGTCGTCGTCGAAGCGGGTCGTCGCCGGGACCGCCGACGCGTTGGCGAACGCCGAGTGCTTGGTCGCGCTCCTGATCTCGCCGAACGTCGTCGTGATGACGCCGACGAGCATGTTGAGCAGGAAGTAGTCGAGGATGACCACGGCGAGGATGAAGTACAGCGCCGAGACGCCGAGGTCGGCGGCCATCATCGAGTACATGACTGCAGAGCGTGCATGAGTCAGCTGTCGTCGAACTCGGCGGAGGGAGAGAGACAGAGAGAGAGCGAGACGAGGACGCACTGTCGGTCCACGTATTGGCCGAGGCGAGGACGACGACCTGGACGAGCGCCGCAAAGATGTTGTCGAACGACCACGTACCGTTGGCCGGGTTGCCCGTCTCGACGCAGATGCTCGGCGCGCTGCACGTGAAGCCCTTGGGCGGCTCGGCGGCGAGCGAGCCGTCCGAGGTGAGGTACGACAAGCGCTCGCCCGCCGCCGTGAGGTAGCTGCCGCAGGGTTGGTCCATCGTGACGTTGGCGAGGATGCCGGCGGGATCTGCGACAAGTACGTCGACGAGCAGGGTCAGGAGAGGTGCACGAGGTCGAAGAGGTCGAGGAAAAGAGGGGACGCACCAGTCCAGACGCAGTTCCTGCTCCATGAGCCGCGGAACGCCTGCACGCCGATGATGCTGCGCGACGAGGAGGAGCGTCAGGACTGACCTCGAGGTCTCGCCGAGCGCGGGCGGCACCCGAAGAGAGGAACGCGCTCGGACCCTCACCGAGCGAGCACGGCAGACGCACCTGAAGAGGACCATGGCGAATGCGACAAAGAGGCCGACCTTGACGAGGAGCGGCGCCGCACGCTTGAGCGAGTGGAGGATGGTCTGCAGGAGCGCGAGGGAGAAAAGTCAGCCTGGCTCGCGCAGGACTCGCTCGAACGAGTGAAGCGCAGCGACGCACCTGCGTTCCCGCCGTGATGGCGAGCAATCTTGCGGCACGGAGCACGCTCAGGGCGCGGAAGAACCACAGGTTGTCGCTCGCCTCGCGGCCGATGACGGCGAGCGCGAACGAGACCCAGAACGCGACGACGGCGACGGCGTCGATGCGGTTCCACGAGTGCCGCAGGAACGCCTGCTGGTACGTCGCGCGCTGGCGCTTGACCGAGAGCGCGTACGGCGTCGTCGCCGACGAGAACGGGCTCGGGCCCGAGCCGTCGCCGCCGTCCGACGAGTGCGTGCTCGCGCTGCTGTTGGCGCCGGCGGGCGCGGTCGCTGCGGGGAACGCGGTCGCGAGGCCGGCGCGCACCGAGTGCGGCGGGTAGACGGTCGCCGAGGGCGCTGACGAGCCGAGGCCGAGCCCGATGCCGCTCGGACCGCCAGGGTGGACGGCCGACGACGCCGAGTCGCCGCGCATGAGCGAGACGGACGAGGCGTTCCTCGTCGTCGTCGAGTAGACGGCATGGTCGACGGCCGTGATGTCGGTCGAGCTCCGCGGATGCGGCTGGGCAGAGTGGCTCGGCTCGGTCGGCGAGGGCGGGAGAGGGGCGAGACGGCTTGGCGAGGGGAGCGGCGAGCGCTTCGACGGCGAGGCGGGGAAGGGTGGAGCGCGGTGCGAGGTCGGCGAGGCTTGCGGGGAGGGGAGAGGCGAGAGGCGCGACTGGATCTTGGTGACGAGCGACGGCGAGCGCTTGGGTGCGCTGTAGATGTCCGGGTTAGACAGCTCGGGCGGCTTTGGCGGTCGAGGCGGGTTGATGACGAGGCCCGTGACGATGATGCGGCCGAGGACCTCGACGGTGTAGAGGCAGAAGCAGGCGAAGAGGACCCAGTCCTCCCACGAGTGGAAGTAGCCCTTGGTCGGCCGAGGGTGCTCGTAGACGTCGGGCGCGGCCTGGATCGTCTGGACGACGACTTGGAGAACGATGAGGACGAGGATAGATGGCTCGGTCCACCTGCAAGTACGAGGAGTCAGCTCAAATCCGGTGAAAAGGTGAAAGGGAAGCGAGGGGGAACGCACCTGGCCGTCAACAACCTCGCGCATGCTCGTCGCACCGAGCTCTCAGGCCCAAAGACGCCGAGCGTCTTGCCCCTCAGGTGCCGGTATTCCTCCTCCCTGACCTCGTACCGCCGCTCCCACTCGTCCTCTTCCTCGTCCTCTCCCTTCTCGCGGTCGCCCTCGCCGTCCGACGCCGCCTCGACGTCGCCCCCGCCGCCCGTCGCGCGCGACGCGCTGCGCCGCAGCGACGCGTCGAGGTCGACCTGGTTCATCTCCTCGCTGTCGGCCGCAGCGAGGTTGACGACGCGCACGCCGAGCCGGCGCACGCCCGCCGCCGCCGCGCTGAGCGTGCTGCGCCGCTTGAGCGCGCCCGATGCCCCCGCCGCTGCTGCTCCCGAGCGCGAGGTCGAGGCCGACAGCTCGTGCCACCCTGCGGCCGGGTCGTCGCGGTCGCGCGCGCCGGGCGAGGGCGACCTGCTGCGCGGCCTCGGGGAGCGCCCGCCCGGGCTGAGCGACAGGCGCGCGGTCGACGACGCAGCGAGGCTCTGGAGGAAGGCGCTCGTGCGCGACTCGTCGTACCGCGGCGAGGGGCGCGACGGCGACGAGGGGAAGCCGGCCGGGTGCAGCGGTGAGCGCGCCTGGGCCTCGTCGTCCTCGTCGTCGTCGTCGCGGTCGGGGAGGCGACTGAAGGACGAGTCGTCGGTGCGGAAGGTGGCGATCGAGGGCGCGAGGGAGAGAGGGTGCGAGTCGACGCGCTGGTGGGTGGAGCGAGGGGCGGGGGAGCGGTCGTGGAAGAGCCGGGCGGAGGGGTGCGCGTTGCCGTCGGCGAGGAAGACGTCGTCATAATCTTGGACGACGTATGGCGATGTCGGAGGGGCGGAAGAGGGCTGGATGTCGAGGGTGAGGGCCGGGCGGCCGGACGAAGAGGCGGCGGCGACTGCGGGCGGCTGCGGGAGGGTGCGCACGACGGTGCCGTTGCGCAGGTCGACCGTCGCGGCCCGCCGAGGCTCTGCGCTCGTCGTACGAGGCTCTGGCGAGGTGGAGCGGAACTCGCGCCAGGCGCCGGCGGCGGGGGAGGTCGGGTGCGTGAGGTGCACCGCCTCGTCGACGACGGCGGGCCGATTTCGCGCACTCGAGACGGCTCCTGCGCGGTCGTTGCCGAGGTCCGTGTCGCCGAGTAGCTGCAGGCTCGCCGACGGGGTGGAGCCGACGTGCTCGACGGGCGAGTCGCGCGCTGCGGCGGGTTGCGCCCGGCCGGACAAGATCAAGCTGGACGAGGCGGGCGAGGGGAGGGCGGGCAGAGGGAGTGGGTGCGAGGTTGGGTTAGGCGCAGTGTCGAGGTCGGCGAGGCTGCGGGTCGCAGGATCTGAGGGTGGGTGAGCTGGCGGAGGTTGGGTGGTCGAGGCGGAGGACGACGACGACGAGGTACCGGCGGTCCAGGGGTGGTGGTGGTGGCGGTGCGGGGGGTGGGGGGGGGGGGGTGCGCGGTGCATGCACTGCAGAGTCGGGGTGCAGGCTGGACTGGCTCGAGGTCGAGGGAGCGTGTGAGCAAGAGCGAGAGAGCGCCGCCTCCTCCTCCTCCTCCTCCTCGGTCCGTTGCCTCCTGCCGGCCTCCTCTCTGCCTCGCCCTGGACCGCCTCGCCACCTCGACCATGCTCCACTCCACCTCGAGTGCGAGTGCAGCAGTCGCCCACCCGAACCACTCACCGCCCTAGCGCGGTAACCACTCCTCATCGTCGCCTCGCCTGCTGTACCCCGCATTCCCCGGCTCGACCTCACCTCGTCCACCACGGCCACCAGCACTCGCACCGACCACCACACCACCACAACTGCGCACCATGGGCTTTGGCAAACCCGCCCTCGAGCCGCATCCGCCCCGCGAGAGCCCGCCCTGCTCCTCGCCTCGACCTCGTCGCTTCTCAGCTCGGAATCTCCGAACTGCGGCGACGACAGCCCGTGCGTCCTCTTCCTCCTGTCCACTGTGTCCGAGGATCGTCTAGCTGACATGCCACCCGCCCAGGCTCTCTCGGCGACCAGCGCGGAAGCCTTCTTCCTCTCCGAGCTGCGTCATCTCCGAGCCCAACGTCCAGCTCGACGACTCGTCCTGCTCTCTCCTCTGCATCCACCACCCGCCCCGACCAACCATGCTCGCCCTCTTCCCCGCCTCTGGCGCCCTCGGCGGCTCGATCGCCTCGCACCTCGTCGACCTCGTCCCCGCCAACTCGCTCGTCTTCGTCGCGCGGCACCCGCACAAGCTCGCCGACTACGAGCACAAGGGCGTCACGCTCCGTCAAGCCGACTACGACGCGCACGAGACGCTCGAGCATGCGTTCGACGGCGTCGACACGCTGTGCTTGATCTCGTACGCCTCGATCCAGAACGACCACCGCTTCGAGGTGCGTTCCCTCCTCCCTCCTCCTTGTCCTTCCCCATTGTACAGAAGCTGACGAGCTCCCCGGCGCGCGCAGAGCCACAAGGCGGCCATCACCGCCGCACGAGCCTCGGGCGTCAAGCACATCCTCTACACGTCGCTCGCCTTTGCCGGCGCGCCCGAGTCGACGTCGAGCGTGACCCAGGTCATGCAGGCGCACCTGCGCACCGAGGCCTACCTGCGCGAGCTCGCCGCCGAGGACCCGTCCTTCACCTTTACCGTGCGTCGCCCCTCCCTGCTCGACCCTTCCTTCTTTCGCGCCCGGAAAGTCCTGACCCTCTCTTCCTCGCCTCGCACGCGCGCAGGTCGTCCGCGAAGGCCTCTACACCGAGTCGTTCCCGCTCTACACGGCCTTCTTCTCGCTCTCGGCGCCCCCCACCTCGTCGCCGCCGACGATCCGCATCCCGCACGACGGCGCCGCGCCGGGCGTCGCCTGGGCCAAGCTCGACGACCTCGGCGAGGCGACCGCGCGCATCCTCGCCGCCGTCGTCGCCAACGACGCCAAGTACACGAACGAGCTCGTCCTCCTCACGGGCGAGCGCGCCTTCTCGCTCGCCGACACGGTCGCCCTCCTCGGCGCCGCCGCGCGCGAGCCCGCCCTGCGCATCGAGCCCGTCTCGGTCGACGACTACGCCGCGCAGCCGTCCATGGGCCCCGGGTTCGCGTCGTACGGCGGCGCCAAGTGGGCCGGGCCCTGGGCGAGCGCGTTCGAGGGGATCCGCAGGGGCGAGACGGCCGTCGTGACCGGGTCGCTGCGCGACGTGCTCGGGAGGGAGCCCGAGCCGGTCGAGGTGACGCTGCGCCGGATGGGCGAGCAGGCGCGGGCCGAGTAGCGCGACGGGCTTGCTGCAACGACTTCTCGCTCGGACCCTCTCTCGCTCTCTGAGCCGGCCCGCACCGAGAGAGACAAGCACGGCGACGATGGAAGGAAGGAACAGAGTTGCACGAAAGACAGAACATGAGGTAGACCTGGGTCGGGGAGCGAGCGCCGAGTGTACAAGCCGGCCGAGCGGCGAGGAGGGGGAAAGAGGAGGGAGGGCAAGGGAGGACAGACGGACGACGAGGCGCGAACGGGTATAGAGACTGCGCGATACGAGGAGTTGACGACGAGAGGAGAGGAGGGAGGGCGAGAGAGAGGAGGGAGGGCGAGCTGCTGCTGCGAGGGGCGGAACGAGAAGGCGAAGGGGAACGACGAGGGGCCGAGGCGGGGCGTGTGTGCGTGAAGCTGCGCCTAGGGCGAGGGGTTGCCCTCGTCGTGGATGACCTTCTTGAAGAACGGGTGCGCGAGCGCCTGGTCGACCGTCAGGCGCTGGCGCTGGTCCCACCGCAGGAGACCCTCGCACAGGTCGGCGAACTCCTGCCCGGCCGTGTCGGTCGGCGCGATGATGTCCTGCAGGCACGAGGGAGCTACGTCAGCTTGAGAGAGAGAGAGAGGGTGTGTGAGAGGGAGACGAGGGACGAGACGCACCTTGAGCTTGCGCATGCCCTTGACGAACTTGACGCTCTGCTTCTGCGTCGCCGGCAGCGGGAACGACAGCACGTACTCGCCCTTCTTCGCCCGCTGGTTCGACGGCACGCGCTTGAACCACTCTGGGTGCGGCTGCTGGGCGGAACTCGTCTTCCTGCGAGCGCGACGACAAAAGGTCCGTCAGCGCTCGAGCCCCGACGGAGCTCGCCTGCGAGACGAGGTTGGAGAGAAGGCGACGCACCTCTGCGCCTCGGTTGCGTAGGCCGTCGGCATCGGCCCGAAGACCTTTTCCATCATGGCGAGGTGCTCGAGGTTGTCGTGCGTCTGGAAGAGCGCCTCGCCCGTGACGAACTCGACGAGGATGCAGCCGATCGACCACATGTCGCACGGGTAGCTCCAGCCCATGTCTGCAGGCAGCGCAAAAGGAGCAGAGTGAGTCAGTGAGGGAAGGAGAGAGAGGAAGAGGGAGAGGGGGAGCGAGCGGGCCGACGCACTGAGGATGATCTCGGGCGCGCGGTAATGCCGGGTCGACACGACCGTGGCGTGGTAGTCGCCCTCGAACGTCGCACTGCCAAAGTCGATGAGCTGGATGCCCGTGTCGGTGAGGATCTTGCGCTGACGATTTCTCTGCAGCGAGGGACGAGCGAGCAGTTCGTCAGCACGAGCGCGACGAGGGAGGGCGAGAGGGCGAGGACGCACTCGGCTCGGCACGATCGTCGTCTCGATCCTCTCCAAGAGGATGTTCTCGGGCTTGAGGTCGGTGTGGATGAGCGCTGTGTCGTGAACGTCTGAGGGGAAGAGAGGAGGGCGGGTCAGGCTGCGGCCTTTCGAGGGAGCCAGGTCATCAGGAGAGAGAGGACGCACACTTGAGGCTCGTCAAAAGCTGCCTGCCAAAGCTCTGCACGTGGCTGAGCGGGAACGGCTCGTAGCTGTTGTCCTTGAGGAAGTCGAACACGGAGCACGAGAGGAGCGGCGTGACGAGGCAGGTGTGGCCGTGGAAGTCGAAGTAGGTGACGAGCGGTATGCACTTCCTGCGAGCGGGCGAGAGGTTCAAGTCAGTCGAGCGCAGACGAGGAGGGGAGGGGCGAGCGGTAGGGAGCTGGACGCACTTCAGGTTTCGCCGATCGTTCTTGGTGAGGAGCGTGAGGACCTTTACCTCGGTCTTGGCCGCCTCCTGGTACTTGTGCACGGCGCGACTGTAGCGTGCGACGACGTCAGCGAAGAGCTGGAGAGCGAGCGAGGGACGACGGCGAGAGAGACGCACATGATCTTGACGGCGTAGCGCTTGTTGTCGTCCTTGCGCGTCGCCGAGACGACCTTGCCGAACGTGCCCTGGCCCAGTAGCCGCTCGATGACGTCTGCGAGAGCGGGGCGCTGTCAGTGCCCAAGCACGCCTCGTCGAGTCGGCGCAGCAGAGGGGAGGACGCACACTCGTGGTGGCTGTCGCTGACGGTGTTGCCGACCGTGACGATGAAGTGGCCGTCGTTGTCGGCGTACTTGGCTTGTCGCTCTCGGCCGCGCTGCGTTACGGGTCGTCGTAGAGAGGTCAGCCGAGGACGACGACGAGGAGGGTCGGGGAGGGATATAGAGAGAGAGAGGGACGCACGTCACGGTTGTCGCGGTCGTACTCGTCGTGCTTGCGCTTGGTGCCCGAGGTCGAGGCGACCGGCGCGTGCTGGCCGTACGCGCTGTACTGCTGCCCGGCGACGTACTGGTTGGGCGCGTACCCTGCGGGCGGTGCCGCTCCCTGCGCCTGCGCGTACCCGGCGGCGTACCCGCCCGCGCCGCTTGCGCCGACGTCGCTCCTGCGCTTCTTCTGCGCGGGCTCGTAGCCGCCGTACGGGTCGTTGCGAGCGCGACTGGACGAAGCCTGGGGCGCTGCACCGTTCGAGAGGCCGGACCCGCCGGCGGCTGCTGAGGGCTCGGGGGTGTCCTCGAGGGTGAGGACTTCTTGCTCGACGCCGTGAGCGTTGCGCACGCGCTCGACCGAGTACTTGACCGACTCGCGGGGGTAGCCGCGAGCCTGACGAGGCGCGGGTGGTCGCACGGCGACCTTGGAGGACGACATTGGGCGGACGGGCCTGTCGGGAGGGTCACAGGGTCAGCGTTAGTCCAGCTCGGAGCTCGGCGCAAGCTCGTGCGGCGGACGGCGAGGAGAACATGGGCTCACCGAGAGATGGTGATGAGGGCGGGGTTTCGAGGCGCAGAGCGAGCGTTCGAGGTGCTGGTCGAGTGTGGGTGTACTCTGTAGCACTGGTGAGCTGTGCAGATGCCCGCAGACAGGCTCGGGCGGTGCGGTGTCGAGAGAACCGCGATCTCCTTTGGGCGAGCCCTCCCCCTCCTCCTCCCCGCACCTGCAACGCAGCCTCGCTCTCTCACCAGTGCTTTTTGGGCATCGTCGCGACGGAGGGTCGAACGAGGCTAAGCTGCTCGTGGCCCGCGAGCGACATCTGACCGCATCGAGCGAGCTTGCAGCCTTGCCTCCCTCTCCTCGCCGCAGCTGACGTTGCGGCTCGAGGCGGTGGGCCTGCCCATGCGCGATTCGAGCTCTCTCGAGCTTAAGCTGGGTCTATGTACAGTCTATGCACGCTCTGGTCGATCTACTTCGCTCGCATGGCGCCTCGGACGCTCGCGCGAGTCTATTCTGCCCGCCGGTCCGACCAGCTCTTCCGCCACGCCTGCAGCCCAGACTCAAACAGCTGCCGCGTCGTCCCGCCGTTGGGCACGAGCACAAAGGTGACGCCGAGCTTGGCGACCTCGCGGTTGCGCGACTCGTCTGCGAGCGAGGGAGACAAGGGAGGGGTCAGCAGCTGCGGGTTGAGCGGCGAGAGGAGGAGGGCGAGAGGACAAACGCACCGTCAAAGAAAAGCTGTCGCCGACACAGGTCACGAAAGAGAGTCAGAGAGAGCGCGCAGAGAACTGGCAGGTGCGAGGCGAGAAGGAGAGAGCGCGTGACGCACCATGTCGTCGAACGCGATGCCAGTCTTGCGATTGAGCTCGCGGAAGTGCTCCATCTTGGAGCCCGGGTAGATCTCCATCGACTCGAACAGCTTGATCGCCGACACCGTGTCGCCCTTGTCCTTGCGCGCGTTGAGCGGGTCCTGGGCGCCCTCGTTGAGCGACCCGGGGACGAGGAGCTGCTCGAGGATCTGCCGAGCGACCTTGGGGGCGTGCGTGCGCGACGCCGCCGCGACGTGGATCTTGCTGCGGTGGAGCTGGAGGAGGATGCTGGGCACGTCCGGGTAGAACGAGAGCGGGTCGCCGTGGCGGTCGTAGACCTGGTTGACGTCGTCGCCTCGGCGCTTGAGCGGCGGCGTGACGTGCGTGTCGCACCAGCACGGCCACAAGGTGTAGTCGAGGTCGAACACGACGCACTTAGGGAGCGGCTCCTCGAGGGCGACTGGCTCAGCGGGCTTGCCCATGACGTCGAGGCGAGGGAGGCGAGGAGGTCGAGGCGGCGTCTGCAGGCACGAGCGGCGTGTCAGCTCGTCCACGCCACATTGAGGGGTAGTAGGGCCTTGTGCGAGATGGCTGGACTCACACAGAGGCGATATCGCAGAGTGAGAGCCGACGATTGATGAAGAACGAGGCCGAGAGGTTGAGGGACGAGAGCGGTGCAGGACCTCGACGGCGACGGCTGGACCTGCCGGCAGTACTTGCTGGAGCTACTCTGAGCTCGTGCTCGACCCTCACAAGCTGAGGGAGGTGGTGGGAGCGGGACGAAGCCTCGCCGTCTCTCCCCGCTTGGCCGCTCCGCGCTCCCAGCATCAGCCTCCTCACCAGCCGGCGGTCTGGAGCCTGCAGAGCCCTCAGTAGCAGCGCACACACGCGTCGGCGCCATCACACCCTGCGCCCACACGACGACTCGCGCTCCCTCCCCTCCTCCTCGTCCTCGCGGTCCCGCCTCGTCGGGCCTGCCGGTCCTGCCAGCATGGCGCCGAGCTTCGACGGGCCCTTCCTCGCCATGGGCCTGCCAGAGCAGCGCGCGTACCAGGTCCACGTCCTCGCCGAGTTCCACCGCCGCGCCTCGCTCAACTCGTCCCCGCTCGACAACCGCGACCGGTACCGCCAGCACGGCCTCGCCCGCCTCTTCGAGCTCGCCCGCGACCTTCAAGACCGGCAACCGGTCGAGCTAGGCCGCACGCCGCGCAACTACGTCATGAACGAGCAGGTGCGTGCCTCTCCTCTCCGCGACTCCCCCCTCTCGCCCCACGTGACGAGCTCTGACGCCTCAACCGTGCCGTGCAGAAGCGGACGTTCGTCGAGAAGGTGCGCGACACTCTGCGCAACGTGCGCGCGTCGACTGGGGACCTCTCGTCGCTGTGGGACACGCCAAGCTGGGACGACAAGACCGACAGCTGGAAGTTCTGCACGGTCCGTCTCCCTTCCGCCTTCCGCTCCCCCCTTCTGCAGCTGCTCCCGCGCTGACACGACACCGCACTCGTCGCAGGACCCGTGCTACTTTGCGCCCGGCTCCGAGCCCGAGCCCAAGACCGTCGACCTGACCAACGATTTCGGCCTCGACGACGACTTTGCCGCCTTCGAGCGCGAGCACTGCGACCTCTACCTCGGCGTCCCGACCTCGGAGCCCATGCTCGACTCGGACGACGACGACGACGACGACGAGAGCCCGGCCGACAAGGTCCGTCCCTCTCAACGAGCGGTCTCGCTGCTCCATCGGCCAGGGCTGACTCCCCTCCTTGCAGAACGAGCCTCGAGCCAGCTTCAACGCAACGCGCTCGCCTTCGCTCTTCGCCGGTCAGGGCGCCGCCTTCAACTTCCAGCTCGGCTTCGGCGGCAACGACCTCGGCGGCGACGACTTCGGCGGCGGGTTCGACGACGACGAGCAGGCCGACCAGCAGCGCGAGCGCACGCCCAACAGCGGCCCGCCGCGGCAGGCCGTGGACGAGCTCGAGGACCGCCCTCGTGACCTCGGCGTCGGCACGTCGGCGCAAGGTGCGGCGAGGTCGGCGGCGCAGGGCTCGGCGAGGTCGGACGAGGCGAGCGCCGGCGGCGGCTCGGCGAGGCGCAAGGGCCGCATGAGGGGCGACGACGGCCGATGGATCAAGAAGCGCCGGGGCCTGGACGGCACCGCCATTTCGCCGCGTCGCACCGAGAAGGTGCCCGGCGTCGAGCCGCTCGGACCTCTCGGCTTCGACGAGCACGACGTCGACGACGACCTACCCCTCGCCCATGCTCGACCCGTACGCAGGCGTGGAGTGGTCCTGCAGCGGTTTACGCGCACCCGCACCGCCTTCTCGCAGCGCCGCGTCGTCGTCCGGCCGCAGAACCCGTTCGACGAGGAGCGCCTCGCCGAGCACTTCCCCGAGGCGGTCGAGCTCGTCGACCCGGACAAGGCCGAGACGGTACCGCGTCGCACGTACCGGCTCGACAAGTTCTGGGTGCACGAGCGCGACGACCCGTCGACGCTCGTCCCTCTCGACCGCCTCCTCCGCTTCGACGGGCAGGCGCTCCCCGACGTCGTCATCGTCGGCCTCGCACGCCCTCACGCCTCGCTCGACGCTCCTCGACATGCCGAGTCGAGGCATCGCGCCGACCGTCCCGGCGTCGTCGAGGCACGAGAAGTGCGGCTCGTCGCTCGGTGGGACGTCCGCTCGCTCTCGTTCGCGGTCAACGGCGGGCCGCGGCTCGTCTCGAGGCTCGCCGACTACTACCTCGTCACGCCTCGGCAGCCCGCCGTCCGCAAGGGCAAGCGTCAAGTCGCCCCGCTGCCCCGACGAGGTTCCCGCCGCTCGCCGCCTCCCCTGTTCGACCTCCTCGAGTCGTACGAGCCTCACGTCCGCCTCTTCCGCCGCCTCCTCAACCTATACGTCTTCGCCCGCACGCACTCGATCCGCGGCAACTACGTCCCCGAGGGCGGCCTCGACGAGGACGAGGACGAGGACAACGAGCGCCGCGAGGCGTCCAAGGTCGTCGACGACATCCTTTGCCGCATTGAAGCCGGCGCTCAAGAGGGCGACCTCGCGTGGCAGGACGAGCTCCCGGCCTTCTGGCGCTGGCGCGAGCGCGACGACGCGCGCGAGCAGCCTAAGCTCGACTCGTCGCACAAGCTCCTCGTCTTCCGCGCCCTGCCCGACTTGCCCTTGTACGTGTTCTCGCTCTCGCTCGGCTCCTCCTTCACGAAACGTATGCTAATGCTATTCTACTCCCTCGCCTGCAGCGTCACGCCCGACATCTACAAGATCGTCGCGCCCTTCTTCCCTCGGCACATGTTCCGCACCGACGACGTCGACCGGGCCGAGCACGACAAGGAGCGCGACAAGCGCACGGCGTCGACGCTCGTCAACAAATACCGCGCCGTCGTGCAAGCAGATCTCGAGACGCAGGACGACCCCGCCGAGAGCGTCGGTCGGTGCGACGTCAAGACCTCGCCGGCCTTCGTCAACGACCGCAGCCTGACCGACAAGGTTCGCATGTGGAAGAGCGCGGTCGTGAACGACGTGACGTACCAGTGCGTCCCTCCCTCTTGGCCATGCGCATCGAGGCGCTGAGCTGACGGTCCGTCCTCCTGCAGCACCGGCGACATCGTCGTCCTCCCCTGCTCCATGGACGCCGACGGCTTCGCTACTACGACGCACAACAACCTCTCGAGCGACGTCGACGCGGCGAGCGACACGGGCGCGGCGAGCGGGTCCGAGAGCGAGGACGGCCAGTTCGACTCGGACCGGCTCGACGAGGACGACGACTCGAGCCGGGTCTGGTTCGCCCTCATCGAGTACTTCTTCAAGGTTCGCGGCGAGGACAAATTGCGCGTGCATCTGAGCTGGTGCGTCCTCTCTTCGTCGCTCCTCGCTCTCGCCGACACGCTCTGACGCCCTCGGGCCCCGCAGGTTCACCGTCGCCAAGGCGATTCCCACCCTCGGACCCTATGCCTCGCCTCGTGAGCTCTTCAAGCTCGATCGATGCGATTCGCCGCTCGCTACGACCATCTCGGGCCGCGTCGACGAGCCGGACGACTTTCGATGGCTCGACCCGGGCGAGCCGATCCCTCGCACGGGCTTCTACTGCGGGTGCGTCTCACTTTCGCCGCCTTCTCCCTTGCTGCATCAGGTCGATGCTAACTCTGGGAGTCGCAGCTTTACGTACAGCGTCGACACCGGCTCGATCCAGGACGTCTCGACGCTCAGGCCCGCCTCGTTCGACAAGTGCCGCCGTTACGGCCTCGTCGAGTGTGCGTCCTGCGAGTCGCAGGCCGTCTACGTCGACACGACCAAGCCGCCGCTCAAGGACTCGCAGGCGCGCGATTCCAAGGCCGTCCGAGGCGACCTCGACGACAACAGCCTCTTCGTCCTCGACGGCACGAGCTACCACCGCCACGACACGGTCTACGTCGCCTTCCGGGAGCGCGACATCGACGTCAAGCCGCTCAACGTCGCGCTGACGACGAGCGCCCACCCGGCCGACGCCGCACGGACCACCTGGCGCCTTGCTCGCCTCCTCGGCCTCGAGCCGCCCGCGCCCGACGGCACCGAGTACGCCTACGAGCCGGGCGACGAGGTCATCAAGATCAAGGTCGAGTGGATCGTGCGCGCGCAAGAGCTCAAACTGTCGAGGACGAGCAACGCCGCGTACCTGTCGAGCCACGAGGTGCTCGTCACGACCGAGACCGAGATCGTCGACGCCGTCAGCCTGCGCGGCCGGTTCACGCTCACCTTCATCGACGAGAACGACCCGGACCTCGCCAAGACGATCGCGACGCTCGAGCAGTCGGCCGCCGACGTCTTTTGGACCCGGGCCCGTGCGCTCTCGGCCGCCGCCGACCACGCCTTCCTCAACGACACGGGCGTCGTCACGGGCAGGGCTCGTCGTGAGCTGCTCCAGAAGCGCGACATCAAGGTCTGTGCGACGTGCGAGACGTCGACCGTGTTCAAGGCGGCGCGGCGACGTCAAGTGCGCCAAGTCGACGACCTGCTGCTCCGGGGCGGCGCGCTCTACTCAGGTGCGTCGTCCTCCCCCGGTCTCGCTGCGTCCCTGAGCTCTTGCGCTCAAAGCTGACTCGCTCTCTTGCGCGCAGGCGGCGGGCTGCTCGACCTCGGCCTCGAGCAAGGCTGCTCCCTCCTCCGCACCCGGGTCGCCATCGAGAAGCACCGCCCCGCCATCGAGTGCTTGCAGAGCAACTTCCTCAGCTCGCCCGTCGGCATCAACAAGAGCGTCTCGGACGTGAACGAGGCGGCGTACTTCGGCAAGGAGACGCAGGCGCCCGAGCCGGGCGAGATCGCGTTCCTCTCTGGCGGTTCGCCGTGCCAGGTGCGTCGCCGCCGCCGCCTCTCCCCCTCCCTTTCGTTCGACCTGAAGCTGATTCTCGATGCGCGCGCGCAGGGCTTCAGCCGGCTCAACCGGTTCAAGACGCTCGACGACCTGCGCTGCGCCGAGCCCTTCGTCTTCCTGACGTCGCTCGCCGTCTTTCGCCCGATCTACGCCTTGTACGAGAACGTCGCCGCCTTCGAGACGCACGCCCTGCCGTACGCCAAGCCCGGGCATGAGCGCGGCTCGTTCTTCGAGCTTTTCGTCGCCGTCGCGACCGCTCTGCGCTACCAGCTCAGGTGGACCGTCGTCAACGCCGCCGGGTACGTCCCATTTCCTCCTTCGTCACTAGGACCTCAGCGCGAACAGAGAACCCCTTCAGCTCGAGCTGACTGTCGCCCTCCCCGCGCAGGTACGGCGTCCCCCAGTTTCGCTCGCGCATCATCGTCCAGCTCGCCGCCTCGGGCGTGCGCCTCCCCGAGGTGCCGACGCCCTCGCACGCCGTCGAGGACGCTCGGGCTTGGCGCGACCACCGCCTGGTCGACGAGCGCGACAAGAAGCTCGAGGGGTCGACCGAGGTCGGCGCTCCTCACTCGCCCATCTCGCTCTTCGAGGCGCTCGACGACCTGCCGACGTTCGACGTCAAGAGCTGCTACGACGCCGACAAGAGCTACGTCGCCCGACCTGTGCGTCCTCCTCCTCTACCTCTCGCGCTCTCGGACCTCCTCGACCGTTGCCCGCTCACGCGCCCGTCGCTCTCATCCCGAACAGTTTGGCGCCGAGGGCAAGCCGAAAAAGGCGGCCGAGTACGGCACGATCGCGCGCACGACGTTCCAGCAGCGGTGCCGCACGTACCTCGACGAGCAAGGGCCGGCGTTTTCCGGCGGCGTCACGCACCACTGGTGCCGCTCGCTGTCGGAGACGGTCGCGCGGCGCGTCCTCGGCGTCAAGATCGGCGGCAACCACGAGAGTGCGTCCACCTCTTGCGCCTGTTCTCGGTCTCGCTCGACCAAGCCGCCGCACGGACCCCTCACTGACGTCGTCCTCGCCGCGCGTCCGAGCAGACCTCAAGGGCAAGTCGTACTACCCCGAGCCGCCGCCCAACGTTCTGTCGAACAACGCCAAGCTCGCGAGGTGGTGGAGACGGTGCACGCCCGGCATGATTCTCTCGCCGCTGCGCACGACGCTCAGCTACGACGGGTCGTCGCAGGGCGAGCGGCTCCACTACAGCCAGCTGCGCCCTCTCTCAATGCGTGAGCTCCTGAGGGTCATGGGTACGTCTCGACTCGTCTCTCTCAAGCTTCCTCTTCCTCTATCCTCGCGCGAGCTCGAGATCGACCGCCTCGTCCTTGTCCTTCACCTCGACCTCCTCCTCCTCCACCCCCTTCCTGCGCCTTTTTTCCACGCCTCTTGTCGATGCACATCGTGTTCTCGGATCACAAGACCAGCCGCTGACTCTCCTTCCTCGCCTCGCCGCACCCTCTTGCCGCCCGCAGGAGTGCCCGACGCGTACGAGCTCAACTTCCCCTCGAACGTCGGCGACGCCGCCTTCGACGAGCAGCTGCGCCTCATCGGCAACGGCGTGCCCGTCCCGCTCGCCGCCGCGTTCGGGCGCGCGCTTGAAGACGCGCTCG
>Ga0308169_10000124_pt1 | contig 157721 bp, 135 predicted proteins | sample PhyBR1_2_FD_202139 | JGI IMG/M metagenome (GOLD analysis project Ga0308169, IMG submission 202139) | Phyllosphere microbial communities from UC Gill Tract Community Farm, Albany, California, United States - DLSLSB.R1 | ecosystem: Host-associated > Plants > Phyllosphere > Unclassified | place... | reverse complement strand
TACTCCCGCGTACAGAACAACGATTATGACAGAAGTTTGACGTTTTTCCAAGATCGCTTTGCAACTTTGCAATCTTTGGAGCGGGAGAAGAGTCTCGAACTCTCGACCTCAACCTTGGCAAGGTTGCGCTCTACCAACTGAGCTACTCCCGCTTCGTCTCACATCTTGTCGCGATGTTGTTGTCGCGACAGGGGGGCATTATAGAGATTCTATTCTGTACGTCAAGGATGCCACGAAACAAATCGCGGCTTACTTACTCTTGCGCTTTCTCTTTCATCAACGGCCAGGCCCGGCGCAGGTAATAAAACATCGACCACACCGTCAGCACGCCGGCCACCCACAGCAAATATTCGCCCCAGAAATGGATGTCCAGGCCAAACAGCTTGTCATGGAACAGCAGCATCGGGATCGCCGTCATCTGGGCCGCGGTCTTGATCTTGCCGAGCGAGCTGACTGCCACCGACTTGGTAGCGCCAATTTGCGCCATCCATTCGCGCAGGGCCGAGATGGTGATCTCGCGGCCGATGATGATGAAGGCGATCACGGCGTTGACGCGGTCGAGCTGCACCAACACCAGCAGCGCGCCGGCCACCATCAGCTTGTCGGCCACGGGATCGAGAAAAGCGCCGAAGGCCGAGGTTTCGTTCCAGCGCCGCGCCAGGAAGCCGTCGAACCAGTCGGTGATGGCGGCGACGATGAAGACCACGGTGGCCGCGAGGTTACGCTCCGGCAGGGTCATCCAGTCGGAGGGAAGGTAGAACAGGCCGACAACCAGAGGGATCAGGGCGACGCGTAACCAGGTCAGGAGAATGGGGATGTTGAAAGGCATGGAGAGAGCTGATTACCGTGGAAAAATGCTTGGCCGTAAGTCTACATGGGATATGGTGATTTGGGCCATTCGGCTCAGCAGTATCCGGGCGAAAGCGCTTGCTGACAGATCAACGAATACGAACGGGAAACGGTTGACGTGAATCGACAATCGCCACCCCACCCTTCCTGCACACAACTCAGTGCAACTGCCGATAAATTTCTTCCGCCAACGCACTCGAAATCCCCTCGACCGTCATCAAGTCTTCCACGCTGGCGTCGACCACGCCACGCAGGCCGCCGAAGCGCGCCAGCAGCTTCTGGCGGCGCTTGGCGCCGATGCCTTCGATCTCTTCCAGGCGCGACGCCTGGCGCGCCTTGGCACGCTTGGCCCGCATGCCGGTAATCGCAAAACGGTGCGCTTCGTCGCGGATCATGGCCACCAGCATCAGCGCCGCCGATTCCTTGCCCAGCTCCTGCGCCGGACGGCCGTCGGCGAAGATCAGGGTTTCCAGGCCGACGCGGCGACCCTCGCCCTTGGCCACGCCGACGATCAGCGATACATCCAGTGCCAGCTCGGTGAACACCTGGCGCGCCATTTCCACTTGCCCTTTGCCGCCGTCGACCAGCACGATGTCGGGCATCACGCCCTCGCCCGCCGCCACATCGGCCGCCACCTTTTCGTAGCGACGCGTGAGCACTTGTTTCATGGCGGCGTAGTCGTCGCCCGGTGTGATGCCGTTGATGTTGAAGCGCCGATATTCCCCGTTCTGCATCTGGTGGTGGTGGAACACCACGCACGAGGCCTGCGTCGCTTCGCCCGCCGTGTGGCTGATGTCGAAGCATTCGATGCGCAAGGTGTCGAGTTCGTCGCTCTCGAGCTGCAGCACGTCGGCCAGTGCGCGTGTGCGCGACTGCTGCGAGCCCTGCTCGGACAACAATCGCGCCAGCGCAATCTCGCCGCCCTTGCAGGCCATCTCGAGCCACTGGCGGCGCTGTCCGCCCGGCTGCAGCACCAGGTTGATGCGGTGGCCACATTGCTCGGCCAAGGCCAGGATCAGCTCGGGCTGGTCGAACTCGACGTTCATGATCAGGGTGCCGGGGATGAACTGCCCCGCGTAATGCTGCGCCAGGAAGGCAGACAGCACTTCGACCTCGATCGGCGCTTCGCCAAGCGCATCGCCGACATGGCTCGGGAAATAGGCGCGGTCGCCCAGGTGCCGGCCGCCACGCACCATCGCCAGGTTGACGCAGGCGCGCCCGCCCTGCACGATCACCGCGATCACGTCGACGTCGGCGTCGCCGGTGGTTTCCATGCTCTGCGCGTGCAGCACTTTCGACAGCGCCTGGATCTGGTTGCGCACGCCCGCGGCCTGCTCGAACCTGAGGTCCATCGCGTAGTCCTGCATTTTTTGCTCGAGGTCGGCCATGACTTCGCTCTGGCGTCCGCGCAGGAAGCGCGCCGCATTGTCGACGTCGCGGCTGTAGTCCTCGGGCGCGATCAGGTTCACGCACGGCGCGCTGCAGCGGCCGATCTGGTGCAGCAGGCAGGGCCGGGTGCGGTTCGAATAGACGCTGTCTTCGCAGGTGCGCAGCATGAACACGCGCTGCAGCAACTGGATCGATTCCTTGGCCGCCCAGGCGCTGGGGAAAGGGCCGAAGTACTGGTTCTTCTTGTCCAGCGCGCCGCGGTAATAGGCCAGCCGCGGCGCCTTGCCGCCGGTGATCTTGATGTACGGGTAGCTCTTGTCGTCGCGGAACAGGATGTTGTAGCGCGGCTTGAGTGACTTGATCAGGTTGTTTTCCAGGATCAGCGCTTCGGCTTCGCTGCTGACCACCGTGGTCTCAAGGCGCGCGATCTGCGACACCATCATCGCGATGCGCGGGCTGGACAGGTTCTTCTGGAAATAACTCGACACGCGATTCTTGAGATTGCGCGCCTTGCCGACGTACAGCACGTTATCGGCGCCGTCGAAATAACGGTACACCCCGGGCAGGGGCGGCAAGCGATTCACGGTGGCCAGCACCTGCGTACGGGTGTCGACCTTGACTTCGGGACTCAGGTCGCGGCTGGCGTCGGCGCGCGACTGGTCGCGCGCTTCGCTCAGGCGCTCGCGCCCCAGGCGCGCCGCCAGTTCGGGCGTGAGGTCGACACCGCCCTGGGGAAGGTCAGGTTTTGCTTCGGACATTACTCTACCGTTGTTGCGGCGGGGCCCTGGGTGACGATCACGAAGGCGACGCCGTAGTCGGCCTCGTCGCTGATCGATACCTGGGCGCTCAGCCTGTTCTGGCGCATGAATTCGTCGAGGGCGCCGCTGCAGACGATGACCGGCTTGCCGCTCGGGTCATTGAGCATCTGCATCGAGCGCCAGGTCATGGGCATGCGCATGCCCATGCCGATGGCTTTCGAAAACGCCTCCTTGGCCGAAAAACGGGTGGCCAGGAAGCGCAAGCCGCGCACCGCGTTCCTGGCGCTGCGGGCATGGTATTTGGCGAGCTCTTGCGGGCCGAGGATCTTCTCGGCGAAGCGTGGGCCGCTGCGTGCGAGGGCGGCCTCGACACGCGAGATCTGCACGATGTCGGTGCCGATGCCGTAGATCATATTCAGGCACCCGTCCCGTTGTTTGCAGCATACGACACGCCCAGGCGCGCCGCGACCATGATCGCCTTCATCTCGCGCACCGCGTTCTCCCAGCCGACGAACAGCGCATGGCCGACGATCGCGTGGCCGATGTTCAGCTCGTGGAGGTCGGCAATCGCCGCGATCGGCTGTACATTGGTGTAGTGCAGGCCATGGCCGGCATTCACGCGCAGGCCGCGTCTGGCGCCTTCATGCACGCCGAGCTTGATCCGTTCGAGCTCGCGCGCAATTTGTTCGCCCTCGGCCTCGGCATAGCGCCCGGTGTGCAGCTCGATCACGGTGGCGCCCACGGCGGCCGCCGCTTCGATCTGGCGCGCGTCGGCATCGATGAACAGCGACACGCGGATGCCTTCATCTTTCAGTTGCCTGACTGCCGCTTCCACCTCGTTAAAGTAGCGCACCACGTCCAGCCCGCCTTCGGTGGTGACTTCCTCGCGCCGCTCGGGCACCAGGCACACGTCCTGCGGTTTGACCTGGCAGGCGAAGTCAATCATCTCGCGTGTGACCGCCGCTTCCAGGTTCATGCGCGTCATCAGGAGCGGGCGCAGCGCCAGCACGTCGGCATCCCGGATGTGGCGGCGGTCTTCGCGCAGGTGCAGCGTGATCAGGTCGGCGCCGGCCTGCTCGGCCAGCAGCGCGGCGCGCAGCGGGTCCGGGTAGGTGGTGCCGCGCGCATTGCGCACGGTGGCGACGTGGTCGATGTTGACACCCAGGTCGATCACCTGGCCGGCGGGTTGCAGGAAGCTCATGTTCGGCCTTTAATTATTTCTGCTACTTATTATCTAATTACAATTGCATCAAATCGATCAAGATCTGGCGCGTGTTGAGCGCTTGTCCGTTCAAATGGTGCGCCAGCAAAAAACGCATCAGCTGCTTGCTCTGGCCCTGGGTGACCGGATCGGCGTAATTCTCGCGCTCCATGTCCAGCAAAGTCTTGCCCGAGACGATGGGCCAGACTTCGCCCTGCCCTGCCTCGCGCGCACCCTTTTCAGGATCGACCACATAGTGGATACCGGGCTCGACCCGGCTGCGGGTCGTCGTGCATCGGCTCAGGTCGGCGGCAACACCCGTCTCCTTAAGTAAGGCCCGTTCGAATTTTCGCAAGACAATTTGTGCCGGCTCGCCGTGGGCCAGCTGGTTCAGGGTAGAGACGTAATGGTCGAACAGGGCCGGATGGCGGTCGTCGCGCGCCAGCAGTTTCACCAGAAGTTCGTTCAGGTAAAAGCCGCTCAGCAGCGCGGTGCGCTCCAATGGCAGCATGCCGCCGACCCATTCGGCGTCGATCAGGGTACGCAGTTCGGTCTTGCCGCTCCAGGACAGCGACAGCGGCTGGAAGGTTTGCAGCACGCCGCGCAATTTCGAGAACGGGCGCTTGGCGCCTTTCGCAACCAGCCCGATACGGCCATGGTCACGGGTGAACATGTCGATGATCAGGCTGGTTTCTTTGTACGGATAGCTGTGCAGCACGAAGCCGGGCTGGCCCAGCACGCGGTTGTCGCGTGCCGGCGCGCGCGCACGTTTGGGTGCGGCAGGCGCTCCTGCTACCGGCGCGCCGGCGGCTACCGGCACCAGAACTGCGCCAGGCTCGGGGCCGTCGTCAAGAAAGTCGTCGTGGCTGGGCATGCGCGGGGGACAGGCTCCTGGGAGTGGGGAGATCTTACTCGTAGCCGTAGGCGCGCAGGCCCGCTTCGTTGTCGGCCCAGCCTGATTTCACCTTGATCCAGATTTCCAGGTAAATCGGTCCGCCGAACAGTTTCTCCATATCGAGACGCGACTGGGTCGAGATCTCTTTCAGGCGCGCGCCCTTGTTACCGATGATCATCGATTTGTGGGTGTCGCGCTCGACCAGGATCGCGGCGAAGATGCGGCGTAGATTGCCTTCCTGCTCGAACTGCTCGATCACGACCGTGCTGGTGTAAGGCAACTCGTCGCCCAGCAGGCGGAACACTTTTTCGCGCACAATCTCGGCCGCCAGGAATTTCTCGCTGCGGTCGGTGATGTCGTCCGGGCCGAACACCGGCTCGTTTTCCGGCAGGTGGCGCTTGATTTCATTCTCGAGCGCATCGACCTGGAAGCGCATCTTGGCCGAGACCGGCACAATGGCGGTGAAGTCGCGCATCGCGGCGATCTTTTGCGCGAACGGCATCAGCACTGCCTTGTCCTTGACCCGGTCCGACTTGTTGATGACCAGCACCACCGGCACGTTCTTCGGCAGCAGGTTCAGCACCTGCTCATCGGCGGCGCCGAAGGTGCCGGCCTCGACCAGGAACAGGATCACGTCCGACGACGTCAGGGTGTTCGAGACGGTCTTGTTCAGCGTCTTGTTGAGCGCGTTGGCATGACGGGTCTGGAAGCCCGGCGTGTCGACATAGATGAACTGGGCGTCGTCGCGGGTCTGCACGCCGGTGATGCGGTGGCGCGTGGTCTGCGCCTTGCGCGAGGTGATCGACACTTTGGCGCCGATCAGCACGTTCATCAGGGTCGACTTGCCGACGTTCGGACGGCCGACGATGGCGATATAGCCGCAGCGGAAGTTTTCTGGGGTGGTGCTCATGATGGTGATTCCTGATTATTCTGGTTGCGCCGATTTGTCGGCGGCGGCATTGGCATTCATATCCGCATCGGCCTGGACCGTGGCAATGCCGGCCAGCTTGAGCTGGGCGGCGCGCGGCTTGGCCTTGCGGGGGCCGGGCGCGCGTGTCAATGCCTTTTGCGCCGCCTCCAGCGCCAGTTGTGCGGCGGCCTGCTCGGCGGCGCGGCGGCTGCCGCCACGACCGAACACCTGCACGTTCAACTTCGGCACCAGGCATTCGACCTCGAATTCCTGGCTATGTGCCGCGCCGTGGGTCGCGATCACATTATAGGTCGGCAGCGCGATGCGCTTGGCTTGCAGGAATTCCTGCAGCAGGGTCTTGGCGTCCTTGCCCAGCGTGCCCGGGTCGACCGAATCGAGCAGCGGGATATAGAAGGCCCGGATCGCTTCGCGCGCGGCGTCGAACCCGCTGTCGAGGAAGATCGCGCCGAGCAGCGCTTCCAGGGTGTCGGCCAGGATCGACGGTCGGCGGAAACCGCCCGACTTGAGCTCGCCCTCGCCCAGGCGCAGAAATTGCGACAGATTGAGTTTCTGGGCGATCTCGAACAACGCCTGCTGCTTGACCAGGTTGGCGCGCAGGCGCGACAAATCGCCCTCGTCCAGCCCGGCAAAGCGTTCGTACAGGATCGAGGCCACCACGCAGTTCAGGATCGAGTCGCCGAGAAACTCCAGGCGCTCGTTATGCAGACTGCTATGGCTACGATGGGTCAGGGCTTGTTGCAGCAGCCCCATGTCCCGGAACGTATACCCTAAGCGCGTTTGCAATAACTGAAGATTCATTGTCGATGATGTAGGGCAGCCCGGACAGGTTCGGTGTGGGCCGCGTGGTTCTTGATGAGGTGTCGCGCTGTTCAGCGCGCGGCCTGGGTGTCGTCCGCGGCGGCCACCGTCCCGCTCGGGTCGGTGGTGCCGGCGAAGTCGATCACCAGGCTGACGTTGCCGGCCAGCAGCAGGCGTTTTTCGTATTCGAAACTGATTTCCGGCGTGCCAGTGTCACGCGTAATGACCAGATCGCGTCCGCTGATCGCCTCGACATTGTTGATGCCGGCGTGGCGATCAAAAGCGGCCTGCATCTCGCGCACGGTGCCGCCGCTCTGCCTGGCCTGCGCCACCGCCTTCTGCACCGCGTTGTACTCGACATACGCCGGAATCAGGCGCAGGGCGAAGATGCCCACCACGCCGAGCACGGCCAGCACCAGGATCAGGCCGGTGATCGAGATGCCGCGTTCGGCGTTCTGTTTGCACAGCTTGTTGCGATCCATGGCCGCCTTTCGCGCGCTGATTACTTGATGCCGCCGACGCGGTCGAACTTGCCGAAGTTCATCCACACCACGAAGGCCTTGCCGACGATATTGCGGTCCGGGACGAAGCCCCAGTAGCGGCTGTCCGCGCTATTGTCGCGGTTGTCGCCCATCATGAAGTAATGGCCTTCCGGCACCGTGCAGGTAAATTTGTCGAAGCTGTAGTCGCACGCTTCGCGCAGTGGGAACTCATCTACCGCACCGATGTCGATACTACGACGACCATCCGTGTTCAGGATGCGGTGCTGGGTCACGCCGTTCGCGCTTGGCAAATTTTCGACGAACTGCTTGTGGTATTCAGGATGCTGGTCGTCCAGGTAATCGTCCAGCGCAGTGTACTCGACCGCCTTGCCGTTGACCGTAAGGCGCTTGTCGGCGTAGCTGATTTTATCACCCGGCACGCCAACGACGCGCTTGATGTAATCCTGGTTCATATCCTTAGGGTACTTGAACACCATCACGTCGCCGCGCTGGGGATTGTTCACCTCGATCACCTTCTTGTTGATGATCGGCAGGCGGATACCGTAGGTGTATTTATTCACCAAAATAAAGTCGCCCACCAGCAAGGTCGGCACCATCGACGACGAAGGAATCTTGAACGGCTCCCACAGGAACGAGCGCAAGATAAACACCAGCGCGATCACCGGGAAGAAGCTGCCCGAATACTCGACCCAGGTCGGCTGGCGCAGGTGCGCAGCCTCGATCGCTGCGCGGTTGTTGTTGCTGTCGAGCTTGATCCCGTCGGACGCCAGCTTGGCATTGCGCGCATCGTACTCGCGCAATGCGGCATCGGCGGCGCGGCGCCGTTGCTTTGCCAACACAAAGGTGTCGAGGCACCAGATCACGCCGGTGATCACCATCGCCACGAACAGGATCAACGCGAAATTGCTCAGGATCGGCTGCAGGTTCATTATTTATCTTCCACCTGCAGAATCGCCAGGAACGCTTCCTGCGGAATCTCGACCGAACCGACCTGCTTCATGCGCTTCTTGCCGGCCTTTTGTTTCTCGAGCAGTTTCTTCTTGCGCGAGATGTCGCCGCCGTAGCACTTGGCCAGCACGTTCTTGCGCAGCGCCTTGACGTTTTCGCGCGAGATGATGGTGGCGCCGATGGCGGCCTGGATCGCCACGTCGAACATCTGGCGCGGGATCAGTTCGCGCATCTTGGCGGCCACCTGGCGGCCGCGGTACGGCGCGTTGGCGCGGTGCACGATGATGGCCAGCGCATCGACCTTTTCGCTGTTGATCAGCATGTCGACCTTGACCACGTCGGCCGAGCGGTTCTCCTTGAACTCGTAGTCCATCGAGGCGTAGCCACGCGAGGTCGATTTGAGGCGATCGAAGAAGTCGAGCACGATCTCGGCCATCGGGATTTCGTAGTGCAGCTTGACCTGGCGGCCGTGGTAGGCCATGTCCATCTGGATGCCACGCTTGCCGTTACACAGCGTCATCACGGCGCCCACGTATTCTTGCGGCATGTACAAATTGACGTCGACGATCGGCTCGCGCACTTCGTTGATCTTCGACGGTTCCGGCATCTTCGACGGATTGTCGACGCGCACGATCGAGCCGTCGCGCATCTCGACCTCGTACACCACGGTCGGGGCCGTGGTGATCAGGTCCATGTCGAATTCGCGTTCCAGGCGCTCCTGCACGATCTCCATGTGCAGCAGCCCCAGGAAGCCGCAGCGGAAGCCGAAGCCCAGCGCTTGCGAGACTTCCGGCTCGTACATCAGGGCGGCGTCGTTCAGCTTGAGTTTTTCCAGCGAGTCGCGCAGCGCGTCGTACTGGTTCGCTTCCACCGGGAACAGGCCGGCGAACACTTGCGGCTGGACTTCCTTAAAGCCCGGCAGCGGGCTTGGGGCAGGCTTGTTGGCCAGGGTCACGGTGTCGCCCACGCGGGCAGCGGTCAGTTCCTTGATGCCGGCGATGATGAAGCCCACTTGGCCAGCGGTCAATTGTGGCAGCGACACCGAACGCGGGGTGAACACACCGATGTTTTCCACCAGATTCACCGAGTCAGTCGCCATCAACAGGATCTTGTCTTTCGGACGCAGGGTGCCATTGACCACACGCACCAGCATCACCACGCCAACGTACGAGTCGTACCAGGAGTCGACGATCAGCGCCTGCAGCGGTGCATCGGGGTCGCCCGTCGGCGCCGGCACCTTGGCGATCAGGGTTTCCAGCACGTCTTCCACGCCCAGGCCGGTCTTGGCCGAACACACGGTGGCGTCGGTGGCGTCGATCCCGATCACGTCCTCGATTTCTTTCTTGGCGTTGTCGGGGTCGGCGTGCGGCAAGTCGATCTTGTTCAGGATCGGCACCACTTCCACGCCGAGGTCGAGCGCGGTGTAGCAGTTGGCAACCGTCTGCGCTTCCACACCTTGCGACGCGTCGACCACCAGCAGCGCGCCTTCGCAGGCCGACAGCGAGCGGCTCACTTCGTACGAAAAGTCGACGTGGCCCGGGGTGTCGATCAGGTTCAGGTTGTAGACCTCGCCGTCGCGCGCCTTGTATTGCAGCGCTGCGGTCTGGGCCTTGATGGTGATGCCGCGTTCGCGTTCGATGTCCATCGAGTCGAGCACCTGCGCATCCATTTCGCGTTCCGACAGCCCGCCGCACAGCTGGATGATACGGTCGGCCAGGGTCGATTTGCCGTGGTCGATGTGGGCGATGATGGAGAAGTTACGTATGTTTTTCATTAACAGAAATCACAACCAAAAAGGATGGCACGCGCAAGGACGAACGCCGGGCCAGGCCGGCGCACAGCGCGTCGGCGAAACAGGAACATCAAGCGCAAAAAAGCGCAGCACCGGAAGAACAGGTCTTCTCAGGCACGCGCCTCATGAAGCGGGCAAGGGTCGGAAAAAAACGCAACCGACGTGAACTTGCCACCAAGCCCCGCATTTTACCGGATTTCGAGGTAGAAAGCCCGGTTTCCGGGATGGTCATTTTGGATCGTGGCCGCGCGGGGAGATCGGCTGCCGCCCCCGTTCAATTGCCTTCAAGAAAATTACTGCTCAGCCGTTAAGAAACTATCGGCGCCTCGGCGCCACCACCAGTGCGCCACTTCACGACCATGATCTCGACCTCGACGCCGCTTGCCTGGACCGACCGCCTGCAGCAGCCCCTACATACGCGCCTGCTGCCGCTGCCGCCGGAGGCGCGCGACTTCGTGCATCAGGTTAATCTGGCGAGCGGCGTCGATGCGGTGCCAGTTGCCGCCGCGATCGATGGCGCCCTGCGCGCCGACCTGGAGGCGGCGCTGGCCGGGATGCCGGACCCGGTATGCGCACTGGTCGCGCCACGTTTGCTCGGCATCTGCGTCGGGCGTGGGCTGGGCTCGTCGGGCATCACCGACATCGTGCTCGACGCGCGCGACGGCAGCCTGCTCGGCTGCATTGTGCTGCTCGACCTCGATTTGATGGAGGCGCGCGGCGCCAACGCCTGGGCCAGCTGGAAAGACAACCTGCCCTTCCACAAAGGCGCCGGCTTCTCGGTCGACACCGCCATCGCCGAGCCGCGGGACGACACCCGCGCCGGCGCGCTGCAGTTCTTGCTGCTGCATGAATTTGGTCACGTGCTCAGCGCCGACGGCGACTTTTTGCCGCGCTGGTGGGAACCGGCGCCGGTGGCTGCCTTCCCCTTCCTCGACCTGAGCTGGACCGTGAACGCGGCCGGCCGTTTCGTGGCGCGCCCAGCCTGCGACTTCGAGCTGCGCGGCGTGGTCGACTTCTACGGCGCCAACAAGCTCGACAGCGAAGCACTGGTGTCGGCCTATGCCGGGCTGGAGCTGAGCGACTTCCCGAGCCTGTACGGCGCCACCAACCCGTACGACGATTTCGCCGAGTGCTTCGCCACCTATGTGCATGCCGAGTTGCTGGGTAAACCCTATGTGCTGCGCATCGATTACGACGGTCAGCCGCAAGCCTGGCTCGAGAGTTTCTGGCGCAGTCCACGCAGCGCTCCCAAGCGCGCCTTCATGGAAAGCCTGCTCGGGCATGCTGAGGTCGCGCTTGGCGACCGGATGCTGCTGGCCGCCTGAGTCGTCGTTCAAGACACGGCTTGCGCGTCCAGATAACGTTGCACCGCTTCCCGGTCGAGGAAGTAATGGCACAGCTCCGGGCCGTCGGGGTCGCCGTACAGCACCGGCACCAGCTCATCAAAACGTGCGACCAGCGCCGGATCGGCGTCCACGTCGAGTACGGCGATGGCAAGCGGTTGCGCCGGCGTTTCCAGTGCGCGCAGCGCGGCCAGCATGTCTTCACATAAATGGCACCAGCTGCGCGAATACAGCGTAAAGGCAATCGCAGCCGTGGCCTGCCTCCCGGCGCCGTTTGCTGCCTGCTCGATCACTGACGCGGCTTGAGGGTCAGGTATTGCGTGGTGCCCTCGCGCTGCACCAGCAAGGCCACCGGCTTGGTCTTGTCGTGCTTGGCCAGTAGCGCGTTGAACTGCTGGGCGCTGGTCACCGGCGTGTTATTCCACTGCAGCACCAGGTCGCCCGGACGGATGCCGGCGCTGGCAGCGACGCCCTGCACGTCCTCCACCTGCACGCCATGCTCGATGCCCAGTTCGCGCCGCTCGGCGACCGCCACGTCGGTCACGTTCAGTCCCAGCGCATTCGGCGCAGCGCTCGGCGCCGGCTTCTTCGGCACAGGGCGGCCGCCCGGTGCCGCAGTCTTCTCGTCCTGCAGTTCGACGATGGTGACCGGCACCTCGAGCTGGGCGCCACGGCGCCACACGGTGACGCTGGCGCGGCTGCCGACCTTGGCAGCACCAACCAGACGCGGCAGGTCACGCGTGGTCTCGATCGGCTGCTTGTTAAATTGCAGGATGATGTCGCCGACCTTGATCCCGCCTTTTTCTGCCGGGCCGCCCGGCTCGATCATCGACACTTCCGCGCCGCGCGCCTTGCCCAGGCCGAGCGACTCGGCCACGTCGCGCGTGACTTCGCTGATCTGCACGCCCAGGCGGCCACGGGTGACGCGGCCGCTTTGCTTGAGTTGCTCGGCCACGCGCATGACTTCGTCGATCGGCACCGCGAACGAGATGCCGTTGTAGGCGCCGGACAGGGTGGCGATCTGCGAATTGATGCCGATCACTTCGCCGCGCATATTGATCAGGGGGCCGCCCGAGTTGCCCGGATTGACGGCAACGTCGCTCTGGATCAGCGGTAAAAAATCGCCGGTGTCGCGCGACTTGGCCGAGATGATGCCGGCGGTCACGGTGTTGTCGAGGTTGAACGGCGAGCCGATCGCGACCACCCATTCGCCGACCCGGATCTTGCTCGAGTCGCCGGTGCGTAGATAAGGCAGGCCTTTGGCGTCGAGTTTCAGGACGGCGACGTCGGAGCGGCGGTCGGCGCCCAGCACCTTGGCCTTGAATTCGCGGCGGTCGGTGAGCGTGACGGTGACTTCGTCCGCGCCCTCGACCACGTGGGCATTGGTCAGCACAAAGCCGTCGCCAGAAATCAGGAAGCCGGAGCCGACGCCGCGCTGCACTTCCTGCTCTTCCTGTTGCTGCTGGCCACGGCGGCCGCGTGGAATCTGCATGCCGAAGTGACGGCGAAACAATTCCAGCATCTCGTCTTCACCGCCAGCGCCGCCCTGCCCGCGCATGACGCGTTCGGTGGTGCGGATATTCACGACGGCAGGACCTGCCTTGTCGATCAGGTCGGAAAAATCGGGCAGGCCGGTGACGACCGGCGTTGCGACCTGGGCCGCTGGCGCAGCGTGCGCCGGCGCCTGGAAAGCAACAGCGTTGGACAGTGCCAGAGCGCAGAGCAGGATGGAAAGGGACGTTGGACGGGTAGCCGGAAGGAGTGCGGCGTGGTCGGCTTGGTGTGGCAGGCTGGCGGTTTTGCGTGTCATGGGATGGGCTGGTCAAGTCTGGAATTGACTTAATGGTAAGCCAATTCCAGCGCTTTGTCGCGCCGCGCCAGCCTGCGCGGCGCACCCCTGGTTAGCGTGCCTGAGCGAACCCGGAAGCGAGTGATGCAGCACGTGGAACAGCAGCGTCGACAGCAAATGCAGCAGCTGCGACGTAACATCGCGCAGCTGCTGCAGAGGCAGCGTCAGGACGACGCCGACTTGGCCAGCACCGCCGCCAGCACGGCTGGTTCGACCGAGATTACCGGTCGGCGCACAGGCAAGGGTTCGGCCGCCAGGCGCTCGGCCAGGCGCGCCGCGAAGCCGGATGACAAGGTCGGCGCTCCGCCGGACATGGCGATCGATGCCGGGCCGGCGGCATCGGTCTGGCGCAGGGTATCGCCGATCAGGTGATACAAGTCCCATGCGAACTGCCCATCACTGCCATGCATCGCAGCCAGGGCCAGCTCGACATCGGCTTCCGGCAACTCGCCATCTTTAAAGGCAGATATGTGTTCGCGTAATTTTCTATTGGTGTCCATCGGTGCGTCCATCGACGTCGGTGTGTGTTTCAATTTATGCTGTGCTCGTACGATCCCGCTACCTACCGACGTTTGTCAACCGGGAAATCGAGCAAGGGGCGCAATTTCTCGGCAATGACTTCGCGCGCCCGGAATATCCGGCTGCGCACGGTACCTATTGGACAGGACATGACTTCGGAGATTTCCTCGTAGCTGAGTCCTTCGATTTCGCGCAAGACAATTGCTGTGCGCAATTCCAGCGGCAATGCTTCCATGGCCGCGTTGACTGTATGGGCGATCTGCTTGCTGGCTAACACCGATTCCGGTGTGTTTATGTCGCGCAAGCTATCGGCGTCATCGAATCCTTCGGCGCGCTCGGCATCCGTCTCGGTCGAGGTCGGTGCGCGCCGGCCTTGGGTGACTAAATAGTTTTTCGCCGTGTTGATCCCTATTCGATACAGCCAAGTATAAAACGCCGAGTCACCGCGAAAATGGCGCAGTGCCCGAAATGCCTTGATAAACGTTTCTTGCACCACGTCTTCGGCCTCGGCCGGGTCGTGGACCAGCCGCGACACCAGGCGCATCAGGCGCCGCTGGTATTTGGCCACGAGCAGGTCGAAGGCCTGCCGGTCGCCGGCCTGGACGCGCTCTACCAGCAGCTGATCACCCTCGCGTTCTGTCGTCACGGACCGTGCCCCAAGTGGCGGCCCACTCTTCCTAAGAGTTGGCCTCCTGCAATAAGTTCAAAGTATTTTGTGCTCAGCGTTCGACGCCGGCGCCAGGCCCGTTGCGGCGCCACTTGCCAGCGCACGCACGGCCACCGCCAATGCCCGGTAGTGGCCGGCGCCGACGCTGTCCGGGAGCAGGACCAGCGGTAGCACGGCGCCGTCTTCAAGGCGCAATCGCAGCAGCATGCAGCAGGGCCAGACAGTGGCGCCGGGTAGCAATGCGGCCGGCATACCGGCGCCGGACATGTCTTGTTGTACCGTCACGCGTAGCTGACCAACTCCAGATATATCAATCCGGCGCGCCGTTGCGGTAGCGTGCCAAAACAGGCACGCGTGACCAAGTGCGAGCGCGGCGAAAAGCGGCGCCAACGCGACAAGGGGCGCGAACGCGAAGCGCGCAGGCAGCAGAGAGCCAACGGCCACGGCAACGGCGCACAGGACGATGCAGAATGCGATGAGCAGCCGGCGCAAGCGACGCGACGGGACGATGACGGCGGATACCGCGATCGACATGATGATGGAAGATGAAGAATGGTCTGTCAGGAGCGACAGGTGGCGGGCTGAGGGAGATTCCTCATTCCGCCGGCGCCGGGCCGCCGTCCGATCATGGTGATCGAATGGCGGCCCGGGCCGTGGGAAGCGCCCATCCAGTTAGACCCGGATGGGGCGTACTCAGTTCAAACGACGTTTAAACTTTTGCGAACACCAGGGTGCCGTTAGTGCCGCCGAACCCGAACGAGTTCTTCACCGCGTAATCGATCTGCATCTCACGCGCCGTATTGGCGCAGAAGTCCAGGTCGCATTCCGGATCCTGGTTGAAGATGTTGATCGTCGGCGGCGAGATCTGGTTATGGATCGCCAGCACGGTGAACACCGATTCCAGGCCGCCGGCGCCACCGAGCAGGTGACCGGTCATCGACTTGGTCGAGTTGACCACCAGCTTGTGGGCATGGTCGCCGAACACGCGCTTGATGCCGCGCACTTCGGCCTTGTCGCCCAGCGGCGTCGAGGTGCCGTGCGCATTCACGTACTGGATCTGGTCGCCATTGATGCCGGCGTTGTTCAGGGCGTTGACCATGCAGCGCGCCGCGCCACTACCATCCTCGACCGGCGAGGTGATGTGGTTGGCGTCCGCGCTCATGCCGAAACCGATGACTTCAGCATAGATCTTGGCGCCACGGGCGACAGCGTGTTCGTATTCTTCCAGCACCATGACACCGGCGCCCTCGCCCAGCACGAAGCCGTCGCGGTCACGGTCCCAGGGACGCGATGCGGTGGCCGGATCGTCGTTGCGGGTCGACAGCGCGCGTGCCGAGGCGAAACCGCCCAGGCCCAGCGGCGACACGGTCGACTCGGCGCCGCCCGCGATCATCACGTCGGCGTCGCCGTACTCGATCAGGCGCGCTGCCGCGCCGATGCTGTGCAGGCCGGTGGTGCAGGCGGTGACGATGGCCAGGTTCGGGCCGCGCAGGCCGAACTTGATCGAGAGATCGCCCGAGATCATGTTGATGATCGAGGCCGGCACGAAGAACGGCGAGATGCGGCGTGCGCCACGGCTCGTGTATTCCTCTTTGGTCGCTTCGATCATCGGCAGACCGCCGATGCCCGAACCGATCACGACGCCGATGCGGTCCGCATTCTCTTCGGTAACTTCCAGGCCCGAATCCTGCAGGGCCTGGATGCCGGCAGCCATGCCGAAATGGATAAAGCTATCCATGTGGCGGCCTTCTTTGCCAGGCAGGTAGTCTTCGACGACGAAGTTCTTGACTTCACCGGCGAAGTGGGTCGTGAATGGCGACGCATCAAACTTGGTGATGGCGGCAATGCCCGACTTGCCGGCCAGCGCCGCATCCCACGCTTCGGCAACGGTATTGCCGATCGGTGAAATGCAGCCCAGGCCGGTGACGACGACACGGCGGTTGCGTGAACGACTCAAGCGATTCTCCCAAAAACTGTAAAGCTTGCTACTTAGGCCTTGACGTGCGCGGTTGCGTAGTCGATGGCTTGCTTGACGGTGGTGATTTTCTCAGCCTGCTCGTCAGGGATTTCCATTTCGAATTCGTCTTCCAGTGCCATCACCAGCTCGACGGTGTCCAGCGAGTCAGCGCCGAGGTCGTCAACGAACGAGGATTCGATTTTGATGTCTGCTTCAGCAACACCCAGTTGCTCAGCGACGATTTTTTTAACGCGTTGTTCGATATCCGACATGTTGTAGCTCCATAAGGTATGTGTTGCGGAAAGTGCGCGCATTTTATCAGGTTTGCGACCTGAAAAACTACTTTCGGCTGTTGGCGCTAACTCAGTCGAAAGTCCTGCTAAAAGACGAGATTGCACCGGCATTCGATTCCGCACAAATGGAATCGAAACCCGATTCGACCTCATTTTATATTTAATTCATGTACATGCCGCCATTCACGTGCAGCTCGGTGCCCGTGATATACGCAGCTTGCGGACCAGCAAGGAAAGCGACCGCGTGCGCGATGTCTTCCGGCTGACCCAGGCGGCCCAGCGGGATCTGCGTCAACAGCGCTTCGTGCTGGCCTTCGCCCAGCGACTTGGTCATGTCGGTGTCGATGAAGCCCGGCGCCACGCAGTTGACGGTGACGTTGCGGCTGCCGATCTCGCGCGCCAGCGCGCGCGTCATGCCGGCCACGCCGGCCTTGGCGGCGGCGTAGTTCATCTGGCCCGGATTGCCCGAAGCGCCCACCACCGACGTGATGTTGATGATGCGGCCCGCTTTGGCCTTCATCATGCCGCGCAATACCAGGCGCGAAAGGCGACCGACGGCGGTCAGGTTGGTGGCGATCACGCTGTCGAACTCGTCGTCTTTCATGCGCATCGCCAGGTTGTCCTGGGTAATGCCGGCATTGTTGACCAGGATCGACAGGCTGCCGAAGTCTTTCTGCACTTCGGTCACCACGTCGGCGCAGCGCGCCGCATCGAGCACGTTCAGGACGACGCCCTTGCCGCCGAATTCGCCCAGGTAGTCGGTGATCGCTTGCGCGCCCGACTCGCTGGTGGCGGTGCCGACCACTTTGGCACCCTGGCGGGCCAGCTCGAGTGCGATGGCCTTGCCGATGCCGCGCGATGCGCCGGTGACGAGGGCGACTTGGTTCTGCAGGTTCATGCTTGTCCTCTTTCTTGGATATTCTTTGGGCTTCAGGCCGATTTGATCGCGGCCAGCACGCGCTCGAGCGCAGCCTGGTCGACCAGCGCTTCGCCGACCAGCGCCGGGTCGATGCGCTTGGCCATGCCGATCAGCGTCTTGCTCGGCGCGCATTCGATGACCTGGGTCACACCGTCAGCCGCCATCTTCTGCATCGTCTCGACCCAGCGCACCGGGCCTGCGGCCTGGCGCACCAGCGCGTCCTTGATCGCGTCCGGATCGGTCAGCACGGCGACGTCGACGTTGTTGATGACGTCGATCTGCGGCGCGGCGAAGGCCACACCGGCCATGTACTCGCGCAAACGGTCCGAAGCAGGTTTCAGGAGCGACGAGTGGAACGGCGCCGACACCGACAATTTCATGGCGCGCTTGGCGCCCTTGGCCTTGGCGATCTCGCAGGCGCGCTCGACCGCAGCGGCATGGCCGGCGATCACGATCTGGGTCGGCTCGTTGAAGTTCACAGCTTCGATGACTTCGCCTTGCGCGGCTTCAAGACAGACGGCGCGCACGTCGCCGGCTTGCAGGCCCAGGATCACGGCCATGCCGCCCTGCCCCACCGGCACCGCGCCCTGCATCGACTGGGCGCGGAAACGCACCAGCGGCACTGCGTCGGCGAACGGGATCACGCCGGCCGCCACCAGCGCCGAGTATTCGCCCAGGCTATGGCCGGCCACCACGGAAGGCGCCGGGCCGCCGGCCGCGATCCAGGCGCGGTACACGGCGACCGCGGCGGTCAGCATGACCGGCTGGGTGTTGGTGGTCAGGTCCAGATCTTCTTTCGGACCGTCGGCGATCATGCGGCCGAGGTCGAAGCCGAGCGCGTCGGATGCTTCTTGCACGGTCTGGTCGACCACCGGGTTGCCGGCGAAACCGTTCAGCATGCCCACTGCCTGGGCGCCTTGTCCGGTGAACAGGAATGCGAATTTGCTCATCAAGGTATTTCCGTAGTTTTGTTGTTCTTGTGAGGGAGCGATGACGCGGCTTACATGCGCGCCAGCACTGCACCCCAGGTAAAGCCGCCGCCCACGCCTTCCATCAGCACATTGTGCCCGGGCTTGATGCGGCCATCGCGCATCGCCTGGTCCAGCGCCAGCGGGATCGAGGCGGCCGAGGTGTTGCCGTGTTCATTGACGGTGACGACCATCTTTTCCAGCGGCAGGCTGAGCTTCTTGGCCGTGCCCTTCATGATGCGCAGGTTGGCCTGGTGCGGCACCAGCCAGTCGATCTCGGTGGCGTCCATGCCGGCGTACGCCAGCACTTCATTCGCCACTTCTTCGAGCACGGTGACGGCCAGCTTGAACACCGCCGGGCCGTCCATGTACAGGAAGCCGCTGCCGGCGATGGCGCCGTCAAGCACACTGCCGGGACCGGTCAGGATATGGGCGTGGCTGCCGTCGGCGTGCAGCTTGGCGGCCAGGATGCCCGGCTCGTTCGAGGCTTCCATCAGCACCGCGCCGGCGCCATCGCCGAACAGCACGCACGTGGTGCGGTCCTTGAAATCGACGATGCGCGAAAACACTTCCGAGCCGATCACCAGCACGGTCTTGTGATTGCCGGCGCGGATGAAGGCGTCGGCAGTCGAGACGGCGTAGACGAAACCGCTGCACACGGCCTGCACGTCAAACGCCGCGCTGCCGTTGGCCATACCCAGCTTTTGCTGCACGATGCAGGCGGTGCTGGGGAAGCTGCCGTGGAAGTCGGGGGTCGAGCTGGCGACGATCACCAGGTCGACGTCAACCGCCTTCTTGCCGGCCATCTCCAATGCGCGCTGCGCGGCTTGCACCGCCAGGTCGGACGACAATTCGCCGGGCGCGGCAAAGTGGCGCGCCTCGATGCCGCTGCGGCTGACGATCCACTCGTTCGAGGTTTCGACGCCATTCTCGGCGAGCTGGGCCGCCAGCTGCTCGTTGGTGACGCGGTTGGCGGGCAAGTAGCTGCCGGTGCCGGTGATTTTGCTATACAAGGTCATTGCTTCACCATCCTGCTCAGTTATTGCGCCTGGCGCAGAGTATCGGACACCGGCACGGCCGTGGGCGCGCTTGGCATCAGCTCGGTGATCAATGCCGACAAGTGCTCTTGCACGTTGTTATGCGCCGCTTCGTAGGCGCGCTTGATCGCCCATTCGAAGGCAAACGCCTGGGCGCCGCCATGGCTCTTGAACACCAGGCCCTTCAGGCCCAGCAGCGCCGCGCCATTGTAGCGCTCAGGATTGAGTTTCTTCATTGCCTTGCGCGCCAGCAAGCCACCCAGCATCGACATGACGTCGCCCATGAAGGTCGATTTCATGAAGCGCGACAGGCCCTCGATGGCTTTGAGCATGACGTTGCCGACGAAACCGTCGCACACGACGACGTCGACCGTGCCCTTGAAGATATCGTTGCCTTCGACATTACCGAAAAAGTTCAGCTTGCCGCGCTGATGGTCGGCCCGCAGCAGCACGCCGGTGGCTTTCACCACTTCGTTGCCCTTGATTTCTTCGGTGCCGACATTGAGCAAACCGACGGTCGGACGCTCGATGCCTTCGATGGCCGAGCACAGCACCGAACCCATGATGGCGAACTGGTGCAAGTGGTCTGGCGAGCAGTCGACATTCGCGCCGAGGTCGAGGATATAGGTCGGGCCGTTCTTCTGGTTCGGCATGATCGAGCAGATCGCCGGACGGTCGACGCCGGCCATGGTCTTGAGCACGTAGCGCGAGACGGCCATCAGGGCGCCAGTGTTGCCCGCCGAGACGCAGGCATTGGCGCTGCCGTCCTTGACCAGTTCGATCGCGACGCGCATCGACGAATCCTTCTTGCGGCGCAGCGCCACTTCGACCGGATCGTCCATTTCGACGACTTCGCCCGCGTGCCTGACGGACAGGCGCGGGAGATTGTCGGCGTGGTGCTTCTTGAGTTCGGCGCGCAGCACGTCCTCGCGACCCACGAGCACGAGCTCGACATCGGCCTGCTTTTTGAGGAAGGAAAGTGCTGCCGGAATGGTAACTGACGGGCCGTGATCGCCACCCATGCAGTCAATGGAAATTTTAATTGTCATTTGTCGGGGAGGATGCCGCGATTCAAGCACTGCATGCGGCGAAGCAGGCGGCGCGACGGACGGCAAGATGGGAACGTACCCGGGCCGGCGGCCGGGCGGAATCCGCGCTGTTCAAAATGACGGTGCCAGGGATGCAGCCGATTACTGAAACCATGCGAACGGTCGTGCCAAATAAAAAGCGGTGCCACGCAGATAAGATACGTTGCACCGCTTTCATGTCACTGAAAGACAAGACGTCGATTACTCGTCGTTCTTGGTCTTCAGGACTTTACGACCACGGTAGAAACCGTTTGGCGAGATGTGGTGACGCAGGTGGGTTTCACCGGTGGTCGGCTCGACTGCCAGGTTAGGGGCGGTCAGGAAATCGTGCGAACGGTGCATGCCACGCTTCGATGGGGATTTTTTATTCTGCTGAACTGCCATGATGACTCCAATACTAAGTTCTAAAATTTTAACACAACCGATATGCAAGCTTATGCAAATCGAGTATCTCGACGGCAACCTTCTTCGGCGCCGACATGTTTAACGCTGCTACAACTACCGCAAATGCCATACTCGATTGCACGCGTTTGACACGTTTGTTTGCAGATTTTGGACGACATTGTTTCTACGCTGCCGCCACCGTACTGCGAATCCTGTACTGCTGATGTGTGTTACCGACTTCTTATTCTTCCTTCATGCCCTTGAGGGCAGCGAAGGGCGACACTTTATCCGTTTTCAGGCGATCGAGCAAGTCCGTATCCGGGCAGACATCGTGTTTCGGCGATTGCGGCAGTGCCAGCAGCGCCTCGTCCTCGAGCAATTCACGGATATCGCAGCTGCGGCTGCCGACGATCACGTCGATGCTGTCGTCGTCGAGCACTTCCTCGATGCCGTCCGCATCCGCATCATCCTTGCCCAGCACCAGCATGGTCGACGAATCGATTTCATAATCGAAGGGCTTGAGGCAACGCTGGCATACCAGCTTGACCTGTCCGGCGACCGCGAGGGTCAGCGACGGATAACCATGACGCGTCTGGCCACCCTGCATCGACCAGCGGATCTCGCCGCTTTTATCGGTGCTCTCGGCTGCCAGTCGGGTCATCTCGACCAGGGGCGTGCTGCCTTCACGAAAACCATCGTTCTTGCAAAACTCGAAGGCGTCGATGATGAAAGCGCTCATTTAGAAAGTTACCCCGGAAAACCTGCGATAATAGCAGGCTTTTTCGCGCAGCGCCAAATCGCTGTCGCTTTTGGGTTCTGCTTTTCTCCTGCGCACCGCCATGACATCGACTTCCGCCCCCGTGCGCCTCATCCTTGCATCGAGTTCCGCCTATCGTCGCGAACTATTGGCGCGCCTTGGCCTGCCGTTCGAGGCGATCGCGCCGGACATCGACGAAACGCCGCTGCCGGGCGAGTCGCCGCAAGCAACCGCCCTGCGCCTGGCGCGCACAAAGGCCGAGGCCGTCGCCGCGACGCATCCAGGCGCGCTGGTGATCGGCTCGGACCAGGTCGCCACATTGGATGCGCTGCAGATCGGCAAACCGGGCGACCATGCGCGCGCCCTGGCCCAGCTGCAATTGATGCGTGGACGCGAAGTCGTGTTTCATACCGCGCTGTGCCTGTGGGATGGGCGCGTGGCCGACCCGGACCGCGCGGCACAGGTCGAGAATGTCCTGGTCAAGGTGCGCTTCCGCGACTTGCCGGACGCCGAACTCGACGCCTATCTGCGCATCGAACAGCCCTACGATTGCGCCGGCAGCGCCAAGAACGAAGGCCTGGGCATCGCCCTGCTCGACAGCATCGTTTCCACTGACCCGACCGCCCTCACCGGCTTGCCGCTGATCGCCCTCACCGGCATGCTGCGCCAGGCCGGCGTGCAGTTTTTTCGCAACTGAGTGCGGCACCTGACCATTGACCTCCCCCATGCCCGGCACCCTGTACCTGATTCCCAATACCCTCGGCCCGACTGAACCTGCGTCCGGCGCCCTGTCCGACCTGCTGCCGACCCAGGTGCAGGCGCTGACTGCGCGGCTCGACTACTTCGTCGCCGAGAACGCCAAGACCGCGCGCGCCTTCCTGAAGCTGATCGCGATCGACCATCCTTTGGCCAAACCGCTGCAGGAAATCGAGATCGCCGAACTGAACGTGAACACGCCGGCAGCGGCGCTGGCGCAATTGCTGGCGCCCCTGCTGGCCGGACGCGACGCCGGCCTGGTGTCGGAAGCCGGGGTGCCGGCGGTGGCCGATCCGGGCGCCGACCTGGTGCGCCTGGCGCACCAGCACGGCATCGTCGTGCGCCCACTGGTGGGCCCGTCGTCGCTGTTGCTGGCGGTAATGGCAAGCGGCCTGAACGGCCAGAGCTTCGCCTTCAACGGTTACCTGCCGACCGACGCCGCGGCGCGCACCAAGCGTATCGGGGAACTGGAAAAGCGCTCGCGCGCCGAAAAGCAGACGCAATTGCTGATCGAAACGCCGTATCGCAATGGGCAAATGCTGGAAGCGCTGGTGGCAAGCTGCCAGCCGGGCACGCTGGTGTGCGTGGCGACCGACCTGTCGCTGGCGAGCGAGTCGGTGCGGACCATGACGGCGGCCAAGTGGAAGGCGGCGCTGGCGGCAAGCAAGGGACCGGACTTCCACAAGAAGCCGACGGTATTTTTGTTCCTGGGGCAGTAAGCGCGCGCCGGCGCGGATCAATGCACGTCGCCCGTCAACTCGCGCACCCAATCGAAGGCCGCCAGTTCGATCTCGCGCACTTCGGGCACCGTGAGCCCGATCTTGCGCAGTGCGCTACCGAGCTTGCGCCCGCCTTCGGCTGCCTCGAGCAGCTCGGTAATGCGCAGCATGGTGCCGAAGTCGCCTTCGCGCTCGAGCAAGGCTTCGCGCACATCGGCCGCGATCTCGACGTGCTCCAGAATCTGGACCATCGGCACCGAGAACAGCGCTTCGGCCAGCGACATGATGCCGACCGTGAAGGCGCGATCGGCGCTGGCGGTGTCGCGAGGATGCACGCGCAGCGTCATCAGTTCGAGCATCTTGCCGCGTGTGGTGGCCAGTTGCAGCAGTGGCGAATCGAGCTCGACCCGCGCGCCGGCCGCCGTATAAAGCAGGATCTGCAACCAGCGCGCCAGCTGGCGCCGACCGAGCTGGGCCAGCGCCTGCGACAGCGATTCGATGCGCGGCCCCGGCACCGCGCGGCTGTTTACCAGGCGCAGCAGGTTCAGGCTGATCAGCGCGTCGCGCTTGACGGCGGTCTCGATTGCGCCGCTGTCGGCATTCGAATTGACCAGTTCCAGCAAGCGCAGAATGCCCATTTCTGACGGCGTGATCTTGCGTCCGCTGAGGATCACCGGCCGCGCAAAATAATATCCCTGGAAGTATTCGAAGCCAAGCTCCATGCACAGCTTGAATTCGTCGATGGTCTCGACCTTCTCGGCCAGCAGGCGCTTGCCGGTGCGCCCCAGCGACGTGACCAGCTGCGCCAGGTCGTTCGGATGCACGCCCTTGATGTCGACCTTGATCACATCGACCAGCTCGATCAATTGATCGAGTTCGGCCGAATGCTCGACCACGTCGTCGACCGCGAACTTGAAGCCCAGTTCCTTCAGCTCGGCCACGCGCGCCAGCAACGGCGGGGTCGGTTTCACAGTTTCGAGGATTTCGAGGATGACCTTGTGCGGCGGCAGGAAGCGCACGAAGTCGCTCATCAAGACCACTTCGTCGACATTCACGAAGGCCAGCTGCTCGCCGACGACTTGTTCCATGCCGAGTTGGGATGCGTGCGAGATAACGGCGGCGGTGGCCGCGGCGCCGTCGGTCAGCTTGGCGTCGTCGTCCTCGCCTGCAGCGCGGAACAACAGTTCGAAAGCAACGAGGTGCTGGTCGCGCCCCAGGATCGGCTGGCGCGCGAGAAAGAAATCATTGGACGGCACGGACACCGCGGCCGTTGCATCGGCATGCATCGAGTAACTCCTGGAAACGATTGCAGCACACGCCGTGCCACCTCGGCGACCGACACGTCACCGACAGTGGCACTATACTACAAAAATGCCAATCTTAGCATTTAGACATCGAATCATGCCGTGGAGTGTCGCTTGTTTACCGCACCTTTAAAGCAACTTTTAGCCGCGGCCGCCGCCGCCCTGGCGGGTGCGTGGGCCGCGCGCTGCGCCCGGGCCAGCCGGGTTGGCCGGACCTGCATCGGCGCTGCGGGTTGGACGACCTTGCGCACTGAGGCCGGGCGTCGCGGCGCGGCCTTCGCGCGCAGCGCTGCCTGAGGAGGCAGTGCCGGTGGCAGCGCGTGGCGTGGCGCCAGCGACATTGCGCTTGGCATCGCGCGGCTTGGCGGCGCCTGGCTTGGCGTCGCCCGGCGCAGCGCCGGCCACGCCGCGCGGATCGTCGTCCGCGCGCGGCATGCTCTGGCCCGGCAAGCGCAGGCTGCCCTTGCCCGACAGCGGGCTGGCGCGGCGCGCATTGCCGACCGGCGTGCGCGGCGTGTCGCCGGCCAGGCGGCCGGCGGCGGCGCCGGTGACCTGGGTGCCGGTCTCGATCACGAAGCGCGCGCCGGCATCCTTGCCCAGCACCCGCACCAGGTAGGGCATCACCTCGCGCAGCATCGGCTCGAGCGTGTACGGCGGATTCAGGATGAACATGCCGCTGCTGTGCAGGCCGGTGCCGTCCGGGGTCGGGGTCTGGATGGTGAGGGTGACGTTGAGCCACTCCTTGGCCGGCAGGCGCTTCAAGCGGTCGGCGAACTGGCGCGACTCCATGCGCTGCAGCACCGGATACCAGACCGCGAACACGCCGGCCGGGAAGCGGCCCAACGCTTCGTCCAGGGCGTCGCGCACGCGCTTGTAGTCGTCCTTGATTTCGTACGGCGGATCGATCAGCACCAATGCGCGGCGCGACGGCGGCGGCAACAGCGACTTCAGGCTGTTGAAGCCGTCGCCGTGCTCGATCAGCACGCGACGCCCGCGCGAGCGCTCGCCCTGCTCGGCCTTGTGGGCGTCGAGCTTGCGGAAATTCTCGGCCAGGATGCGGCAGTCGGACGGGTGCAGCTCGAACAGGCGCAGGCGATCCTGCTCGCGTGCGACTTGTTCGGCCACGTACGGCGAGCCGGGGTAGTAGCGCATCTTGCCGCTCGGGTTCATGGCCTTGACCAGGTCCAGGTATTGCTTCAGCGGCGCCGGCACTTCGGTGGCGTTCCACAGCGGGCCGATGCCGGTATCGAACTCGGCGTTCTTGGTTGCCTGGAAACTGTCGAGCGCATACACGCCGGCGCCCGAGTGGGTGTCAATGTAGGTGTAGGCGGCGTCCTTCTGGTTCATGTACAGGTGCAGCTGCACTTGAACAAAGTGTTTGAGGACATCGGCGTGGTTACCCGCGTGGAAGGCGTGGCGGTAGCTCAACATAAGCTGGAATTCCTAAAAGATGGGGCTGCCGCACGGAACTGGCGGCGCAATGGTCGCCATTATCCACTACAAGCGGCTGTGGCTGGAAAACAAGCTTGATGGCGCACGCAAAAAAGCCGCAGCCCTCGCGGGTCTGCGGTTTTGCGGGCAGTAATGAAACTCAGGCGACTTTTTTGGCATCGAAGAACTGCTCATCCTCGGTCGAACCATGCAGCGCCGTGGTCGAGCTCTGCCCTTGCTGGATGGCCTGGGTTACGGCATCAAAGTAACCGGTGCCGACTTCGCGCTGGTGCTTGACCGCGGTGAAGCCCTGCTCGGCGGCGGCGAATTCGGCCTCCTGCAGTTTGACGAAAGCCGACATGCCCTCACGCGCATAGCCGTGCGCCAGATCGAACATGCCGTAGTTCAGCGAGTGGAAGCCGGCCAGCGTGATGAACTGGAACTTGTACCCCATCGCGCCGAGCTCTCTCTGGAATTTGGCGATGGTGGCGTCGTCCAGGTTTTTCTTCCAGTTGAACGAGGGCGAGCAGTTATAGGCCAGCATCTTGCCCGGGAATCGGGCGTGGATCGCCTCGGCGAAGCGGCGCGCGAACTCGAGGTCGGGCTTGCCGGTCTCGCACCACACCAGGTCGGCATAGGGCGAATAGGCCAGGCCGCGCGCGATGGCCTGCTCGATGCCGGGACGCACGCGATAAAAGCCTTCGACGGTGCGCTCGCCGGTGCAGAACGGGCGGTCGATGTCGTCCACGTCCGAGGTCAGCAAATCGGCCGCTTCGGCGTCGGTGCGGGCGATGACCAGGGTCGGGGTGCCCATTACGTCGGCCGCCAGGCGCGCCGCGTTGAGCTTTTCGACCGCTTCGCGGGTCGGCACCAGCACCTTGCCGCCCATGTGGCCGCATTTCTTGACCGACGCCAGTTGATCCTCGAAGTGGACGCCGGCGGCGCCGGCATCGATCATCGACTTCATCAGCTCGTAAGCGTTGAGGACGCCACCGAAACCGGCTTCGGCGTCGGCCACGATCGGGGCAAAGTAATCGATGTCGCCCTTGCCCTCAGACCATTGAATCTGATCGGCGCGCTGGAAGGTGTTGTTGATGCGGCGCACCACCAGCGGCACCGAGTTGGCCGGATACAGCGATTGGTCGGGATACATTTCGCCGGCCACATTGGCGTCACCTGCGACCTGCCAGCCGGACAGGTAGATCGCCTTCAAGCCGGCTTTCACCTGCTGCATGGCCTGGTTGCCGGTGAGGGCGCCGAGCGCATTCACGTATGGCTCGTCTTGCAACAGGGTCCACAGTTTTTCCGCGCCGCGGCGCGCCAGCGTGTGCTCGATCGGGACCGATCCACGCAGACGCACGACGTCGGCGGCAGTGTAGTTACGGGTAACGCCTTTCCAGCGCGGGTGATCGTCCCATTCCTGTTGCAGTTGGGTGATTTGCTGTTCACGGCTTGCCATGTCGCTTCTCCTAAGTTTGAAAAACCACGGTGATGTAAATCGCTTGGGTCAAGGAAATGATAGAACAGCTTATGCACCGCACCATCGGTCTTATATAAGACACATGAGTTTAATTTTTCTTCTTACAATCATAGACATACATTCGTAATTCCATGATGTGGAAAGGAATTTCTCACAATGGGAAGTTATCTCGACATGCTTATGCTGCGTATTCCACATGGCGAGAACAACGTTTCAGATAATGAAATTGCTCAATATATTGCCCTATGGAAATTTAAATGATCTGGCCTTTATTGCATTGGGGAAATTCAAAGAATTGATCGACGCACCGTATTATCTTAATGAAAATAAATTAGTGTTGTTTTATTGTATTTAATGTTGACCATTTGAATCGAAACCTTCAGCATGCAGTCTTGAAGTCAGACAACAAATTGCTGTGATTGCTCAACAACAGGAAAATAAAATAATGCACCGTACCCTGCGCCAACTCGTTCTGCCCCTGCTCCTCGCCGTCAGCGCCGCTCCGGTCCTGGCCCACGGCATCAAGACCGGCTCGTACACCTTTGAAGGCATCACCTACACGACCTGGGTCTACGGCAGCAAAATGACCGTGCAAGTCGATGGCAGCAAATCGGCGCTGAACGGCAAGTACATCGACGCGATTTCGATCGGCAACATCGGTACCGTCAGCAAGGCAACGACCGTGTCGTCGCCGTGGAATGGCTTGTCGCTGCTGAACAACTCGACCATCAGCACCGGTGGCTGCAACATCAGCGCCGGCGCCAAAACGGCCGGTACCCAGCTGTGCCTGCAAGGCCTGGGTAATCCGTCGCTGAAGACGACGCAAACCTTCGTGTTCGATATCGCCTCCAACACCAAGCTCGGCGCTCCCGACATCAAGCTGACCCTGGTCGACACCGCAAGCGACAAGAAGGAGACGGGTGGTACGTTGTATCAGGTATCGCTCAGCAAGAAAACGGGCGAAATCGTGAAGGGCGGCACCCAGAACGGTGGCGGCTCGACCACCAATCCGACGCCAACGCCGACGCCGACGCCTACCCCGACGCCTACCCCGACGCCAACCCCGACCCCGACCCCGACGCCAACGCCGACCCCGACTCCGACGCCGGTGCCGACGCCAACCCCGGAGCCGACCCCGACCCCGACCCCGAACCCGACGCCAGTGCCGACGCCAACCCCGGAGCCGACGCCAACGCCGACGCCAGTACCGGTCCCGGAACCAACGCCAACCCCGGAGCCGACCCCGACCCCGACCACGCCGCCGGTCACCACGCCTGATCCGGAACTGATCCCGCCGCCGGTCGTCGGACCGGTCACGCCGGTCGAGACCGTGCCAGTGTCGGGTCCAGACACCCCGGACGGCGGCGCGCCATCCGAAGTGCCGGAACCTGAAACCCTGGCCCTGATGGCCGCCGGCCTGGGTCTGGTGGCGTACATGCGCCGCCGCAAGTCGCGCAAGTAAATCCCTAGCGCAGAATGAACAACGGGCCGCAATCGCGGCCCGTTTTAGTTTGACGGCTGAACCTTACTTCGCCAGCTCGACCGTTGCAGTCGTTTCCGGCTCGCCGAACACCAACTCACCGCCGCGCACCCGCACCGCAATCACATCCTTCGGCCCGAACCGTCCCGACAGGATCGCTTTCGACAGCGGATTTTCGATCTGCTGCTGGATCGCGCGCTTGAGCGGCCGCGCGCCATACACCGGGTCGTAACCCGCCTCCGCTATTTTTTGCAGCGCGTCCTCGTCGATATCGAGCGTCATCTCCATCTTGGCCAGGCGCCCTTCCAGGTTGTGCAGCTGGATGCGGGCAATCGCGCCGATGTTCTTCTCGTCGAGCGCATGGAACACCACGATCTCGTCGATCCGGTTGATGAACTCAGGACGGAAGTGACCGCGCACCTCGGCCATCACGGCCAGCTTGACCACTGCCGGCTCGTCGGTGTCCATCGACTGGATCCGGTTCGAGCCCAGGTTCGAGGTCATCACGATCACCGTGTTCTTGAAGTCCACCGTGCGCCCCTGGCCATCGGTCATGCGGCCGTCGTCGAGCGCCTGCAGCAGCACGTTGAACACGTCCGGGTGCGCCTTCTCGATCTCATCGAGCAGGATCACGCTGTACGGTTTGCGCCGCACCGCTTCGGTCAGGTAGCCGCCCTCTTCATAGCCGACGTAGCCCGGCGGCGCCCCGATCAGGCGCGCCACCGAATGCTTCTCCATGAATTCGCTCATGTCGATGCGGATCATGGAATCCTCGGTATCGAACAGGAAGCTCGCCAGCGCCTTGCACAGCTCGGTCTTGCCGACGCCGGTCGGGCCCAGGAACATGAACGAGCCATACGGGCGGTTCGGGTCCGACAGGCCGGCGCGCGAACGGCGGATCGCATCCGACACCGCTTCGATCGCCTCGTCCTGGCCGACCACGCGCTTGTGCAGCTCGTCTTCGATGTGCAGCAGCTTGTCGCGCTCGCCCTGCATCATGCGCGACACCGGAATACCGGTCGCGCGCGACACCACTTCGGCGATCTCTTCGGCGCCGACTTGCGTGCGCAGCAGCTTGGGCTTGTCGTGCGCATCTGGACGGTCGGCGCTCGCTTCGGCATGCTTGAGCTGCGCTTCCAGCTCGGGCAGGCGGCCGTACTGCAGTTCAGAGACGCGCTGCCAGTTGCTCTGACGCTTGGCTTCCTCCATCTGCAGGCGGATGCGCTCGATCTCTTCCTTGATGTGGGTACTGCCCTGCACCGCCGCCTTCTCGGCTTTTAAAATTTCTTCGAAGTCGTTGTATTCGCGTTCCAGGCGCGCGATTTCCTCGCCCAGCAATTCCAGGCGGCGCTGCGAGGCTTCGTCGGTTTCGCGGCGCACCGCTTCGCGCTCGATCTTCAACTGGATGGTGCGGCGCTCGAGGCGGTCCATGACTTCGGGCTTGGAGTCGATCTCGATCTTGATCTTGGCCGCCGCTTCGTCGATCAGGTCGATCGCTTTATCGGGCAGGAAGCGGTCGGTGATGTAACGATGCGACAGTTCGGCCGCGGCGATGATGGCCGGGTCGGTGATGTCGACCTGGTGGTGCAGCTCATACTTTTCCTGCAAGCCACGCAGGATGGCGATGGTCGCCTCCACGCTCGGCTCGTCGACGATGATTTTCTGGAAGCGGCGCTCAAGCGCGGCATCCTTCTCGACGTACTTGCGGTACTCGTCGAGCGTGGTGGCGCCGACGCAGTGCAGTTCGCCGCGCGCCAGCGCGGGTTTGAGCATATTGCCGGCGTCCATCGCGCCTTCGGCCTTGCCGGCGCCGACCATGGTGTGGATCTCGTCGATGAAGACGATGGTCTGGCCTTCATCCTGGGCCAACTCCTTGAGCACCGACTTCAGGCGCTCTTCGAATTCGCCGCGGAACTTGGCCCCGGCCAACAGCGCGGCCATGTCGAGCGACAGCACGCGCTTGCCCTTGAGCGAATCGGGCACTTCGCCGTTGACGATGCGCTGCGCCAGGCCTTCGACGATAGCGGTCTTGCCCACGCCCGGTTCGCCGATCAGCACCGGATTGTTCTTGGTTCGGCGTTGCAGCACCTGGATCGCGCGCCGGATTTCGTCGTCGCGGCCGATGACGGGATCGAGTTTGCCCAGGCGGGCGCGTTCGGTCAGGTCGAGCGTGTATTTCTTGAGCGCTTCGCGCTGGCCTTCGGCCTCGGGCGAATTCACCGACTCGCCGCCGCGCACGGCCGAGATCGCCGATTCGAGCGCCTTGCGTGTCAAGCCGTGTTCGCGCGCCAGGCGGCCGGCGTCGGACTTGTCTTCGGTCAGCGCCAGCAGCACCATTTCCGACGACAGGAACTGGTCGCCGCGTTTTTGCGCTTCGCGGTCCGCCAGATTGAGCAGCGCCATCAGGTCGCGCCCGACCTGGACGTTGCCGCCGGCGCCCGAGACCTGGGGCAGGCGTTCGAACGCGCTCTTGAGTGAATTGCCCAGGCTGCCGACATTCACGCCGGCGCGCTGCAGCAGCGAGCGCGCGCTGCCGTCGTCCTGGTTCAACAGGGCCGTCAGCAGGTGCACTGCTTCGATGTACTGGTTATCGTTGCCGACCGCCAGGCTCTGGGCGTCCGCCAGTGCTTCCTGGAGCTTGGTCGTCAATTTATCTTGCCGCATGGTGTTGCTCCCTAGAGTTTGTTTTAACTGGAGAGCAAGATAGGGATGCGTGTCCGCTTTTCAAGATGTGCAACGCCCGCCGGGTGGCGGGCGCTTTTTTCTGGCAGTGCGATTCTGCTCAGGAGTCGGACAGTTTGGCGTCGCCGGCCGGGCCGGCCGCCTGCAGGTCGCGTACGTTCTTTTGCACCGCGATCACGGCGAACAGCGCCATTGCAAACGAGATCGCATAGAACCCCTTTTCGCTCAGGCTCAGGGTTGCGTTCCACAAGCCCACCGTCAGCAGCAGGATGGCGGCCACCAGCGACAGCCAGCACAGCCCGGAATACAGGCCGGTGACGGCAATGCCCTCGGCGCGGTCACGCACCGTCTTTTGCAGCGAGATCGCGGCGAACAGGCCGTACAGCAGCAGCGTCAGGTAATAACCCTTTTCGTTAAGCTGCATCTGCGCATTCCACAGGCCGATCAGGAACGCGGCCATGGCCATCAGCAGCGCCGCCCAGGAAGCGCCGACGAAGGCGCCGGTAGGCCGGTAGTTTTGTTGCATGGCAGATTCCCTCAAAGTTGGTGACGGGGAACTTTATCATGTTTACGCCTGCGAAAATCCTCGCATTTACACGGGGATTGTGAGCCGAATCAACGTCCTTCCCAGCGCGCCTTGGCCTTGTCGTCGGTCACGCGCGCGTCGACCCAGCGCGCGCCGTCAGGCGTCTGCTCTTTCTTCCAGAACGGGGCGTCGGTCTTCAGGTAGTCCATGATGAACTCGCAGGCGGCGAACGCCTCGCCGCGGTGGGCGGCGCTGCAGGCGACCAGCACAATCTGGTCGAGCGGCGCCAGCGGGCCGACGCGGTGGATCACCTGCGCACCGTACAGCGGCCAGCGTTCACGAGCCTGGGCCACGATGTCGTGCAGCGACTTCTCGGTCATGCCGGGATAGTGTTCCAGTTCCAGTTCGGCGACCCGGGCGCCGTCGTTCAGGTCGCGCACGGTGCCGACAAACGTGACCACGGCGCCGATGCGGGCGTCGCCGGCGCGCAGGCGCGCCACCTCCTGGCCCAGGTCGAAGTTGGCGCTCTGCACCCGGATGTCGCTGAAGAACGGACCGGCCTGTTCGACAGCCTGCACACGCAACCCTTCGCTCATTTGCCCTCCTTGGCCTGGCGCAGCAGCAGGTGCTCGATGCGCGACTCGGTGCGCGCGTCCAGCAACGCCGGCAGCGCCAGCAATGCGCGCAACTCGTCCACCTGGGCGAGCGGTTTTTGACCCGACTTGAGCGAGCTTTGCAGCACCTCGACCTGCAAGCGCAGGCGGTCGCGCGCGAACTCGGCGCCGCTGTCGACGCCGGCCGCGATCTCCAGGCGCAGCAGATCCTGCAACACGCGTTCGCGATTCGCTTCCAGCTGCGCGACATGGCCGGCGCGCTCGCCGTCCAGCGCCGCCAGTGCTGCGTCGTAACGCTGGCGCAGCACCGCCTCGAAGCCGCCATCGAGCGGCAGCAACGCGTCCCAGCGGGCGCGCCAGTCGGCTGCGTCGGTGTTGCTGTCCGGATTGACCAGGGCCGACTCGAGCGACAGCACCAGGCGCAGCTTGTCGCGCACCGCGCCGGCCAGCACGACCCCGGCCGCGCGCCGCGCGTTGTCGGCGTGCTGTTGCACCAGCGCCACGGCGGCCTGGTAACGCTTGTCGATGCGCGCCTCGTGCGCGCGCGGCACCGGGCCGATCGTTTGCCATTCGGTCGCCGCTTCACGCAGCAGCTTGCCGGCCGTCGCCGGGGTCGCGTCCGGCGCCGCTGCTTCCAGCCGTTCGCACAGCGTTTCCTTGGCGCTTTCGTGGGCGCGCCGCTCGCTGTCGGCCGCGTTGGCCTGTTCCTTGCGCGCGGCAAACAGGTCGTCGCAAGCGGCGCGGAAGCGTTGCCACAGGGCCTGCTCGGCCTTGCGCTCGAGCGGCAAGGCGCGCGCGTGCTCTTGCCAGCGGTGCTGCAGTTCACGCAACAGATCGACTGCGTGGCGCTCGTGCGGGTCGAGCTTGCGCACTTCTTCAATCAATTGCTCGCGCACGGCAACTTCGACCCGGCGCTGGTTTTCCAGCGGCCGCTGCAACGTCGTGAGGGCTTCGGAGAACAGCGTGTCGAGGCGCTTCTTTTCCTTGCGGTCGACCGCGCCCAGGTGGCTCCAGGCGGTGCGCAAGCGCTGCACGGTGCCGGACACGTGTTTCCAGTCAGCCTCGCTGGATGCCAGGCGTGCGACTTCGGCGTTGGCTTCGTCGACCAGGGCCTGGCCGCGCGCCGCATTCGTGTGGCGCTCGTCGGCCAGCTGGCGGAAGTGGGCCGCGGCCGGGGCGTAGGCCAGCGTGCAGGCGGCGTCGAAGCGTTCCCACAGGCTGCGCGGCGCCGGGCCGGACAGGCTGTCGAGCGCCTTCCAGCGATCGCGCATCGAACCCACCTTCTTGGCCAGCTCGCCCATTACCAGGTTCTGCGTCGGCAAGCTTTCTACGGTTTTGATCAATTCTTCGCGCGACACATTGCCGCCCCAGCGCGCCCAATCGGACAAGCGCTTGAGCTCGGCGCGCAGATGGGCCAGGCGGTCGGACTGCGCCGTGGTGAGGCGCATGCCGCGCTCCTTGCTTTCCTTCAGCGTCTTGTCGAGTTCGGCAGCGCTGCCGAGCGAACCCTGTTGCAGAGCGGCTTCGAGCGCGTCCAGATGGTCGAGGAATTGCTGGTCGGCGCCCCTGTTTGCATCCTTGCCTGCGTCCTTGCCTGCTTTGCGTTCGCCGGCTTTGGCGACGTTGTCGGCGCCGAGCGCGGCGGCCGGCTTCGGCTTGCGCACCTCTTGCGGCAGCGTGGCCAACAGCGCGTCGAAACGCGTCTGCAAGGCCGCGCCCGCCTCATTGGCCGGGGCCGCAGGCAGACGCTGCCATTCCTTGCGCAGCGTGTCGCCCTTGAGTTCGGTAATCGGCTGGGCTTGCCATCCGGCCAGCGCCGCTTCGCGCGCTGCCAGGGCGGCACGATCCTGCTCGATCGTCGCCAGGCTGGCCGTGACGCGCGCATGCTCGGTGGCGAACTCGGCGACCAAGGTGCGCGGCAGCGACGCGTGGCCAGGGTCGACCAGCGCCGCGGCCTGCTCGGCCTGCAACGCGGCCAGGCGCTCGGCCAGGGTGGCGCCGTCCGCGCCGCCCGAACCCAGCCGGCGCAACGCAGCCAGGCGGTCGATCATGGCGCGCTGCAGCTGCACCTGGGACTCCAGGCGCCGGCCGAGTTCGGCGCGCACGGTATCGAACTCGGGCGCCAGCTCGGGCGCGCGGATGACCGACCATTTACGGTCCAGTTCGGCGACGTGGTTCGGGGTCAGGAGGGTGTCGCCCAGCAGCGTGCGCGCCTGCGCCAGGGCTTCTTCGCCGCGCCGCAGTTCGGACTCGTGATGGCGGATCGCGTCCAGCCGGCTGTGGACCAGCTTGGCGACGCGGCGATCGAGGTTGCGCATCGCGCCGTAGACGCGCTCGAGCGCTTCCTTGCCGTGTACCAGCTCGGCTGCAGCGAGGCGCAGTTCGGAAAATTCGGAGCGCAGGATGAAGGCGACGGCCGCGCTCTCGTCAGCGCCAAGCGCCTTGAGCTCGTCGGCCTGCCGCGCACGCGCACTGGCGGTGGCAGACGCAGCGCTCGATGCCGATGCCGATGCTGCTGCGGAAGCCGGGTTTGACTTCGCCACGCCCGGCGCGTTCTTGCCGGCGCCGGCCTGCTCGCCGGAAGCGGCCGGTTTCGCGCCGCCTTGCCGCTTGAATAGGAATTCGAACATGATGAAATCGCACTTCCAAAACTCCCATCATAGCAAAGAACCCCAGGCTCTACCGGCGCGCTGCCGCCTTACTGCAGTCGCTCCGAAATCAGTTCACCAGGGGCAATGAACGTTCCGGCTGTAGCGGCCGGCTGATCGTTTTCCTGGCGGAAAAACCTGGATGCGCCCCTGGCGCGCGTGGCGGACCGGCGGCGCCCCCGCGATGCTCGTTCTGATAGGCGTCCTGCGCCAGCATCTGGTTGGCGATCGCGAACCACGTCTCGCCCGAGATCTTGCTGCGCGCCAGCGGCATCAGTTCGCGCTCTTCGCGTTCGAGCCGTTCGAGCAGCAGCTGGCAGCAACGTTCGATCGCCGCCAGGCAGCCCGGATCGCCTTCGGTGGCAGCAGCCTCGGCGGCGTTGCGGGCGTCGGCGGCGCGCCGGCTCAGGCTATCGAGCTCGCTCAGCAGCGCGTCTGCTGAAGCATCGGCATCGGCTTCCGCATCGGCATCCGCGTCGCCTTTCGCGACTGCGGCGCAGCGGCGCAGCGCCGGCAGCACGAACTTGTCGAGTTTGCGCCAGTGACAATCGTCCAGCACCCGGCGCAACGCTTCGCAGGCTTGCGCGTACTGGCGCATGGCGGGCGGCTCGCCCCACCAGGCGCCGGGACGCCAGCGCTCGAGCAGCGCCTGCACCTCGCCCCGTGCGCGCGACTGCTCGACGGACAAGACGACCAGCGTATAGGTTGACGTCAGCATTGTGTCTCCTCTCGATATGGCGCCGCCAGCGCACGCGATGGGGCCGCGCCGGGGATGCCTTTGTAGGGGTGGCCGGTGCCTGGAATGGTGTTGTCGCCGGCCGACAGAGACTTCGTAGTGTAGAGACAAGATCGTTCAAGAGTTTGAGGTGGCTCAAACCCGCAGGGCTGCACGAGCGAGGTCAGGCGAACTTTATTTCATGCGCATTGGGCAACTGCCGAGCAGTTTTCTGTGCTATCCGCCGGCGCCCGGCTTGCTGGCGCCAGGCCGCCTGCGCACTGTCCTGCAGAGCGGCGCGCGGCTGCGCTATAGTAGGCGCCGATTTCCCGATCTCTTTATCTCTCCCACCGGAACCTCGACTTCCCATGCGGCTGCTGCACACCTCCGACTGGCACCTCGGCCAGACCCTGCACAATTACGACCGGACCTACGAACACGGGTGCTTTCTCGACTGGCTGGTCGACACGCTGGCCGAGGAAGCGATCGACGTGCTCCTGATCGCGGGCGACATCTTCGACAACGCCAATCCGTCGTCGCTGGCCCACCGCCAGCTGTACCGTTTCTTGCAGCGCGCCCGCGCCCGGGTGCCGCACCTGCAGGTGGTGGTGATTGCCGGCAACCACGATTCGCCGGGACGGCTGGAAGCGCCGACGCCGCTGCTGGAAGCCTATGGGACGATCGTGGTCGGCAATGTGCTGCGCGACGCCGATGGCGAAGTCGACCTGGAGCGGCTGCTGGTGCCGCTGCACGACCGCGACGGTGCGGTCAAGGCCTGGTGCCTGGCGGTGCCGTTCCTGCGTCCGGGCGACGTGCCGCGCCTGCCGCGCGAAGAGAAATTGAAAGACGATGCCCCGGCGCCCGACCCGTATCTGTACGGCACCACCTTGCTGTATCGCCAGGCCTACGAACTGGCCGTCGAGCGCAGCGCGCCGGGGCAAGCCATCGTCGCCATGGGCCACTGCCACATGGTCGATGGCCAATCCTCGCACGACTCCGAGCGCCGCATCGTGATCGGCGGCAGCGAAGCGCTGCCGGCCAGCATGTTCGGTCCCGACATTGCCTACACGGCGCTGGGCCACCTGCACCTGGCCCAGCGTGTCGGCGGGCGCGAGCACGTGCGCTATTGCGGCAGCCCGCTGCCGCTGTCGTTCTCCGAGGTCAATTACCAGCATCAGGTGCTGCGCGTCGACCTGGACGATACGGGCGCCACGACGGTGACGCCACTGTTCGTGCCGCGCGCGGTCGAGTTGCTGCGCGTGCCGGCCACGCCGGCGCCACTGGAAGACGTGCTGGCCGCACTCGAATCACTGGAACCCGACCCCGACCTGCCGCCGCAAGCCTGGCCCTACCTCGAAGTGCGGGTGCTGCTCGACGGCCCCGAGCCGGGCCTGCGCAGCCGCGTCGAAGCCGCGGTCGCCGGCAAACCTGTGCGCCTGGCCAAGATCGAGCCGACCCGCAAACTGGTCGCCGTGTCCGACGCCTCCGATGCGCTCAGCCTGGAGCAATTGGCGCAACTGCAGCCGGACGACATCTTCCGCCGCCTGTGGCAGCAGCGTTTCGGTGACGATGCCCCGCCCGACCAGATGGATGCCTTCGCCGAACTGTTCCACGCCGCCGGAGACATCCAATGAAAATCCTGCGCATCAGCGGCAAGAACCTGGCTTCATTGAGCGGCGAATTCACGGTCGATTTCGAGTCCGAACCGCTGGCCTCGAGCGGCCTGTTCGCCATCAGCGGCCCCACCGGGGCCGGCAAAAGCACCCTGCTCGACGCCCTGTGCCTGGCGCTGTACGGCGCCACGCCGCGCCTGCAAAAGCGCGTCGGCGGCTCGCAGCTGCCGGACGTCGGCGCCGAGACCGTCACCGCCCAGGACCCGCGTACCCTGCTGCGGCGCGGCGCCGCCGAAGGCTGGGCCGAAGTCGATTTCGTCGGCAGCGACGACGGCCGCTACCGCGCGCGCTGGAGCGTGCGGCGCGCCTACAACCGCCCCAGCGGGGCGCTGCAACCGGTGCGCATCACGCTGCACCGACTGCCCGAACTGGCGCCGCTGGGCGGCACCAATACCGAGTCGGCGCTGGAAATCGCGGCGCGCATCGGCCTGTCGTTCGAGCAATTTACGCGCGCCGTGCTGCTGGCCCAGAACGAATTCTCGGCGTTTCTGAAGACCGACGAGAACGAGCGCGGCGAACTGCTGGAAACACTGACCGGCACCACGATCTACACGGAGATTTCGCGCCGCGCGTTCGAGCGCTACAAGGCCGAGCAGGCCAAAACAAACGTGCTGCAGGCCAAACTGGCCAACCATGCTCCGCTGAGCGCGGAAGAACGGACGCAACTGGACAGCGAGCGCGCCGCCGCCGAGGTGGCGCAAGCCGCGCTCGACGTGCGCCATGCCGCGCTGGAAACGCAGCTGCGCTGGCATCGCGAACTCGACAAGCTGGGCGCTGCCGAAGCGGGAGCGCACAGCACACTGGCCGCAGCCACCGCCGCGCGCGACGATGCCGGCGAACGACGCCAGCGCCTGGCCACGCTCGATGCCGTCCAGCCGGCACGGCCGTTGCTGGCCGACGTGGCGCGCCTGGAAGGCGAGCGGCGCCAGGCCAGCGCGTCGGTCGCTAAAACCGATGCCGAGCTGGCCGCGGCACTGGCGTCGCGCCGCCAATCCGGCCAGGAACTGGACGCGGCCATGGCGCGCCTGGACAGCGCCGAGGAAGCGCTGCGCCAGGCTGCGCCGCAACTCGACGGCGCCAAGGCGCTCGACGCCGCCCTGGCGGCGCTGGCCCCGGCCCACCACCAGGCATCCGGCGCGCTGGAAGCGGCACGAACCGCCGCGCGCGATGCGCGTACCGTGTACGCCGCAAAGACTGCAGAACTGGAACGGGCGCGCCAGTCGCGCGCCGCCGCCGCCGCCTGGCTTGCCGCGAATGCGCGCCTGGAAGCGCTGGCAGGCCAGTGGCAACGCTGGGAGCGTCTGCTGACCCAGGCCGAACAGGCGTCCAGCGCACGCGCCGCTGGGACCGCGGCGCTGGACGCCACCCGCGCCCAGGTCGAACAGGCGGCCGGCCGCGAAGCCCAGGCCGGCGCTGCGCTGGCCCAGGCCATCGAGCATCAGGAAACGCTGGAAACGCAGCGCCGCGCGGCGATGGCGGCGCTCGACGGGTTTGACGCCGACGCCCTCGGCGCCGAACGGCAAGCGCTGGAAGCGCGACGCGAACGGCTGGCGGCGGCCGAGCGCACCTGGCTCGACCTGGCGGGCGCAAATGAAGCGCTGACCAAACTGGCGCGCGAACACGACCGTGCCGACAGCGCCCGTGCCGCCGCCCAAACCGAGCTGGACGGCGCTTCCAGTGCAGCGCCCGCGCTGGAAGCAGCCATGGGCCAAGCCGAGCGCTCGCTGGCAGCGGCCGAGCTGGCCTGCGCCGCCAGCGTCGAACAATTGCGCGCCAACCTGATCGACGATGCGCCGTGTCCGGTATGCGGCGCGCACGAGCACCCGTACGCGCATCAGGACACGCAATTGCATGCAATGCTGGCGGGCCTGCGCGGCCAGGTCGACGAGTGCCGCGCGCGACTGCGCGACAACGGCGCGCTGCAAGCCACCGCGGCCGCGGCGCTGAACGCGGCGCGCGACCGCTTGCGCACTCTGGCGGATGAACGTTCCATGCTCGACACACGCGTGCTCGCCTTGAGACAAGCCTGGGACGCCGATCCGCTGGCGCAAAGCGCCCCGGCGCCACAGCAACGCGCAGGCTGGTTCAACGCCCAGCGCGTGGACGTACGCGCTGCATTCGACGCCGTAGCGGGGCGCGAACAGGCCTGGCGCGCCGCCGCCGCGACGCGCGACGCGGCCCAGCGCGCGGTGGACGCCGCCCAATCGACGCTGGCGCGCCTGCGCCAGGCCGCCGACAGCGAACGCGACGACGCCGCGCGCCTGCGCGACGACTTGCGCGCCCAGACCGTGCGCCTGGAAGCGTTCGACACCCAACTGGCCACACTGCTGGACGAACTCGATCCGGCGCTGGCTGGCGCCCATGGCGACGGCTGGCAAGCGGCGTGGCGCCGCGATCCGTCCGCCTGGCGCCAGGCGCGCGCCGCGCAAAGCGCGCAGTGGCAGGACCAGACCGCGCTGCTGGCGAGCACGACCGCCTCGGCGGCCACGTTGGAAGCCGAAAGCGCCGCCGCCCAGGCCCGCATTGGCGACCTCGACCGCACCGGCGCCGCCGCCAAAGCCGAGTTCGACCGCATCGACGCCGAGCTGGCCCGCATGCGCGCAGAGCGCGGCGCCTTGTGGCAAGGCCGCGCGGCCGCTGAGGTAGAGCGCGCGCTGAACGACGCCGTCGCCGCTGCGCGCACAGCCCTGGCTGCGCGCCAGGCCGCCGCCAATGACGCCGCCCAGCGCGAAAGCGCGGCCCGCGCCGCGCTGGCCCAGCTGTCCCAACGGATTGCCGAACTCGACAACGCCGGTGCGGCCGCCGCCAGCGCCCTGGCCGACTGGCTGGACGACTACCGGCGCCAGTCCGACGGCCTCGATCCGGTCGAGGACAGCGCCGAGCTGGCGCGCCTGCTGCAGGTGGGCGCGGCCTGGCTGGCGCAGGAACGCGCGGCCCTGGCGACGCTCGACGCCGACGTCGGCAGCGCCACCGCGGTGCTGAACGAGCGGCGCGCCCAGCGCGCGGCGCACCTGGCCGCCAAGCTTGAAGACGACACCCCTTTCGACGCGCTGCAAGCGCTGTTCGACGCGGTCCAGGCCGAACGCCGCTCGGTGCACGAGACCACGACCGCGCTGCGCCTGCGCGCGCTGCAGGACGAGGAACGGCGCAAGCTGGCCGAATCGAGCCTGGCCGAGATCGAGCGCCAGCAGGAAGTCGAGGCGCGCTGGGGCAAGCTGTCCGAACTGATCGGCTCGAGCGACGGCAAGAAATTCCGCAACTACGCCCAGCAGTTCACGCTCGACGTGCTGCTCGGCTACGCCAATGCGCATCTGGCGCAGCTGGCCAGACGCTACCGGCTGGAGCGGGTCAGCTATGCCGGCATGCCGTCGCTGGCGCTGATGGTGCGCGACCAGGACATGGGCGGCGAGGTGCGCTCAGTGAATTCATTGTCGGGCGGCGAATCGTTCCTGGTGTCGCTGGCGCTGGCGCTGGGCCTGGCCTCGCTGTCGTCGAACCGGGTGCGGGTCGAATCGCTGTTCATCGACGAAGGCTTCGGCAGCCTGGACAGCGAAACGCTGGGCGTGGCCATGGACGCGCTCGACGCGCTGCAGTCGATGGGCCGCAAGGTGGGCGTGATCTCGCACGTGCAGGAAATGACGGAACGGATCGCGACCAAGGTGCTGGTGCGGCCATCGGGCGGGGGCAGCAGCGCGGTGGTGGTCGAGTGAACACGGTCGATGCCGGCCACCGCCGTGCCATAACCCGGCGGTGTAGAATGCCGCTCTTCCAATTTTTACCCACACCACTCATGAAGCCTGCCCGCATCCTGACCTTCAAGTGCGCCAAATGCGCCAAGCCGGTCAAAGTGTTCCTGCAAAAAGTCTCGGCCTGCTCGCACATCCAGCCCTACCAGGGCATCTGCACCTGCGGCGAAGTGAAACGGCACGCCACCGGCAGCCCGGATGCCGTAAAGTCGTACATCGAATCGAGCGACGGCAACTGGCACCATCATCACTGATATGACACGCATCGAATGGATTGAAGGTGGTGAAGCCCGCTCGGCGCTGTGGCGCTCGGAAAGCGGCTGGCCGGCGCCGAAAAAAGTGGTGCTCGCCGACGACACCATGAACGCCGACGCCGCCTACCGCCTGGCGCTGGACGGCACCGCCCTGCTCTGGCGCGGCGACTACCAGAACGCGCGCCAGCTGTTGCAGGCGCTGGTACGCCGCATCGAGCACAAGGGCGAGCGTGCGCGCCGCGCCAAGCCCGGCAAGGCGCCGGCCACGCCACTCGAATCGTTCCACCGTCACCGCCTGACCCAGCTGCAACGCGCCCGCACCCTGGCCATGCTGGTAATCCCCTTCGATGCCGACCACAGCATCCCGCTGCGCCGCGCGCCGGATGCGCGCCTGGCCTGCCTGGAAGCCTATGGCCCGGTCGACCAGCCCTATGCTGCATCGCTGCGCGAACTGCTGGGCGTGATCGGCGCCCACGAATGGCGCCGCAAGGGCGTCATGATCCCGGCGCTGGACGAGCACATCCACCCCTGGTACGGCGTCTTTTCGCCGGTCCGTGGCGAGTACGTCGAACTGGTGGCGCAAGCCCCGATCCCTGATGGCGCCCGGCTGGCGTTCGACATCGGCGCCGGCACCGGCGTGCTGTCGGCGCTGCTGGCGCGGCGCGGCTTGCAAGTGACCGCCACCGACATGGACAGCCGGGCGCTGGGCTGCGCGCGCGAAAACATCTCGCGCCTCGGCCTGGCGCCGCAGGTCGACATCATCCAGGCCGATTTGTTCCCGGAAGGCCAGGCGCCGCTGGTGGTGTGCAACCCGCCCTGGCTGCCCGGTAAACCGAGCTCGTCGATCGAATACGCGATCTACGACCCCGACAGCCGCATGCTGCGCGGCTTCCTCGACGGCCTGGCGGCGCACCTGACGCAGGGCGGCGAAGGCTGGCTGATCATGTCCGACCTGGCCGAGCACCTGGGCCTGCGCAGCCGCGCGCAATTACTCGGCTGGATCGCCGGCGCCGGCCTGCAGGTCGAAGCGCGCCACGACACGCGTCCTGTGCATCCGCGCGCCAGCGATGCCGACGACCCATTGCATGCGGCGCGCTCGCAGGAAGTGACATCGCTGTGGCGCTTGCGCCATGCGGCGGCCGCTTGATTGCAAAACAAAGTCAGACGCGCTATACTACGATCCACAGACGCGGGGTGGAGCAGTCTGGCAGCTCGTCGGGCTCATAACCCGAAGGTCACAGGTTCAAATCCTGTCCCCGCAACCAAATTCGAACCAAAAGCCCGACTCACCGAGCCGGGCTTTTGTTTTTTTGCGACATGCTGCGCTGATGAGAGACAAGAAAGACAACGCGACGTTCGACTTGCCCGGCTTCGAGCCGGCCGCGCCGCTCGCCGCATCTGTCGAGCCAGCCAGTCAGCCCAAGCGCAACAGCACGCGTCCCCGTCGCCTCGTCCTCAAGCAAGAGCAGATACCGTTGCTCGAAGAAACCGACGCTTCCGGCCTGCCGGTCTGGCGCCGCGACGACAAACTCGACCTGACCGGCCTGCCGGTCTGGGCGCCCGATCCCAGCGATCCTCAATAGTCCGGCCCGGCCGGCTGCCTAAGGCATTCTCCACCGCCATGCAAACCGATTCGTTCACCGCACTCCCCCTCGACCCGCGCTTCCTCGCCAACCTGGCCACCCTCGGCTACCACGCCATGACCCAGGTGCAGGCCGAAACCCTGCCCACGGTATTGCAGGGGCGCGACCTGATCGCCCAGGCCAAGACCGGCAGCGGCAAGACCGCCGCCTTCGGCATCGGCCTGCTGCACAAGCTCAATCCAGCCTGGTTCGCGGTACAGGGCCTGGTGCTGTGCCCGACACGCGAGCTGGCCGACCAGGTGGCGAACGAACTGCGGCGCCTGGCGCGCGGCGTCGGTAACGTCAAGATCCTGACCCTGACCGGCGGCGTCTCGATGCGTCCGCAGATCGCCTCGCTCGAACACGGCGCCCACATCGTGGTCGGCACCCCGGGCCGCATCCGCGACCACCTGGGCCGCGCCACGCTCGACCTGTCCAAGGTGCAGACCCTGGTGCTGGACGAAGCCGACCGCATGACCGACATGGGTTTCTATGACGAGATCGCCGGCATCGTCTCGGCCACGCCACAGCATCGTCAGACGCTGCTGTTCTCGGCCACCTACCCGGACGATATCCGCTTCGCCACCGCCGGCTTCCTGCGCGACCCGCTCGAAGTCAAGGTCGAAGGCAAGCACAGCGCAGAAAAGATCGCCCAGCGCTTCTATGAGATCGGCTTCGACGGCCGCTCGGAAGCGGTCGGTCGCCTGCTGCGCCACTATCGTCCGGTGTCGGCGCTGGCATTTTGCAACACCAAGGTGCAATGCCGCGAACTGGCCGAATCGCTGCGCGCGCAAGGCTTCTCGGCGCTCGCGCTGTATGGCGAACTCGAGCAGCACGAACGCGACGAGATCCTGGTGCTGTTCGCCAACCGCAGCTGCTCGGTGCTGGTGGCAACCGACGTCGCCGCGCGCGGCCTCGACATTGCCGACCTCGACACCGTGATCAACGTCGACGTCTCGAAAGACCCGGAAGTGCACGTGCACCGGGTCGGCCGCACCGGCCGCGCCGGCGGCAGCGGCATGGCGCACACCTTGTGCGCGCCGAACGAAAAGAAATGGGTGCGCCTGGTCGAGGAATACCAGGACCAGCCGGCCGTGTGGGAAGGGATCGATTCGCTCGGCGGCCTCGATCAACCGGTGGCGCAGGCGCCGATGCTGACCTTGAACATTGCCGGCGGCAAGAAAGCCAAGCTGCGTCCGGGCGACCTGCTGGGCGCGCTCACCGGCGACGCCGGCCTCACCAAGGAGCAAGTCGGCAAGATCAATATCGGCGAGTTCAACAGCTACGTCGCGCTCGATCGCAGCGTGGCCCACGCGGCGGTCAAACGCCTGGCAACCGGCCAGGCGCCGGGACCGGACTTCGGCGCCATCAAGGGCCGCTGGTTCAAGATGCGTTTTATTGAAGTCTGATCGGTTCTGAGCCGGGCCAGGCCCGGTGGCGGCGCAGCCGCGCACCGTTGAGTCAATGAACGCGTGCGCGGCGCAAATGTGGCATCATTTGCAATAAAACAAGTTGCCCGGAAGCGCACCCCGCGCGTCCGGCACGATGCCATGACCAATCATCCCAGCACACCAGCGCCCGGCGCACAGCACGACGCGCACGGCGACTCACTCGACGGCGCGCAGGAAACCCCTGCTGCGGTCGAAGGACGCACCGTCCGCGAAATCGTCGAGCACAATCATGAGATTGTCAGCGAGCCATGGTGCCGCCGCATCTTCCGCCAATTGCTGCAGTCGCTCGAAGTACAGTACGGCATGCACATGCCGCACCGGCGCATCTCGCCCGACACCATCATGATCCTCGATGCGGGCGACCCGATGCTGCTGCCCGACGGCAGCGAGGCGGCGCTGGACGAGCGCATCGGCGACGATTTGCGCGACCTCGGCGCCGTGATCCACTACGCCATCACGCTCGAACTGATTCCCGAAGGACCGCTACGCGGACGCACCCTGCCCGGCTATAGCGATTCATTCCTGGCGGCGATCGACCGCTGCATGTCACTTGACCCCGAACAACGTCCACACAGCATCGAGGACTTGCGCAATATGCTCGGGATCGTGGTGCTCGGACCGCCCCCAGCGGTGACCTTGCCGGGCGACGAGCCGGTCGCGCCGGTACGCATTACCGAGGTGCCGCGCAAGGATCGCCAGGCTGCGGGGTCAGCCTCCGCGTCCGCTTCGGCAGCCGCGGCAGGTCGCTCGAACCGTTGGCCGCTGCTGATCATGGCCGCCATCGTGTTGATCGCCGCCGTGGTGGCGCTGGCGATCCTGCTGCGCCAGACCGACAGCAGCGACGCGCTGGCCTTGTCGGTGCCTGAGACGCCAGCGCCCGCCGCTGCAGCCACCGGGAATGCCGCAGAGGATGCGACCGAGCCGCTGGTGACGCTGCCACAGGCCGCGCCACCAGCACCAACCGGTGCGGTAATCGCCGAACCCGCCGCCAATACGCCATCCGGCGCGCCCACCGCCACACCGGAAGAAAACGTTGCACCGCCGACCGCCATCCAGCTGGCGCCGAAAGGCGCCGCCGCCGTTGCCGGCACCACCTATAAACTCGTCATCCAGCCGTGGGGCACGGTGATCGTCGACGGCGTCGAGCGCGGCGCCAGTCCGCCGCTCAAGCACCTGACGCTGCCGCCGGGCGAACACACGATCCGCATCGTCAATCCGAGCTTCCCCGAACACACCGTGACGGTGCAGTCGGCGAAGGGACAGAAAGGCGTGATCGAACTGGATTTCACCGAGGAGAACACACCGTGAACGCAAGCGCCCTGCCTTTGAAATCCTTGTCTGCGTTGGTTCTGGCGCTGGCCGTGGCGGGCTGCGTCCAGGTCGCGCCCGTGTTGGGCGGCAAGACGCCGGCACGCGCCCATCCACGTGCCGATGCGGGGGTTGCCCGCGCCGAGCGCACGCAAGCGCCGAGCCGTCCGGCCCGCACCGAACGGGCAGCGCCCGAGCGCGCCGACGTCACCCTGCGCGAGGGCATTGCCCTGTTCAACGATGGCGACTACAACGGCGCCATCCGCCGTCTGAGTGGCGCCGAAATGAACGGCGCCCCGCTGCGCACCCGCGTGAATGGCCTGAAGTACATGGCCTTCAGCTATTGCGTTACCGGGCGCCAGCTCGCATGCCGTGAACACTTCGTGCGCGCCATCCGGCTCGACCCGAACTTCAACCTTGCGGCGGGCGAACAGGGCCACCCGCTGTGGGGTCCGGAATTCGTTGCTGCCAAACGCGCCGTCGAAAACTGACGCGCTGACCGTTACAGCTTGAGCGTGGCCGGATAGGTCGGCGCGCGGCGCCGGCGGCTGGCCTGCTCGTAGGCATAGGCCATGCCGATCAGCGCCGCCTCGCTCCAGGCGCCGCCCACGAACGACAGCCCGATCGGCAAGCCGCGCACCTGACCGGCCGGGACCGTGATGTGCGGGTAGCCGGCCACTGCCGCCGGCGACGAGAAGCTGCCGCCGTAATGGTCGCCGTTGACGTAGTCGGTGAGCCAGGCCGGCCCGCCGGTGGGCGCCACCAGCGCGTCGAGCTTGTGCTCGCGCATCACCTTGTCGATGCCCTCTTCGCGCGCGTAGCGCAGGTTGTTGGCCAGCGCGTCCTTGTATTCGCGCGACTGCAGGCCCGGCTTGGCCTGGGCCGCGATCAGGTGTTCCTGGCCGAAGTGCGGCATCTCCTGCTGTGCATGCTTGAGGTTGAAGGCGATGATGTCGGCCATGCTCTTGACCGGTGCGTGCGGGGCGTAGGCGGCGAGCCAGGCTTCCAGGTCCGGCTTGAACTCGTTGAGCAATACCGCCAGCTCGGTCTCGTTGTACTTGTCGGTGTTGGGCACCTCGACATCGACCAGGATCGCGCCCTGCGCCGCCAGCAGCGCCAGCTCTTTTTCGATCACCGCGTCGACCAGCTCGTTGCTGCCGAAGAAATCGCGCGCCACGCCGAGGCGCTTGCCGCGCAGACCATCGGGCCGCAGGGCTGCCGCATAGTCGGCCACGCGCGCATCCTTGGTGGCGCCGTCCTGGGCGTCGGCGCCGCTCAGCGCCGCCAGCAACAGTGCTGCGTCGGCCACGCCCCGCGTCATCGGCCCGGCGGTGTCTTGCGAGTGCGCGATCGGGATGATGCCGCTGCGGCTGACCAGTCCCAGGGTCGGCTTGATGCCGACGATGCCGCAGGTGGAAGCCGGCGACACGATCGAGCCGTCGGTCTCGGTGCCGACCGCCAGCGTGGCCAGGCTGGCCGCCATTGCCGCGCCCGAACCGGAGCTCGAGCCGCTGGTGTTGCGGTCCAGCGCGTACGGGTTGCGCGTCTGGCCGCCGCGTCCGCTCCAGCCGCTGGAGGAACGGGTCGAGCGCATATTCGCCCATTCCGACAGGTTGGTCTTGCCGAGGATGACGGCGCCGGCGGCGCGCAGCAGCGTCACGATGTGGGCGTCCTTCTGCGCGCGCACGCCGTCCAGCGCCAGCGAGCCGGCCGTGGTGCTCATGCGGTCGGCGGTGGCGATATTGTCCTTGAGTAGCAACGGGATGCCGTGCAACGGTCCGCGCAGCTTGCCGGCCTTGCGTTCGCGGTCGCGCTCGAGGGCAATGGCGAGCGCGTCGGGGTTGGTTTCGATGACCGAGCGCAACCGTGGACCGGCGCGGTCGATGGCCTCGATGCGCGCCAGGTAGCGCGTCGCCAGTGCATGCGCCGTCAGCTTCCCGGCGCGCATTGCCTCCTGCTGGACCTGCACGCCGGCTTCCAGGATGGCGTCGCTCGCGCCTTGCGCCGCCAGTGCCGGATGCACCACCGCTGCGGCTGCCGTCAAGCCTGCTCCCAATTGCACGAAATCCCTGCGCTTCATCGCCACTCCCTCGTTTTTATTGAAAGCAATAGCATATCAGTAAGACAAACGACGTTGTCACAAAGTCTTTTCGATCACAGGGAAATGTTCAGGCAAAAAAAAACGCTGCCGAAGCAGCGTTTTTCTCGAAAGCTCGGTACCTAGGCGATTGCTTAGTTACGCACGACTTTCTTGTACTCGTTGGTACGAGTGTCGATTTCGATGACGTCGTCCTGGCTCACGAACAGCGGCACCATGACGATGTGCTGGTGGGCTTCGATCGCGTTTTCGATCTTGGCTTCTTTCAGGACGTTGCCCGAAGTGTTGCCCTTGACCGCTGGCTCCGAGTAGATCACCTGGCGCGCGATGGTGGTCGGCAGTTCGACCGAGATCGCCTTGCCGTCATAGAACACGGCTTCGCATTCCATGCCGTCTTTCAGGTAGTGCAGCGCGTCGCCCAGGTTTTCTTCTTCGATTTCGAACTGTTCGTAGTCGGCATCCATGAAGACGTACAGCGGATCGGCGAAGTACGAGTAGGTCACCGGCTTCTTGTCCAGCACGACCACGTCGAACTTGTCGTCGCCGCGGAACACGTTTTCCAGCGGAGCATTGGTCAGAAGATTCTTCATCTTCCACTTGTAGGTGAAGCCCGTGCGGCTCGAACCGTTGACGTCGGAACGCAGCACGATGAACGGCTTTTCATCGACCATGATGATGTTGCCAACACGAATTTCTTTTGCGGGTTTCATAGTGTTTTACGTAAAAAAGTAGTTGCATTAAATCATCGTGGGCAGGCTGGCTATCACCATGACGCCTACATGATCGTCGGAATTCATTACAAACTAACCGGGCATTATACGCGGATTTCTCCAGCCTGCCCCAGCTCGCGCGCGAAATCGAGCAGCTTGGTCACCAAATCGCCATGGGCCCGCACTTGCCCCTGCCATTCTTCGGCGCGCGCGACATCTTGCGGTATTTCATTCAGCAGCGCTTGCCACGCTTCGGCCCAATCCGCCACAGGCTGGGCGCCATTCCAGCCGAGGGTGCAACGCGCCAGCGCCGGCAATGGTGCGGCGTAGCTGTCGAGGAAGGCGCGCAGTTTCTTGTGGTGCAGGTTTTCGTCTTGCGGATAAATGTGCCAGACGAATGGGCGGGCGGCCCACTGGGCACGTACCCAGGAATCCTCGCCGCGCACGAAATTGATGTCGCAGGCCCACAGCAGCAAGTCGTAGTCGGGCTGCGGCACGAAGGGCAGCACGCGCAGCGTCAGATTGCCGCGGGTGGCGCAAGCGCCGGCCACGGGTTTGTCCTCAATAAATGCTTCGACCTGCGCTGCGGCCACGCCTTCCGGCACCAGGCACAGGACCGGCTCGCTGCCCTCGGCCCATACGCGCAGCAGCTCGCTCACCGGCGCATCCGGGTAGCAGAACAGCGACACCTTGCGCGCAGTTGTTTCCTGTGGCGTGACGCCGAAACGCGCCAGAAAAGCCGCAACGGCGCCAACGTCGGCCTGGAACGCGCGGCGCCGCGTATCAAGCCCGGCTTCATGCAGCAGGCCGCCGGTGCGCCCGTTAAAGCCGGGGAAATAGAAATGCTTGGTCAGGCGCAGGCGCGGGTGCATCGACGGCAGACGGTGGCAGCCTTCGACCCACTCCTCGGCCGTCAGCCCTTCGTAGTTCAACCAGACCGGACGCGGTGCGCGCGCCGCCATCGCCTCGACGTAGGCCGGCGGCAAGTCGCAGCCGAAGAACTCGATGACGATGTCGGGAATCTGGTTCGCCGTGAAGGCGCCGTCCTGGCCGCGCCAGTGGCGCACCGTGACGCCCTCTACCGTTTGCGTGTCTGCGCCCGCATCGACTTGCGGACAGATCCGGCGAAAACTCGCCAGGTCGTCCACCCACAACGTCACGTCCACGCCGTGCTCGCAGCGCAGCTGGCGCGCCAGGCGCCAGCAGATGCCGATGTCGCCGAAGTTGTCGACCACCTTGCAGAAGATGGCGAGCGACGGGGCAGTAGGCAGTGGCGGCATGGCGGGACGGATTTCTGTGGGAGTGGAAAGATCGCGGACGGCGCTGGAGCGGCGCGCCAGGGGCGGCCATTCTAACCGATTTCATAGGCCCCTTTTCCTCCTGCAAAATACTTTGCGCAATGAAATATCGCTGCTTTTCAGCGGTCCTCTGCGCTATCGCAAGCGCCGTCGGCGAAGTCGCTTCACATGAAGTCAGTTCATAAACTTCACGATTTCTCCCCGGTCGAACGCCTACCTGCAGGGAAGGCGGTCTCGGTGCCGCCTCCCTGCGCGACGTTCGCGCCACCGGCTTCGCAGTCGGGTCCGTGGCGCGATTCATATGAACGCGGCCATCCGTGCTCGTTCGTTTGGGACTGGCGCAGCCCCGCGAATCCTTTGCGGAGCGCGCACGAGCAGGTGGGCCGGCTTAAACACCGGCATCACGGCCGATCACTGGAGGAGTCAACCATGTACGACTTTCAACAAGGTTTTGGAGGCCAGCAATACGTACCGCAGGGATTCAATCCGCAGGGATTCAATCCGCAACAATTCGATCAACAACAGTTCGGCGCGCAGGGGTTTGGCCCGCAATCGCTGATCGGCGGCACGCTCGGTGCGCCGGTAGGCGGCGCCATCGGTCGCGGTATCGGCGGCTTTTTCAACAGCTCGCGCCTGGGCGGGCGCATCGGCCAGATGGCGGGCGGCTTCCTGGGCGGCCTGCTGCCGTTCTCGGCCGATCCGACCGGCGGCCAGCAGCAGCAAATCGATCCGCAGCAGTTGCAACAACTCCAGCAACTGCAGCAATTGCAAGAGCTGCAGCAGCTACAAGAGTTTCAGCAGCAGCAACAGATGCAACCGCAGCAGTTCTCGCCGCAGGGCGGCATGTTCGGCAACCTGATCTCGAAGATCAGCAAGCCGGCCGGCGCCATCGTCGGCGGCCTGACCGGTAATCGCAAACTGGGCAATGTCATCAGCGACACCGGTAGTTACGGCCGCTTCCTGCCGTTCTCCGCCGATCCGCAAGGCCAGCAGGCGCAGCCTGAGCAGCAGAATCCGCTGCTGCAGCTGCAGCAACTGCAAGTCCAGCAGCAGCAATTGCAGCAGTTGCTGCAGCAATGCCAGCAACAGCAAGCAATGCTGCAACAGCAGATCGCCGCCCAGCAAGGTGGGCAAGGCCAGATGACGCCACAGGGCGGCTGGATCGGCAACATGATCGGCCAGTACGCGCAGCCGGTCGGCAGCTTCCTCGGCAACCAGCTGGGTAACCAGAACCTCGGTTCGACCATCGGCGGCGTCGCCAGCCAGATCGGGCGCATGCTGCCGTTCTCGGCCGATCCATGGAGCGCCTACGCCCAGCAGCAGGCACAGCAGCAGGCACAGCAGGCTCAGTTCGCCGGCCAGCAAACCCTGCATTAAGCATCAGGTAATCGATAGGCACGTGGCCGGGCGCCGTTCAGGCGGCGTCCGGCTTGTATGAGCCCGCAAGAAGCGGGCTCACCCCAACACACCATCCGGAGTCCCGCCATGCCGGCATCCCCGCCAACCGCCGCGGTCGGCCGCTACATCGTACGCGCCAGCGGCGAAGACGACGCCCTCGCCCGCTTTCTCGCCGCGCTCGACAGCGAGCCCGCCGTGCGCCTGGTCGACACCATCGGCCCCTCGGCCGGCCCGCCGCATACGGCCGTCGTCGAAACCGACGCCCCAACCGCCGAGCGCCTGCGACACAGCAGCCTCTACCAGTTAACGATCGAACCGGACCAGCCGCTCTCGCTCTCGATCTGAGCACCTCCGGACAAAGGACACGATATGCCCAAAAACCCTCCAGGCGGCGCCAGCGATTCCCAGGACCGCCCTACTCCAGCGCCTGACGGCGCAGGCGACAAACGCTTTACCGGCGACGATGGCGGCGGTGAGGCTTCGGCCGCAGCCCCGGCGTCGTCCGCCGCCACCGCCGGTTCCGCCGGCGGCATCGCGGCGCCAGGCGCAGCCGGCGAGGCAAGCACCGCGCAACCGGTAGCGGCGCGCGGACGCCAGGTCGGCGAACGCAAGAAAAAGTACCTGGTGGCGCCGCGCAACGCGCCTGGCGGCGCTTTCAGTCCGTCCGGCTATACCGCCCCGCTGGGCCTGCAATCGGTCCAGCAGGCGCTGCAAGCGCTGCCCGACATCGACGTGGTGGAAACCATCGCCACCCGCGCCAGCGTGGCGCCGAGCGGATTCGGTCCGCTCGGCATGGGCGGCTTCATGCCGGCGGGTGCGGGCGGCGCATTCGGCGCCAGCGCGTCCGAGTGCGGCGTGGTGGTGGCGCGCATGACCGACCAGAAGGCGGCCGAGCTGTTGCAGCGCGGCCAGGGCCAGTTGCTGGTCGAACGCGACCAGCATCTGCAATTGCTCGACCCGGTGCTGCGCCGGCCCGACATGGTGAGCGCGCTGACGCCCTACCAGGGGCCGCAGGCCGAACTGCTGCTGGCGGTGGTCGGCAAGGATGGCCAGCCGCTGCCGGACGTCGAGGTCTCGCTGTTCGGCGGCGCCTTGCCGAGCAGCGCCGTCACCGGCGCCGACGGCGTTGCGCGGCTGCGCTTGTACGGGCCGGATGCGAATGCGATCAGCGGCCTGTACGTCAAGCCGCGCGTCGACTACTGGAGCTTCTATCAGCGCGACCCCGACCTCAGCCTGGACGAACCGAATGTGGTGATGCTGCGCCCGCTGGCCGACTGGCCGGCGCTGCGCAATATGCCGCAACAAAGCGCGGTGGGCTGGGGCGCGCGTGCGATGCGCCTCGATCAGGTGCCGCAGCAATTCGGCGGCCAGGGCATCAAGGTGGCCGTCATCGATTCCGGCGCCGCCACCACACACCGCAACCTGAACCGTATCCGGGCCGGCTTCGATGTCGTCAACAAGGCGGACGACCGCAATACCTGGAATGCCGACACGCTCGGTCACGGCTCGCACTGCGCCGGCGTGATCGCCGCGGCCGATCCGTCCTGGGGCATCCGCGGCTTCGCACCCGAAGCCGAAGTCCACGTCTGCAAGCTGTTCCCCGGCGGCCAGGTAAGCCAGCTGATCGACGCGCTCGAATACTGCATCGAACAGCAGATCGACGTCGTCAACCTGAGCCTGGGTGGCGGCGCGCCATCCGAAGCGCTGGAACGCCAGATCGTGCGCGCCAAGCAGGCCGGTGTGGCCTGCATCGCCGCCGCCGGCAATTCCAGCGGCCCGGTGCAATATCCAGCCTCGTCCCAGCACGTGCTGGCGGTGGGCGCGATCGGCAAGATGGGTGAGTTCCCGCCCGACAGCTATCACACCGAAACCCTCGGCACCGACGTCGACATGCAGGGCTATTTCACCGCCCGCTTCAGCTGCTTCGGCCCGCAGGTCGATGTTTGCGCACCGGGCGTGGCGGTGGTGTCGTCGGTGCCACCGAATAATTTCGCGGCCTGGGACGGCACCTCGATGGCAACCCCGCACGTCACCGGCCTGGCGGCGCTGGTGCTGGCGCATCGCCCCGAATTTCAGTCGATACTGCGTATGCGATCGCCGGAACGGGTCGAAGGCCTGTTCCAGATTCTGCGCATGAGCGCGCGCCCGGTCACGTTGGGCGACCCCAACCATGTCGGCTACGGCATGCCGGACGCGCTGACGGCGCTCGGCCTGCCGCAAGCACAGACCGGGATGGCGTGGCAAGGACAGACGGCGGGATTCGGCATGCCGGCCACGATGTTCGCGGCCGCGCCTGAAAATAGTGCGCGCGCGGGCGCCGCGATGTCCATGGGCGGAAGCGCTGCGAGCCTGGCGCCGGCCGGCCTGAGCCTGCAGAGTGTGCCGTTCGGCTTTGCTTTCGGAGGATTACCGCCGTCGATCTGGTGATGCGAGGGCGGTCTGCGAGCCTGTCATGTGGGCATCGGCACTGGCGGCGCTCAGCAGGCGCGACCTGCAGAACAGATATGGGGGAAGGCGTGCGCTGGAACTGACGACTAGTCAATAGCGGCAGACCGCTGGCGGTTGGTGGCTGTCGACTGGCGGTTGGTGGCTGCCGGCTAGCGGCTGTTGGCTAGTGGCTGTCCGCTGTCGGCTGTCGGCTGTCGGCTGTCGGCTGTCGGCTGTCGGCTGTCGGCTGGCATCGTGCACATCAGCACATCAGCACATCAGCACATCAGCACATCAGCACATCGTATGCTGCTGCATCCAGCCGACGCAACAATCGCTGAAACGCGCGCCAACAAAGAAAAACCGGAGCCCCACTCGCGTGGCCGGCTCCGGCTTCTATCTGGCGTCCCCACGGGGATTCGAACCCCGGTACTCACCGTGAAAGGGTGATGTCCTAGGCCTCTAGACGATGGGGACCTAAAACTGTTCTACTACAATGACAACACTTGCCGGCGTGGCTGCAGCGTCATGTCGACACGGCACCTGCGCACAATATACCAGCACAATAGAAAAACCGGAGCACCTCTCCGCGCATGCGCGGTGGTCTACTCCGGTTTCAAGCTGGCGTCCCCACGGGGATTCGAACCCCGGTACTCACCGTGAAAGGGTGATGTCCTAGGCCTCTAGACGATGGGGACCTAAAACTGACTGACTTAACTTACCGACTGCTAGACTACCTTGTATCACTTGCCGATGCCGCCGCTGGCGCAGCATCTTGCCAAATTCTTGGCGTCCCCACGGGGATTCGAACCCCGGTACTCACCGTGAAAGGGTGATGTCCTAGGCCTCTAGACGATGGGGACCCTGGTCACTACCGATACTGCTATGTTGTTTTTCCAACGTGGTGGAGGTAAGCGGGATCGAACCGCTGACCTCTTGCATGCCATGCAAGCGCTCTCCCAGCTGAGCTATACCCCCTACGGGAAAACAACATTTTACTACATCGTTGCTGCTTCGACTAGTGCATCGCGGTAGCTGAACAACCCTACTGCGCCTGCTTCGTCCGGTTACTCCTGCCAGTTGCCTGGCGTCCCCACGGGGATTCGAACCCCGGTACTCACCGTGAAAGGGTGATGTCCTAGGCCTCTAGACGATGGGGACCGGGAACAACCGATACTGCTTTTACTACCGTACCGCACTCCAGAGTTGGTGGAGGTAAGCGGGATCGAACCGCTGACCTCTTGCATGCCATGCAAGCGCTCTCCCAGCTGAGCTATACCCCCTCACCGCTGAAGTGCGAGCATTATAGCGGACGCCCTTGCATTTCGCAAACAAGGATTTTCACCTTAATTTGCATGCGCGCCGGCGTCCGCCAAGGTACTTCTATTACAGCCCCTTCTGCACCCGCGCCAGCACCACATCGCGTCCGAACAACTCGAGCACGGCATCGATCGCCGGCGTCTGCAGCTGGCCCGTCAACAGCAGGCGCAGCGGCATCGCCAGTTGCGGCATCTTGAGGCTATGGGCGGCCAGCACTTCCTTCATCATGGCCGCCAGCGCCGCCTTGTTCCACTCGACCGTTGCGCAGCGTTCGGCAAAGGTGGCCAGCGCCGCCTTCACGGCCTCGGTCAGGTGCAGCGCCAGCAGTTCCGCTTCCGGCTGCGGATCGCGGTAGAACAGCATCGCCGCGTCGGCCAGTTCGTTGATGGTGTTGACCCGTTCCTTCATCAGGCCCAGCACGGTCGGCAGTGCCGGGGCGCCATCAAATTGGGCGCCGTCACGTTCCAGCTTCGGCAACGCCAGCTGTGCCAGGCGTTCATTGTCGGCCGCCTTGATATAGTGGTTGTTCAGCCAGCCGAGCTTTTCCGGGTTGAACTGCGCCGCCGATGCGGTCAGGTGTTCCAGGTTGAACCACTCGGTGAACTGTTCCATCGAGAAGATCTCGTCGTCGCCGTGGCTCCAGCCCAGGCGCGCCAGGTAGTTCAGCATCGCTTCCGGCAGATAGCCCTGCTCCGGGTATTCCATCACGCTCACCGCGCCGTGGCGCTTGGACAATTTCTGGCCGTCGGCGCCCAGGATCATCGGCAGGTGGCCGTACTGCGGCAGCTCGGCGCCGAGCGCGCGCAGGATATTGATCTGGCGCGGGGTGTTGTTGACGTGGTCGTCGCCACGCAGCACGTGGGTGATCTTCATGTCCCAGTCGTCGACCGCCACGCAGAAGTTATAGGTCGGGGTGCCGTCGGGACGCGCGATCACCAGGTCGTCGAGTTCCTTGTTGCCGATCGTGATCGGGCCTTTCACCACATCAGTCCAGGTCACTTCGCCGCCCTCCGGGTTCTTGAAGCGCACCACCGGCTTGACGCCTTCCGGCACTGGCGGCAAGGTCTTGCCAGCTTCCGGGCGCCATGTGCCGTCGTAGCGCGGCTTTTCGCCGGCTGCGCGCATGCGTTCGCGCATCGCCTCGACTTCATCGGGCGAGCAGTAGCACAGGTAGGCGGTGCCGGCTTCGAGCATGCCCTTGACCACCTCGCGGTAGCGGTCCATGCGCTGCATCTGGTAGAACGGGCCTTCGTCGTGCTCCAGGCCCAGCCATTTCATGCCATCGAGGATCGCCTGCACGGCTTCCGGCGTCGAGCGCTCGAGGTCGGTGTCTTCGATGCGCAGGATAAAGGTGCCGCCGAAGTGGCGGGCATAGGCCCAGGAATACAGCGCGGTGCGCGCGCCGCCAAGGTGGAGGTAGCCGGTCGGGCTGGGAGCGAATCGGGTGCGGACGGTCATGGCGGGAAGCAAAGAGGTAAAACGGTTATTTTACCCCGTTGCCATCCGCGCCAGCGGGTGGCCGCCGATCAAAGCGACTTCATGCCGCTGGCGCGGCGGCCAGCGGCTGCGGCGCACCGCGCCTGGCGTCGATGTAGGCCGCCAGCGTGGCCACCGTCTGGTATTCATAGAGCAGCTCGGAACCGATCGCCAGGCCCGTCTGCCGCTCCAGCTCCAGCGCCACCGGCACCGCGGCCAGCGAATCGAGCCCGGCTTCGGTGAACGGCTCGTCGTCGCCGAGCGTCTCGACACCGGCGTCCTGCAGCCCGGCCAGCAGGCAGCGCCGCACCAGCGCGCGCGTGTCGGAGGCGGACTGCGCAAGCGAATGGCGCGCTACAGGGCTTCCTGGCATGTCGTCCATGGCAGGCGCGCCGGTCGCTGGAGTCGCAGGCGGCGCCAGCGGCCCTTGCCCCAGTTCAGCTCCCCAGTCCGGCCCGAGCAGCGGATCGCGCTGGTGCCCCTCCCCGGCCGCGTCCTGGTCCGGCGCGCCGATCGCCTCGGCATACGCCGCGACCCGTTTCGCGAGGGCCGCGGCCGGCGCGCACGCACCGTCCTGCCCCAGCCGCGCCAGCAACAAGGACCAGCGTCGTCTGGCCCAGCCGGCTGCGCCGTCGCTCGCGCTATCTGGCAGCGCCGCCGCCAGCAAGGTCCAGGCGCACAGCTCGCCGGCGGCATAGGCCGACGCGACGCCGCCCGGCGCGCCCAGCGCGGCGCGTGCCTGGTGCGCCAGCTCGGGCGCGTCCAGCACCTCGGCCACGAAGTCGAGGCAGCCGCCTTCGAGCGCGCCGCCCCCAAGGTGCACGTACAGTGCCTCGGTCGGCCCTTCCAGGATGCGCATCACGCGCGCGTCGCGCAGCAGCAGCGGCGCCAGGTTCGGCTCCAGGTAGCCGCGCCCGCCCAGCAGCTGCATCAGGGCGTCAGCTGATTCCCACAGCAACTCCGAAGCCACGCACTTGCAGGCCATGCAGGCTTCCTGCGGCAAGCCGGCGCCGCGCTCGTCGTGCGCCGCCAGCGCCTGCACCAGCGCTTCCAGGGCGGCGATGGCGCAGGTGAGCGCATCGAGCCGCGCCAGCGTCACCGGATGGTCGAGCAGGCGCCCACCGGCCACTTCGCGCCGGCTGGCGTAGCGCAGCATCAGCTGGGCGCAGCGTTTCATGGCGCCGATGCACAGGGCGCCGATCCCCAGCCGGGCAAAGGCCATGGCGTCGCGCGCCACTTCCATGCCCGCCCCCGGCGCGCCGATCACGTGCAGGTCGGGCACGAACACGGCGTCGAAACGCAGCGCGTTCTGGACCATGGCGCGCATGCCCATGGTCAGCGCCTCGGCCTCCTGGTGCACGCCGGGCGCATCGTCCGGCACCAACAGCGCCACCGTGCCCAGCGCGATGCCGTTCTCGTCCAGCGCGCGCGCCACCACCGTGATCCATCCGGCCCAGTTGGCCAGCCCGATCAGATGCTTGTCGCCCGTCAGGCGCCAGCCGCCGGGGCAGCGCACGGCACGCGTGCGCATCGCCAGCGGATTGGCGCCGGCCGCCGGCTCGGTCAGTGCGAACGCCGCCAGTTGACGCCCGCCGGCCAGTTGCGGCACCACGCTGACGCGCAGCGGCGCCGGGCCGAAGCGCAGCAGCGGACGCAGGCCGAGTCCGTTGTGCACGCCGACCGCGGTGGCCAGCGTCAGGTCGATCGCGGCCAGTTGCTCCATCAGGCGCAGCAGGTCGCCGGTAGCGAGCGCCTTGCCGCCCAGCGCCAGCGGCGCCTGCATGCCGAGGAAGCCGTGGTTGCCGAGGTCGAGCAGCACGTGCGGCGGCATCGTGCGCCGCTCGTCCATCAGGCGCGAGTCCAACCGGCGCGGCGCCCAGCGGCGCAGCCAGTCGCGCATTTCGGCCGCGGTGCGCCGGCTTTGCTCGGCGACCGGCAGGTCGGCGCGGCGGCGGCGCGGATGCAGTTCGCGCGCCGCGTAGACGATCTCGAGTTCGCCGCGCGCGGCCAGCTGCCGGCAGCGGGCGCGCTGCACCTTGCCGCTGCTGGTGCGCGGAAACGTCCCGGGCCTGACAAACGCCAGCAGTTCGACCGCGGTGCCGAAGCGGCTTGCTACCGCGCTGCGGATGCGCTGCGCCAGCGCGTCGAGCTGGGCGACGCTGGCGCCGTCGCTGGCGCCACGGCGCGCGATGCGCACCAGGCGCCGGTCGGCCTCCAGCACGATCGCCAGCCGTTCATGGCCGCCGGCATTGCCATTCGAATCTCCTTGCCCTTCGGCTCTGTCCTCGAGCCCGAACACGGCGCAGCGGTTCGGCGCCAGGAAGCCGGCCACCTCTTCCACAGTCGCCTCGACGTCTTGCGGATAGATATTGCGGCCGTTGACGATCACGATGTCCTTCAGGCGCCCGGTGATGTACAGCTCGCCGTCGCGCAGAAAGCCCAGGTCGCCGCTGCGCAGCCACGGACCGTCGCCATCGACCAGGCGCGCGCCGAATGTGTCATCGGGGGCACCGCGCGCGCCCCGATAGCCGCGCGCCATGGCCGGCCCGGCGATCCAGATTTCGCCCACCCGCCCCGGACCGGCCGCACGCCGGCTGTCGGGGTCGACCGCCAGCAGGCGCACGCCGGGCGCCGCCGGACCGCAGCTGACCAGTTCGCGCACGTCCGGATCGTCCATCCCGGTGTCGCGCACCTGCCCCGCCTCGAGCCGGGCCTGGCTGACGGCGACGACGCGCGGCGCCCGGCCACGCGGCCCGCCCGCTGCCAGCAGCGTGTTCTCGGCCAGGCCATAGCAGGCGAACAGCGCTTCCTCACGCAAGCCGCAACCACCAAACGCCTGGCGCAGGCGGCGCAGCGTGGCCGCGCGCACCGGCTCGGCGCCGTTGTAGGCCACCTGCAGCCGCGACAGGTCGAGCGTCGCCTTGTCATCAACGCCGACGTGGCGCGTGCACAGGTCCCAGGCGAAATCGGGCGCGCCGGCGCAGGTAGCGCCGTAACGATCGATCGCCTGCAGCCAGCGCTCGGGATGGCGTACGAAGGTGGCGGGCGCCATGAGCACCGAGCGAAATCCCAGCGCCGCCGGCGCCAGGATGCTGCCGACCAGGCCCATGTCGTGGAACGGCGGCAGCCAGCTGGCCATCACGCTGTCGGCATCGAAACCGAAGACGGCGCGAATCATGTCGATATTCGCGGCCAGATTGGCGTGGCTGACTTCGACCCCGCGCGGCGCGCTGGTGGAACCGGAGGTGTACTGGATGAAGGCCAGGTCATCCGGGCCTGGCAGCGGCAATGTTGCAGCATCCGGATGGTGCGCGATCGCGTCGGTGCACAGCAGCCGCGCCGGCGCGCCCTCGAGCAGCGGCGCCAGCAAGAGCGCGGCATCAAAAGTGCTCAGCACCAGCGCCGGCGCGGCGTCCTGCAACAGCGCGCGCAGGTGTGCCTCGCCATGGCGGCGCGGCAGCGGCGCCGGCACCGCCACCAGGCCGGCGCGCAGGCAGGCCAAGAAGGCCAGCACGAACGCCAGCCCGGGTGCAAACAAAAGCAGCGCGCGCGCGCCGGGCGCGGCGAACCTGGACAGCGCGCCGGCCAGCGCTTCGCTGCGCCCCGCCAGCTCGGCGCAGGTCAGCGATTCTTCCCCGCCATCCTCGCGTACGAACGTAAATGCGATCCGCTCGGGCGTGGCGCGCGCATGCTGCAGCATCTGTTCGACCACCGGCGCCGTGGCTTGGTGCACAAACGCAGGATCAGTCACGATGGCGCTCCGTTGTGAGCAACGCCGGCGGGCGCCCGGCGCCGGCGCGCTCGCAGGCCGCGGCGACCAGCCCGGCGGCGCGGCGCAGCTGGGCCGGCGAATGGTGCGCCATCAGCTGCAGGCGCAGGCGCGCCGCGCCCAGCGGCACGCCGGGGAATTCGACCGGATTGACGAACACCGCGTCGCGCGCCAGCAGCATGCCGGCGATGCGCGCCGCGGCTTCCGACCCGGTCCACACCGGCACGATCGGCGATGGCGTGCCCGGGCAGTGCAAATGCGCCCCTTGCAGCAGCGCGCGCAGCTCGACCGCGTTGCGCATCAGGTCGGCGCGCAGGCCGTCGCCTTCGGCGCTGGCGGCGATGCGCAGGCTGGCCAGCGCCACCGCCGCCTGCACCGGCGAGAGCGCGTTGGAAAACATGTGTGGCCCGGCGTACATCTGCAATTGACGCCGCGCCGGCCGCTCGGCGCAGGCGACGAAGCCGCCGTTGGCGGCAAAGGTCTTCGAAAAGCTGCCCATCACCAGGTCGATCCGCCCGGTCATGCGCTGGGCCGCGATCACGCCGCCGCCGCCCGGGCCGAGTGCGCCCAGGTCGTGCGCCACGTCCACCAGCAGCGTGGCGCCGTACTCGCGGCACAGGTGCTGCAGCAGCGCCAGGTCGGGACTGTCGGCGTCCATGCTGAACAAGCCTTCGGTGACCACCAGGATCGCATTGGCCGTATCGAGCGCGCGGATGCGCGCCAGCAGCTCGCGCACGTGGTCGCAGTCGAGGTGGCGGTTGACCAGCACGTTGCGGGTGGCGCTGGCAGCGCCCTGGCGCAGCGAAGCATGGGCCAGGGCGTCGATCACGACATGGTCGGCGCCGTGCACCAGGCCGGTGATGGCGCCGAAGGCGGCGGCCCAGCCGGTCGGGAACAGCACCACCTGCCCCAGTCCCAGCAGTTCGCCGAGCGCGCCTTCCAGTTGTTGCGACAGGCGCGTATTGCCCAGCAAGACCGCCGAGCCGGCGCTGTGCGGGCCGGCATCGCGCAGCGCGCGCTGGGCCGCTTCGGCAACCAGTGGATGGGCCGCCAGCGATAGATAATCCTGGGACGCGAAATTGATGCCGCGCTGCGCCGGCGCGTCGCCGGCGGAGACGGTGGCGAGCGGCTCGGGCGGGCCTTCCAGCACCCGCGCGTAAGGCCACACGCCGTGGCGCGCGCGCAGCGTGCACCAGGCGTCGAGGGCGGCGCCGCGGCGCAGCAGGTCGGGCCCGCGCGGCTGGGCGAACTGGGCGACGTTGCCATCGAGCGCGCCGGAAGCCACCAGCGCCGCCGGGTCGCGCGCGGGGTCGAAAGGAATGAGTTCGTTCTGCACGGCGTCCTCCGGGGATTGTTGCGTGATGTTGTCGGGTGCGTGGCCCACGCCACGCGGGTGTTGCAGAAAATTCTTGAACCTGTCAGATGAATCAGGCCGGCAGCGCGTCGGCTTCCCGTGCCTGGCGTCCCAGCAGCGCCGCCACCTGTTCCGGCGTCAGCGGGCGGTCGAACAGGTAGCCCTGGGCGGCGTCGCAGCCCATCGCGCACAGGTCGTCCAGCTGCTCGACTGTCTCGACCGCTTCGGCGATCACGCTCAGGCCCAGCCGGTGCGCCATCGTCACCACGCTGTCGGCGATCGCATACGCTCTGCCTCGGCCATCGTCGGCGCCCAGGCGGCGCACGAACAGGCCGTCGAGCTTGAGCACGTCCAGCGGCAGTTCGCACAGATAATTCAGGCTCGAGTAACCGGTGCCGAAATCGTCGATCGAGACCTGCACCCCGGCCGCGCGCAGGCGCTCGAGCACGGCGCGGTTGGCGCCCAGGTCGTCGATCAGCACGCCTTCGGTGATCTCGAGTTCGAGACACGCCGCCGGCATCTTGGTTTCAAGCAAAATCGCCAGCACGCGTGCGGCCAGGCCCGGCTCCTTGAGCTGGCGTGCCGACAGATTGACCGCGGTCTTGATCTCGGGCAGGCCGGCCGCGTGCCAGGCGCGGTTCTGGCTGCAGGCGGCGCGCAGCACCCAGTCGCCGATCGGCACGATCATGCCGTTTTCCTCGGCCAGCGCGATGAAGCGGCCCGGCTCGATGCGGCCATATTGCGGATGCTGCCAGCGCACCAGCGCTTCGACGCCGATCACACGGCGCGCGCGCAGCTCCACCTGCGGCTGGTATTCCAGGAACAACTGTCCTCCCGCCAGCGCGTCGCGCAGGCCATCCTTGAGCGCCTGGCGCTCGCCGAAGGTATTCACCGCCGGGTCGCCATTGACGCCGAGGCGCCGCCCTGCGCGCAGTTCGGCGCAGCCGTCGGCGTACTGGCGCACGATGTTCGAGCCCCAGCCGCGCGCGGCGCGCATCGCAATGTCGGCGCGTTCGAGCAGCACGTCGACATCGCAGCCGGGGGCCGGATACAGCGCCATGCCGACCGCCAGCGTCACCGTGCATTCGCGCCCATCCACCTGCAGCGGCGCGGCGAAGCGGCTCAGGATCTTGCCGGCCACGGTGTGGGCGTCGGCCTCAAGGGCCAGGTCTTCCAGCAGGGCCACGAATTCGTCGCCGCCCCAGCGCGCCACCGTGTCGCAGTCGCGCAGGCAGCGCCGGATCGCGCCGCCGGCCTGGGTCAGCAGCGCGTCGCCCAGTTCGTGGCCGAAAGCGTCGTTGATCTCCTTGAAGCGGTTGATGTTGAGCAGCAGCAGCGCCAGCGGACGGCGGTTGCGGTTGGCGCGCTCCATCGCATGGCGCAGGCGGTCGCGCAACAGGCGCCGGTGCAACAGGCCGGTGAGCTGGTCGCGCTGGACATGGTCTTGCGGGGCCAAGGCGCCGGCCACCGCGCCGGTGGCGGCGCCCGGGGCCGCTACCGGCGCCGATGGCGCCAGCGTGGCGCTGGCCGCTGTCGTGGCCGGGGCCGCGCCGCCGCGCCGGTCGGCGCCATGGCGCAGTACCCGGTTGCGTCCCGACGCCTTGGCCTGGTACAGCGCTTCGTCGGCGCGCACGATGGTCTGGGCCACCGGTTCGCCCAGGCGGTATTCGGCCACGCCGACCGATACCGTGGCCGTGATCGTGCGCATGTCATCGCCGTCGCCCACCAGGCAGCGCAGGTTTTCCACCACGCCGCGGATGCGTTCGGCCAGCGCCAGCGCGTCTTGCGACGGCGTCTCGGGCAGCAGCAGCAAGAATTCTTCGCCGCCATAACGCCCGAAGGCGTCGCAGGCGCGGATCTGGCCGCGCGCGGCGGTGGCAAAAGCGCGCAGCACGGCGTCGCCGGCGGCGTGGCCGAAGCTGTCGTTGATGCGCTTGAAGTGGTCCAGGTCGAACAGGCACAGGCAGAATTCGCTGCCGCTGCGGTCGCTCCGTTCTTTCTCTTTTTCCACCAGGTCGAGCACGAAGCGGCGGTTGTGGGCGCCGGTCAGTTCGTCGCGGATGGCCAGCTCGTTGATGGTGGCCAGCGCCTGGCGCAGGCGCGAAAAGCCTTCGGTCTTGCTCAGTTCAAACAGCAGCACGAACACCAGCACCACGACGTACAGGCCGAGGTCGCACACCAGGTGCAGCACCGGCATGTCGGTCGGCGGCACCGCCGGCATGGCCACGCCGTTGGCCTGCAACAGCCAGATCAGGGTCGCGCTGGCACAGCTCATCGCCAGCCAGAAGCCGGCGCTGACCACCCCGCCCAGGAACATCGCCACCACCGGCCCCGTGATCAGCCAGCTGGCGGTGGGAGCGACGATGCCGCCCAGGTGCCAGGTGAGCCAGCTGAAATTGAAAAACAGGGCGCACAGGAACACTTCGCGCGCGGCGACGATGCTGCCGATGGCGCGCAGCACCAAGGGCGCGCTCAGCATCACCAGGCTGCACAAGAGGATTTCGTAGGCGGCCGTTTCCAGTCCCAGCAGCCAGTAAGCGAGCGCATACATCGGCCCGGCGGTCCCGGCAATCACGGCGGCGTTGACCACATTCTCGGCGCGCGCGGTCTCGAACGCGTCCTGGCGCAGCGCGGCGGGGATGAAGCGGTGCGCCGCGCTCAGGTAGCGCCCGCCCCACCGGATCGGGGCGGATTCGGCGTCTGGCGCTGGATTGTTGTCGTTCATCGGATTCCCATTCGCTACACGGGCGCCCCATTCCCGGGTACGCCAACAACCAAGTGTAGGTAGGGGATTTCCTAATGACCTTATTTTGAAACAGATTGTTTGCTGGAAAATTCCGACGTTTTCGCCATCCGAAAAGAACGAGGCGCGCCTGCAACAACGTTGCGGGCGCGCCTCATTTTTATCGCTGCAGGCCGCCGCAAGAGCGGCGCAGTGATCAGTCGTTCTTGACGACGATGGTCGGGAACTTGCTGCTCATGTCCTTGGCCTTGTCTGCGATCTTGACCGCCACCTTGCGTGCGATCGCCTTGTAGACCTCGGCCACCGGACCGTCCGGATCGGCCACCACGGTCGGGCGGCCGGCATCGGCCTGCTCGCGGATCGACATGGTCAATGGCAGCGCGCCCAGGAAGTCGATGCCGAAGTCGGCGCACATCTTCTCGCCGCCGCCGTGGCCGAAGATCGCTTCGGTGTGGCCGCAGTTGGTGCAGGTGTGGGTGCTCATGTTCTCGACCACGCCCAGGATCGGGATCCCGACCTTCTCGAACATCTTGAGGCCCTTGCGCGCGTCCAGCAGCGCGATGTCTTGCGGCGTGGTGACGATCACGGCGCCGGTGACCGGCACTTTTTGCGACAGGGTCAATTGGATGTCGCCGGTGCCTGGCGGCATGTCGACGATCAGGTAATCCAGGTCGCGCCAATTAGTCTGTTCCAACAGTTGCTGCAGCGCGCCGCTGGCCATCGGGCCGCGCCACACCATCGGCTCGTCCGGGTCGATCATGAAACCGACCGACGACACCTGGATGCCGTGGTTTTCCAGCGGCTCCATCGATTTGCCGTCGTTGGTCAGCGGACGACCGCTCACGCCCAGCATCATCGGCTGCGACGGGCCATAAATGTCGGCGTCCAGCATGCCGACGCTGGCGCCTTCGGCGGCCAGGGCCAGCGCCAGATTCACCGCCGTGGTCGATTTACCAACACCGCCCTTGCCGGAAGCGACGGCGATGATGTTCTTCACGTTCGGCATCACTTTCATGCCGCGCTGCACGGTGTGCGACACGATCTTGCTGTAAGCGCGGATTGCCACGCCTTCGACGCCCGGCAGCTCGAGCACGGCAGCTGCGGCCATGCCGCGCAGCATCTCGACCTGGCTGGCGGCAGGATAGCCCAGCTCCAGCTCGAAGCTCACCTGGTCGTTTTCGATCTTGATGTTCTTGACCGACTTGGTCGTGACGAAATCTTTTTGGGTATTCGGGTCGATGACTTCAGACAACGCGGTCTTGACGTCGTTCTCGGTGATGCTCATGTAATTCTCCGGTTGATATTGGGCGCAAGTGTAGCCGAAAACCGACGAGACTTCCGGCAGAGGCGGCAAAGTAGGCCAATGTCCCCTTGGCGGCAGGAACCCGGGATAGGTTTCACGGGCCATCCACTGGTAAAATGCTTCTTTTCCAAACTGAAGCGCTTCGACCATGACCCGCAAGCTGTTCGTCACCACCGCCCTGCCCTACGCCAACGCTGCCTTCCATATCGGCCACATGATGGAATACATCCAGGCCGACATCTGGGTCCGGTTCCAGCGAATGCAACGCGACGGTGCCGCCCAGCGCGAAGTCCACTTCGTCTGCGCCGACGACACCCACGGCACCCCGATCATGATCGCCGCCGAAAAGGAAGGCATCACGCCGCAGGAATTCGTGGCCAAGATCGCCGCCGGCCGCCCGCAATACCTGGACGGCTTCCATATCGCGTTCGACAACTGGTACTCGACCGATTCGCCGGAAAACGTCGAACTGTCGCAAGGCATCTATCGCAAGCTGCGCGACGCCGGCCTGATCGTCACCAAGACGGTCGATCGCTTCTACGACCCGGTCAAGGGCATGTTCCTGGCCGACCGCAATATCAAGGGCGAGTGTCCGGTCTGCCACGCCAAGGACCAATATGGCGACAACTGCGAAGTGTGCGGCGCCGCCTACCAGCCGACCGAACTGATCAACCCGTTCTCGGTATTCACCGGCTCGACCCCGATCCTGAAACCGTCCGAACAGTACTTCTTCAAGCTGTCCGACCCGCGCTGCTTCGAGTTCCTGAAAGGCTGGCTGAACACCCCGGGCCGCCTGCAGCCCGAGATGGTCAACAAGGTCTCGGAATGGCTGGGCGAATCCGGCGAAAAGCTGGCCGACTGGGACATCTCGCGCGACGCGCCCTACTTCGGCATTCCGATCCCGGATGCGCCGGGCAAGTTCTTCTATGTATGGCTGGATGCGCCGGTCGGCTACCTGGCCAGCCTGAAGAATTATTTCGCCAAGCAAGGCCGCGACTTCGACGCCTTCCTGAACGACCCGGGCACCGAGCAGATCCACTTCATCGGCAAGGACATCGTCTCCTTCCACCTGCTGTTCTGGCCGGCGATGCTGGAATTTGCCGGCCACCCGGTGATCGACAAGCTCAAAGTCGCGGTGCACGGCCACCTGACCGTCAACAACGAAAAGATGTCGAAGTCGCGCGGCACCGGCATTTCGCCGCTGCGCTACCTGGAACTGGGCATGAACCCGGAGTGGCTGCGCTACTACCTGGCCTTCAAGCTCAACGCCAAGGTGGAAGACCTGGACTTCAACGGCGACGACTTCGTGGCGCGCGTCAACAGTGACCTGATCGGCAAGTACGTCAACATCGCCAGCCGCTGCGCCGGCTTCATCGCCAAGCGTTTCGACGGCAAGCTGGCCGACAGCCTGTCGCAGACCGCGCGCGACACCATCTGCAAGGCATTGATGCAAGACGGCGTCGAGCGCCAGACCAATATCGCCGCCAGCTTCGAGGCGCGCGAATACGGCCGCGCCCTGCGCGAGATCATGGAGATCGCCGACGTCGTCAACCAGTACGTCGACGAGCACAAGCCGTGGCTGTTGGCCAAAGATGACACCAAAACCGCCGAGCTGCACGATGTCTGCACCACGGCCCTGATCCTGTTCCGCCAATTGACCATCCTGATGGCGCCGGTGCTGCCGCAAGTGGCGGCGCGCGTGGCGGAATTCCTCGGGGACAGCGAACTGAGCTGGGCCGACACGCATGGCGCCGCCGTGTATGAATCGATGCTCGGCCGCACCATTGGTGTGTACAGCCACTTGATGCAACGCGTCGATGCCAAGATGGTCGAGAACCTGTTCGACAAGCCGACTGCACCGGCAGTTGCAGCGCCTGCAGCAAACCCTGAGCCGGCGCAAGCTGCGCCAGCGACCGAAGGCGACAGCGACATCGAAGAACTGGCCCCGCAAATCACGATCGACGACTTCACCAAGATCGACCTGCGCGTGGCGAAGATCGTCAACTGCGAACACGTCGAAGGCTCGAGCAAGCTGCTGCGCCTGACGCTCGACGTCGGCGAAGGCCGTCACCGCAATGTGTTCTCGGGCATCAAGTCGGCCTACCAGCCGGAAGACCTGATCGGCAAACTCACCGTGCTGGTGGCCAACCTGGCGCCGCGCAAGATGAAGTTCGGCGTTTCGGAAGGCATGGTGCTGTGCGCCTCCGCCGCCGATGAAAAAACCAATCCGGGCCTGTACCTGCTCGACCCGATGCCGGGCGCGACGCCGGGCATGCGTATCCGCTGATAATAAAAAACCAGGGTTTCCATCGAGCCGGCGCGCCGGTTTGATGGCCGCCCAAGCGGCCTGCGGCAGCCAATTCCGACAGGCTGGTAGGGGTGTACAATGCCGTGTTTTCACATGACAAAACGCCCCTACAAACTTTTTGATAGGTAGCTAATAATATGACCGAATTGACCCCTCTCCGCCACATCCCGCAAGCCAACGTGTTCCGCAAAGGCGACGTGTTCGTCCTGTTCGGCGAACTGTTCGGCCGCGGCTACGCGAATGGCCTGATCGACGAGGCGCGCAAGGCCGGCATGACGATCGTCGGCATCACCGTCGGCCGTCGCGACGAGACCGGCGCGCTGCGCGCCCTCGACAGCGCGGAGCTGGCTGAGGCGGAAGAGAAACTGGGCGGACGCATCATCAACGTGCCGCTGATGGCCGGCTTCGACATGGACGCCCCGGAAGGCGAACAGAACCCGACCGAGATGCTGTCCGGCGTCACGCTGAAAAACTGGCAGGAAGAAAAGCTGGACTGGGAACGCATCGAGCGCTGCCGCGAAACCGGCGTGCGCCGCTTCACCGAGTCGGCTGCCAACGTGATGGCCCAGATCGACCAGCTGGTGCCAGAGGGCGCCAACGTGTTCTTCGCCCACACCATGGCCGGCGGCATCCCGCGCATCAAGGCCTTCCTGGCCATTGCCAACCGCATCTATAAAGGCCGCGGCGAGCGCTTCATGTCCTCGCGCGCCCTGCTCGAGAGCGATCTGGGCAAATTGATCCTGATGAACTTCGACGAAGTCTCGGCCAATACGCTCAAGTACCTGATCGATGCCTCGCGCGCGATCCGCGAACGCGTCACCGCTGCCGGCGGCGAAGTGCGCTACACCGCCTACGGCTACCACGGCACCGAGATCCTGATCAACGACCAGTACCAGTGGCAGACCTACACCAACTACACCCAGGGCTATGCCAAGATGCGCCTGGAGTCGATCGCCGAAGCGGCGTGGAACAATGGCGTGAACGCCACCGTGTTCAACTGCCCGGAAATCCGCACCAACTCGTCCGATATTTTCGTCGGCGTCGAGCTGTCGCTGTTCCCGCTGCTGAATGCGCTGAAGAAAGAAGGCGGCGGCGCCTGGGCTGATCAACAGTGGCGCATTTGCGAAGCGCTGCTGGCTGAAGGTACCTCGCTGCAGTCGCTGCTCGACACCATCGAGCGCTACAACAACGACGCCACCAGTGCCGAGTTCCGCAACTTCGCGGCCTGGCCGATGGACAACACGCCGGCCCTGGCCGACGTCATGATCGGCACCTCGGAAGACTTGACCGCCCTGCACAAGGACAAGAAAGCCCTGATCACGGATCACCTGTCGAGCCTGGTGCTGGAAGGCGCCGGCCCGCTGATGTTCCATGGCGCCTCGGAAAAGATCGCGCCGGTGGTGTGGCTGAACCACGACATCATCGCCCGCCAGCTGGCCGAGCTGCACAAGTAACTTGACCTTGTCCACGCGGCGGCAGAACAATCTGCCCTGCCGCGTGGCTCATTCCCGCGTTTCATTTACCTCGCACCCACAGTCGAATCATGATCTTCTCGAAAAAACACTCGATGTACGAATCCGACCACACCAAGTTCATCAGGGAACTGAAAGACAAGACGCCAGGCATGGACGAGCGCCAGGTGTCCGGCCGCGCGCTGCTGTGGGACAAGGAACCGACCTCGCTCGACGAGCAGGAACGCGTCAACCAGTCGCGCCTGCGCCAGAACGCCTACCCGTACCAAAGCAAGGTTTAAAGGACCGCGCGGATGGCGACAGAACAGGCGCCGGGCGGACATGACGTGCCGGCCGGCGCTGCGCTGGACACCCTGGTGGACACGCTCGACGTCGCCGCGCCCGATCCTGCTGCGGCTGCCGCCATCGCGCGCCTGTACGGCGAACCGCTGACGCGCCTGCCGAACGACCTGTACATTCCGCCGGACGCGCTGGAAATCTTCCTCGACGCCTTCGAAGGACCGCTCGACCTGCTGCTGTACCTGATCCGCAAGCAGAACTTCAACATTCTCGACATTCCGATGGCGCAGGTGACCCTGCAATACCTGGTCTATGTCGAGCAGATCCGCAAGAGCAACCTTGAGCTGGCGGCCGAGTACCTGTTGATGGCGGCGATGCTGATCGAGATCAAATCGCGCATGCTGCTGCCCAAGCGCCAGGACGAGCTGATCGAAGACGCCGGCGACCCGCGCGCCGAACTGGTGCGCCGCCTGCTGGATTACGAGCAGATCAAGAGCGCCGCCGTGGCACTGGGCAATGTGCCGCAGGAAGGCCGCGACTTCGTGCGGCCGCAACTGTTCGTCGAGCAGGGCCTGGCGCCGAGCTGGCCCGAGGTCGATCCCTGGGATTTACAGCGCGCCTGGCTCGATGTGCTGCGCCGCGCCAAGCTGACCCAGCATCATCGGATCGGCCGCCAGGAGCTCTCCGTACGCGAGCACATGTCGTCGATCCTGCGCGCCCTGCAGTCGCAGCGCTTCGTCGAGTTCGGCGACCTGTTCGCCGGCCAGCACACCGTCCCGATCGTGGTAGTACACTTTGTCGCCATGCTCGAACTGGCGAAAGAGACTTTGATCGAAATCACGCAAGCCGAACCGTTCGCGCCGATCTATGTGCGCCTGGCCTATTCGCCCGCCTGAACCGGATTCCGGCGCGGCCACCGGCCGCGCCACCATTCATCTTCACACGATCTACTCATGAAAATCATTTCTTCCATTGACGAATTGCGCGACCAGATGCGCGGCCAATTGCGCACCGCCTTCGTCCCCACGATGGGCAACCTGCACGAAGGCCACCTGTCACTGATGCGCCTGGCGCGCCGCCACGGCGACCCGGTGGTCGCGTCGATCTTCGTCAACCGCCTGCAATTCGGCCCCAACGAGGATTTCGACAAATACCCGCGCACCTTCCAGGACGACGTCGCCAAACTGGAAAAGGAAGGCGTGTACGTGCTGTTCGCGCCGACCGAGAAAGACCTGTACCCGGAGCCGCAGGAATACCGCGTGCGCCCGCCGAACGACCTGGGCAATACGCTGGAAGGCGAATTCCGCCCCGGCTTTTTTGAAGGCGTGTGCACGGTGGTGACCAAGCTGTTCTCGTGCGTGCAGCCGCGTGTGGCCGTGTTCGGCAAAAAGGATTACCAGCAGCTGATGATCGTGCGCAATATGGCGCGCCAGTTCGCCATGCCGACCGAGATCATCGGCGCCGAAACCTTCCGCGCCGACGACGGCCTGGCGCTGTCGTCGCGCAACGGCTACCTGTCAAGCGACGAGCGCGCCGAAGCCCCTGCCCTGTACCGCAACCTGAACGCCGTGGCCGAAGCCGTGCGCGCCGGCGAGCGCGATGTGGCAGGCGTCGAAGCGCGCGCCATGGCCGCCCTCGCCGAGCGTGGCTGGCAGCCGGACTACATCTCGGTGCGCAAGCGCGCCGACCTGCAAGCGCCCGCCAGCGCCGACCTCGAGCGCGGTGAGCCGCTGGTGGTGCTGGCCGCGGCCAAGCTGGGCGCCACGCGCCTGATCGACAATCTGGAGATTTGATCGATAACAAAGCTGCACGATTGATTTCCTCAGTGAAATACCATGGTGTTCCGGTGTATACTTGCGCGTAACAGCAATTTACATCACGCCCAGGACCCCGCCGTGAACGCTTCCGTTGCAGTTGCCCGCAAGGGCCCGCCCAAGCCTGCCGATTCGGTCAGCCGTATCGGCGGCAATCTCGCGCCCCATGAAATGCGCGATCCCTTCGACATCGGCGACGTCCTGACGGCGCTGGCCGCCAGCGGCGATCCGCTGACGGTGTATTCCGGCATCCTCGACCCGATGCTGGCGCGCATCGAGTCGGTCGATCCGGAGTTGCCGCATTTCGTGATCGACTTTACGGGCAGCGCCGCGCCGCCGCAAGGCCCGGCCACGTTTGTGGCCACCATCGGCGGCAGCGCCAAGCTGCAGTTCGAGCTCGACAGCGACTGGGCCACCGTCCCCGGCCAGCCGCACCTGGTGCCGGCCGTGTTTCCCGAAGCCTGCCTGGTGCTCAACCGGCGCTCGGCGCGCCGGGTGGAGACGCCGGTCGGCGGCAACTATTCGGCCACCTTCAACCTGTCGAGCAAGCAGTTCGAATTGCCGCTGTACGATTTTTCGCAGGGTGGCGTTGGTTTGCGCGCGACGCCGGAACAGTGTTTCGGGCTGACAGTGGGCAAGAAGCTGCTGGGTGTGCGCCTGGAGCTGGGACCGGCACTGGTGGTCGTGGCCGATCTCGAGGTACGGCTATTGCGGCCGTTCAGGACATTTTTGCTGGGCGAGCAGGTGCAGATCGGTTGCAGCTTCGCCAGTATTTCGATGCAGATGCAGCAGACGCTGGAGCGCTTTGTGACGACCGGCCTGCCGGAGCGGCGCATGGTCAAGCGCTGACGTTGTCAGATGGCGCGGCCACGATCAACGATCGCGCGCCGCGCCCGGCAACCTAAGCCGCCACGCTCTGCGCCCACGCCAGCGCCGACAAATGCGCCCGGTTCACCTCGGAGGCGCCGATCTCCAGCCCTTCCGCCAGCGTCGCCACCAGCGTCGAATTCAGTTCGCACGCCTCGGCCAGCGCCAGGTACGGCCCATAGCAGCCTTCACGCCCGGTCAGCGCCCGCACCACTTCGTCCGGCAACTGGATCGTGTCCAGCACCTCTTGCATGGTCAAGCCCAGCAAGCGGTCGAGCAGCGAAAACATCCCCGCCACGAACAGGTTCTCGGCTTCGCTCTTGCCCAGATACTGTTGCCCCAGCAATTCGGCGAGGCGCCCGCGCACGACCGCGGTTTCCATCAGCACCGGCGAATAGCCGCTCGAGCTGGCCGTGGCCAGCAGCAGCACCAGCCAGCGGTACAGCGGCGCGTAGCCGAGCAGGCCGATCGCCTGGCGCAGCGACTGCACTTCGCGCCCGGCGCCGAACCCGGCGGTATTGATGTAGCGCAGCAGTTTATACGTCAGCGCCGGATCGCGTTTCAGCACGCTTTCCAGCATCGGCACGTCTTCGTTGTTCTGCACCATCTGCATCAGCTGCAAAATCACGGTCTGGGTCGGATTCATGCCCTTGACCGGATTACCGGGACGCGGCGTCAGGTGCAGCTTGCCGACAAACGCGTCCAGCCCAAGCGCGGCGCAGGCGTCGAAATCGGCCCAGCTTGCCACGGGACGGCCGACCATGCGCACCGCCGAATGCTTGGCGGCGGCGTAGGTGCGCGCCTGGCTCGCCACATCCAGGCCGCTGAAAGTGACTTCGACATACGAGGCGTACGGCGACAGGTTGCGCCCCAGCAGGTTGAGGTCGCAGCCGCGGATCGCCACGCCAACGCCGCCGGCGCGCACGCCCTGCACCGCGGCGCGCACGTCGAGGTCGGTCAGGTGGCGGATGTCGAGGGTCAGTACGGTGCGCTCGGGCGGCAGCGCGTGCAGGGCGTCGGTCGAGAGCATCGCCGGCACCGCGTCGAGGAACAGGATCTTGTCGCGCAGCAGCCAGCCATGCTCGGCATGGTTGACGTGTTCTGCGACAAAACCGACCAGGCCTTCCAGGTCCTGGTGCGAAGGGATCTTGCCGTCGTGCTGTTGCCACGAAAGCTCGTAACCGAGAACGCGCTGCTTGGGGTCAAGCAGCGGTTCGCGGACGATGAAGTTGGTGCGATGCATGGGGCGCCGTTAAGTGAAGCGCGGCGCGGCGCTCAGAATCCGAGACTGTCGAGCAGGTCGTCGACCTGGCCCTGGTCGGCCACGACTTCGCTGCCGGTCGGCTTGATTTGCGGGCCGTTCAGCAGACCGCTGTCGAGCTCGCGCTTGAACTCGGTCGGCGCGAAGTCGATCAGCACCTGCACCAACTGCTTCTCGAGGTTCTGCGCGATGCCGGTGATGCGGCCGATCACCTGGCCGGTCAGGTCCTGGAAATCCTGCGCCATCATGATGTTCATCAGCTCGGTGCGGGTTGCCACCGCGCCGGCGCGCGATTCGTTCAGGCTGGCGATGGTACGCCCGGCCAGCTCACGCCATTCGGCTTCGCTGGCGCCCTTGTCGAGCAGGCTCTGCCAGCCGGTCGAGAGTTCGTTGGCGCGGGTCTCGATGGCGTCCTGCAGCGGGCCGGCCGAGTCGGTTGCATCGAGCACCTTCTTGGCCGCTTGCTCCGACAGACGCGCCACGTAGTCGAGACGGTCGCGCGCGTCGGGGATGTCGCTCGCGGCCTTTTCGATCAGCTTGTCCAATCCGAGGCCGCGCAGGTTTTCGTGCAGCGCGCGGGTCATGTGGCCGATCCGGCTCAGCACCTCGTCGTGCGAGGTTGCCTGATCCGCGTTCTGCTCAACCATGTCAGGCTCCGGCTTTGTCGAGTTTTTCGAAGATCTTGTTCAGCTTCTCGTCCAGGGTCGCGGCCGTGAATGGCTTGACGACATAGCCGCTGGCGCCTGCCTGGGCGGCGGCGATGATGTTTTCCTTCTTCGCTTCGGCCGTCACCATCAGCACCGGCAGCTTGGCCAGCGCCGGGTCGGCGCGGATGTGTTGCAGCATGGTCAGGCCGTCCATGTTCGGCATGTTCCAGTCCGACACCACGAAGTCGAACGACTCGCTGCGCAGCTTGGCCAGCGCCATTACGCCGTCTTCGGCTTCGTCGACGTTGGCATAACCCAGTTCTTTCAACAAATTCCGGACGATGCGGCGCATCGTCGAGAAATCGTCAACAACCAGAAAACGCATCTTTGGATCAGCCATGAATTACTCCGTTTGAATCTTGTATTTGGTTTATTGGTGAGTGCTGCAGTTTACAGACTCAAGAATAGCATTTTTGTTGCTCTGCGGCGATAAAATAGGCGGCAAAGCATTGGCGAAAGCGCGATTCGGCTCAAACGCGCAACGCTCTGTTGCCTTGTGACGCCAGATGCTCGAGCACCATGCGCGGCAAGGCCCCCAACGGCCCCACTTCATGGGCCGCGCCGATGGCGATGGCTTCGCGCGGCATGCCGAACACGACGCAGCTGGCTTCGTCCTGCGCGAAGTTGTGCGATCCCGCTTCACGCATCTCAAGCATGCCGGCGGCGCCGTCCTTGCCCATCCCGGTCAGGATAACACCAACCGCGTTCTTGCCCGCGGCTTGCGCGACGGAACGGAACAGCACGTCGACAGATGGACGGTGCCGGTTCACCGGCGGACTTTGCTCGATCCGCGTCATGTAATTGGCGCCCGAGCGCGCCAGCAGCAGGTGCGAGTGGCCGGGCGCGATATACGCGTGGCCCGGCAGCACCCGCTCGTTGCCGGCAGACTCAACCACGCTGATCTTGCACAGCGAGTCGAGCCGCCTGGCGAACGAACTGGTAAAGCCTTCCGGCATGTGCTGGGCGATCAGAATGCCCGGGCAATCGGACGGCATCTGCATCAAAAATTCGCGGATGGCTTCGGTGCCGCCGGTGGAGGCGCCGATGACGATCAGCTTTTCGGACGAGATCAAGGGGCTGCGCAGCGCCGACAATGGGGCACTCACGGCGGCCGGCGCGATGCTGCGCGGCGCAATGCGGGCGCGCGCTGCGGCGCGGATTTTATCGGCGATCATGTCTGCGTAGTCGCGCATGCCGGTCTGGATCGAGATCTTGGGTTTGGTGACAAAGTCGACCGCGCCCAGCTCGAGGGCGCGCATCGTGATTTCCGAGCCGCGCTCGGTCAGCGACGACACCATCAATACCGGCATCGGGCGCAGGCGCATCAGTTTTTCGAGGAAGTCGAGACCGTCCATCTTCGGCATCTCGACGTCCAGGGTCAGCACGTCCGGGTTGTGTTTCTTGATCAGCTCGCGCGCGACCAGCGGGTCCGGCGCGGTGGCGACCACTTCCAGGTCGGGCTGGGAGTTGACGATTTCGCTCATCACGCTGCGAATCAGTGCCGAGTCGTCGACAATCAACACCTTGGTCTTCATGTGAATCCTTTTCAGTTCAGAACAGGTCGATCGCGCCGCCGACCGGCTGCACCTTGAGCCGCTTGGCGTAATCGAGTTCGCGCTGCGCCAGCGTGTCGTTCTGGGTTTGCATCAGCTTCTTGACCAAGACCTTGCCGGTGCGCGGGAAGAAGTACACCTTGCGCGGGTAGATGTCGTTCAGGTCTTGCGCCAGCACCGGAATGCGCTCGGTCTTCAAAAACTGCATCACGAACTCGGCGTTGCGTTCGCCCACGTTCAGGGCAGTGAACCCGCGCAGCACCGCGCCGCCGCCGAACACCTTCGCTTCCAGGTGTTCGCGCCGGGCGCCGGCCTTGAGCAGATCGTTGATCAATACTTCCATCGCAAACGAGCCGTAGCGCATTGAGGCCGATACCGGGCTGTTGGTCGCCTCGGCGCCATCGGGCAGCATGAAGTGGTTCATGCCGCCCAGTCCGGTGATGCGGTCACGGATGCAGGCCGACACACACGAGCCGAGCACGGTCGAGATCAGCATGTCCTTGCCGGTGTAGTAGTACTCGCCCGGCAGGATCTTAGCGGCATCGACGTTGAAAACGCGGTCGTGGTACAGGTTGGTGGCGAACTGGCTGTTCATGGGCAATGGGCGGTTAGGTCCGGCATGTGGGAACCGATCATGCGCGCGCGTCGAGCTCGTACACGGTCTTGCCGCGCAGACGTAGCGAATCGGACACGTACAGGAAGTTTTCCGAGTGGCCGGCGAACAGCAGCGCGTGCGGCTTCATCAGCGGCACGAAGCGGTCCAGGATCTTGCGCTGGGTCGGCTTGTCGAAATAGATCATCACGTTGCGGCAGAACAGGGCGTCGAACTGCCCTTCCAGCGGCCAGCCGTCAGCCAGCAAATTGAGCTGACGGAATGTTACCAAACTGCGCAATTCGGGGCGTACCCGCGCCATGCCTTCGTGCGCGCCCTTGCCCTTCAAAAAAAAGCGGCGCAGGCGCTCGGGCGACATCTTGTCCATCCGGTCCATCGGATAGACACCGTTGGCGGCGGTGGCCAGCACATTGGTGTCGATGTCGGTGGCCACGATCTGCACCGGCGGCGTCAGCGTGTTGAACGCTTCGCAGGCGGTCATCGCGATCGAATACGGCTCTTCGCCGGTCGAGGCGGCCGAGCACCAGATGGTCAGCGGACGGCTGTCCTTCTTGCGGATCGCAACCAGGTGCTCGAGCAGCAGCGGGAAGTGGTGCGCCTCGCGGAAGAACGAGGTCAGGTTGGTGGTGAGTGCGTTGGTGAACGCTTCCCACTCCTTGTCCATGCGCCCCGCTTCCAGGTCGTCCAGATAGCGCCCGAACGACTGGATGCCGGTCGCGCGCAGGCGCCGCGCCAGGCGGCTGTAGACCATCTCTTGCTTGCTGTCGGCCAGCGAGATGCCGGCGCGCTCGTGGATCAGCGCGCGCACCCGTTCGAAATCACGGCGCGTGAAATCGAATTCCTTGACCGTCTCAGTTTTTTGCTGCAGCACGTTGCCTGCCTTCTCGTTGCTTGCTAGGCCCCGTCACGCATGGATGCGCGACGCGGGACCGGGTGATTGTTTGCTCGGTGCCGCGCTGACAATTACGCTGCCAGCTTGTCGATCAGGCCCATCTCGCCCGACGACATCAGCTTGTCGATGTCGACCAGGATCAGCATGCGCTCGTCCACGGTGCCCAGGCCAATCATGTAGTCGGAGTTGAAGGCGCTGCCCATTTCCGGGGCCGGCTTGATCTGGTCAGGGGTCAGCGTGGTGACGTCCGAGACGCTGTCGACCACCATGCCCATGATGCGACCACCGATGTTCAGGATGATCACGACGGTGAACTGGTCGTACACCGGGGTGCCCAGGTTGAACTTGATGCGCATGTCGACCACCGGGATGATGATGCCGCGCAGGTTGATCACGCCCTTGATGAATTCAGGCGCATTGGCGATGCGGGTCACGGCTTCGTAGCCGCGGATTTCCTGCACCTTCAGGATGTCGATGCCATATTCTTCCGAGCCCAGGGTGAAGGCCAGGAATTCGCTGCCGGCGCCATCGTGGGCGGCGTTGTCGGTGTGGATTGCCAGGTTAGACATGAAGTGTCCTCTTTCAGTATGAATAGTAATGAAACGCGTTATAAAACGACCGTGTCGTCGGCCAGTTGGCGCGACGAGCGCACCAGCGCCGCCACGTCCAGGATCAAGGCGACACCACCATCGCCCATGATGGTGGCGCCGGAGATCCCGGCCACCTTGCGGTAATTCGCTTCCAGATTCTTGACCACGACCTGCTGCTGCCCTACCAGTTCGTCCACGAACAGCGCCGCCTTCTTGCCCTCGGTCTCGAGGATGATGACGATGCCGCAGGGCGGGTCACGGTGGACCGGTTCGATGTCGAACATCTGATACAGCGGAATCAGGGGCAGGTATTCGCCGCGCACCTTCAGCACGCGTCCGCGCCCGGCGATGTCGCGCACGTCTTCAGGCGCCGGCTGCAGCGACTCGACCACGAACGACAGCGGCAGGATGTAGATTTCGTCGCCGCTCCTGATCGACATGCCGTCCAGGATCGCCAGCGTGAGTGGCAGCGAAATCGAGATGGTGGTGCCGAAGCCCTTGGCCGAACGGATGTCGACCGAGCCGCCCATCTGCGTGATGTTACGCTTGACCACGTCCATGCCGACGCCGCGGCCCGACACATCGGTAACCACGTCGGCGGTCGAGAAGCCCGGCGCGAAGATCAGCTGCCAGACATCCGAGTCTGTCATGTTGTCCGACACCGCCAAGCCATTCTGCGCCGCCTTGGCCAGGATCCGTTCGCGATTCAGGCCGCCGCCATCGTCGGCCACTTCGATCACGATATGTCCGCCCTGGTGCCCGGCCGACAGGAACAAGCGCCCTGCTTCCGACTTGCCGGCCGCAAGGCGCGTGGCCGGCATCTCGATGCCGTGGTCGATCGAGTTGCGCACCAGGTGCGTCAGCGGATCGACGATACGTTCGATCAGGCCCTTATCGAGTTCGGTGGCCGCGCCGTTGGTGATGAAGTCGACCTTCTTGCCCAACTTGCCGGCCAGGTCGCGCACCATGCGCGGGAAGCGCGAAAACACGAAGTCCATCGGCATCATGCGGATCGACATCACGGCCTCTTGCAGCTCGCGCGTATTGCGTCCCAGCTGGCTGACCGACGACAGCAGGCGCTCGTGGCCGATCGGGTCGAGCATGCTGCTGCGCTGCTCGAGCATGGCGTTGGTGATCACCAGTTCGCCGATCAGGTTGATCAGCTGGTCGACCTTTTCCACCGAGACGCGGATCGAGGACGATTCGCCCTGGCCGCCCTTCTCTTCCTTCTTGGTTTTCTTTTCGAGCGCGAGTTCGGCCAGGTGCTCGGCCAGGTCCTGCGCCTGCGCGCTGACCGACGGCGCGTCAAGCGTCACCACAGGCTCGGCGACGATCCCGGCCGCCGCGCGAATCTGCTCGATCGGCTGGAAGAAGCCGTAGCCGCGGTCGTCGTCCGATACGGCGGCCGGCACCGCGCCGTCTTCGTCGTCGTCCGGACCGAAGAAGCCGTAACCCTGGTCGTCCTCGATGCGTTTGCGCTCGGCCGCTTCCAGTGCGCGCTGCTCCGGCGTCAGGGCCGGCGCTTCGAAAATGCGCAGGTCTTCCGGATCGAGCACGAACGAGCAGATCGCGATGACGTCGTCCAGGCTTTCCTGGGTGGTGATGATCAGCGCGCTGCGCCCGCCGTCGAGCGGCGCCACCGACACCCGGCCCATCAGGCCGAGTTCTTCGACCAGCGCGTTGATGTCGCGCTGCGCCACTTGCGGCAATTCGATCTTGTAGCGGTGCGCGCCTTCGGTCTGGTGCTGCTTCGGTGCAGCGGTAAGGTACGACGGCGCCACCACCGGCGCCTGCGGCACCAGGCCCTCGGCCAGGTCGTGCAGCACCATGCGCACATTGGCCACGGCGTCCTGGTCGACCGTGGCGCCGTGGCGATGGCCGTCGAGCTGCATCTTGAGGATGTCCTTGGCCGCCAGGAAGGCGTCGACGTGGTTGCTGGTGAGCGCCATCTCGCCCTTGCGGATGCGGTCCAGCAGCGACTCCAGCACGTGGGTCACGTCGCACATGTCGGTCAGGCCGAAGGTCGACGCGCCACCCTTGACCGAGTGCGCGGTGCGAAACACGGCGTTCAGGTCTTCGGCGTCGGGCGCGGCGATGTCGACGCCCAGCAGCAGGCGTTCCATTTCGGCGAGCAGCTCTTCGGCTTCGTCGAAAAAGACCTGGTAGAACTGGCTGATGTCGATGCTCATGGGGCAGTCCGGGCAATGCGGCCGCGCTGCGCGCAGCCTGTGACGGTCAGACGAAAGATCATGGCGCTCAGCCGATCACTTTTTTGACCACCTCGATCAGGCGCTGGGGGTCGAACGGCTTGACCAGCCAGCCGTTGGCGCCGGCGGCGCGGCCTTTCGACTTCATCTCGTCGGACGATTCGGTGGTCAGCATCAGGATCGGGGTCTTGGCGTAACCCGGCAGCGTACGCAGGGTCTTGATCAGGGTGAGCCCGTCCATCTTCGGCATGTTCTGGTCGGTCAGCACCAGGTCGACGTTCTGCAGCTTGGCCTTGTCCAGGCCATCCTGGCCGTCGACCGCTTCGACCACGTTGTAGCCGGCCGCTTTCAGGCTGAACGCCACCATCTGGCGCAGTGAACTGGAATCGTCTACTGCGAGAATCGTTTTTGCCATTTTTTGCTCCTGCTGTTTTGGTTCGGCCAGGGCCGGGAATTATTCGTATGTGTGATGGGGTCGCGGCCGAACTCAGAACAGTTCGACGTCGCCGCTTTCCAGGTGGCGCTGCTCGACCGAGCGGCGCAGCAGGCTGCGAAGTTCAAGCGACTGCACTGCCAGCGCCATGCTGACCTTGCCGAGGCGGTCGACGATTTCGTCGCTGTCGGTCTCGGGCGCGATGTCGGCGCCATGTTCGCTCAGCGTGCCGAGAAAGTCGCGCAGGCCGGCCACGCGGCGCAGCGTGCGTTCGATCAGCTGCGCCGTCATGTCCTGGAACTGCATGCTGGTGATCGCCGCATTTACATGCTCGCCGATCTCGCGCGACATGCCGCTCAGTAGTTCGCGCTGCTCGAGCGTCGGCGCGGCGCCATCCAGCAGGCTGTCGATCGCCGCCTGGCGCGCCGCCACGGTGCCGTGGATCGCCATGAAGCTGGCGCTCAATTTGTCGATCGCTTCTTCAAGCAGCAACTCGGTCTGCAGCAGGTCGGTCTCGACTTCGGTCAGGTGGCGCCGGCCGTGCACCGACACGCCCGACATCAGGCGTTTCACGTGCGAACCGAGTATCTTTTTTCTTGTCATTCCAGTCCTCTTGCGATCTTGTGCCGAACTTACTTTTTGACCGCGTCCAGCGTCGCCGCGGCCGCAGCTTCCGCGTCTTCGGCCGGCACGTCGAGCGTGGCAGCATCGCGCCGCACCGCGTCTTCGGTGCGCTTGTTCATCACGATGATGCTGATGCGCCGGTTGATCGGATTGAACGGATCCTTGGCGTCCAGGTTGGCCGCCGCCGCCAGACCCACCACGCGCAGCACCTTGTCGTCGGCCAGGCCGCCCAGCATCATCTCGCGCCGCGAGGCATTGGCCCGGTCCGCCGACAGCTCCCAGTTGCTGTAGCCGGTGTCGCTGCCGTAGGGCGTCGAATCGGTGTGGCCCGAGATGCCGATCTTGTTCGGCACTTCGTTCAGGACCATGCCGATGATGTGCAAAATCTCTTTGGTGTAGGGCTGCAGTTCGGCCCGCGCCATATTGAACATCGGGCGGTTCTTCTCGTCGACGATCTGGATGCGCAGGCCTTCGCTGGTGATGTCGAGCAGCAGCTGGTTCTGGTACTTCTTCAGCATCGGATTGACTTCGATCGCCGTTTCGATGCGTCCCTTCAGGGCCGACAGGCGCGCGCTTTCTTCACGCTGCAGCGCCGCCTTGGCCGCCTGCAGATCGTAGGTCTTGTTGGCCGGCGGCGAATCGCCCTTCTTGACCTGGCCGGCGCGCCGGGTCAGGTCTTCGCCGCCGCCCTGGATCACCGACGACGAGTCGCCCGAACCCGAGCCGCCCTGCATCGCCACCTTGAGCGGGGTCTTGAAGTATTCCGAGATGCCCACCAGGTCGCCCTTGGCGGTCGAGCCCAGGAGCCACATCAGCAGGAAGAACGCCATCATCGCGGTCACGAAGTCGGCGTACGCGATCTTCCAGGCGCCGCCGTGGTGGCCGCCGGCCACCTTCTTGATGCGCTTGACGACGATGGGCCGTTGTCCTTCGTCAGCCATGGCGGCCTCCGGTCGTCGTCACGTTATCGAGGATGGTAGTCATCGCCGCGCTTACTTCTTCTTCTTGATGTGTTCTTCGAGCTCGGCGAAGGTCGGGCGCTCGGTCGAGTACAGCACCTTGCGGCCGAATTCCACCGCCAGCGCCGGCGCGTAGCCGTTCAGGCTCGCCAGCAGCGTGACCTTCACGCACTGGAACATCTTGGTCGATTCTTCCAGCTTCTGTTCCAGCACGTTGCCCAGCGGGCTCACAAAAGCGTACGCCAGCAAGATACCGAGGAAGGTACCGACCAGCGCTTTCGCGATCAGGATCCCCAGTTCGGCCGGCGGCAGGCCGACCGATTCCATGGTGTGGACCACGCCCATCACCGCCGCCACGATACCGAACGCCGGCAAGCCGTCGCCCAGCTTGGCGATAACGTGCGCGGGGATCGCGCCTTCGTGGTGGTGGGTCTCGATCTCGTTGTCCATCAGGTTTTCGATCTGCATCGCATCCATATTCCCCGACACCATCAAGCGCAGGTAATCGGTCATGAATTCGACGATGTGATGGTCGGACAGCACCAGAGGATAGTTCGAGAACAGCGGCGACGATTCGGGCGCTTCGATATCGCCTTCGATCGACATCAGGCCTTCCTTGCGCACTTTCGACAGCACGTCGAACTGCAGCGCCATCAGTTCCATGTACATGTTCTTGCTGTACTTGGAACCCTTGAAGATGGAGGGAAAGGCCTTGATGGTGGCCTTCATCGACTTGCCGGTATTGCCGACAATGAAGGCGCCGACGGCGGCGCCGCCGATCATGAGCAGCTCGATCGGCTGCCAGAGGGATGCGAGGTGGCCGCCGGCCAGCGCGAAGCCGCCGAACACGCAACCCATGACGACGAGATAACCAACTATGACTAACAAGGGATTGGACTCCAGAAGACCGGTTTTGGTGTCGTGACATACGACGCAAAAACGGGAAATTCAGAAAAGTTTATGCAGAGAACTATGCTATCTGGAGTATAGCCGCCGGGCAAGTAAAACCGTCTTTTTCACTCTGGAGTGTCGCCTAAAAGTCCCACAAATATAGCGCCGGCCCATCCTTGATCGGTGTGACAATCCGGCTTGGTGGTTGACTGGCAATGACGAATTCGTAACTGAAAAGCGTCGACCCAGGTTTCATCTCGCGCGCCGCCTTGATCCAGAGGTTGGTCATGACGGCCGGCGACAGGTAGGCAAACACGGCGTCGTACTCGCCGAAGTCGAGGGTTTCGTAGTCGCCGCGGATGAAACGGGCGCGGCTGCCGCCCAGACGCGCGCGCAGGTGACTGTACGCCCAGGGCAGCGGCGCCAGCTCGATGCCTTCAAAGCGCGACTCGGGACGCTGCCGCTGCAGCTCCAGCACAAAGCCGCCCAGGCCGCTACCGACATCGATCACCCGCAGCGCACGCCCTGAGGGCAGACTGTCCGCCACCGCATTCCACACGCGCCGCCCGGACGGGTAATACGGCACCTGGGTGCGGTAGGTCGACCAGTACAGCAGCAGCAGGAACAGGAAAATGGCGAAGAACACGCTTGGGGGGATCGCGAGCAGGCTGGCGCCGAGCAATGCCAATGGAAAACCGAAACCGATCGCGCGCCACCACACCGCCAGCCGGCGCCACAGGGTAAGGCCTAGCGCGAGTACGCCCTGGACCAGGGCGACGAACAGATACGAGACAGTCAGACCGGCGCGCGCCGACAGGTAGACCACGCCCAGCGTCAGGGGAAACGCGACGGCCTGGATCAGCAGCGCCTGGACCGCCGGCGCACGCAGCACGCGCCGCGCTCCGCTGGCGGGCGCCGGCGATGGCGTCAACTTACGCCGTATCCTGGTTGGCGGCTGCGGCGGCGTCGCGTGCATCCTTGGCCTTGCGCGTCTTGCCGGCACGCGACGGCATGTGGCACAGGCCGCAGGCGTAGTCGGCGTTGAGGTCGAGGGCGTTGACGATGAACTTGCCCTGGCACTTGCTGCACGGGGCCAGCAGCAGCATGCCGCTCTGGAAGAAACGCACCAGGGTCCAGGCGCGCGTCAACGACAGCAGCGGCTCTTCACCGGGCACCGGCGGCATTTGTTCGAGATACAGCTGATACGCTTTCATCACCGCGTGGATGCCGACGGCGCCGGCATGCTCGACCAGGAACTGGTGGATGTTGATGAACAGCGAAGAATGGATGTTTGGTTGCCAGGTCAGGAACCAATCGGTGGAAAAAGGCAGCATGCCCTTGGGTGGAGAGACACCCTTGAGCTCCTTGTACAACTTGAGCAAGCGTTCACGCGACAGCGAAACTTCGGTCTCGAGCAACTGCAGGCGCGCTCCCAGGTTGATCAACTGAATGGCAAGCTGGATTTCCTGCGCTTCGGTGACGACGCTCTTCTTGTTCATACTGCTGCTCCCGGCAATTCCAATCGGCCCTCCCCAGGTGAGGCCGTTACCGGATTATACGGTTTTCCGTTGCCGGATTAAGCGATTTCTTCGACCGGCTGGCCGGCCATCAGGATCGCGGCGTGCGACTGGGCCAGGCTGCGCTCTTTGGTGTGGCTGGTCAGCATCGACAGGATTGCGGTGTCGTCGAAGCGGAAACGGGCCAGCATCATGTTGCCGCCAGCCAGTTTCAGGATCTGGGCATTGCTCATGCCCTCGATCAGGTCGGCGATGTCGGCCGAAACGCCCAGTCGGAAGATGGCGGTGACTTTATCGGCGCGGATCATTTGCTGAGCCAGCATCAGGTAGCTCAGGTTGGCATCGCGGATCTCGGCCATCATGTCATTTGCGGTCATCATCATCTCTCTCCTGTTAGTTTTCTCGGCGTCTTGTGTGTTGCCGATGAGATAGATTCTGACCGTGAGGAAACTTTTGCGGAATCGGATGAAGCCGGTATTTTGTGTCCGCCAATGACGGCATGACCCGTAGGAGTTTGTCTTACAAACTCTACTGGATCGCTGTTTTTTCCCTATGAGAAGGGATGGCGCGTTGCGCTGTGGAAACGCTCTGGATTGTGATTGCTACAAATCACGTTTGTCGCGTAATTACTACGGTAACGGCAACGATTTCGAGAACTTTAGGGTCGATCGAGAATTTTTTTCATCTATTTTCTCGCCCTCTGACCCATTTACGGCAGCCTCGACAGGAACTTTAGGGTTGTCTGAAACTTTTTTCGACCCATTCCTGCCTATCTAAGATCGTTATCGGACGCGCCCTGGGGAACTTTAGGGTCGCTCGCAACATATTTTGAAAATAGTCCTTCGGCCTGTACGGTCGTCGCCGATGTCGTTTCAGCAATCTTTCGCTGCCTGCGCTGACGGAACTTGCTACACTGCCCGCCAGCCTACTTGCTTCAGGCATCCATTATTTTTCCGAGAATGCGCATGACCGACACCACCCTCACCCGCGCCACCTGCCTCGCGCGCGATGCCACTGATCCATTGGCGCCGCTACGCGATCATTTCGACCTGCCGCAAGGCGTGATCTACCTCGACGGCAACTCGCTTGGCGCCCGCCCAAAGGCAGCACTGGCGCGCGCGCAAGCAGTCGTTGCGCGCGAATGGGGTATCGACCTGATCCGCAGCTGGAACGATGCCGGCTGGTTCGACATGCCGCGTCGCCTGGGCGACCGACTGGCGCCACTGATCGGCGCGCATGCCGGCGAAGTGGCAGTGACCGACACTACCTCACTGAATCTGTTCAAGGCGCTGGCCGGGGCGCTGCGCATCCAGGCCAACGGCGGCACTGGCGACCGGCGCGGTGGCGACCGCCGCGTCATCGTCACCGAACGCAGCAACTTCCCGACCGACATCTATATGGCCGAAGGCCTGAGCCGCTGGCTGCAGCAAGGCTACCGCGTGCACCTGGTCGATTCCGTGGACGAGATCGCAGACGCGGTCGATGCCGACTGCGCCGTATTGATGCTCACCCACATCAACTACCGCACCGGCTACCAGCACGACATGGCCGCCCTCACCCGCCTCGCCCACGACGCCGGCGCTCTCGCCGTATGGGACCTGGCCCATTCGGCCGGCGCGGTGCCGCTCGACCTGCATGGCGCCAACGCCGACTTCGCGGTCGGCTGCACCTATAAATACCTGAACGGCGGTCCCGGTGCGCCGGCCTTCATCTGGGTCCCACGGCGGCACCAGGCTGCGTTCGACCATCCGCTGTCGGGCTGGTGGGGCCACGCCGCACCGTTCGCGATGGCGCCGTCGTTCGCCCCGATCGACGGCATCGGCCGCGCCCTGTGCGGTACCCAGCCGATCGTGTCGCTGGCGCTGGTCGAATGCGGGCTGGAAGTGTTCGAGGCCACCGGCATGGAGGCAATCCGCGAAAAATCATTAGCGCTGACCGACCTGTTCATCGAGCTGGTCGAACGCCGCTGCGGCGACCATCCATTGGGCTTGGTCACGCCGCGCGAACATGCCCGCCGCGGCAGCCAGGTCAGCTTCACCCATCCGCACGGTTACGCCGTGATGGCGGCGCTGATCGCACGCGGCGTGATCGGCGACTACCGCGAGCCGGGCATCATGCGCTTCGGCTTCACGCCTTTGTATACAAGCTTTGCGGACGTATGGGATGCGGTCGAGGTGCTGAAAGACATTCTCGATAACGCCAGCTACGACGTCGCCGCCGCGCGCGGCGCCGTCACCTGAAGGAACACGATGAGCGACGATACCAAGTCCGCCAAACAGTGGCACGGCGCGCAGATGGATTTTAAAGAGTCCATGAGCTACGGCGACTATCTGGGATTGGGGCAGATCCTGAGCGCCCAGCATCCGCGCTCGCCCAGCCACGACGAAATGCTGTTCATCGTCCAGCACCAGACCAGCGAGTTATGGATCAAGCTGATGCTGCACGAACTGCACGCGGTGCGGCGCCACCTCCGCGTTGACGATCTGCCGCCCGCTTTCAAGATGCTGGCGCGGGTGGCGCGCATCATGGACCAATTGGTGCATGCGTGGGACGTGCTGGCCACCATGACGCCGCCCGAGTACACGGCGATCCGGCCGTATCTGGGCGCGTCGTCGGGCTTTCAGTCGTTTCAATACCGCGAGCTCGAATTCATCCTCGGGAACAAGAATCCGGCCCTGCTGTCGGTGCATGAACAATCGCTTGACGCGCATGCGATCCTGGCGCGCGAACTGGCCGCGCCGTCGATCTACGACGAGGCGGTGATGCTGCTGGCGCGCAGCGGCTTTGCGATCGACCCGGCGCGCATCGAGGGTGAGCGCAGCAGCCCGACCCAGCTTGACGACTCCGTCAAGGCAGCCTGGCTCGGCGTGTACCGCGACACCACGCGCCATTGGGCGCTGTACGAACTGGCCGAAAAACTGGTCGACCTCGAGACCGCGTTTCGCTTCTGGCGCTTCCGTCACGTCTCGACGGTCGAGCGCATCATCGGCTTCAAGAGCGGCACCGGCGGCACCGCTGGCGTGAGCTACCTGCGCAAGATGCTCGACGTGGTGCTGTTCCCCGAACTGTTCGCGCTGCGCACCGAACTGTGATCGAGGTGGCCGGCGCAAAAACAGCCGCGTCATGCGGATGCAGTAGTATTTACTGCATGCTGCCCACCCCCGCCACCCTCGACCGGCCCTTTTCGGTCTACCTCGACCTGGTCCGCTTCCTGGCGGCGCTGGCGGTCGTACTGATGCATGTGCGCCAGGGGAACCTGATCGACGGCCCCGGCGCCGAGCTGCTCACGATGCTGGGGCGCGAAGCGGTGATGGCGTTCTTCGTGCTGTCCGGCTTCGTCATCGCCTACACAAGCGACACGCGCCGCCCCAGCGTGCGCGACTTCGCCGTGGCGCGCTGCGCCCGCATCTATTCGGTGGCGCTGCCGGTGCTGGTGCTGGGGTTTGTGTGCGCCTGGCTGCTGGCGCCGCACCTCGACTACCGCATCGACAAGGCCTATCAGCTGGCCAGGCCGTGGCTGTATATTCCCTTCCATCTTCAATTCCTGGGCGAATTGTGGCACCTGTCCGAAGTGCCGCCGCTGCTGGTGCCATGGTGGTCGCTCAATTACGAAGTCTGGTATTACGTGCTGTTCGGTGTGGCCTGCTTCATGAGTGGCGCGCGGCGCCTGTTCGCGCTGGCGCTGGTGCTGGCGATCATGGGCATCAAGTTGTGGCTGCTGCTGCCGGTGTGGCTGGCCGGCGTCTGGCTGTACCACTGGCAGGCGCGCCATACGCTGCCGCGGCGCCTGGCGCGCGCCGGCTGGGTGCTCAGCGTGGGGTTGCTGGTCGCGTACGAAGTGACGGACTTTGAAACCACGCTGCGTGAGCTGGGTCGCGCGTCCCGGCTCGGCCAGGCATATAGCCTGGGCAACGCCGACCGCTTCCTGGCCGACTACCTGGTCGGCCTGATTGTGTGCCTGAATTTCGCCTGCGCGCGCTTCGCCGATTTCGGTGCCCTGCTGCGCATCGATGGTCCGGTGCGCCGCTGTGCTTCGCACACCCTTACCCTGTACCTTTCGCACGCGCTGGTGCTGGCTGCATGGCCCGTGCTGTATGCGCACGATGCGCGCAGCGCGTTCGACCTGGCGTTGCTGGCGGCCGCAATCGGCGCCGCGACCTGGGTGTTGGGCGCGCTGACCGAGCTGCGCAAGGATGCGTGGCGGCGCCTGTTCGAGCGCATCTTCGACTGGTTCTTCGGTCCGCGGCCGGCGCGCGCCACGAGCTACCCTATCAAGGAGAAACCCAATGAAATGTGATGTTCTGATCGTGCCCGGCCTGTGGAACTCCGGTCCGCGCCACTGGCAATCGCTGTGGCACGAACGCTATCCGCAATGGCAACGCGCCGAACACCGCGACTGGACCAGCCCGCAGATGGACGAATGGGTGTCCGAACTGGACGCCGCCATCGCGCAATGCCGCGGCGCGCCGATCCTGGTGGCGCACAGCCTCGGTTGCATCCTGGTGTCGCACTGGGCGCGTTGCAGCTCGCCCTTGAAAGTGGCGGGCGCCTTCCTGGCCGCGCCGAGCGACGTCGAGGCGTCGAGTTTTCCCTTCGATCCGGGCAGCTGGGCGCCGGTGCCATTGACCGCGCTGCCCTTCCCCAGCGTGGTGGTGGGCAGCAGCGACGATCCCTTCGCCAGCCAGGTACGCACGCGTGCTTTCGCCGATGCCTGGGGCAGCCGCCTGGTGGAGATCGGCGACGCCGGTCACCTCAACACCGAGTCGGGTCACGGCGAATGGCCGCAGGGTTTGCGTTTGCTGGAAGCGTTCTGCGACGAGATCAACGGCTGAATCATGGCCATCCTGCACAGCGCGCGCCTGCGTTTCGAGCCGATGAGCGAAGCACATTTCGACGGGTTGCGGGTGCTGAACGCCGACCCGGAAGTGATGCGCCATGTCTCCGGACGGCCCGAAACGGCCGAGGAGACGCAGGCATCGATCGCGCGCGTGCAGGCGCGCTGGCTCGAGCACGGCCACTCCTGGTGGGTTCTGATCGAGCGCGCAACCGATGAACTGATCGGCGCCGGTTGCATCCAGCACCTGGGGCACGCTCCGGGAAACCCGCTCGAAATCGGCTGGCGCTTGCGTCCGGACCGCTGGGGACAGGGCTATGCCATCGAAGCGGCCGAACGCATGGCGCGCTTCGCCTTCGAGGACCTGGGCGCGCCGCTGCTGCGCGCGATCTGCGCGCCGGAGAATGACAAGTCGGCGCGCGTGATGGAAAAACTCGGCATGCACGCCTGCGGCCATGAGACCTGGCACGAGCATAACGTACTGGCTTACGAAATCGAGCGCGCCGCATGGCTGGCGCGCGCTGAAGCATGAAGACCTACCACGGCAGTTGCCACTGCGGCGCGATCCGCTACCAGGCCGACATCGATCCGGCCGCCGGCACGGTCAAGTGCAACTGCACGATCTGCAGCAAGATGCGGTTCTGGGCGGCCATCGTGGCGCCGATCGCGTTTCGCCTGCTGCAGGGCGGCGAGTCGATGCGCGAATACCGCCTTCATGCGCGGGGCGATGCGCCGGGCAGCGGGCCGTTCGTGGCGGTGACGATTGCCAGTCTGGATGACATGGCGGTCGATGAGATGCTGGCGGGGCCGGTGCGCTATATCGACGGGCGTAACGATAACTGGCGCACGCCGCCGATGGAAATCAGGCATTTGTAGGGTTGGCGGCTTGCCGCCGACGCGTTCAACGCCGGCACGCATTGCCGCAATACCTGCACTGGCTGGACGCGTCGGCGGCAAAGCCGCCAACCCTGCAAAAAAGGCCGGGACATCGCTGTCCCGGCCTTTTGCCATGCAATGCCGACGCTTACTTCGCGCCCGCCAGCAGCATCTCGTTCAAGCGCTTCACGAACGACGCCGGATCCGGCAAGCTGCCGCCTTCGGCCAGCGCAGCCTGGTCGAACAGGATGTGGGCCCAGTCGGCGAAGCGCGCGCCGCTTGCGTCTTCGTACTTCAGGCGCGTCACCAGTGGGTGGTTCGGGTTGATCTCGAGGATCGGCTTCGATTCCGGCGCTTCCTGGCCGGCCGCTTTCAGCATGCGCAGCAGGTTGCCCGACAATTCATTCTCGTCTGCGACCAGGCAGGCCGGCGAATCGGTCAGGCGGAAGGTCACGCGCACGTCCTTGGCCTTGTCGCCCAGGGCGCCCTTCATGCTTTCGACCAGTTCCTTGTAACCGGCCTCGGTCTCGGCATGTTCCTTCTTCTCGGCTTCGTCTTCCAGCGCGCCCAGATCGAGGCCGCCCTTGGCCACCGACACCAGTTCCTTGCCTTCGAATTCAGACAGGAATGACAGCATCCATTCGTCGACGCGGTCGGTCATCAGGATCACTTCGACGCCTTTCTTGCGGAAGATTTCCAGGTGCGGGCTGTTCTTGGCGGCGCTGTAGTTGTCGGCGGTGACGTAATAGATCTTGTCCTGGCCTTCCTTCATGCGGCCGATATAGTCAAGGAACGACACGGTCTGTTCATCCGACTCGTTCACGGTCGAGGCAAAGCGCAGCAGCTTGGCGATGCGGTCCTTGTTGGCGCTGTCCTCGCCGATGCCTTCTTTCAGCACCTGGCCGAATTCCTTCCAGAAGGTGAGGTACTTGTCCTTCTCTGCGCCTTCTTCGCTGTTGGCCAGTTCTTCCAGCATGCTCAGGACGCGCTTGGTCGAACCTTCGCGGATCACGCGCACGTCGCGCGACTCCTGCAGGATTTCGCGCGAGACGTTCAGCGGCAGGTCGCTCGAGTCGATCACGCCTTTGATGAAGCGCAGGTAGGTCGGCATCAGCTGCTCGGCGTCGTCCATGATGAACACGCGCTTGACGTACAGCTTGATACCACCACGCTTGTTGCGGTCCCACAGGTCGAACGGCGCGTGCGCCGGCACGTACAGCAGCTGGGTGTACTCGCTGCGGCCTTCGACCCGGTTGTGGGTGTAGGTCAGCGGGTCCTGGAAATCATGCGACACGTGTTTGTAGAACTCGTTGTACTGCTCCTGCGTGATCTCCGACTTGGAGCGTGCCCACAGCGCGCTGGCCTGGTTCACGGTTTCCAGTTCGTCGCGCACGACGGTTTCTTTCTTCTCTTCGTCCCACTCTTCCTTCTGCATTACGATCGGCAGCGAGATATGGTCCGAGTACTTGCGCACGATCGATTTGAGCTTCCACGACGACAGCAGTTCTTCTTCGCCTTCGCGCAGGTGCAGGATGACGTCGGTGCCGCGGCCGGTCTTTTCGATCTGTTCGATGCTGTAGTCGCCTTCGCCGGTCGACTCCCAGCGCACGCCGTCTGCTGCATCAGCGCCGGCGCGGCGGGTTTCGACCGTGATGCGGTCGGCGACGATGAAGCCCGAGTAGAAGCCGACGCCGAACTGGCCGATCAGGGCCGCGTCCTGCTGCTGGTCGCCCGACAGTTTGCTGAAGAATTCCTTGGTGCCCGACTTGGCGATGGTGCCCAGGTGCGAGATCACTTCGTCGCGGTTCATGCCGATGCCGTTGTCCGAAATCGTGACCGTTTTTGCCTCTTTGTCGAAGGCAACGCGGATCTTCAGTTCGTGGTCGTTACCGTACAGGGCGTCGTTGTTGATCGCCTCGAAGCGCAGCTTGTCGGACGCGTCGGATGCGTTCGAGATCAGTTCGCGCAGGAAGATTTCCTTGTTCGAGTACAAGGAGTGAATCATCAGTTGCAGCAGTTGCTTTACTTCAGCCTGGAAGCCAAGGGTTTCTTTTTCGGCATGCGCCATCTTGTTCCTCGTAATAATCAGGGGGTTGAACGGACTCGGACGGATATTAGGCTAGCGACAGGGATTTCAAGAGATTTTTTCGAAAAGAAATTTTAGCAAGCCGGATTTTTTCTTGATTGCGCCCCGCATCCGGATCAAACTGACAGCGAATGGCGCGATTTTTTTCGCGTGCCGCGTGTCGAATCCGAGTTCCTTGCCTGCCGTAGCGCCCGCAGCACCCATCAACGTAACCGGAGACCCACCATGAACCAAGCTGTCAACGCTGTCCCCGAAGGCTACCGCACCGTCACCCCGCACCTGATCTGCGAAGGCGCCGCCGAAGCGCTGACGTTTTACCAGCAAGCCTTCGGCGCTGTCGAGCTGGGGCGCATGCCCGGTCCGGGCGGCAAGATCGTGCACGCCGAGATGCGCATTGGCGACTCGCCCATCATGCTGGCCGACGATTTTCCCGAGTACGGCAGCCGCGGGCCGCGCGCGCTGCAGGGTTCGGCAGTGACGATCCACCTGTATGTCGAGGATGCCGACGCCATGTGGAACCGCGCGCTGGCGGCCGGCGCCACGGCGATCATGCCGCTGGCCGACGCCTTCTGGGGCGACCGCTACGGCATGCTGGCCGACCCGTTCGGCCATCACTGGTCGATCGCCACCCATCAGCGCGACCTGACGCCGGAACAGATCACGGAAGCGATGCGCTCGATGCCGGCCGGCGCCCCCGGGATGTAGACCTTGGCCCGGTTCAAGCCGGGCGCGTCTGGAGGAAGCGGAGCACGGTCGGGTCTTGCAGCGCCGCTACGTTCAGCCGCATCCGGCTTGACGGCTGCTGGCTGGGCGAAAACAGGCTGCCCGGCGCTAGCAGCAAGCCCTGCTGCTGAGCGCGCGCGGCCAGCAGGTTGGTGTCGCAACCGGCATCGACCCATAAAAACATCCCGGCCGCCGGCGCCGGCTCGACACGCATGCCCAGTGTTTCGAGCCGGCGCAGCGCAGGCGGACGCGCCGCGTCCAGCCGCGCCCGCACCCGATCCAGATGCTTGCGATAATGGCCCTCGGCCAGGATCTTGTACACAACGCGCTCGCCGATGTCGCTGGTAGTCAGCGTGGCCAGCATCTTGCGGTCGGCCAGGCGCGCGGCGCGCTCGCTGGAGGCGGCGACAAAGCCGACCCGCAAATTGGCCGCCATCGATTTCGAGAAGCCGCCCAGGTAGATCACCCGGCGCAGGCCGTCGAGCGCGGCCAGCCGGGTGGCGCCGCCCGGATGCAGGTCGCAATAGATATCGTCTTCAACCACCAGGAAATCGTGCTGCTCGGCCAGGCGCAGCACCTGGAACGCCTTGGCTGCCGAGATCGAGGTCGAGCTCGGGTTGTGCAGCACCGAGTTCAGCACGAACAGGCGCGGCCGGTGCAGCGCCGCCAGTTGTTCCAGCTGCGCGAGGTCGGGACCGTCGGCCATGCGCGGCACGCCGAGCACCTTCAACCCAAGCGCGGCGAACGAGCCGAACATCAGGAACCAGGCCGGATCGTCGACCAGCACGGTGTCGCCCGGCTGGCAGAATTCGCGCGCCACCAGGTCGATCGCCTGGGTCACGCCGAGCGTGGTCACCAGTTGCTCGGGCGCGGCCTCGATCTCGAGCGCGGCCAGTTTGCGCTGCAATTGCTGCCTTAGCGGCAGGAAGCCTTGCGGCGTACCGTAGTTGAGCAGGCCGTCGCCATTCTGGCGGCTGACCGCGCGCAGTGCATTGGCCACCGCCGCGCCGTCGAGCCAGCCGGCCGGCAGCACGCCCGAGCCGGGTGTCGGCCCCAGCGGCGCCTGATTGAACATGCTGCGCACCAGCCAGGCAATGTCGAGCGTGGGCGGCGGCGCGGCAGCCTGAAGTAACTGCGGCGCGATGGCCGGCTGGCGCTCGCGCACGAAGAAGCCGGCGCCGCGGCGCGACTCCAGGTAACCCTGCGCCACCAGCCGGTCATAGCTGGCCACCACGGTGAATGGCGACACGCCGTGGCTGACGGCAAAGCGGCGGATCGACGGCATGCGCGCGCCGGCATGCAGCAGGCGACTGTCGACACGCAGCGCCACCGAGCGCACGATCTGGTCGCACAGCGGTTCGCCGGAATCGCGTGCAAGAGTGAAGCTGGGCGTATTGGTCATCTCACCGGCACAGTGGTTTATTTATCGCGCAAAGTGTACTGGGACTGTATTGGAGCGCAGCGTTAGCATAGTCCCATCTTCTGTACCTGTGCAACCACGATGAAGGAGCATTGATGGCCGTCTCAATCCCGCCACTGGCGAGCGCCATTGCGCCCAACCGGCCGCTCGATGACAGCAACCAGGAAGCGCGCGGCATGCTGCTCGGCCTGGTGGGCGTGGCCATGTTCAGCCTGACGCTGCCGTTCACCCGCATGGCCGTGACCGAACTCGATCCGCTGTTCGTGACCGTCGGCCGCGCGCTGGGCGCGGCGCTGCTGGCCGGCTTATGGCTGCTGTGGCGCCACGCGCCGCTGCCGCCGCGCAGCACCCTGCCCGCCCTCAGCCTGGTAGCGCTGGGCTGCATCCTCGGCTTTCCGCTCTTGAGCTCGCTCGCCCTGCGCAGCCTGCCCGCTGCGCACGGCGCGGTGCTGGTCGGCGTGCTGCCGCTGGCCACCGCCCTGGTTGCGGCGCTGCGCGGCGACGAGCGGCCTTCCACCGGGTTCTGGATGATGGCCGTGCTGGGCGCGGCGCTGGTGGTCGGCTTTGCCCTGCGCCAGGGTGGCGGCGCGCTGCATCTGGCCGACCTGCTGATGTTCGGCGCGGTGGCAGCTGCCGCCATCGGCTACGCCGAAGGCGCCCGCGTCGCCCGTACGCTGGGTGGACCGCAGACGATTTGCTGGGCGTTGCTGCTGGCCGCGCCGGTGATGGCGCCGCTGATGGCCTGGGTCACGCTGCCCCACATCGCCGCCTTGCGCGGTGTCGCGCCGCAGGCATGGGGCGCCTTTGCCTACCTCACCTGCTTCTCGATGTTCATCGGCTTCTTCTTCTGGTATCGCGGCCTGGCGCTGGGCGGCGTAGCGCGCGTGGGCCAGGTGCAATTGCTGCAGCCCTTCCTTAGCCTGGTCGGCGCGGCGCTGCTGCTCGATGAAACCATGGCGCCCGACAACTGCCTGTTCGCACTGGCTGTGATCGGCGTGGTATTCGCCGGTCGCCGCATGGGCGTGCAGCGCTGACAACTTCTTGTACATAAAAGGACGCGAGTCACCATGTAACGCGCATCGACATCCAGTCACCGGCGCCAATGTCGACGCCGCCGTGTTCGCCCAGGTGCCGGCCGATTGCGCACGGCCGTGACGCGCAACGTACAATACCGCCTTCCCATCCACGCCAATCAGGAATCAACATGTCCGTCTACGACAAACTCAAAGAACTGAACATCACCCTGCAAGCGCCGGCCACCCCGGCCGCCGCCTACGTCATGTACGTACAGACCGGCAACCTGGTGTTCATCTCGGGCCACATCGCCAAGAAGGCGGACGGCAATCCCGACGTCGGCATCCTGGGCCGCGACAAGACCACGGCGGACGGCCAGGCCGCCGCGCGCTCGGTCGCCATCGACCTGATCGGCACCCTGCAGGAAGCCGTGGGCGGCGACCTGACCCGCGTGAAGCGCATCGTCAAGGTGATGAGCCTGGTCGCCTCGACCCCGGACTACAACGAACAACACCTGGTCACCAACGGCTGCTCGGAACTGATCGGCGAAGTCTTCGGCGACGCCGGCAAGCATGCACGCTCGGCGTTTGGCGTTGCTTCGCTGCCGCGCGGCACCTGCGTCGAGATCGAAATGGTCGTCGAAGTCGCATAAAACCCGCATTAATTTGTCTGCAATTCAATTAATGTTGTGCCTGAGGGCGGCGCCGACCGGGCGCCGCTCACCCATGAGAATTCGCCTACCCGGCCTGTTTTATAATGGGCCGGCACGACCGAGCCCCTTCCTGTGAGACCAGTAATGAAAATCGACAATCCCAATCCTATCCAGTGGCAGTTCTCGGAACGCGCCGCCCAGCTGCAAAGCTCGTTCATCCGCGAAATCCTGAAGATCACCCAGCGTCCCGAGATCATCTCGTTTGCGGGTGGCCTGCCGTCGCCGGCCACCTTCCCGGTCGAGCGCATGAAAGCGGCCTACGACAAAGTGCTGAGCGATAACGGCAAGGTCGCGCTGCAATACGGCCCGACCGACGGCTACGCCCCACTGCGTGAATGGATTGCGAATTCCCTGTCGGTCGAAGGCTCGACCATCCTGCCGGAACAGATCCTGATGACGTCCGGCTCGCAGCAGGCGCTGGACCTGCTGGGCAAAGTCCTGATCGACGAAGGCAGCCGCGTGCTGGTCGAAACCCCGAGCTACCTGGGCGCGCTGCAGGCGTTCTCGGTGTACCGCCCGGAATTCAAATCGGTCGACACCGACGAGCACGGCCTGGTGCCGTCCTCGCTCGAAGGCATCGCCGACGGCGCGCGCATGCTGTACTCGCTGCCGAACTTCCAGAACCCGACCGGCCGCTCGCTCTCGCTCGAGCGTCGCAGCGAACTGGTGGCAACCTGCGCCCGCCTGAACGTGCCGCTGATCGAGGACGATCCGTACGGCGCGCTGTCGTACAAGGGCGAGCCGATGCCGAAGATGGTCGCCATGAATCCGGACGGCGTGATCTACATGGGTTCGTTCTCCAAGGTGCTGACCCCGGGCATCCGCCTGGGCTACGTGTGCGCGCCGCTGCCGCTGGTGCGCCGACTGGAGCTGGCCAAGCAGGCCGCCGACCTGCATACCGCCCAGGTCACGCAAATGGTGGTACACGAAGTGGTCAAGGACGGCTTCCTCGACCAGCACATCCCGACCATCCGCAAGCTGTACGGCGACCAGTGCCAGGCCATGCTGGCGGCGATGAAAGAACACTTCCCGGCCGGCGTGAGCTGGACCGAACCGGAAGGCGGCATGTTCATCTGGGTCACCCTGCCGCCGCAGGTCGACGCCATGAAACTGCTCGAGCAGTCGCTCGCCGCGCGCGTGGCGTTTGTGCCGGGCGCGCCGTTCTACGCCAACGACCCGGCCAGCAACACGCTGCGCCTGTCGTTCGTAACAGTGCCGCCGGAACGCATCCGCGAAGGCATTGCGGTGCTGGGCAAGCTGATCGCCGGCATGCTGTAAGTACGACCCGCTACAGGTAATAACCACGCTGCGGCGCGGCGGACCAAGCGGTTCGCCGCGCCGCAGTCAGTTGCGATGGTGCAACAACCAACTCTAGTCGTGGACATTAGGCAATAACAGTTGTCGCAAGTGCGCACAAAGGCGGTATGATTTCCCGTCACTGATGAGCTCTGCCCGCAACCGATGATGCCCCCTGCCCTGGCGCTCGCCGCGCCCTCGCGCCAATCCGCGATCCTGATTGTCGATGATGCTCCCGACAGCCTCGGGCTGCTGCAGGACATCATGCGCCAGCAGGGCTACCAGACCTTTGTCGCCACGTCCGGCAAGCGCGCGTTCGACATCGCCACCCGGGTCCAGCCCGACCTGATTTTGTTGGACGTGATCCTGCCCGACCTCGACGGCCTCGAGATTTGCCGGCGCCTGAAGCGCCAGCCCGACACCGCCCACATCCCCGTCATTTTCGTCAGCGCCTGCGGCGACACCGACGACATCGTGGCCGGTTTCGATACCGGCGCCTGCGACTACATCGCCAAGCCGGTGCGCCTGGCCGAAGTCTGCGCCCGCGTGCGCGCCCAACTGCGCCTGCACAGCAGCAGCGAAAACCAGAAGCAGCAAGCCGAGCGCCTGCAACTGATCGTCGACGGCATGGACGAAGGCTTGCTGCTGGTCGGCGCCGACGGCTGCGTGGCCTACGCCAACCCGGCCTGCGAACGCATCCTCGACTGTCCCGCCGCGCAGTTGGCCGGGCGCGCCCTCGCCGAGCTGCTGGCGCCGCCCGCGAGCCTGGACTACGCCGCCTATTTCGCCGACACGGGCGACCTTGAGGCCGCCCAGCGCTGCCGCGGCACGCGCGAAGTCCTGCTGGCGCAGCGCGACGGCAGCCTGCGCGCGATGGACCTGAGCCTGTCGCCGATGGCGGGTGGCGAATCGCTGTTCGTGGCGCTGCTGCACGACATCACCCACCACAAGCAGTCCGAGACGGCGCTGCAGCGCGCGGCCCTGGTCGACCCGCTGACGCGCATCGCCAACCGCCGCCACTTCGACGCCTTCCTCGACAAGGAATGGGCGCGCGCAATCCGCAGCAGCCAGCCGCTGTCGCTGATCGTGCTCGATGTCGACCATTTCAAGGGTTACAACGACAGCCTCGGCCACGCCGCCGGCGACGCTTGCCTGCAGGCGATCGCCGAAGCGCTGCAAGCGCATGCGATGCGCCCGACCGACCTGGCGGCGCGCTACGGCGGCGAAGAATTCGTGGTGCTGCTGGCCGACACCGGCGAAGACGCCGCCGCGCGCCTGGGCGAAGCGGTACGGGAACATATCGAACGGCTGGCGATTCCGAATCCGCGCGGCGGGACCGACGGCAACAGCGGCGTGGTGACGGTCAGCGTCGGCGTGGCGACGATTGTCCCAACATTGTTCGACGACCTGCGCGCGTTTTTTGTCGCGGCCGATCGCGCGATGTACGAGGCCAAGGCGCACGGGCGTAATCGGGTGGTGACGACCCGGGCCGGGGCGGCGTGGGATGGGACGCGTGGGGCGGGATCGGCGGCGCATTGAACTGCGCGCGCCTCGCTCCTGCTGTTTGCAAGACAGAGAAGCCGAGCATGCAATAGCTGAGGTTTGTCATTTGGACTAGGGCGCGATATTCCACAGTGCCCATATTTTGACGCTGCGATCCTCACCAACGCCTGTTGGCGCCGCATTCGCTGGCAGGGCGCCTGTCACTGTCGGACCTGCAATCATGGTCATGATCTGCTCAGAAGGAACATGGCATTTCACCAGTTCCAGTTTGACCTGCTCTGCCCTCGCTTGCGCCAGACCTACATTCGACTCAAATTGACGGCGAGTTGAAGCAGCAAGCGGAACCCGGTCGGCCGAGCCGATCACTTGCAGCATCCGCTCCTGCTGCCTCTGGTTGTGCCATTCATCACATGCTTTTTTGATGTGCGCATCCATGTCGGATCGGATTTCCGCTTTCCCCGAGTCGAAGTGACTGACCGTAGCAATCAGCCTTGGATGAAATCTGACGTTCTCGCCGCGCTGAGTATCGAGCTTGAGCGTAAGTTCAGCCAGCTTATCGATGCTTGTTTCAAACTTGAGCAAATCGCCGAATTTCACTTCCTTAATCAGAGAAGCGTGCGTAAACAAACCAAACGCGAGAGTGGCTACCCCGCTCCCCCGGGCCATGCCGGACTTACCGAATATCAGAAGCAACGCGCCGACAAGCACTGCAAAACCACCGAAACCGAGCGCAGCCCAGTATGCAGAAAGTGCATTCGAGTCTTTGTCGGAAGCCGGTTCATGACGCCTGATTGCAGTGACCTGAAATCGATCGGGCGCATCCCACCATTGAACTTTTCCAAGGCCCATTTTCTCCGTATCGACGCCAACCAATGCGAAAAGAATAAAAAATATCAGGATACTTCCAAGCAGCGTACCGGCTGCGACTTTCATGCAGATCGTACGGCGGCGTGTTCGGTCACGCGTAACACGGCGATCCAATGCTTTGCCCATAGGATCGATGAAATCGCTAGCGTAGGCATCTGAAGAAGGTGGCTTTAAACGGTAAAAAAAACCAAACCAGATCAATGCGACAATACTGCCCATTGTTGTTAACGCCAATAGCGCCAGCATTGCCCACATCCAGCCCATATGCTTCCTTTCACCGAATCGTTCAGATACAGTCTAAACTGGTAATTGTCTTGATGGCATAACTATTTGTAAAGCGCAAAGGAACGTTATGGACCCATTTTTTGCAAACAGATTGCCATTCGTGCCTGTCGCAATTGAGCGCAAGACAATTCTTCAGACGTACCTGGATGATTTACCCTCGATGAAAGCGTTGCATCTTCCTATCGAACGGCTCAGCCGTATGGGATGGCGGGATAAAGCTGTTCTCGAATGCTATACGAATGCGTGTGATCGCTTGGCTCAGTGGTGCATGAGAAACAGGCGTCATGCGCATGGCATTTGCACTTCAACAGATGCGGGTCAGTTCGATACACTATCGGCACCAAGCAATAACACCCACTGGTTCGCGGACATCTTGTATCGAAACATCATCGAGGCTATGCCGAGATTGAAAGAGAGCGCACACTGGGCCAGCGAAAAATGGCAAGATGCACGTTACGGGAAACGTTCCCCATGGTCCGAAGTGGCCACGAAGTTGCTACCCCTCGAGCCGATTTTGATCACGGCGTGTTTTCAGATAGAGACAAGCGGACAAGATTGCATGTATTTGCTCGACCGGTTCACTGAGCAATCCGGCCGGTATTCGGTGCAGGTGCAGATGACGCCAGAGGGTACGGAAGACCTGATCCGCCATCTTGGCGACCGGCGTTTCGATATCCACCCCTGCAGGGTATTGGGCATTCTTCGCGATGTTGACGGCAATCTTAAAATACAAGTCTTACGGCTCGAACTAGCGCTACCTGTATTCGCTGAAATACCACCGGAAGACATTACCGCAAACCCTCAAGCTCTGCCCCGAATAAGAGGGTTGCTATAACGTCCAGCTCATGGGTATTGAGCGAGCGGTGGTCACTAGGCTCAAGCCTTCGGCGGCACCCCGTGCTGCCCCCTCCACGCCTTCAGATAAATCGCGCGCTCGCGCTCCCAGTGTTCATCGTTCCACCCCAGCTCTTCCTGGCAAATCACGCGCACACGCCCCAGCAGCGCTTCGCCGCCATCGGCCAGTTGCAGGCCGAGCCTGGTACGGCGCAGCATCAGGTCGTCCAGCCGGTGCACCTGCTCGGCGCGCGCGGCCCAGCGCACTTCGGCCCATAAAGTCTGGGTGCCGGGCACGTAATCGAGTTCGCCGCCGCGCGCCGCTTTCAGTAGCGGCTTGACCTGGGCCCCGTGGCGCCCGGCCAGGCGGCGCAGCACGCTGGCCGGCAAATCGTGCCGCGCCGGGATCGAGACGCGCGCGAACACAGGGGCGCGGTCGGCGCGCAGCTGCCAGCCGGGCAACTGCGGCGCGACCTGGCGCAGCACGTCGAGCGCGATCGAGCGGAAGGTGGTCAGTTTGCCGCCAGCCACCGAGATCATGCCCGGCTCGGACCAGACCAGGTGCTCGCGCCGCTCCTGGGCCGGGGCCCCATCGCCGCTGTCGAGCACCGGGCGCACGCTGGCGAAAGTGGCCACCACGTCGGCGTCGCCCAGCGCCAGCTGCGGGAACTGGCACTGCAGCGCCTCCATCAGGTAATCGAATTCGGGCCGCGTGATGCGCGCCTCGCGCGCCAGCGCTTCGTCATGATCGACGTCGGTGGTGCCGACCAGGATCACGCCTTCCCACGGGAACACGAACACCGGGCGGCCGTCGCGCGGATGCGCCAGGCTGATCGCCTGCGTCAGGGGCAGGCGCGCGCTCGGCAGCACCAGGTGGGTGCCGCGCAGGGGCCGCAGGCGCGCCGCTGTGGTCTTGCCGTCCTTGCCCTGCAGGTCGGACCAGGCGCCGGTGGCATTGACCACCACCCGCGCGCGTACTGCATGCTCGGCCAGGCTGCGTTCGTCGCGCAGCATGGCGCCGTGCACCTTGCCGCCGTCGCGCACCAGCGACTGCACCGTGACGTAGTTGCAGGCCACCGCGCCGTGGGTGCGCGCTTCGTCCAGCACGCGCAGCACCAGGCGCGCGTCGTCGGTCTTGGCGTCGGTGTAGCGGATGCCGCCGCGCAGGCGCACGTCGCTGCCTGGCATGGAGACGGCGCGGCCGGCGGCGCCGTTGCCACTGCTGCCGCCACTGAAGCCGCCGACAAAGGCCGACATGCGCGACGCGCCGGGTGGATCGACCAGGTGTTCGCGCCGTCCGGCCAGCAGGTCGACCATGCGCAGCACCGCCAGCAAGCCCGAAGGCCGGCCGCTGCCGCTGTCGGTAGCGGCACTACCGGCCGCGTTGGCGTTGGCGCCGGCGAAGGCAAACCCCTGCGCCTCGACCAGTCCGGGCGCGGCGCGCAGCAGCGCCTCGCGCTCGCGCACGGCGTCGCGTGTCAGGCGCAGATTGCCTTCGGCCAGGTAGCGCAAGCCGCCGTGCACCAGCTTCGACGAGCGGCTCGAGGTGCCCCAGGCAAAGTCGCGCTGCTCGACCAATAGCGCCTTCAGGCCGCGCCGCGCGGCTTCAAGGAGGATGCCGGCGCCGGTGATGCCGCCGCCGATGATGAGGATGTCCCAGTCGCGTCCGGGTGGAAAATTTGTCATGATGCCAGCAGCTTACCCGGATTCATGCGCATGTCGGGGTCGAAGTGCCGCAACAGTGCGCCCATCGCCCCCAGGCCCAGGTCGCCCTTCTCGGCCGCCAGCCACGGTGCATGGTCGACGCCGACCCCGTGCTGGTGGCTGATGGTGCCGCCGCTGCCGACGATCGCGCCGGATACCCGCTCCTTGAGCTGGCGCCAGCGCATCAGGTCGAGTTCGTATTCTCCGCTCAGGCGCCAGATGACGGTGGTGGTCATGCCGGCGCCCTGCGGGTACAGGTGCGACAGGTGGCTGCAGGCGTGTACCCGTTCGCCGAACGGCTCGAGCGCGGCGCCGGCCGCGCGTTCGATCGCGTCCATCGCGCGCGTGATCTGCGGCCAGTCGAGCGCCGTTTCCACGGTGTCGATCGCGTAGCCGAGTTCCCAGGCTGCGTTACGCAGATGGGCGCCGCGGAAGCGGTTGCGGCGCCAGTGTTCGCCCAGTGCGGCGCCGGCCGGCACGCCGCGATGGCGCTGGGCGATGCCGCGCGCCGCCTGCAGCGCCTGCGCCACCTGCGCCTTGGGCCCACTGGCTTCGACCAGCAGCATGCATTTGTCAACGCCGCAGCCGCGCCACTCGAGGTAGCGTTCCAGCAGGCCGGCGCCGTGCGCATGCCCGGCCAGGGCCAGCAGGGTCGCGGTTTCATCGCCGTTGGCCAGGCGCAGCATGGATAAGCCCAGACGCGCTTGCGCCAGCACCCGCACCGCCTGCAGCGCGTATTGCCAGCCGGGGAAGAAGATCGCGTGCACCGCTTCATGCTCGGGCAGGCGGCTGATGCGCATGGTGGCATGGGTGACGATGCCGAGCCGCCCTTCCGAGCCGAGCACCATTTCGCGCAGGTCGATGCCGGCGCTCGATGCCGGGAAGGTCGGCAGTTCGAGGGTGCCGGCCGGGGTCTCGACCCGCCCGCCCGCGAACAGCGCCTCGATGCGTCCGTAGCGCATCGACTGCTGACCCGACGAGCGGGTGGCGATCCATCCGCCCAGGGTGGAATGCTCGAACGATTGCGGATAGTGGCCGAGCGTGTAGCCGTGCGCGCGCAGCTGCGCTTCGAGGTCGGGACCGGTCACGCCGGCGCCGAAGCAGGCCAGCAGCGCTTCACGGTCGAGCGAGACCAGGGCGCGCATGCGGCCCATGTCGATGCTCAGCACCGGACGCAGCGCAAAACGGGCGCCGTCGGGCAGGCCCAGGTGGCCGACCACGCTGGTGCCGCCGCCATACGGAATTACCATCGCGTCCTGGCGCGCGGCATAGGCCAGCAGTTCGCGCACCTGGCTCGAGGAATCGGGAAAGGCGACGCCGTCGGGCACGTTGCCCAGCACGCCGTGACGCAGGCGCAGCCAGTCGGGCAGGCTCTGGCCCAGCGCGTGGCGCGCGCGTACGGCGGGGCCGGTGTCGAGCAGCGGATGCGGGGCCAGACGACTGGCGGGGATGCCGGCGCAGGCCTGCTCGAAGCCGGCGTCGCGCGCCCCTGTGGCAGCGCTGGGGGTAGCATGGTTGCCCTGGCCGATACGGGCTTCCAGGAAGGCGCGTGCCTCGGCCGCCAGCTCTACCTCGACCGAGTCATCCCCCCCACCGTTCCAGCGTCGCATCCGTTTCTATCCGTCTCTGATCCCGTTATACTACAAGTAGCCCTTTGTCCCAGATTAAGCACCCCTAACTCGTCCGTATTGCGCATTCATGACACCGCCTTGCTCGAACACGCCAGATTTCTTTCCAGACAGCGGCCGCGTCACCGGGGCCTATCTGCAGCCGCTGCTCGAGGCGGCGCTGGAAGCCGGCGTCGATGCGGCGCGGCTGTGCGTGGCCGCTGGCCTGGCGCCTGACGCCGTGCAGCCACTGCCCGAGAGCATCCCGGCGCGGCGCTATATTGCCTTGCTCGGCGCCGGCGCGCGCCTGACCGAGGATCCCTGTTTCGGCCTGCATGTCGGCGAAAAAGTGCGGCCGTCGACCTATAACGCCTACGGTATGGTGCTGCTCGCCTGCAGCAACTTCGGCCACGCGTTGGAACAGACCCAGCGCTACGAGACGCTGGCACACGACCTCGGCCACAGTGAACTGGCGCTGGCCGGCGCGCATGCTCATTATGGATGGGTGTCGCACTATCCGGACGCCAATCGGCACCTGGTGGAAAGCGTGTTCGCCGGCATCCGCGTGTTTTCAAGCTGGATGGCCGGCCAGGCGCTGGTGCCGCACGCGATCCGCTTTACCCACGCCGACCCCGGCCTGGATGACGCCGAGTACCGGCGCGTGCTGGGTGTGCGGCCCGATTTCGGCGCCGCCGCCAACTGCGCCGTGGTCGACGCCGCGCTGCTGGCACTGCCGGTGGCGAACGCCGACACCAGCCTGTTCCCGGTATTGCGCGAACACGCCGAACGATTGCTGGCGCAGCGCCTCAATCACGGCGACTGCATCGTGGCCCAGGTACGCGCCGCGCTGCTGCGCCATTTGCCGGGCGGCGCGGCGCGCCTGGCGCCGGTGGCGCAGGAACTGGGCCTATCGACCCGCACCTTGCAGCGCAAGCTGGCCGAGGCCGGATCGAGTTTCCAGAGCGTGCTGGACGAAGTGCGCTATCGCCTGGCGCGCGACTACCTGCGCCAGCGCGAGCTGGGCCTGGTCGACATCGCCTTCAAGCTGGGTTTTCAGGAGCAGAGCGCGTTCACGCACGCGTTTCGCGAGTGGAGCGGGATCAATCCGGGGGCGTGGCGCGAGCGCGCCGCTTGAATTTAGCGCTGGCGCGGGCGTCCCGCCAGCGCCAGCGCATCGTCCACCACCGGCACGATCGCCAGCACGCACAGCAGTGCCGCCAGCGGCACGGTGGACAGGTAGCCCAGTTGCTTGAAGCCGAACGCGCCGACCACCCCGCCGATGCAGAACGCCCCCAGCAAGGCCGACATCAGCCCCAGCCGGCCGCGATTGGCGGCCACCTTCGGCTGGCGCGCGTCGTCCGCGTTCCAATACGCCATCTTGCCCAGCTCGATGCCGATGTCGGTCACGATGCCGGTCATGTGGGTGGTGCGGATCTCGGCCTGCGAGACCTTGGTGATCACCGCGTTTTGCAAGCCCATCATGAAGCACAGCAGCATCACGGTCAGCGGAATGAAGAAGGCGTCGATCCCGGCCAGGCGCGCGCCCAGGATGCCGAACATCAGCAGAAGAACAGCCTCCAGCAATAGTGGCAATGCGTAACCGCTGTGCAGGCCGTGGCGGCGGATGTAGTTGACCAGGATCGCGGTGCAGGCTGCGCCCAGCACGAAGCTGAGCAAGGCGGCCAGAGCCGCCAGCACCAGGTCGGTGTCGCCCAGCGCCAGGTGGTCGGCTGCGCTCGAGACGATGCCGGTCATGTGCGAAGTGTATTCGCGCACCGCCAGGTAGCCGCCGGCATTGATGGCGCCGGCCACGAACGCCAGCGCCAGGCCCAGGTGGCGGTTCGCCGCCGGCGTGCGTTGCTGCGCGGTCAGGCTGCGGGCGTAGCCGATCGGCATCGCACTAAGGCTCCTGTGATTGTGGATTGGAATGACCATTTTTATGTTACTCCAGTTCACCGCCGGCGCTGCCTGCGCGCCGCCGAAAGCATGGCGCTATAATGAAAAATTATCGAAAAGCGCACATCCGCCTCCGTGCCCACACCGCCGTGAATCCCCATCTCGACAAGCTCCAACCTTACCCGTTCGAAAAACTGCGCCAGCTGTTCGCGGGCGTCACCCCGAACCCCGCGTATCCGGCCATCAGCCTGGGCATCGGCGAGCCGAAGCATCCGACGCCGGCCTTCATCGAAAAAGCGCTGACCCACGCCATTAGCGGGTTGGCCAATTACCCGAGCACGGTCGGCGCCGAGCCGCTGCGTGCGGCGATCGCCAGTTGGCTCGAGCGCCGCTACGGCATCCCGGCGCTGGACCCGGCCAGCATGGTGCTGCCGGTGAACGGCTCGCGCGAGGCGCTGTTCGCGATCGCCCAGTGCATCGTGGACGGCGCCAAGCCGGACGCGCTGGTGATGTGCCCGAACCCGTTCTACCAGATCTACGAAGGCGCGGCCTACCTGGCCGGCGCCACCCCGTACTTCGTCAACAGCGACCCGGCGCGTAACTTCGCGCCCGATTTCGACAGCGTGCCCGGTTCGGTGTGGCAGCACGTGCAACTGCTGTATGTGTGCTCGCCCGGCAACCCGACCGGGGCCACGCTCAGTGTCGACGACTGGCGCGGACTGTTCGAACTGTCCGACCGCTGGGGCTTCCTGATCGCGGCCGACGAGTGCTATTCCGAAATCTATACCGGCTCGACGCCGCCGCTGGGCGCGCTGGAAGCGGCGCACCAGTTGGGGCGCAGCGAAGGCGAGCATCCATACCGCAACCTGATCGTGTTTTCCAGCCTGTCGAAGCGCTCGAACGTGCCGGGCATGCGCTCCGGTTTCGTGGCGGGCGACCCGGTCGCCATGAAAAAATTCCTGCTGTACCGCACCTACTGCGGCGGCGCCATGTCGCCGCCGGTGCAGACGGCGTCGATCGCGGCGTGGAACGACGAGCAGCACGTGCAAGAGAACCGCGCGCTGTACAAGGAAAAGTTCGGCCTGATCACACCGCTCCTTAAGCAAGTGATGGACGTCGAACTGCCCGACGCCGGCTTTTACCTGTGGGCCGATGTGCGCCGCACCGGCCTGCTTGACGTGGACTTCGCACGGCGCCTGTACGCCGACTATAATGTGACGGTCCTGCCGGGCAGCTACCTGGCGCGCGACGCGCATGGACACAATCCGGGCCAGGGCCGCATCCGCATGGCCCTGGTGGCCGGCGTCGACGAAGGACTGGAAGCGGCCAATCGCATCGTCCAGTTCTGCCAGGGCCTTGCCTGAAGCACCCCATTTTTTGATTCAATTTCAACCAAGACCAGCACCATGACCCAACAACTCCAGAACATCATCGACACCGCCTGGGAACAGCGCGCCGAGATCAGCCCGAACAACGCTACCGCTGAAGTGCGCGACGCGGTTGCCCACGTCATCAAAGGCCTGGATGACGGCAGCCTGCGCGTGGCGCAAAAAGACAGCGGCGCATGGGTCGTGAACCAGTGGATCAAAAAGGCCGTGCTGCTGTCGTTCCGCCTCGAGAACAACGTGCCGATGGCGTCGGGCGACATCCAGTTCTACGATAAAGTGCCGACCAAGTTCGCCGACTACACGCCGGAAGACTTCGCCAAGGGCGGTTTCCGCGTGGTGCCACCGGCGGTCGCGCGTCGCGGTTCGTTCATCGGCAAGAACGTGGTCTTGATGCCGTCGTACGTCAACATCGGCGCCTACGTCGATGAAGGCACCATGGTCGACACCTGGGCCACCGTCGGTTCGTGCGCCCAGATCGGCAAGAACGTCCACCTGTCGGGCGGCGTCGGCATCGGCGGCGTGCTCGAACCGATGCAGGCCAACCCGACCATCATCGAAGACAACTGTTTCATCGGCGCCCGTTCGGAAATCGTCGAAGGCGTGATCGTGGAAGAAAACTCGGTGATCTCGATGGGCGTGTACATCGGCCAGTCGACCAAGATCTACAACCGCGAAACCGGCGAAGTGTCGTACGGCCGCGTGCCGTCGGGTTCGGTCGTGGTGTCGGGTTCGTTGCCATCCGCCGATGGCAAGTACAGCCTGTACTGCGCGGTGATCGTCAAGCGCGTCGATGCGCAGACGCGCTCGAAGACCGGTATCAACGAACTGCTGCGCGGCGTTTAATTTGCGCGATGAAGCCGGTGCCGGGTGAACGCGTCGGCGGCGTAGCCGCCAACCCTACGGGTGGATGGTTATCCTGTCTACGTGTTCAACCGGCGTCTGCACGGCCGGTAGGGTTGGCGGCGCTGCCGCCGACGCGTCCGACCGGCCCCTGAATTACCTCTGCACGGAGACGACGCGATGGCCATGGACCGCCTGTTCCAGCTGATGAAAGAGAAGAACGCTTCCGACATGTTCTTCGCCGTGAATTCACCGGTGCACATCAAGATCAACGGCAACCTCATCCCCATCAACCAGAATCGTCTCGAACCCGAGAACATCCTCTCGCTCCTGTCCGAAGTCGCCACGCCCGGGCAGCTGGACGAACTGGAACGCGACAACGAACTGAACATGGGCGTCTCGGTCCCCAACCTGGGACGCTTCCGCCTGTCGGCCTTCCGCCAGCGCGGCTCGATTTCCGCCGTGTTCCGCTTCGTCCCCGGGAATATTCCGCCGCTGGGCGAACTTGGCCTGCCAGCGGTGCTGTCCGAACTGATCATGGAAAAGCGCGGCCTGCTGCTGGTGGCCGGCGCCACCGGATCGGGCAAGTCGACCACCATCGCCTCGATGCTCGACCATCGCAACGAACTGCGCACCGGCCACATCCTGACGCTGGAAGACCCGATCGAGTACCTGTTCAAGAACAAGAAATCGATCGTCAACCAGCGTGAAATCGGCGCCGACGCCACCAGCCTGTCGACTGCGCTGCGTAATTCGCTGCGCCAGGCGCCCGACTGCATCCTGATCGGCGAGATCCGCGACCGCGAAACGATGGCGGCGGCGCTGGCCTACGCCCAGTCCGGCCACCTGGTGCTGGCGACGCTGCACGCCAACAACAGCTACAACGCGCTGAACCGCATCATCAGTTTCTATCCGCTCGAGAACCGCGCCGCCCTGCTGCAGGATCTGGCCTCGAGCGTCAAGGCGATCGTCTCGCAGCGCCTGGTGAAAGCAGCCGCAGGCGGCGCGCGCCAGCCGGCGGTCGAGGTCATGATGAACACCCGCTACATCGCCGACCTGATCGAAAAAGGCGAGATCAGCCAGATTCGCGAAGCGATGGACAAGAGCTTGTCGCCCGGCTCGCAATCGTTCGAGTCGGCGTTGTTCAAGCTGGTGCAGGAAGGCTTGGTGACGCAGGACGAAGCGCTGGCGAATGCCGATTCTGCGACCAACCTGCTCTGGCTGCTCAACAATGGGCCGGATAGCCAGGCGGCGCAGCAAGAACCGAACAAACCGGCCGATCCGCAGGGCGCCTCGTTCACCGAATTCACGCTCAACACCTGACACCATGACGCGGCGTTGCCGCGTCGTTTTTCGAATCAATCCGTCCGCGCTCGTGGACCGACTCACGCTCATGACCATTACCCTGTACGGCATCCCCAACTGCGACACCGTCAAGAAAGCCCGCACCTGGCTGACGGACAGCAAACACGACTTCGCCTTCCACGACTTCAAGAAACAAGGCCTTAGCCGCGAGCTGGTCGAAGGCTGGCTCAAAGACATCGACTGGGCCACCCTGGTCAATCGCAAGGGCCTTACCTGGCGCAACTTGCCCGACGAGCGCAAGGCCGCCATCGTCGACAACGACAGCGCCATCGCCCTGATGCTGGAAAACCCGTCCGTCATCAAACGCCCGGTATTGCAGGGCGTCGGCGCGACCTCGGTCGGCTTCTCGCCCGATCAGTATGCCGCCAAATTCGGAGCCGCCCAGTGAAGCCATCCCGCACCCTGCTGCTCACCGAAGAGCTGATCGCGCTCGACTCGATCACCCCCAACGACAAAGGCTGCCAGCAGCGCCTGATCGAACTGCTGGCCCCGCTGGGTTTCCAGTGCGAGACCATCGAATCGAACGGCGTCACCAACCTGTGGGCACGTAAAGGCACCGAGTCCCCGCTGTTCGTCTTCGCCGGCCACACCGACGTGGTCCCGACCGGCCCGCTGCATCAATGGGAATCCGCGCCCTTCACCCCGACCCAGCGCGACGGCAAGCTGTATGGCCGTGGCGCGTCGGACATGAAGACCTCGATCGCAGCAATGGTGATCGCCTGTGAAGAGTTCATCGGCGCCAATCCGGACCACCAGGGCTCGATCGCGTTTTTGATCACCAGCGACGAAGAAGGCCCGGCGGTCGATGGCACCGTGGTCGTGTGCGAACTGCTGGAAGAACGCGGCGAGACGCTCGACTATTGCGTGGTGGGCGAACCGACTTCGAACCACGTGCTGGGCGACACCATCAAGAACGGCCGCCGCGGCTCGCTATCGGGCCACCTCGTGATCAAGGGCATCCAGGGCCACATCGCCTACCCGCACCTGGCGCGCAACCCGATCCATCAGGGCGCGCCGGCGCTGGCCGAACTGGCGGCCGAAGTCTGGGACGAAGGCAACGAGTATTACGCCCCGACCAGCTTCCAGATCTCGAACATGGCTGCCGGCACCGGCGCCACCAACGTGATTCCAAGCCAGCTGGCGCTCGACTTCAACTTCCGGTTCTCGACCGCCAGCACCGCCGAAGGCCTGGAAGCACGCGTGCACGCGATCCTCGACCGCCACAGCCTGGATTACGATCTGCAATGGACCTTGTCGGGCCAGCCGTTCCTGACCGAGAAGGGAACGCTGTCGGACGCGCTGTGCGCCGCGATCGGCGAAGAGCTCGGGGTGCAGGCCGAATTGTCGACCACCGGCGGGACCTCGGATGGCCGCTTCATCGCCCGCATCTGTCCCCAGGTGATAGAATTCGGGCCACCGAACGCCAGCATCCACAAGATCGACGAGCACATCGAGCTGCGCTACATTGATCCCCTGAAGAACATCTATCGCCGCACTTTGGCGTGCCTGCTGGCCGCCTGATCCACGCTGAGCCGCCACACCAACATGAGAACAAGGCCATGACCAACACCACTTTCAGTACGCCACGCGACCTGCTGCGCTACGCCATCACCCGCTTCAACGGGGCCAAGCTGTTCTTCGGCCACGGCAGCGTCGAAGCGTTCGATGAAGCCGCCTACCTGATCCTGCACACGCTCAAGCTGCCGCTGGACCGTCTTGAGCCGTTCCTCGATGCCAGGCTGCTGCAGGACGAAGTGCTGCAAGTGCTGAGCGTGATCGAGCGCCGCGTTACCGAGCGCGTGCCGGCCGCCTACATCACCAAGGAAGCGTGGCTGGGCGAATACCGCTTCTACGTCGACGAGCGCGTACTGGTGCCGCGCTCGTTCATCGCCGAACTGATTCCGCAGCAGTTCAGCCCATGGCTGACGGACCCGGACAGCGTGGAGAACGTGCTCGAACTGTGCACCGGCAGCGGCTGCCTGGCGATCATGATGGCCGACACCTTCCCGAACGCGGTGGTCGATGCAATCGACATCTCGAAGGACGCGCTGGCCGTGGCCGAGACCAACATCCGCGAATACAAGCTGGAAGGCCGCGTCAACCCGATCGAGTCGGACCTGTACGAGAACGTGCCGTTCAAGAAGTACGACCTGATCATCACCAACCCGCCGTACGTGAATTCGGAATCGATGCGCACCCTGCCGCAAGAATACCTGGTCGAGCCGCAGATCGCGCTGGCCGGCGGCGAAGACGGCATGGACCTGGTGCGCAAGATCATCGCCGGCGCCGCCGAGCGTTTGACGCCGGACGGCATCCTGGTGGTCGAGATCGGCAACGAACGCGAATATGCCGAAGCGGCGTTCGGCCAGCTGGGGCTGACCTGGCTGACCACCAGCATCGGCGACGATGCGGTGTTCTTGCTGACGGCTGAGCAGTTGCAGACGGCGCAGTAAAAGTACGAAGGACGCTGGCGCCATTTGTAAGCGTTAGCGCTCGAACGTCATCCCCGCGAAGGCGCGGGACCCAGGTTTGCATGCGCATCCACCAACATGAAACGCAATAGGTGCGCAACGGACTTGGGTCCCCGCCTTCGCGGGGATGACGGTTTTTAGAGCAACAATAAAATATCATCGCGTGTCCACGCGCGCAACGCAGCATCCCGATTCTTAAGACGACCCACCATGATCCGTTTCCAAAACGTCAGCCTGATGCGCGGCACCAAGCCCCTGCTCGAAGGCGCCGACCTCACCCTCAACCCGGGCGACAAGATCGGCCTGATCGGCGCCAACGGCGCCGGCAAATCGAGCCTGTTCGGCATGCTGCGCAACGAGCTGCACCCGGACCAGGGCCTGATCGACTTCCCCGCCAAATGGCGCATGGCCTACGTCGCGCAAGAGACGCCGGCCCTGGATCGTCCGGCCCTGGAATACGCGATCGACGGCGACGTCAACCTGCGCCGCCTGCAACACCAGCTCGACGAACTCGAAGCGCAGGATGAACCGGACGGCATGCTGCTGGGCGAACTGCACGGCGCGCTGATGGACGCCGACGCCTACACGGTGCAGTCGCGCGGCGAGCAGCTGCTCTTGGGCCTGGGCTTCTCGCTGGCCCAGATGCAGCAGCCGGTGGCAAGCTTCTCGGGCGGCTGGCGCATGCGCCTGAACCTGGCGCAGGCGCTGATGTGTCCTTCCGACCTGCTGCTGCTCGATGAACCGACCAACCACCTGGATCTGGACGCGATCATCTGGCTCGAGGATTGGCTGAAACGCTATCCCGGCACCCTGATCATCATCTCCCACGATCGCGACTTCCTCGACGAAATCGTGAACGTGATCGTGCACATCGACGATCGCAAGCTGAAACGCTACGGCGGCAACTACTCGAGCTTCGAGCGCCAGCGCGCAGCGCAAATGGTGCTGGCCGCGTCGGCCATCGAAAAGCAGAACCGCCAGCGCGCCCACCTCGAGTCGTTCATCAACCGCTTCAAGGCGCAAGCCACCAAGGCGCGCCAGGCGCAGAGCCGGATCAAGGCGCTGTCGCGGATGGAAGAACTGGCGCCGCTGCGCGCCGCCGCCGAATTCTCGTTCGAGTTCCGCGAGCCGCTGGCCGCACCGAATCCGCTGCTGGTGCTGGAAGACGTCAACGCCGGCTACGTGCTGCGCGACGAACACGGCGACAAGGTCGGCGACAAGACCATCGTCAACAACATCAATTTCTCGCTGCAGATCGGCCAGCGCATTGGCTTACTTGGCGTGAACGGCGCCGGTAAATCCACGCTGATCAAAACGGTGGCCGGCGAGCTGACGCCGCTCACCGGCACCTCGACCGTCGGCAAGGGGCTGTCGATCGGCTACTTCGCCCAGCACCAGGTCGAGATGCTGCGCCACGACGAGTCGCCGCTGTGGCACCTGGTCAAAATTGCGCCGACCACGCGCGAGCAGGAACTGCGCAATTTCCTGGGCAGCTTCAACTTCCCGGGCGAGATGGTGACCAGCCCGATCAAGCCATTCTCGGGTGGCGAGAAAGCGCGCCTGGCGCTGGCCCTGATCGTGTGGCAACGCCCGAACCTGCTGCTGCTGGACGAACCGACCAACCACCTGGACCTGGAAACGCGCGAAGCCTTGACGATGGCGCTGGCCCAGTTCGAGGGCACGCTGGTGGTGGTGTCGCACGATCGCCATCTGCTGCGCGCCACCACCGACCAGTTCATCATCGTCGCCGACGGCAAACTGCAACCGTTCGACGGCGACCTGGACGACTACAAGGATTGGCTGTTCAAGACCAAGCTGGGCAAAGGCACCGACGTACTGCCGGGGGCTGCCGCCAAGGCTGCGCCGGCGCCGGCCGCCGCGCCGAAAGCGCCCGAGCCGACCGCCACCCCGGCCGAGCGCAAGGAACAGAAGCGCCTCGGCGCCGAAGAACGCCAGCGCATCGCCGCGCTGCGCAAGCCGCTCGAAACGCGCGTCAAGCGCCTCGACGAGCAGATCGCCAAGTTGAGCGCCAAGAAGGCCGACATCGACGCCGCCCTGCTCGACCCGGCGATCTACGATGCCGGCAACAAGGAGCGCCTGAAAACGCTGGTCGCCGACCAGGCGTTCGCGGTGCGCGACCTGGAAGCGCTGGAGATGGAGTGGCTGGACTTGCAGGAACAGCTGGAAGGTCTGGCGGCGTAATTCTGGCCGCGTAGTACAAGGCTGGCGTCAACAAGCGGCTGCGTCGCGCTTCAGGCCACCCTGAGCGGGCGCCGCGGCGACAAGGACATCAGGCTGTCGATGTCGATCAGCACCACGCTGCGCCCCTCAACTTGGGCCACGCCGATCAGGTAAGCGGCGTCCAGGCCTGCCTCCAAAGGCTGGATCGCTTCGGGGCGCACGTGCACGATGCCGGTCACGCCCTCCACCACCATCCCCGCCAACCCGCTTTTCAGGCGCAGGACGATCACGTCCGCCTCCAGACTGGCGCGTCCCGGGCGAGCGCCGGAAGCTGCGCGCATGTCGACCAAGGGCATGATCACGCCATGCGACAGCGCCACGCCGCCGATGATCTCGCCGTCGGCCGCGAAGCGCTCGAGCGACTTGAGCAGCTTGAGCTCCTCAACCTTGGCGCAATCCAGGCCATATTCCTGACCGTCGAGCTTGAAGCTCAGGTACTCGTGCGGCGCGCAGGTCGGGGTGTACATGGCGGATCCTTTCTGTCAGCAATCCCCATCGTATGCCCGGCCCCACGACACAATGTTGACCACAGTCAATTGACCGCCCGCCCTGCACACGGCGCCGCGGGTCAGTTTCAGTGCAGTGGCGCAGCCAGATTCCAACCCCAGGCGCCGCTGCTCGCGGCATGCAGCAATTCGCCGCCGTTACGCTCGCGCAGGCGCTGCTTGATGTCGCGCGCCGCCAGGTCATAGACGTTGCCGGCATCGGGCTCATAGGCCATGGCGCGTACCTGCACCTCGCCCTCGAGCGCGCCGATGGCGGCGCTGGCCGCACCCACGCGCTCGCCGCGCTGGGTTTGCAGGCGCCCGAGCAGCGCCAGGCCCGCCTGGCGTTCGCCATCCGTGGCCTTGGCCTGCTGCGACAGCTGCGCCATTTCCTTCAGCGCCGGCGCCACCGCCGCCGTCAGGCGCGCAAATTGCGGCGCCTGCTCGGGCGTGAGCACCAGTTCGCCCTTGCGCACGCGCGGCGCCAGCATCAGGTATTTGCGCAGCTCGGGCTGCGCGCCCATGGCGTCGATGGCCAGCCGCTGGCGCGCCAGGATCTGCCCGAACTGTTCGATGCGCTCGGCCACCTGCGCCAGCGCTTCGTCGATGCGCGTGCAGTCCGGGCGCAGCACATACACCAGCATCTCGCCCTGGCGCCGCGGCGCCGCGCGCCCGATCGTCACGCGCCGGCCGGCGATGGCGCTGCCTTCGGCGAACCCCACCTCGACTTCGTCGCCCATGATTTCGCAGTTGATCGCATGCTCGACCTTCACCCGGGTGCCGGAAATGATGCAGTTCTCGGCGCGCTGCAGCTTGACCTCGCCCTGCGCGGTCTGGATCGTGGCGTTGCAGGCCACGCCCAGCACCTGCACGCCACCGCCCGCATTGCGCGCACTGCCGCCGACCAGGTTGCGGTCGAGCCGGATGGTGCCGCCGCGCGAGACCAGGTGGCCGAACACGTCGGCATGCACGGTGATGCTGTCGCCTTCGATGATGCGCTGCTCCTGCACCTCGCCGAATTCTTCGTAGTCGCCGCTCAGGTGCAGGTTGCCGGTGGTCCTGGCGCTGACACCGTCGTGGCTGACGATCTTGTCGTTGACCGAAATGCGGCTCGACTTCGGGTCCACGCTCAAAAAGCCGTCCTGGCGCGCGACCAGGAATTCGCTGCCGTCGACAAGTGTTACCTCGGTGCCGTCGGCAACGTAGGCGCCAAGATCAAGGTCCCTCGGCGGCTCGGGCGCAATCGCAACGCCCGACAAATCGAAGCCGGGCGCGCCGACCGTACCCGGCACCTTGCGCAGCAATCGCTTGCCTTGCGCGATTTGCGGAAAGCGGTTCTGGAAGCTCATCAGATCGAGCTTGCCGTTGGCCAGCTGGCGCGGCGCATCGCTGCGGTGCAGGTCGCACGTGACTTCTTCGACGCGCGCCGGCTCGCCGTGGCGCGGCTCGAGCCGGCGCGCCACCACCGTGCGCCCCGCTGCGCCCGAGATGATGGCGTTCCTGATGGCGTCGATGTCGACGCCGAAACGCACACCCCTGGTCCACAACTCGGCCACGAATTCATCGGCATCGAGTCTGGTAGCGCGTTCGGCGCCCTCGGGGTCGGTCTCGAACACCGGCTCGAAATAGTATTCGGCCTGTCCGTCCACGATCTTGACCGCGCGGTACAGGGCGCGGCGCGCATCCGGAAACGGCAGGATGTCGCCCGCGAAGCGCACCACCACGCGCCCGGCCGCGTCGCGCGGCAGCTCGGGGCCGTGGCCGTACAGGGCTTTCATCAGGACCGGGTAATCCAGGTCGGCAAAATAATGGTTGGAGCGCAGCACGCCGTCGACCGCCGCCACCAGCGTGGTGCCGAGCACTTCGGGGTCGGCGTAGACGCCGTCATCGCGCTGGGCGATGCAGTGCTCGGGTCCCACCGACGCAATACGGGCAACGCTGTCGATGGTGGCAATTGCTACGGATGCGGCGGCGAAATCGTTCACGTTCACGCTCCAGTCAACTGAGAAATTGGCGAGCCAAAAGCCAACAGTAAGGTGGGCGTAAACATACCATGTTGCGGAATATAAATAAATATATAGCAACAAGAGTTCTTCATCGGAATTGTGTCTTTTCGGTCGCGACGGCCCAAAAGAAAACGGCGCCCGCAGGCGCCGTCGATTCAAGGCTGTCAACGCCTTAGCGGCGTTGCGCGTTAGGATACACGTCGGCGCCGCTTTCGCGGATCTGGCGCCGCAGATCGCGCCGCTCGTCCGGCGTCATGCGGCCGCCGCGGCGCTCGCCGTCCACCGATTGGCGCTGGACCTCGATTGCGCGGCGCTGCTCGTCGCGCATTTCCTGGGCGCGTTGTTCGAAACGCGCGTCCTGGGCCTGAGCCTGCATCTGATAACGCTCGCGCCCTTGCGACGAATCGTCACGCCGGCCACCGCGATCCTGCTGCTGGGCCAGGGCTTGCGCACCGCTTGCTGCCAGGGTGCACGCCACCACACCAAGGCGCACGAGCCGGGCGAGCCGGCTGCCGTTTGAAGCCGCGGCGCCGGATACTGCTGGGTTGTCGATGAGCGATGGGTTCATGGTGTTCCTCTTCCGCGATGCCCTATAAAAAGATAAGCTGTGGTGATCACTTGATGCCAGTGTAGGTGCATACCGGAAGTGGTGTAAGACGAATTGGGTAAAGTTTGTAACACATTGTAATGGCTGAGTTCAGCCGTGCCGACGTCGGCGCGATAAGAAGTTACCATAGCGACATTCATCTGACAATTCTGGACAGTTTTTATGATTCCGACTTCGAACAACAACAGCGGTTCCGGCGCACAAGACGGCCATACCGCCAAGATCATGGTCGTGGACGACGACGTGCGCCTGCGCGACCTGCTGCGCCGCTACCTCACTGAACAAGGCTTCCAGGTCGTCACCGCCGAAAGCGCGCCGGCGATGAACAAGCTGTGGCTGCGCGAGCGCTACGATCTCCTGGTGCTCGACCTGATGCTGCCGGGCGAGGATGGCCTGTCGATCTGCCGCCGCCTGCGCGGCGCCGGCGACCAGACTCCGATCATCATGCTCACCGCGAAAGGCGAAGACGTCGACCGCATTGTCGGCCTCGAGATGGGCGCCGACGACTACCTGCCGAAACCGTTCAACCCGCGCGAACTGGTGGCGCGTATCGGCGCGGTGTTGCGTCGCAAGGGTCCGGACGAGATTCCGGGCGCGCCGTCCGAAACCCCGCAGACGTTCGAATTCGGCGACTTCGTGCTCGACCTGGGCACGCGCACGCTGAAAAAGAATGGCGAAACGGTGCCCTTGACCACCGGTGAATTCTCGGTGCTGAAGGTGTTTGCACGCCACGCGCGCCAGCCGCTGTCGCGCGAAAAGCTGATGGAGCTGGCGCGCGGGCGCGAATACGAAGTGTTCGACCGCTCGCTCGACGTCCAGATCTCGCGCCTGCGCAAACTGATCGAACCGGATCCATCGAGCCCGCTGTACATCCAGACGGTGTGGGGCCTGGGCTACGTGTTCATCCCTGAAGGCCAGCCGCGCTAGTGTTCGCCCCATATACGGCAGCCCGGCGCGCGCTGCGCTTCGCCTGGTTCAAGAGCGGCCTGTTCTGGCGTACCTTCTTCCTGATGTCGCTGCTCACGACGGTGTCGATGGGCGCATGGATCGGCATGATCAATGTGTTCCAGCGCGGCCCGCAGGTGCAGCAGACGGCCGAACTGGTGGTGTCGGTGGTGACCATCACCAAGGCCGCCCTCACCCACTCCGCGCCCGATCTGCGGCGCGAGCTGCTGCTCGAACTGGTCTCGAACGAAGGCATCCGCATCTTCACGCTGGAAGAAGGCGACGTGGTCGACCCGCCGCCGCACAATCCCTTGATGCCCGAGATCGCGGCCATGGTGCGCGAGCGGCTCGGTCCCGACACGCGCTTCTCCAGCGGCGTGAACGGCGTGCCGGGCTTTTACATCAGCTTCAATATCGAAGACGACAAGTACTGGCTGATGCTCGAGCGCGAGCGCCTGGCCGGCTTGTCGCGCGTGCAGTGGCTGGGCTGGGCCAGTGTGGTGGGTCTGTTGTCGCTGCTTGGCGCGGCCCTGATTTCGAGCCTGGTCAATCTGCCGCTGGCGCGCCTGACGGCGGCTGCGCGCGCGATCGCCAAGGGCGAACGTCCGACGCCGCTGCCAGAAAAAGGTTCGCAAGAGATCATCGAAGCCAATCGCAGCTTCAACCAGATGGTGGAAGACCTGGCGCAGGTCGAAAAGGACCGCGCCGTGATTTTGGCCGGCATCTCGCACGACCTGCGCACCCCGCTGGCGCGCATGGGGCTCGAGGTCGAGATGGCCAACCTGTCGCTTGAGGCGCGCGAAGGCATGCATTCGGATATCGCGCAGATGGATGCGATCATCGGCCAGTTCCTGGATTACGCCAAGCCGACCGAGGCGGCCACCTTCGTGGCGGTGGATTTGTCCGAGATGCTGTCCGATGTGGCGCGTGAGGCGGACCGCATTCAGGGCCTGCGCGTGAAGACCGACTTGATGCCGGACGTGCACGTGATGGGCAACGCGACCGACCTGCGACGCGTGATCAACAACATCATCGAGAACGCGCGCCGCTACGGCACCACGCCGGGCAAGGACTTCACCGAAATCGACATCGCGCTGCGCGTGAAAGCCACCGGCCATGGCCGGCGTGCCGTGATCGAGATCGGCGACCATGGCGTGGGTGTGCCGGCCGACCAGATCGCGCAATTGATGAAGCCTTTCACGCGGCTCGACAGCGCGCGTGGCCAGGCCAATGGCGCCGGCCTGGGACTGGCGATCGTGGAGCGGGTGCTGACGCGGCACAATGCGGGGCTGGAGGTCAGCAATCGTGCGGGTGGGGGGTTCATGCTGCAGGTGGCGTTGCCGCTGGCGGGGTGAGGGTTGGTCGCTGCTGATTGCGCAGCGACCAACCTTGACCGCTATCGCTATCTCAAAGACCGTCATTCCCGCGCAGGCGGGAATGACGGCTTTGGGGCTGATGGTACTAAGCGCTATACGCTAAGCTAACCAGCGTTCACCCTGCGATCAAACTCGCAAACCGCCCCAGATCGATGTTCCCGCCACTGATCAACACCCCGATCCGCTTGCCCTTCAAACTCGCCTTCATCTTGCGCGCCGCCGCAAACCCCAAACACCCGGTCGGCTCCACCACGATCTTCATGCGCTCGGCAAAGAAGCGCATGCACGCGACCAGCTCCTCGTCCGTCACCGTCAGAATGTCGTTCACATCGCGCTGGATGATCGGGAACGTCAGCTGACCGAGATGCTGCGTCTGCGCCCCGTCCGCGATGGTGCGCGGCGTGTCGATGTGCACGATCTGACCGGAGCGCAACGACTGCTGCCCGTCGTTGCCCGCTTCCGGCTCGACACCGTACAGCGCGCAATCGGGCGCCAGTGCGCGCGTGGCCAGCGCTGACCCGGACAGCAGCCCGCCCCCGCCAAGGCACACGAAGAACGCGTCCAATGCGCCGACTTCGTCGAACAACTCCTTGGCCGCCGTGCCCTGGCCGGCAATGACGTCCGCGTGGTCATACGGCGGAATAAGCGTCAGGCCGTGCTTTTCGGCCAGGTCGCGCCCGATCTGTTCGCGGTCTTCGGTATAGCGGTCATAGGTGACCACGGTGGCGCCGTAGCCGCGCGTGGCTGCGACCTTGGCCGCCGGGGCATCCTGCGGCATGATGATCGTGGCCGGCATGTCCAGGAGGCGAGCCGACAGCGCCACCGCCTGCGCGTGGTTCCCGGACGAGAATGCGACCACGCCGGCGCGGCGCTGTTCGGGCGTAAACCTGGCCAGCGCGTTGTAGCCGCCCCGGAACTTGAATGCGCCCATGCGCTGCATGTTCTCGCACTTGAAGAACACCTCGGCGCCGAATTCCTCGTTGACGGTGCGCGAAGTCAGCACCGGCGTGCGGTGCGCGGCGCCTTCGATGCGCGCCGCGGCCTGGACGACGTCTTCATAGGTGGGGAGCTGGGGCGGGGTCATGTGTTCGTCAATCCTTGTCATGTGGGCGGTCGGAATGCCGCCGGCGCTGGGCGGGCGGACCAGAAATAGTAGCGAGCCGGAAGGCAGGCGTCAAACCGCGGCGCGGCCAACGCGGTCTGAAGGCGTCCCGCGCTCCAGACGCGCATCCGCCGCGATGGCGATCGCCGACCACTGCACGTCGACGCTCGGCAAGCGCGTCTCGCGATCGCGCCGGTAGCTGTGATACACAAAGCCCGCGCCGCCGCCCTCCCCGGTGGTACACATGGTGCACGATTGGCTCGACCACACGGCGCCGAATCCGGCGCGCTCGAGCTGCCAGCGCACTATCCCGGCCAGGTTCAGACGGCGCGGCTGCGGCGCCAGCAAGTCCTGGGGAACAGCGTAGCGCGCACGGAACGATTCGATCACGTCCCCGGACACTTCATAGCAGCAGGCGCCGGCAGTCGGCCCGATCGCCGCATGCCAATCGGCCGGCGAATCGCCGCGCGCCGCCAGCAGCGCGGCAAACGCATCGACGATGCCATCGAGCGCGCCGCGCCAGCCCGCATGCAGCGCCGCCACCGCCGCGCCATCGCGGCGCGCCAGCAAGATCGGTGCGCAGTCGGCGGTGGCGATGGTGAGCAGCACGTCGGGCTGCCCGGTGAACATGCCGTCCGCCTCGCCGCAATCCTGGCCGGCATGGTCGATCACGGCGATATGCGTGCCGTGGCGCTCGTGTTGCAGCGCGCGCTGCCCCCAGGTGGTCGGGAACAAGGCCGCCATATCGTCGTCGCGATTGCCGAAGCCATGGTCGATGCCAGGGATCGCTTGCAGGATGGGACTGACGAGCATGTCGAGGTCGTGTAGTGGCGTCTGCGCTCATTCTACGTCGCCGCGCGTTAGACCAGCCCTACGACACGCACGAAGGCGCCATGGGCGCGCTGCACCAGCGGATGTTTCCTGGTTCGCCAGCCTGATCCTTAGTCGCAACGGCATCTGGGACTACATCGCCAAGTGAACCAGCGCACAGAACCAAAAAGATGCAAAGAAGACAATAAGTCATCAGAACAAGCAGCGCCGAGGAGTCGATCATGAAGCATCATCTCTGCAAAATTTTCCTGGTTGCAGCAGCAGCCTGCTCTGCACCGGCGGTGCTGGCTGAGTCGGTGATCGTGAAATGCGTCGATGGCGCCGGTCGCGTCACCCTGACCGACCAGCAATGTGAGGCAGGCTCGGCAACAGTGCGCATGGCCAGCATGCCGTCCAACGAAGGCATCACGCCGGCCCAGCCTTATCCACTGGTGGCCGAAGAGTCCACCCTGCCGCCGGCGCGCGAACTGCATCGCCGCGCCCTGCCGCTGCGTGGCGCGCATGCAACCGCCAAGCCGATGGAAGCCGATGTCGCCACGCTCAAGCATGCGCGCGCCCAGTTCCTGTTGGGCGACGCCAATCATCGGCCGACGCTGGCCGGCCTGGAATAATCAGGCTTAGTGTAATCGCGTGACGCTGGCCAGATGCGGCGGCGGCGGATTGCCCAGCTCGCGCAGCAGTTCCAGCAAGGCGTCATCGGTAATGAACCCGGCCGCCGACTGCGCCGCCAGCATCCGTTCCGGCGGCAGCGAGCGCGCCACCACGTAGCCCTGCACATAGTCGACGCCGATCTCGTGCAGCGTCTGCACGGTGGCCGCGTCCTCCGCCCATTCCGCAATCGTCTTCATCCCCAGGTTACCGGCCAGGCTGACAATCGCTTCCACGATTGCCACGTTGGCCGGGTGCGCATTGATATTGACGATAAAGTTGCCGTCGATCTTGAGCACGTCGGCCGGCAATTCCTTCAGATACGAGAACGAGGTGTAGCCGGCGCCGAAGTCGTCCAGCGCGACCTTGACGCCGAAGCTGCGCACATGGTCGATGAAGCGGCGCGTATTGTCCAGGTCATGCAGCGCCACGCTCTCGGTGATCTCCAGGCACAGACGGCTGGCCACGTGCGCGTAGTTGCCGAGGATGTCGAAGGTATCCTGCACGAAGCGCTCGTCGTTGAGCGACGCGCCCGACAGGTTCATGCACACGAAGCGGGTATTGACCAGCTCGTCGACGTGCTCGGCGATCCAGGCCAGCGTGGTGTTCAGCACCCAGCGGTCGATCATGCTGGCGCGCCCGCTCTTTTCAGCGGCGGCAATCACGGCGCCGGCCGGGATCACGCGCCCGTCCGCTTCGCGCATGCGCAGCAACACCTCGAAATTTAGCGACTCATGCGGCGCACGCAGCGACATGATCGGCTGCATCTCAAGCAGTAGATTGTCGGTGGCATTCGGACCCGACAGGCGTTCGACCAGGTCCAGTTCCGCAGCGCGCTGGCGGAACGCGTCGGCGCCGCGCTCGTACACCACCAGGCCGTCGCCCAGACCGGTCTTGGCTTCGCGGCAAGCACGGTCGGCGGTCGAGATCGCATCCTTCATCGGCATGCCCGGCACCACTTCGATCAGGCCGACCGAGCCGCGCACGTGGAAGGCTTTATCGCCCACCCGATACGGCGTATTGCCGAGGCGGTCGACGATGCCGCGGCAGATGATCGAGGCCAGCGGGATCGCCGTTTCCGGCATCACGATCACGAATTCATCGCCGCCCACGCGGCCCAGTTCCTGGCCGCCGGCCAGCATCGCGCCCATCCGTTCGCAAACTTGCTTGAGCACTTCGTCGCCGGCGGCATGGCCGAACAAGTCGTTGATCAGCTTGAAGCGATCCAGGTCGACGTACGCCAGCGCCATCGGCCGCCCCTGCGCCAGGCTGGCGGCGGCGACGCTGAATTCGCGTTCGATGCCGCGCCGGTTGTAGACCTTGGTCAGCGGGTCGTTGTTGGCCATGAAGCGCAATTGCTCGGTGGCCTTGTGCTTTTCGGTGGTGTCCTGCAGCACGCCTTCGATGCGGGCGCGCGCCAGGGTGGCGCTGACCAGGTAGCGCTGGCTGCCGTCGCGGCTGGCCAGCTCCATCTCGGCCTCGTCCTTGCCATGCACCTGCTCATGTAAGTTGGTCCAGCTCGCTTCAGTAAAGAACTGGCGCCAGGCGGTGCGGCCGGGAATGAATTCGCTGATGCCGAGCATCTTTTGCAGCGCGGGATTGACGCTCAAGAAGTGTCCGTACATATCGAGCGTGAACAAGCCGACCGGCATCGCCTGGTAGGCGTGCTCGAGTTCTTCCTGTGCCGCCTGGCGCTTTTCGGTTTCCATGCGCATCTGTTCGGCGACGGCGAGTGCTGCCAGCAAGCTCGACGCCAGCGCAGCGGTGACGCTGTTGATCACGCCCAGCAACTCGCGCATGCCGAGCGCGGCCGACAAGACTTCGGCCAGCGAAGCCAGGAAAGTCACCGCGAACGAGGCCGCAAACCACGACGCCACCCGCGTGCGCGATTCGACGATGATCTTGAACAGGCCGATCGTCATGAGCGAGAAGCAGCACACCAGGATGCCCCACAGCAGCGGCAGGTACATGCCATACGGCAGCAACATGGCCGCGACCAGCATCGGCATGCACAGCCATTGCATGACGCGCATCGGCAGCAGGTAGCGCATCTCGGCCAAATGTTCCTTGAGCAGCGCCTGGTACAGCGTCAAGGTGGCGATGCCGTACAGCGTGATCGTCACCGCGCGGCTGCGCAGCAGCCATTCGGACGGCACGGTCTGCCCCAGCCACTGGATGTCCCAGCCGGCCGACAACGCGCCCACGCGCAGGTTCAGGATCAGCCAGCCGGCAAACAGCACGTACACCGGCTGGCGGTTGATCAGCGCCGTGATCAGGATGAACAGCGCCAGCACGATCATGCCGCCGTCGAGCAGGCCCGATTTACGGTGGTATTGCTTGACCGATAAAGCAAACTGCTCGGCCGGCCATTGCAGCACCGACAGCCGCGCCGGGCCCGAGAAGCCGGCGCGGCACAGCAGCTCGCGCGGCAGCGGCGCCATGCGCAGCGAGAAACCGGCCTTTTCGGCGCGCAGGACGCCGCGTTCCTCGCTACGGGTGGCGCTGCCGAGCGCGCCCAGCGTGGCGCCATCCCAGCAGGCGATATCGAGCGCATGGCGCGACGGGAATTCGACGATCTGCTCGCCGCTGCGCGGCATCGGCTCGAACAGGAACCAGACCGGCGCTTCGGACAAATGGGTGTCGTGGCCGTTGGTCAATGGACGCGCGCGCGCACTGTCCAGCGCGGCGGCCGGGCTCAAGGAGGCGGACTCGTCGACCGTGACGTGCATCGCCAGCGGCACGTCGCCGCTGGTACGGTACGCGTCGTGCCAGAACAGCAGCGCGACCAGCGACACCAGGCCGATCCCGAGCGGAATCAGGTAGAACGCGAAGATTTTTAACACCAGTTCGACGGCCGTGTGGACGGCGGCCGGCAGCACAGAGCGCAGCTGGGGCTTGAGGTTGGGCATAGACGGAGTCGCAGAACTTGCGGCCGCCGCGACCCTGTCAGAGAACAGCGGCAACCATTAAAGCCCAAGGATACAGGGTTCGCCTGATGCCGTCATGCAATAATTGCTCAGGCGACGGCCATTTCGCAACGCTCCGGGCGCGCTTGCAACAGCGTGTTGCGCGGTACAAGCAGACTCGGCGGCGGCGCGATCGGGCCGATATCGATGTCCGGATGGTGGGTGTTGAAGAAGAAGTTCAGCATCGGGTGGCGCGCTTCGACCCAGCGCTGCTCGAAGCCGGCGATCTCGAACGCCATCACGCGGTGCGGGATATTGCCAACGTGGCGCAGCGGCACCGGGCCCTGCTCCGGGAACACGTCGACGAACATCAGCTGCTCGTATTGGCGATCCACCGGCGGCCGGCCGGTCGCCACCGAGTAGTCGATCGCGTTGTCTTCGCAATACATGAAGCACGCCTTGACCAGCGCAACCTTGACCATGCGCCCGACCCGCCCTTCGTCGATACCGAGGCGCGTCGCTTCCACCAGGCGTTTATTTTGCAGCCAGTCCGGCAGTACGATCGATTCCTCGACGCCCAGCGGACGATACAGGTTGGTGCGGATGCGGGTGCTGCCGATCGGCGTGCCGTCGAGCTTGGATTCGGCGAGCAAGACAATGGTGTCGTCGTCATAGTCGGCCGCTTCGGGCTGGGCCAGGCTGCGCGCGAAATCAGGCACGTGGCGGGCGTAGGCGGCGTGGCGTATGCGCACCGCTTTTAGAAGATCCGCTTCGGTTTCGACCCGGCGGACAGTGAACGGCAAGCGTTCGATGGTGCGCCCCGCCGCAGCTTCACGCGTGGTGCGGAAGCGATCTGCCTTGGGTGGGTTGAACACGGCTGCTGGGAACAGCTCCATGGCGGTACTCCTGATGATGGATTGTTAATAGGTTTGTCTGAGACAAATTATCAATCCATTCAGGAAAACTCTAACTGCTGAGCAGGCGTGCTTTTTGCCTTCTATTTAAGGCTCAGCAATACGGGCGCTGGGATACCAAATACTTATTGTTCCAGAACGGTACCGCGGGTCGGTTCCCGGCGTTATGCGCCAGCGATAAACCGCATGACCTGCAGGCGTCAAGCCGCGCCCTCCACGCTCATTGACATCATGCGCGCCGAGCCCGACACCCGGATCGAACCACCCGACGCCTCGCCGATCTCGGCCGTCAGGCGCGAGCGCATGCCCATGTCTTCGCCCTGTACTACCTCGATGCGTCCGCCGTGCGGCCATTCGATGTCGCGCAGGTAACCGGCCAGCGCGGCGGTGCCGGCGCCGGTGGCCGGGTCTTCATACACGCCGCCCGAGGCGAACGGGTTGCGAGTGTGGAACAGCTGATCGTGCTCGGCCCAGGCCAGCACGATCGTTACCAAGCCATGGCGCGCCATCAATTCGCATCCGGCCGCCAGCTCGTAGCGCATCGCTGCCAGCAGCGCGCGACTGGATAAGGCCAGCACCAGGTGATCGGCGCCGCCGTGCGCCAGCGCTGGCGCGATGCGCGGGTCGAGGTCGGCGTGGGTGTAGCCGAATAAAGCCAGTGCGGCCTCGACCAGCTCTGCAGGTGCCGCCTGGCTGTGCGTCGGCGGCGACTGCAATGCCGCTTGCACCCGCTCCCCCTCGAGCCGCCCTTCGACCGTGATCGCGGCCGCGTTCAGCGTCAGGTGATACCGGCCGTCGCCGTGCCTGCGCGCCAGCGCGGCGCCGAGGGCGATGGTGGCGTGGCCGCAAAACGGCACTTCGGACCCGGGCGAAAAGTAACGCACGCGCCAGCCCTCGCCCTGTTCTTGCGGGGCGGCGAAGGCGGTCTCGGAAAACCCGACTGCGTGCGCCAGGCGCGCCATGTCGGCGGCCGGCGGTAACGCAGAGCCGATCCAGACCCCGGCCGGGTTGCCGCCCTGGCCATTGTCGTCGAAGGCGGCGATGCGCTCGATGGCGTCGAGTCCTGCTATGGTGGCGTGGTGCTGGTTCATGGCTGTCCTTTACTCGCAGTCTAATTAACGCGGCGCCTTGTCCATCTTCGGCAAGAAGGCGGCCAGGATTCCCAGCAGCGGCAGGAACGAAGCGATACGATACACCTGGTCGATGCCATGGATGTCGGCGATGTGGCCCATCGCCGCCGCGCCGACGCCGCTGATGCCGAACATCAGGCCAAAGAAAATCCCCGAGATCATGCCGACCTTGCCCGGCACCAGCTCTTGCGCAAAGACGACGATCGCCGAGAACGCCGACGACATCACCAGCCCGATCACCACCGACAGCACCCCGGTCCAGAACAGGTCGGCGAACGGCAGCGCGATGGTGAATGGCGCCGCGCCCAGGATCGAGAACCAGATCACGCGCTTGCGCCCGATCTTGTCGCCGATCGGGCCACCGGCAAAGGTGCCCGCCGCGACCGAGGCCAGGAACAGGAACAGATACAGCTGGGCGGTGCCGACCGGCAGGTGGAATTTGTCGATCAAATAGAAGGTGTAGTAGCTCTGCAGGCTGGCCATGTAGATGTACTTGGAGAACACCAGCAGCGCCAGCACCGCCAGCGCCTGGATCACCTTATTGCGCGGCAGCGCCGGGCCGGCATGCGCCGCGGCCTTCCTGACCATGGTCTGCAAGTGGTTGCCATACCAGCGACTCACGCCGATCAGGACCGCGACGGCCACCAGCACCAGCAGCATGAACCAGGCAATCCTGCCCTGCCCGCGCCCGACCACGATCGCAGCGGCCAATAATGGGCCGAGGGCCGATCCCATGTTCCCGCCCACCTGGAACAGCGACTGCGCAAAGCCGAACCGTCCGCCCGAGGCCAGGCGCGCCACACGCGAGGCTTCCGGATGGAAGGTCGACGAGCCGACGCCGATCATGCCGGCGGCGACGAGCAAGGTGGCGAAGCTGTTGGCATACGCCAGCAGGCCGACCCCAAGCAGCGTGACGCACATCCCGAGCGGCAGCAGGAACGGGATCGGGCGCTTGTCGGTGTACATGCCGATCCACGGCTGCAGCAGCGAAGCGGTGCACTGGAAGGTCAGCGTGATCAGGCCGACCTGGGTGAAGCTGAGGGCGAATTCATGCTTGAGCAGCGGGTAGATCGATGGCAGGACCGCCTGGACGCAATCGTTCAGCAGGTGCACGAAGGCGACCGAGAACAGGATTTGCATGACGGTGCCGGATGCGGCGGAAGGTGCGACGGAAGGCGCGGCGGAAGACGGGGACGGTGTTGTGGACATCGGAAAGCGTGCGAATCGAGCCGGGTAGGATGGACAGCCTGACAGGATAGTCCATTTTGCCGTGACAGGTGCGGCGCAGCTCTGGAAGGACAAAGGCCGTGATGACTGCAGTAGCAGCAATCACGGCCTTCAGGCTGACGGTGCTACATCTTTACTTGACAGGCACCAACCGGATCGCCTGCCCGCCACCCGGCGCCAGCTTCAGCTTGAGCGTATCGCCCGCCGTCACATTACGCTTCTCGATCACGACATCGAACTTCTTCTCGGTGCGGTAATCCGCCTGGTCGCCATCGCGATAGATCTCGGCCACGTAAGTACGGCCCTGATCGAGGAACGACAACGGCATGTCCAGCGTGCGCGCATTGCCGTCGGTGACCGAGCCGACGTACCAGGCGTCCGAGTTGCGGTCCTTGCGCGCGATGGTGGCGTACTCGCCGACTTCGCCGTGCAGCACGCGGGTGTCTTGCCAGTCGGTCGGCACGTCCTTGATGAACTGGAACGGGCCCGGATAGCGTTCGTAATGTTCGATCAGGTCGGCCGCCATCACCACCGGCGAGTAGATCAGCACGAAGTTGGCCAGCTGCTTGGCCTGGGTCGAGTTGAACGGCTTCTTGTTCTTGCCTTCCAGGCTCAGGATGCCCGGCGTGTAATCGAGCGGGCCGCTAAGCATGCGGGTGAACACCAGGTTCGCTTCATGGTCGACCGTGTTTGGCGGTTCGCCCCATGCGTTGTACTCGACGCCGCGCGCACCTTCGCGCGAGATCCAGTTCGGATAGGTACGGCGCAGGCCCGTGTCCTTTACCGGCTCATGGGTGTTGATCGCGATCTTGTAGCGCGCCGCGTCCTCGACCACTTTCTGGTAGTGGCGCACGCCCTCTTGCGAATCGGTGTAGCCGAAGTGGATCTTGCCGTTCTTGCCCATGAACTGGGCCGCGCCGCCGTCGGTCACGTAACCGGTCTTGACGCTGTCGACGCCATTCTTCGCATACAGCTTGAGCGCTGCATCGAGCTGCTTCTCGTAGTGGGCGATATTGCCGCCGGTCTCGTGGTGACCGATGATGTGCACGCCGCGCTGTTTGCCATACGCGGCCAGCGCCGGCAGGTCGAAGTGCGGGTTCGATTTGGTGAAGTCCATGTCCAGGCCATTGCCGGCCCAATCGCTGTCCCAGCCCGGATTCCAGCCTTCGACCAGCACGCCGCGGAAGCCGTTCCTGGCCGCGAAGTCGATATAGCGCTTGGTGTAGTCGGTGGTCGCGCCCAGCTTCGGACCGTTGGCCCACGACTTGGTTTCCAGGTGCATGTCCCACCACACGCCGACGTACTTCGATGGCTTGACCCACGAGACGTCGCCCAGTTTATTCGGCTCGTTCAGGTTCAGCACCAGGTCGGACATGTACAGGCCGGCCGCGTCGTCGGCGATCTGCATGGTGCGCCATGGCGTGGTGAAGGCGCCGCTGCGCACCACAGGTGCACCGTTGGCGGATGGGGTCAGGTGCGCGCGCAGGCGCTGGCCTTCGACCCGGCGCAGCCACATCGAGGCGTAATCGACCAGCGCCGCTTCATGGAAGGCGATGTGGATGCCATTGTCCATCTTGACCGTCATCGGCGTATTCGCCATGCCGACTTCGCGCAGCGGTGACTTCTGGATCGGGTATTCCAGCGCCCAGACTTCGCCGGCCTGCTGCCACCAGGCGGTGGCCGGCTTGGCGACCACGAATTCGGTCAGCTCGTCGCTGATGTGCAGCGCGCGGTTGTTGGCCTGCTTCGGGAATTCATAACGGAAGCCGACGCCGTCGTCGAACACGCGGAACACGATCGCCAGGCGGCGGCCGTCGTTCTTCTTCACATCCACGCGCATCTGGCGGTAGTGGTTGCGTACGTTGCGGCGCTCGCCCCACGGCTGCTCCCAGGTGCTGTCATGGTCGGTCACCACATTGCGTTCGAGCGCGAAGCCCGAGTCGAGCGGCTTGTCGCTGGCCAGCACGAAGCCCAGGCGCGACGGTGCGATCACCGGCTGGCCCTTGCGGTCGATCTTGTACGACAGGCGTCCGTCCGGCGCCACCTGCACCGACACGCTCAGCACCTTGCCGGGCGACTCGACGGTTGCCAGGTTCGGGTCGGCCAGCGCGCTGCCGCTGCTGACCACCATGCCCAGCGCTACGCAGCAGCGTACCGCCAGACCGATACTCATGAATTTCTGTGCCATGCTCGATTCCATTGCTTGATTGCTCCTCATTTCACCAGCACGCGGAAGCTCCACGGTGCCATATCAAAACTGCTTCCTGCATTGACCGCGACCTTCGCCCCGGTGGCGAAGTCGCGGTAGGCGCCGTGGTGCACGGCTTTTTCGAACGTCGCCTTGACTGGCTTGTCCGAGAGGTTCAGCGCCACGAACACCTTGTCCTTGTCATTGCCGCGCACGAAGCTGAACACCTGCTTGGGTACGTTGTTCGGTACCTGCACCATCTGCGCACCGTACTCGCCATTCCACAGCGCGGTGTTCGATTTCTTCAGCGCCAGCAGCTTCTTGTACAACGCCTCGTACGGCGACGGCTTCCACTCGATCGGGTCGCGTTCAAAAAAGGCCAGGCGCTTCGTGTTGCCCGCTTCCTGGCCGTTGTAGATCAGCGGGATACCTTCGCTCATGAAGCTGAACACGATCGCCGCATCGACCGCCGGCCCGAACATGTCGAACTCGGTGCCGTCCCACGCATTCTTGTCGTGATTCGTCGTGTACAGCATGCGATAGGCCTGGCGCGGATAGAACTTCTGGCCCCAGGCATAGTAGACGTTCATGCGGCCGGCGTCGGCCTTGCCCTTGGCGATATCGTGCAGCGCGTCCCACCAGGTCCAGGCATAGCTGGCGTCGAAGGCGTCGCGGTGCAAATCGCGGCTTTCCCACTCGGCCAGCATGAACACCGGCTTGATGGCGCGCAGCTCGCGGCTGGCGTTGTCCCAGAAGTCCTGCGGCACCAGGCCGGCGGCGTCGACCCGGTAGCCATCGATGCCGACGTCCTGCACCCAGTATTTCATTGCGTCCGTCATGTAGCGGCGCAGCGCGGGCTTGCTGTAATCGAGGTCGATGATGTCGTCCCAGTTGAACCAGGGCGTCGGCTGCACCTTGCCGTCGGCGTCGCGCGCATACCAGTCGGGATGCTGCGTCATCAGGACGTTGTCCCACGACGTGTGGTTGCCGACCCAGTCGATGATCACACGCAGGCCGAGCACGTGGGCCTGCTGGACGAAAATGCGGAAGTCGTCCAGCGTGCCCAGCTCCGGGTTCACGGTGCGAAAATCGCGCACCGCGTACGGGCTGCCGAGCGAGCCTTTGCGCTTCGCTTCGCCGATCGGGTGAATCGGCATCAGCCACAGGATGTCCACGCCCAGCTCTTTCAGGCGCGGCAGCTGCGCAGTCGCAGCCTTGAACGTACCCTCCTTGGTGAACTGGCGCGTGTTGATCTGGTAGATGCTGGCGTTCCTGGTCCAGTCGGCGTGCTGGAACTGGACGTAGTCCTTCGGCTGGTCTTGCGGCAGCGCCGCTGCAGCGTGCGCAAGCGGCGCGCCGCAGATCAGCAGCGCCGCGGCGAGTGCTCGTGTCAGTCGGTTAGTGACAGGCATGATCTCTTTCATCAGAACTTGACGTTGACGCCGGCCGAGTAAGTGCGGCCGAAGGTCACCGTGTTGGTGATCACGTTCGGGTCGCTCGTGTACTCGCGGAACGGCTCGTTGGTCAGGTTATGCCCTTGCACGAACACCGACCAGCCCTTCAGCATCCCGCCCTGAAACTCGTACGACGCCTGGGCGTCCGCGATGGTCTCGCCCTTGATGAAGGTGAACTGGGATTCGCTGCGGTAGTCGAGGATCTGGCCGATGAAGCTCGAACGTTTATACGCCGCCAGCGAAATCTGCAAGCCGCTCTTCTCGTAGTACAGACGCACGCTGGTGACGTTCTTCGACAAACCGGGCAGGCCGATCGACGTGACCGAGCCGTTGAACACCGGCGCATTGCTCGGATTGACGAAGCCGCTCACCGGCAGGTCGACCGACGATTCGGTGTACGAGTGCGCGGCCTGGATGCCGAAGCCGTCCAGCATATCGGTCAGCATCGAGAACGGCAGGTTGGCCGACAGTTCGATGCCGCGCATATTCCCGCCCTGGACGTTCTGCGGCGTGGTCAACACACCGATCGTCGAGCCGGCATAGGCGCCAGTGGTCGGCAGCGGCGTGTTGGCGCTGACGTATGGCGCGAAGTCGAACTGCTGCGGTGAATTGATCACGTAGTTGTCGAGCTTCTTGTAGAAACCCGCCACGCTGACGTAACCCTTCTTGCCGAAGTATTTTTCATACGACAGGTCAAGCGCGGTCGCTTCGTACGGTTTGAGTTCCGGGTTGCCGGCGAAGCCAGTCAAGGAAGGATCGAGTTCGGTCGCGCTCTGCAGGCCGAAGTTCATGCTGGCCTTCAGGTTGTCCAGATTGGCGCGCGATATCTGCTTGCCTGCGCCCAGGCGTACGACCTGGTCATTGCCGATGTCGAAGGTCAGGTTCGCGCTCGGCAGCACGCTGGTGTAATCCGTGCCGCCGGTCTTGATCGCCGATGGGCAGGTGGCGGCCGAATTGCCCGAGCAGTTCTGCAGGTCGACCTGGTTGCCGGCCGCGCGCTGGCGCGTGTCGACCAATTGCACGCCGATGTTGCCGGTGTACGGCACCGACAGCAGGTCGCCCGCCAGTTCGCCCATCAGGTAGGCAGTGGTGACCTTTTCACCGACGCTCCAGTCGCGCGCCAGCACGGTGGCGTCGACCCAGCGGTTCATGTCGTAGATCGACCCCAGGGTGCCGGTCGGGTCGAACGCGGCCACCGGGATGCCGGTCGGGCCGGCCATTTCGATGGCGCTGCCGGGAATGGCGGCGCTGGCGTAACCATCGCCGTTGCGGATCGACAGCCGCCCTTCCTCGCCCAGGCGCGACTTGTCACGCTTGGTGTAGTTGACGCCAACGCGTACGCCCGACAGCGGCCCCCATTCGAGGTCGCGCGCGCCTTCGAGGCGGATCGCCTGCACCTTGTCGTCGATGGTCGGCAGGCTCAGATAGCCAGCCTGCGGCGACAGCGGACCGCCACCCCAACCGGCGACGTCGGTCAGCAGCGCCACGTTGCGGTTCGAATAGTCCAGGCTCGGCACATAGCGCACCGCGCCGAAGTTGCTGCCATTGAAGCCCGAGTAGGTGATCGATCCGAGCTGGCTTTCCGGTGTGTTGCCCGGCTGGCCAGCGATGGTCTCGTAGTTGCTCAGGCGCTTGGTGCCTTTCGAGTACGACAGGTCGTTCGTCAGGCGCCACTGGCCGACTTTCAGTTCATTGTTCACGCCAAGCGACAGCAAACGGTCTTTGCTCGAGAACATATGGTTGCGCACGTCGCCCTTGTAGTTGCTGAAGGTGCCGGCGGTAACGATGCCGTTCTCGATCGTGGCGTTGGTCAGCACCGCATTCGGATCGTAGATGCCGGTGCCGCCGACAATCGCGCCTTCGATGCCAGTCTTCTTGGTCGCTTCCTCACCGCGCGAATAAAACGCGTCGAAGGTCGAGCGGAACTTGTCGTTGGGGCGGAACTGCAGCGTCAGCGAAGCGCCATCGCGTTCGGATTTGCGGCGCGAGGTCTCGGCCATGAAGCCGTTGATGGCCTGGACTTGCTGGCCGTTGTACTCGATCGGCGACGTCGCCGCGCCCCAGCTGTCGAATTTCAGTTCGCCGCCGTTGTCCTGCTTGAACGAGGTCAGGCCGATCGACAGGCCCAGTTTGCGGTCAAAGAACTGGTCGACGAAGGTCAAGGTCTTGCGGTGGCCCGAGCCGAGGTCGGAACCGGAACCGAAGCCGATGCGCTCCTTGCGCGCGTTGGCGACGAACATGCGCTTGCCGAAGTCGAGCGGGCGCAGGGTGCGCAGGTCGATGGTCGAGGCCAGGCCCTGGCCGACCAGGCTGGCGTCCGGGGTTTTGTAGACCAGCACACTGCCGGTCAGCTCGGACGGGAACAAATCGAATTCGGGGCTGCGCGCGTCGCTGGTGGAAGCTTGTTCGCGCCCGTTCAGGAGCGAACCGTTGAAGGTCGGCGACATGCCGCGTACCGACACCTCGGTGGCCTTGCCATTGACCTTGCTGCGCTGGGTGGTCACGCCCGACAGGCGCGAGATCGACTGGGCGACGGTGGTGTCGGGCAGCTTGCCGATGTCTTCGGCCGATACCGCTTCGACGATCGAGGTGGCGTTGCGCTTGATCGAGATCGCCGCTTCGATGCCGCGCCGGATGCCGGACACGTTCACAGTGGCGACCGGCGCGTCTTGCGCGATGCTGGTCACGGCGGGCTTGTTGCCCTGTTCCATATCCTTTTCTTCCGTGGCCGTATTGGCCTGCTGCGCGTGGGCGCTGGACAGCCCGACAACCAGCAGCGCGCAGGCGCCGGCAAGGGGAGATAGAAGGAAGTTGTGGCGGCGCGCGCCGTCCCGACGGGTGGTCATGGTTGTCTCCTGATTTTATAGTTATCCAGCTGATTATGTAATTCTGGCGCTGGTGCGTGCGATAGTCCGCTATCGCCTGCAAGTGGTCAACGCGACAACTGAAGCGAATCTGAAGATAGCGCGTCGCCCGCGCCACAACCGGCCCGCATGACTGCCTGATAAACTGCGCGCATGAAAATTTTGATGATCGAGGACGACCTCGCAATTGGCCAGGCCTTGCTGTCGGTATTTCAGGATGAGGGCCACACGGCGGTCTGGCTGCGGCTTGTGGCCGATGTGCCGGCGCGCGTGCACCAGGAGCCGTTCGACGCGGTGGTGCTCGACCTGAACCTGCCCGACGGCGACGGCAACGAGTTGCTGCGCCAGTTGCGCGCCGAGGGCATGCGCCTGCCGGTGCTGATCATCAGTGCGCGCGATAGCCTGCAAGACCGCTTGAAAGGGTTCGATCTCGGCGCCGACGATTATTTGATCAAACCGTTCGAGATTCCCGAGCTGCTGGTGCGCCTGCGCGCCATCGTGCGCCGCAGCCACGGCGCGATCGAGGAAAACCTGTGGCAGGCGGGCGACGTGGCGCTGGACGAGAACCGCATGCTGGTTACGCGCGCCGGCCAGGCGGTGACGCTGTCGAAGACCGAGTTCGCACTGCTGCTCACGCTCATGAAGCAGGCGAACCGGGTCTTGACGCGGGTCGAGCTGGAACGGCGCGCCCTGCCCTGCGGCGATGGCCAGAGCCAGACGCTCGATGTCCACATCTTCAACCTGCGCAAGAAGATCGGCGACGGCGTGATCCGCACCGTGCGCGGGGTCGGCTACATGGTCCAGCGCGATGCGTAAGGCATTCAGGCAGCCGTCGCTGTTCCGGCGCCTGATCTTGAGCTTCAGCGGCGTATTGCTGGCGTTCGCGCTGGCGGGTCTGGTATGGGCCTTCTACGAAGCCAAGGCCACGCAGCGCACCCGCACCAACAGCGAGAACAAGGCCCACGCGCTGAACATCATCAAGCACCTGGGCGACATCGTCGATCGTCCCGAGCGCATGCTGCCGGTGCTGGACTCGATCGAGGCCAATCGCCAGCAGATGTTCCACGAACTCGATTACCACTCGCATGTGCGGCTGCGCGTGTGGCACCACGGCCGCCTGGTCTACAACTCGATGCCCGCGCTGCCCGAGTCGCTGCCGCAAGAAGCCACGCGCGACGCCTATGCCTGGGTGCGCACGGTCGCGCGCGACGATGGCAAAGGCCTGGTGGTCGAGCGCCAGCATGAAGTCGACGACGAGTGGATGCTGACCGTGTGGGGCGTGAGCTTCCTGCTCTCGACCACGATCACGAGTTTACCGCTGCTGTTGATTCCGGCGTGGCTGATCGTCGGCATCGGCCTGCGTCCATTGCGCTCGATCGCCTCGGCCATCGCCCAGCGCTCTGACGCCGACCTGACGCCGCTGCCCGATTCGACTTACCGCGAACTCTCGCCGCTGGTCGACGCGATCAACGGCTTGATGCAGCGCCTCAGCCGGCGCATCGAGCACGAACATGAATTCCTGACCGACGCCGCGCACGAACTCAAGACGCCGCTGGCGGCGATCCAGATCAACGCCCATGTGCTGTTGAGCCGCTGCGGCGCGGATGTGGCCGAGCGCTGCGCGGAACCTGCGGCCGGCCTGCGCCTGGGCGTGGCGCGCGCCACCCACACTGTGCACCAGCTGCTGGCGCTGGAGCGCACGCGCGCCGAACCACAGGTCGACCAGGCCTGCCCGCCCACCGACGTCGCCGAATTCGTGCGCGACCGGTTGGCGGCGGCGGCGCACCTGGCGGTGCAGCGCAATATCGACATCGAATTCCATGCCGACGCCGACGGCGCTCTGCCGCTGCACCTGGAAAGCATGGCGGCGGCGGTCGACAATTTGATCAGCAACGCGATCAAGTACTCACAGCAGGATGGACGCATTACCGTGCGGCTGACGCGCCTCGATGGCGGCTGCCGCTTGAGCGTGTGCGACCAGGGGCCGGGGATCGAGCCGATGCTGCGCGAGAAGGTGTTCGAGCGGTTTTATCGGGTGCCGGGGCAGGAGCAGTCGGGCAGTGGACTGGGACTGGCGATCGCCGAGCGCGGCGCGGCCAGGAATGGCGGGACGATCGCGTTGTCGGATGGCGAAGGTGGCAAGGGCTTGATGGCGACCATCGAGTTTGCAGGAGCGGGAGCGGCCGCGTAAGCCCGCGCCTCAAAACCGTCATTCCTGCCACTGACAGCAATGACGGTCTGCCGGTAGCAGGTCAGAAGAACCGCAGCACGTGTTCCAGCAAAACCTCGGGCGCTTCTTCGGCGATATAGTGACCACACGCCAGCGCCTGCCCCGACACATCATCAGCCACCTTGCGCCACTCGGCCAGCGGATCGAAGCACCGTCCGATCACACCGTGCTCTCCCCACAGCACCAGCAACGGCATGGTCAAGATACGACCGTCGGCGCGGTCAAGCCGGTCATGTTCCAGGTCGATCGTCGCCGCCGCCCGGTAATCCTCGCACAAGCCGTGCGCCGCCCCCGGCAAAGCCAGGCAGCGCTCATATTCGGCCAGCGCGCGCGGATCGAACGGCGCCAGCCCCGCGCTGCGCTTGCCCATCACATCGCGCACATACGCCGCCGGATCGGCTTCGATCAATCGCTCGGGCATCGGCGCCGGCTGGATCAGGAAGAACCAGTGCCAGTAGGCGCGCGCGAACGCTTCCGAGGTCTGCTCGTACATGGCCAGCGTCGGCGCGATGTCGAGCAGCGCCAGGCGCCGCACGGCCGCCGGATGGTCAAGCGCCAAGCGGTGCGCCACGCGTGCGCCGCGGTCATGCGCCAGCACGTCGAAGCTGTCGAAGCCGAGCGCGCGCATTACCGCCAGCGCATCGAGCGCCATGGTTCGCTTGCTGTAATTGGCATGATCAGGCTCGCCCGCGGGCTTGGATGAATCGCCATACCCGCGCAGGTCGCACGCCACCACCGTGAAGTGCTGGGCCAGCGTTGGGGCCACGCGATGCCAGATGGTGTGGGTCTGCGGATGGCCGTGCAACAGCAGCAGCGGCGGACCGGCGCCGCCGACGAGCGCGTGGATGCCGACCTGTGCGCCGACCTCGATGCGCACCGCATGAAAACCGGGAAATAGCGACAGCGTCATGTTGCTATGCCTTGAGAAATATCAACCGATACGAATATATCGCAATGTACGGGAAGAATATATTCTTGCTTGAAGGTTAGGCACTTAACTGCGAACGGTGGCCGACCTGCTTAGACTACTGGTTATGAGCCGCCGAATGGATACCCACACCGCCGAACTGATCGGGATTGCAATCCTGACCCGCGATGCATTCGGCATCGACCGGGCGCGCCGCTACGCCAGCCTGGCCGGGCTGCCGCCGGACCTGGCCGACACCGTGCTCTCGCGTCCGTTCGCATCCTTGCGCCGGGTCGACGCCGCCCCGGTGCGGGTAGACCGGCGCCGCCCCAACGACAAGCATGTGACGCAGCCGCAGCGCCGGCGCAAGGCCGATCTGAACTAGCACACCGCGCCAGGCGGCGGCGCCAACATCATTTTTTGGTCCACCCTACTGCGAACAGGAACTGCTGCGGGCATGGCGTGCCCGCGCACAGTGCCGGCTTGTAGCGTTCCTTGAGCAACACCGCCGACATGAAGTCGGACGTCGGCTTGCCGGGCGTGCTGAAGACATGCGCCGCGGTCGCGCTGCCGGCGGCGTCCACATCGACCACGATGCGCAGTTCGCCGTACTCACGCAGGTAGTCGCTTGCCTTCATCAGCTGGGTGAACAGTCCCTTGGTGCCGTCGAGCGGGTACGGCGGCTCGTCGCCCGCGCCCATCGCTTCGTAGTTCGCCTTGATGCTGGCCTGCTGCTCGGGCGTCAGCGCACCGTATGGCTTATCGAACGGAATTGGCGACTTGGCGCCGGCATCCATCATGCGAGTGCTGCCCAGCGGCCAGTCGGATTTGAGCTGGTACTTGTACGGGTTCTTCGCGCTCGCCATTGGGATGGCGCAGCACAGGACGATGGTCGCGACGAGGAGACGCATGGCTGCTCCGGATGAAGAAAACGCGACTCTAGCATCTGCACCTTGGCGCAATGTGCGCGCAAAATCACGGCCGCCTGACGCATGCACGGTGGGTGCGCCAGGCGCCGTCACGATGATGCCTTACAGCGCGAGCCGGTCTTGCGCCAGCAATTCGCGCGTGCGCTGCAAGGTCGAGAGCAGCGCGGCGCGGTAGCCCTGGGCGCTGTCCATCATCGCCTGCTCGCTTTGTTCTTCCGGCCCGCCCGGCGCCTTGCCGCGCAAGCCCAGGTAACCGTAGAAGCGCAGCTGCAGCGCGCCGCCGGCATCCTCGAACAGTTCATTGACGATCACGCCTTCGCGCGGACCGGCGGCCTGGAAGAACGACACCTTGTGCTCCGATTCAAAACTGATGATCTCGCGCAGGTCCTGGCCACCGATGGTGGCTTCGCGCACGATGTGATCAACGCCTTCATGCACGACTTCGCAGCGGGTGCACAGGTTGGGCGGCAGGAACAATCGGGCGTCGCGCGCCTTGCGTACCAGGCCGGCCCAGGCCTGATCGCGGGTCAGTGGAATCTCGCCTTTCGGATTGACCGGGACGATGGCAGTCGAATAGATCATGATGATGCTCCTTGTGTGCAGGGTTTCAGGGATTCAGACGTTAGCGGCGGCGAAGTCGCGGTAGGCGTGCAGCGGCCGGCCCAGCATGGCGACCAGGCGCTCGACGTCGCCGGCCTCGGGCCGCATGCCGACATCCAGGAAGCGCTCGGCCATCAGGCGCATGTCGTATGCCATCCAGCCGGGCATGAACTGGCGCAGGTTGCGCTCGAAGCCTTCGGTATCGTCACCGCCGTACGCCACCGGGCGCCCCAGCGCATCGGACCAGATGGCGGCAACGTCCGCGCCGGTTAGCGTGTCGGGGCCGACCAGGTTGATGCGCTCGAGCGGCAGCGGCGTGGCGCAGCGCTCGCGGCGCAGCAATTCGATGGCGGCGACTTCGGCGATGTCGCGCGTGTCGACCATGGCCAGGCCGCGCGCGCCGATCGGCATAGGGTACACGCCGTTGCTCAGCACCACATCCTTGACCGTCAGGTCGTTGTCGATGAAGTAGGCCGGGCGCAGGATGGTGGCGTTCAGCGCCATGCTTTCGATCATGCGTTCGACACCGAACTTGCCGGCGAAGTGCGGCACATTCGCATACAGGTCGCTGTGGATCACCGACAGGTAGACGATGCGTTCGATGCCGGCTTCGCGCGCCAGGTTCAATGCAATCAAGGCCTGCGAAAATTCATCGGGCGTCACGGCATTAAGCAGGAACAGCGTCGACACACCGGACATTGCGCTGCGCAGCGCGTCGACGTCGAGCAGGTCGCCCTGCGCCAGTTCGACGCCCGTCGGCAGGCCGACTTCGGCGGCCTTGGCGGGATTGCGCACCAGTGCGCGCACATCGGCGCCGCGGGTGACGAGGTGCTGGACGACTTGGCGGCCGACAGTGCCGGTGGCGCCGGTAACGAGGATGGTCATGGTGTTCTCCTGAGGTGTGGTTGAAAGACAGGTTCATGGTAGCCATCCCACAGGTGGCCCGATAGACGGTATATTTAGACACTCTGTCTCGCTCATGGAACACCTATGGACCTGCTTGCCCTCGTCGACTTCAATCTGGTTGCCCGCCACGGTGGATTCGGCCGCGCCGCGCGCGCCAGCGGCCGGCCCAAGGCGACCCTGTCGCGCCGCGTCGCCGACCTCGAAGCGGGCCTGAACCTGCGTTTGTTCGAGCGCGGATCGCGCACCTTGACCCTGACCCAGGAAGGCCGCGCCCTGCACGAGCGCACCGCTGCTCTGCTGGCGGAACTGGACGACACCACGAAAGCAATCGCCTCGGGCGCCGAGCGCCCGCGCGGGCGCCTGCGGGTCAGCGCGCCGCTGCTGTTCTCGCAGATCGCGATGGGTAAGCTCGCCGCCGGCTTCGCGCTGCAGTATCCCGAAGTGCGGCTCGAGGTCACTACCGAAGACCGCCCGGTCGACATGGTGGAAGAAGGCTATGACCTGGTGATCCGGGTGAATCCCGATCGCGACGAAAGCCTGGTCGGACGCATCTTCCTGCGCGACCGGCTGGTAGTGGTGGCCAGCCCCGCATTAACGTTGCGGCAGGACGACGCTGCCGCCATACCCGTGGTCGTGCGCGTCGCCGGCACGCCGAACGCGCACTGGAACCTCACCACGGGGCAAGGCAGCCAGCGCATTGCCGTCGATCCGGTGCTGCGCCTGTCGTCCTTGAGCATGGTGCGCGATGCCGTGCGCATGGGCGTCGGCGCGGCGATGCTGCCGGTGTCACTGGTGAGCCATGACATCGCAGCCGGCACGCTGGTGCACTGGGGCGATGTCGACGGTCCCGAGATCGCCTTGTGGGCGCTGTACCCGTCGCGCCGCCTGCTCAGCGCGCGCGTCTCGGCCTTTCTCGACTACCTCAAAACGTCGTTCCCGAACGGGTCGCCGGACGAACTGGCGGCGCACATCGGCGCCTGACTGCAGCGCGCCCCATGCGAGGCGCATATGCGCGCCGCATTTCCACCCCGCCCTTACACGATCCTGACATATGCCGACTGTTGTAAAGATGCCAGTCGGTCGCCATCACAAATTGACACCCAGGCAACAGCTGAGCAGTATGGTCCGGAGGCCAGCGCCTCGCCTTCCCAAGAACGCCGCCGACCACCAACAAGGATCAGTACCATGCACAAAGCCAGGATGGAAAGAACAGCAGTCGCTTTGGCAATCGCCGCGCTTTGCGCGAGCGTCGCCCAGGCGCAGGAAGCAACGCCGCAGCAAGCCGCTACCGATACCCAAAGCGCCAGCGGCGCCACCGTGGTCGTCACCGGCACCCGGGTCGCCAACCGCACCGTGCTCGATACGACGGCGCCAATCGACGTCATCTCGGCCGAGACCCTGAAGAATTCCGGCAGCACCGAGATGAACCAGGCGCTGGCCGTGGCCCTGCCCTCGCTGAACTTCCCGCGTCCTTCGCTGACCGACGGCACCGACACCATCCGCCCCGCCACCCTGCGCGGCATGTCGCCCGACCAGACGCTGGTACTGGTCAACTCCAAGCGCCGCCATACCTCTTCCCTGGTCAACGTCAACGGTTCGATCGGGCGCGGTTCGGCCGCGGTCGACCTCAACACCATCCCGACCGCGATCGTCAAATCGGTCGAAGTGCTGCGCGACGGCGCCGCTGCCCAATACGGTTCCGACGCCATCTCCGGCGTGGTGAACATGCGCCTGCGCACCGACCGCGACGGCGGCGAAGCAAGCGTCACCTACGGCGCGCGCAAATCCGAGTACGATTTGTGGAACGACGCCACGCCGGCCGGCGGCACCTGGAGCGGCCCGGATTCGCGCAAGCGCACCGACGGCCAGACCGCCACGGTCAGCATCTGGAAAGGCCTGGCCTGGGGCGAAGACGGCTTCGTGACGTTGGCCGCGGAATACCGCGACCAGCACCGCACCGAACGTGGCGGCTACGACGTGCGCCAGCAGTATCCCCGCGTGAACGGGGCGTTCGACCCACGCGAAAACACGATCGACCGCTTCAATGCCTGGTATGGCGAGCCGGAGATGGAACAAGCCACCTTCTTCGCCAACGCCGGCAATAACCTGGGCGGCGGCGTCAAGGTGTATGGCTGGGCGAGCTACCAGGACCGCGACGCCAGGTCGGCCGGCTACTTCCGCCCGGCGCAGGACGCACGCAACATCATCTCGATCTATCCGGACGGCTTCCTGCCGATCATCGCGCCGACCGTCAAGGACTTCTCGATGACCGGCGGCGTGACCTGGCAGATCGGCGACTGGGACATGGACGCTTCGCTCGGCTACGGCAAGAACAAGATGGAGTACACCATCGAGAACACGCTGAACCGCTCGCTGGGACCATCCAGCAAGACCGAGTTCTATGCCGGTGGCTACTCGTACGACCAGACCGTGTTCAACCTCACCGGCGTCAAATCGATCCCGATGGCGTCGCTGTCGTCGCCACTGAACCTGGCGATGGGCGTGGAGGCGCGGCGCGAAGGCTATGAACTGTTTGCCGGCGAAGAGCAGTCGTACAGCTTCGGCGGCGTGCTGCTGCCGAACGGCACCCCGGCGGCGCCGGGCGCGCAGGTGTTCCCGGGCTTCCGGCCGGCGAACGAAGTCGATGCGCACCGCAACGCAGTTGGCGCCTTCGTCGACCTGGAAGCGAACCTGACGCCCGAACTGCTCGCCTCCGCCGCGGTGCGCGCCGAGCGCTACTCGGACTTCGGCAACAGCCTGGCCGGCAAACTGGCGCTGCGCTACGACTTCAATAAACAGTTCGCACTACGCGGCGCGATCCAGAACGGCTTCCGTGCGCCGTCGCCGCAGCAGCAGAACTTCACCTCGACCTCGACTAACTTCATTAACGGCGTGCCGTTCGAGATCACCACCTTCAAGCCGGAAGACCCGGTCGCGGTGGCCCTCGGCGCCAAGCCGCTCGACGCCGAGAAATCGGTGAACGCCTCGCTCGGCGCGGTGCTGCGCTTCGATAGCGTGAGCGTGACGGTGGACGCCTACCGCATCGACATCGACGACCGCATCATCCTGTCCGAGAATCTCACGCAAGCCAACGTGCGCGACTTCATCGCGCGCCAGGGCTTCATCGGCGTGGGTGGCGGGCGCTTCTTCATCAACGGCGTCGACACCACCACCAAGGGTGTCGACGTGGTGATCAACTGGCCGCTCAACACCGCCAACAGCGGGCGCTTCGACTTCACGCTGGCCGGCAACGTGACCGACACCAAGGTGACCAAGGTGCCGGTGACCGAGCAGCTGGCAAGCTTGAACCCAGCGCCGGTGCTGTTCGATCGCCTGAACGTGCTGTCGCTGGAAAAAGGCCAGCCGAAGAACAAGGTCAGCGCCAACGTCAACTGGAAGCTGGGTCAATGGGGCGCGACTTTGCGCGCGACGCGCTATGGCGAGGTGCTCTCGCCAGGCACCACGGCGGCGTTCGACTTCGAACTCGGGGCCAAGACCGTGGTGGATCTGGAGGGACGCTTTGCCGTCACGCCGAAGCTGTCCCTGGCACTGGGCGCGGACAACGTGTTCGACCAGTATCCTGAAACGCTGCCGCCGGCGCTCAACACGACCGGCAATACGCCGTTCTCGAACTACGCGCCGTTCGGGCGCTCGGGGCGGTATATCTATGCGCGGGCAAATTACGGGTTCTGATATGTGATCAACGGGCCTGCACTTGAAGTGCAGGCCTGGTCGTCCAGCAGTGGTCCCAACCGTTTCGCCAGAAACGCCACCAGCGCCGCCACGCGCGGCGCCAGCGCACCCTGTTTGTAGAACACCGCCCACACCGGCTGCGACCAGGGCAGCGTATGCGCTGCCAGCACCGGCACCAGCGTCCCCGCCGCCACATCGGCGCGCGTCATGAAATGCGACAGCGATGCAATTCCCGCACCCGCCAAGGCCAGCTGCCGGATCGTCTCGCCGCTCGACGCGCTTGCCGCCGGCGTGATGCTCCACCCTTCCACCCCATCGTGCAGCAACGGCCAGGTATTTAACGACGCCGGTGCGGAAAAGCCCAGCGTGCGATGCCCTTTCAGGTCGGCAGGCAGGCGTGGTGCGCCATGTTTGGCAAGATAGCCCGGCGCCGCCAGCACGCGCAGCCGGCTCGATCCCAGGCGGCGCGCATTGAGCGTCGAATCGGGCAGCGCGCCGATACGAATCGCCAGGTCGGCGCGCTCTTCGATCAGGTCGACGTAGGTCTCGCCGCTGACCAGTTCCAGCTGCACCAGCGGATACGCGTCCAAAAATTCCGGCACCAGCGGCGCCAGCAAGTGGCCGAGCGCCGGCGTGGCCGCGTTGACGCGCACCAGTCCCGATGGCTGCGAACGGCGCGCCGCCGCTTCGGCTTCGGTATGCGCCAGGTCGGCCAAAATCGTGCGCGCGCGGCCCAGCAGCCAGGCGCCTTCTTCGGTCAGCTGCAAGCGGCGCGTGGTGCGCTGCATCAGCGTCATCCCCAGCTGGCCCTCGAGGCGCGAGATGGTGCGCGAGACGCCCGATGGGGTCTGCCCAAGACGCTCGGCGGCGGCCGAGAACGATCCCGAATCGATGACAGCAGAAAATGCAATCAGGGCATCTACATCGAGCATTGATGACTCCAGATCAAAAGTGAATTGTACAGCCGGCTATTTTTCCTTGCTTCGTCACGCGCGACACTGCATGCCTCGATCACCGCCACAAGGATTACACATGCCACTCGCACTCTGGGCACTCACACTGAGCGCCTTTGCCATCGGGACCACCGAATTCGTCATCGTCGGCCTGATTCCCACCATCGCTGACAGCCTGAATGTCTCCGTACCTTCGGCCGGCCTCCTGGTCAGCCTGTACGCGCTGGGCGTCGCCATCGGCGCGCCGGTGCTCACCGCGCTCACTGGCCGCGTGCCGCGCAAGCGCCTGCTGCTGGCGTTGATGGCCCTGTTCACGCTGGGGAACCTGGTGGCCTGGATGGCGCCCAACTACGCCAGCCTGATGGCCGCGCGCGTGCTTACCGGTCTCGCGCATGGCGTGTTCTTCTCGATCGGCTCCACCATCGCCACCAGCCTGGTGCCGAAAGAAAAAGCCGCCAGCGCGATCGCCCTGATGTTCAGCGGCCTGACCGTGGCCCTGGTCACCGGCGTACCGCTCGGGACCTTCATCGGCCAGCACTTCGGCTGGCAAGCCACCTTCCTGGCGGTGTCGCTGCTGGGCGTGATCGCGATCATCGGCAGCGCGCTGCTGGTGCCGCGCGATATCGCCGGCAGCAAGCCATCGAGCCTGACGACGCAACTGGCGGTCTTGAAGAAACCGCGCCTGCTGCTGGTGTATGCCATGACCACGCTCGGCTACGGCGGCTCGTTCATCGCCTTTACTTATCTGGCGCCGATCCTGCAAGAGGTGGCCGGCTTCGCGGCGTCGTCGGTGAGCCTGGTGATGCTGGTGTACGGCGTCTCGGTCGCGGCCGGGAACATCTGGGGCGGCCGCCTGGCCGACCGCCATGGCCCGGTGCGCGCACTTCAAGTGGTGTTCGCGCTGCTGGCGCTGGTGCTGCTGGTGCTGACCTTTACCGCGACCAGCAAAGTGCTGGTGTTGGTCACCGTGCTGGCCTGGGGCGCGGTCGCCTTCGGCAATGTGCCGGGCCTGCAAGTGTATGTGGTGCAGCGCGCGGAACGCGACGCGCCGCAGGCAGTGGATGTGGCCTCGGGCCTGAACATCGCCGCCTTCAATGTCGGCATCGCGCTGGGCGCCTGGGGCGGCGGCTTGATCGTCGAGCACCTCGGCCTGATGGCCACGCCTTGGATCGGCGGCATGATCGTGCTCGGCGCCCTGCTGCTCACCACCCTGGCCGGCTGGCTGGATCGGCGCGATGGCGCGCCGCTCAAGACGGCGGTCGGCGGCGTGGCGGCCAGCCACTAACAGCGCTCTAAAGCTTAACCATCGAGCTCCGGGTAGTGGCGGAAGATCCCGTTCTGGTTAAACGCAATGCGCCGCTCGGACGCCAGATAGGCCGCGACGTTTGGCCGCGCCGCCACCCGATCGCGCAGTTCTCCCAGCACCGGGTAGTCAAGGTCGATCTGTTTCATCGCGTTCGGGAACGCGTAGCGCAGGCCCTCGATCACCTGGAACAGCGACAGGTCGGCGTAGGTGAGTTTCTCGCCGGTGAGGTAAGGCCGCGGCTCGGGATTGTTCAGCAGGCGCGCGAAGTAGCCAAGGAACTTCGGCAGGCGCGACTCGACGAAGTCGGCGGCGCGGCGCAGCGCTTCCGGCTTCTGGTCTTCGTAGTACAGCGAGGCGGCGATCGGGTGGTGGCTGTCGTGAATCTCGGTCACGAAATCGGCGATGGTCAGTTGCAGCCCGTGCACCCACAAGCGGCCCGGATCGGTGCGCGGCGCCAGGCCGTGCTGCTCGCCCAGGTATAGCAGGATGTTGGCCACCTGGCCGATCGTCAGTTCGCCGGCTTTCAGGAATGGCGGCGCGAACGCGGGATACTCCTCGACTTCGAGCGCCGCCATCAAGAGGTCGGTGCCGCCTTCGCGCCGCGCCACGTCCACGTAGTCAGCACCCGCCTCTTCCAGCGCCAGCCGGACGAATTCGCCGCGGCCCTGGATTTCGGGCCAGTAAAACAGTTTGTACGGCTCGACCATGGCAGTTCCCCGTTTGAGTAGATGGAAGACGATAGTAGTCCTTCCTGCTGACACGGGATGCACGGGAAGATCGACAGGCAGAGCGCCATCGAATACGGATCTCGACGCTTTCAATCCTGTCTCGTTGAATTGCCGCCATTTGCCAAGCCTGGTGTCTTTACATAAATATGGTAATCTTTGCGTGTTCAATAACAACCATAAGTCACAGCGCGTAAAAGCGACGATGACTGCTCCGGTGGCACGGGCAGATTGCCGCTGCCGACCAATCAGCTAGGCACGTAGTGACTTTTCGGCGCATAATTGCCGTGCGGAATTAAATATTCTCCGCATCGCAGGTCGCCGTCCTTCGGACGTGCGTTTTCACCAAACACCCGGCGCCGGCGCATGCCCCGGCCTGACGCCAGCCACTGCACGCCGAACGGAGCGTCCGATGATTTTCGCCCGACTGACCCAACGCTGGCAGGCGCTGCGCTATTGGCGCGAGCACCAGTCTTTGTCGCGTCTCGCATTGGTGCGCCGCCTGGCCGACACGTCCGGCGGCGCGCTCGCCTCGCCGCTCGACCGCCTCGGTCAGCGCGACTACCTGGCGCGCGGCATGGATGTGCGCGAGCGCCTGCGTTGCGTGCTGGCCCACTACGGGTTCGAGGATGCGGCCTTCAACGCCGCCTACCAGCAGGCCGTGTACGGCGGCGCCGGCATCGCGCTGTGGCGCCACGATGACGGCAATGCGTTCACCCTGACGCTGGCAAGCGATGCGCGCGACGATGCCGTGGGCGAACTGACGATCGCGCTCACCGTCGACGGCGCCCTGCTGCACCGCCTGTCCTGGACCTGGGTCGACGGCGCCGTGTTCGGCGTCGAACCGCCGATCGTGCCGTTCGTGACCCGCAACCAGGGCCGCTGGAACGAGTCCGGCGCGGCCTTCGAGGCCTTCGAGCGGGTCTTCCCGAACAACTCGCCCAGCTTCTTCTGCTTCGCCGCGCTGCAGGGCATGGCCCAATTGCTCGGTATCGACCGCGCGCTGGCCGTGCGCGCGGATGCTCATGTGGCGCATGCACCGAACGCAGATCAAGCGCAGGCGCGCGCGTTCGAGAATTCGTACGACGGCTTCTGGCGCATCCTGGGCGGCGCCGAGATGGACGCGCGCAGCTACCTGATCCCGCTGCCGTTCTACCTCAAGCCGTTGCAGGACATGCCGTCCAAGCACCGCAAGCGCGCGGCCCAGCGGCGCGAGTACTGGCGCGCGATCGGCGAGGCGGTCCACGTCACGCTGGCGCCGTTGCAAGTACGAGGCTCGCACCCGGCGCCACAGCGCGCGGACATGCCGACGACAGAGCAAGTTTGACGCGGTACGCTCGCAGGCGCCTCGCATTGCGGCGCGCCTGCCACACCGCGCTTCTTCGCTTGCCAGAACCACCACACGGGCCAGCGCCCGTGCTACACTCGCGCCTTCGCTAGGGGTCCTGGAAACGACGTTTTCCGGGTGAGACATACCCTTCGTACCTGATCTGGATAATGCCAGCGAAGGAAAGCGCAAAGCAGCACCTCATCTCGTTTGCCCTTCCCCCACGTTGGCTCCGGCTTTTATCAAAGCTGCGCGCTGCTGGCGCGCGAATACGAGCAAACCATGAACCACAACCTGAAGCCTTCCCTTCTCGCCTGCGCTGTACTGCAAGCGTTTTCCATCGCGCCGTCGATCGCACAGAACGAAGTTCAATCAGTCGTCGTCAGCGGCAGCAAGTGGCTGGCCACCGACCGCGCCAGCATCGGCGGCTTCTCGGACATGCCGCTGCTGGAGACGCCCGCCTCGATCAGCGCCCTGACGCTGAACCAGATGCAGGACCTGTCGATCAGGAGCGCCAGCGAAGCGGCGCGTTTCGACGCTTCGGTCGGCGACGCCTACAACGCGGTCGGCTACGCTGAGCAGTTCTCGATCCGCGGCTTCGCGCTCGACAACGCCACCAGCTATCGCAAGGACATGATCGCGATCTCGGGCGACACCCAAATCCCGCTCGAGAACAAGGAACGCATCGAGATCCTGCGCGGCCTGGCCGGCTTGCAGGCCGGCGTCGCCGCGCCCGGCGGCATGATCAACTTCGTCACCAAGCGCCCGACCTATGCGCCGCTGCGTTCGGCCACGGTCGAAGTGCGCGAGCGCGGCACGGTGTACGGCGCGGTCGACCTGGGCGGGCGTTTTGACGACCGCCGCTTCGGCTACCGCATCAACGCCGCGGCCGAAGACCTGAAATCCTATGTGCGTGGCGCTGACGGCGAGCGCCAGTTCGTCTCGGCCGCTTTCGATTGGCAGATCACGCCCGACGCCCTGCTGCAACTGGACATCGACCACCAGCACAAATCGCAGATCACCGCGCCCGGCTACCAGCTGATTCGAAATGAAACGCTACCATCAGGCGTGTCGCCCAAAATGCTGCTCAACGAGCAGCCGTGGACCAAACCGGTCGACACCGACAGCAGCAACCTGGGCCTGAAATTCGCGTACCGCCTCAACGCCGACTGGAGCGCCACCGTCAACGCCAACAAGCACTGGTTCAAGCGCGACGACTTCACCGCCTTCCCGTACGGCTGCAGCAACGAGGGTGACGGCTACTATCCCGGCTACTGCTCGAACGGCGACTACGACGTGTACGACTACCAGAGCGTGGGCGAGCGCAAGACGCCGTGGGGCGCGCAGGCGCTGCTGCAAGGCCGCTTCGCTACCGGCGCCGTGCGCCATTCCCTTAGCGCTGGCCTGGCCTACGCCGAACGCCACGACAGCTACGGCGAAGACGTGTACGAATACGTCGGCTCGAGCAACATCTATCAAAACGCGATCGTGCCGCCGATTGGCGCCGAGTTCAGCACCGGCCCGGTGATGGAACGGCGCAGCATCGAAGAACGCTCGGCCTTCGTGCAGGACGTGCTGACGCTGTCGGACCAATTTACCGTGCACGCGGGCGTGCGCTACGTGAAAATCAAGCGTAACGAACTGGAAGAGATCGACCAGCCATGGGTGCGCGAGCGCTCTTCTTACCTGCTGCCGAACGTGGCGCTGGTGTACGCGCCGGCGCGCGACTGGCGCGTGTACGGCTCGATCAGCCATGGCCTGCAGTACGGCGGCATCGCGCCGATGGAAACCACCAATGAAAATCAGGCCCTGTCGCCAGCCCGCTCGAAGCAGGCGGAAATCGGCTTCAAGCGCAACGTCAACGAGCACCTGGCGCTGGCCGGCTCGCTGTTCGAGATCCGCCAGGGTCTGGAGTACACGAATGGCGCCAACACCTTCGTGCGCGCCGGCGAGCAACAACACCGCGGCCTCGAACTGTCGGCCCAGGGCCAGGCCGTACGCAACCTGGACTACAGCGTGTCGCTGATGGCGCTCGACACCGACCAGAGCGACACCGGCGACGCCAGCACCGAAGGCAAGCGCGTAACCAACGTGCCGAAATACCGCTCGGCCGTGTGGCTCGGCTACGCGGTGCCGCAGATCGAGGGACTCAAGCTCGATGCGGTGTGGCAGTACTCGAGCGACAAGGCCTTCGACCCAGGCAACCGGGTCAAGGTGCCGGGCTACCACGTGGCCGGCTTCGGCGCCTCGTACGCGCTGCGCATGGGCGGTTTGAACACGGTGATCCGGGCGCGCGTGGACAATGCGTTCGACAAGTTCTACTGGCGCGATGTGACGCAGTCGCTGGGCGGCTACCTGCTGCCGGGGGCGCCGCGCACGTTCAGGTTGTCGGCGCAGGTCGATTTCTGATCTGACGCCAAGCGCATATCGCTTGCGCAACGGCGTACACGCCATATATGATTCGTATATGAATCGTATATGGAGATTTTCATGGGCATTGTAAACATCGACGACGAGCTGCACGACCAGATGCGCAAGGCCAGCGTGGTCTCGTGCCGCTCGATCAACGCACAGGCGGCGTTCTGGATCAAGATCGGCATGCTGTCCGAGATGAATCCGACCGTCAGCTTCAACGACATCGTCGCGCGCGAGCTGCGCGCCGCAGGGGTGGTGCCGCAAAAGATCAAGGCGGCATAGGGATGGTCAAACGACCGGAAGAAATCGCCCTGATGGCGCAATCGGGCAAGCTGCTGGCCGATGTTTTCGCCTACCTCGATCGCCTGGACCTGATCGGCATGTCGACCATGGAGGTGAATGACCTGGTCGACGGCTTCATCGTCGACACGCTCAAGGCGCGCCCGGCCAGCAAGGGCCAGTACGGCTACGAATATGCGCTCAACGCGTCGCGCAACCACGTGGTCTGTCATGGCGTGCCGTCGGCCGCCGACATCCTGAAGAACGGCGACATCGTCAACTTCGACATCACGCTCGAAAAACACGGCTACATCGCCGACTCCAGCAAGACCTATCTGGTGGGCCAGGTCGCGCCGCTGGCCAAGCGCCTGGTGGACGTGACCTACGCCGCGATGTGGAAAGGCATCAAGGCGGTGCGTCCCGGCGCGCGGCTGGGCGACATCGGTCATGCGATCGAGCGCCACGCGCGCAAGAACGGCTACTCGGTGGTGCGCGAATACTGCGGCCACGGCATCGGCCGCGAGATGCACGAAGAACCGCAGGTACTGCACTGGGGCCAGGCGCAGACCGGCATGCTGCTGGAAGAGGGGATGGTGTTCACCATCGAGCCGATGATCAACGGGGGACGGCGCGCGGTGCAGACCGAAGACGATGGCTGGACCGTCGTCACGCGCGACGGCCAGCTGTCGGCGCAGTTCGAGCATACGGTGGCCGTGACGCGCCACGGCGTGCGCGTGCTCACCTTACGCGCCGACGAAAAAATACCGGCCTGATTCAGCCAGGAGCCGGCGCACCGGCCGGCGCGCGGCCCTCGATCGGCGCGTCGCGCGCCACCAGCACCCGGTCAGGCGGCGCTTGAACCGGCGCCCGCCGAGCCGCAAGACGCCCTGTTGCAACGTGCCGAAATAGCCGACGCGCTGGCGCACATGCTGGCACGCCTGTCCCCAAGCGAACGTCTGGCGCTGGTGCTGCACGAGGTATTCGAATGCCCGCACGCGGACATCGCGGCGGCGCTCGGACGCAGGATCGACAACGCGCGCCAGCACCTGGCGCGCGCGCGGCGCCGGCTGCGCGAGCGCGCTACCGAGACGCCGCCAGACCAGAAACTGTGCCGCGATCTGATCCGCCGATTCCACGCCGCCCTGCACGGCGCCGACATTCCGGCAATCACGCTGCTGCTCATGGGCGGGCAAGCGATGTTTGTCGCCGATGCGCAGATCGAGACGCGCGGCGCGGCAAGCGCCAACGATGCCTGCTACGACCGCTTGACGCTGGTCGCCTGATGCAGGAATACAGGCGCGGACGCCGCTTGCACACCAGCGCCCTGCACGTCTTTGCGGAATAAAGCAATGCCTTTCGGCGTAATTGCAACATGTAAATGTTAACTTGCTTTTAATATAAACAAAGCAATACTATTTACTTGCGGTCGTTGCATTATTTACACCGGACCGGCACCCTTCCCGCATCACGCTCCAGGCACCACGTACCACTGCTGTACGTTCCACCCGCACGACCATAACAAACGGAACCACGGAAAACCACCCCACCACTTCGACCGAACGTCATCGGTCGCGAAAGGTCTACGCATGAGAACGAAGCCTTCGAGTTCGCCACGCCACGGCGAACTGCACCAGACGCACCACGCCCTGCTCAACACCCGTACCCGTACTCTCGCCCTGTGCGTCGCGCTGGCCCTGGCCGGCGCCGCGCCTCTCGCGCAGGCGTACCAGGCCGGCGCCACGCCGCCGCCAACCAACCAGCGCGCCGCAGCTTACTGGCAAGACATCACGATCGCCCCATCATCGACCGCGCGCGGCAAGACGCCGGCGCTGAAGCTGCGCCGCCTGCGCACCGCCACGCTCGATCTGTCCGGCATCCAGTCGCAAGCGGCCAACGCGCCGCTGGCACGCGGCGAGCGCGTCCTCTCCGGCGGACAAGTCATCTCGCTGCCGCATCCAAGCGGCGGCTACCAGCGCTTCACGCTGCACGAGGCGCCGGTCATGGAGCCGGGCCTGGCGGCCAAGCATCCGGGCATCAAGACCTATAAAGGCGTCGGTGTCGACGATCCGAAGGCGACCCTGCGCATGGACATCACCCCGCTCGGCCTGCACGCCTCGGTGCGCTCGCCCAACGGCGGCTGGTACGTCGACCCGTACTATGAACGCGATACCAGCGTCTACGCCGCCTACGAGCGCGCGGATCTGGAGAACCAGCACGGCCCGCTCATCGAAGGCAAACTCGACGACGCCAGCCTGAGCCCGTCGCGCTCGTTCTACAAGGAAGGCGAAGCGGTCGAAGTGCGCGGCGCCGGGTTTGCCCCGGGCGCCAGTGTCGCGCTGACGCTGCGCGCCGACGGCGATGAAGCCGCGCTGCACAGCGTCAACGCCACTGCCGACAAGAGCGGCGCCATCGCCGTCACGCTGCCGGCCGGCCTGGTCTCGAGCGGCGCCTTCGACGTCAGCGCCAGCGACGGCCGCCGCGTCGGCAGCGCGCCGATCACGGTGCTGAGCGCCGAAGCGTCGGTCAACGCCGCCGTCGGCACCTCGCTGCGCACCTACCGCCTGGCGCTGGTCACCGATCCGTCGTACGCCAATTACTTCGGCGCGGCCAACGTCACCGCGGCCAAGGTCACCCTGATCAACCGCGTGACCCAGATCTATGAAGACGAAACCTCGATCAGCCTGGTTCTGATCGACGCCACCGATGCGCTCAACCTGAACACGCCGGCCGAGATGACCGGCGCCGACGGCCCCTGCGGCGCCACCGCCTGCTACACGCCCACGCAGGCGTCCACCTGCAGCAGCAGCCTGCTGCAGCGCAACCGCGTCGTCACCGGCCTCCTGGCCGGCGCCAGCAACTTCGACGTCGGCCACATCGCGCTGGGCCTGAACGGCGGCGGCATCGCCAGCCTGGGTGTGGTCGGCGGCAACGGCAAGGCGCAGGGCTGCACCGGTTTGCCAACGCCAGTGGGCGACTTCTTCGCGGTCGACTATGTGGCGCACGAACTGGGCCACCAGTTCTCGGGCAACCACACCTTCAATGGCGTCGTCGCCAATTGCAGCGGCGCCAACCGCAATCCGGGCACCTCGGTCGAACCGGGCAGCGGCTCGTCGATCATGGCGTATGCCGGCATTTGCAGCACCGACAACCTGCAAGCGCATAGCGACCCATACTGGTCGCAGCGCAGCTTCGACGAGATCGTCGCCTACACCTCGGGCGCCGAGACGCGGCTGAGCGAAGTGCAGATGGCAGTGCTGCGCGGCTTCACCACCAACGGCCAGCAATTCCGCCTCAGCTACAACGGCGCGCTGTCGGCGCCGATCGTGCGCGGCGAGAACTACACCCTGGCCGGCGTGCGCGCCGCGATCGAGTCGATCGCCGGCTTCCCGAGCGGCGCCACCGCCTTCGTCAGCGCGCTGTCCGACGCCGGCTTCAACGTCAACTTTGGCGGCGCGCTGGGCCTCACGGAGGTCGCCAACCTGGCGCTGGTCGAGTGCAGCGGCAGCTGCAGCGGCTACGTCGGCGAAATCACGGCCGGCGGCAGCACCACCCGGCGCGGCGCGGTGTCCAGCACCGGCAACGCGGCGCCGATCGTGAGCGTCCCGGCCGGCTACACGATTCCCGTGCGCACCCCGTTCGCCCTCACCGGCAGCGCAACCGACGGGGACGACGAAGCGCTGACCTACATGTGGGAGCAGAACGACCGCGGCGCCGCCAGCGGCACGGGCTTGATCAGCAACGTCAAGACCAACGGTCCGCTGTTCCGCCAGTTCAGCACCCGCGCGATTGTGAGCAACAGCGACACGCTGCAATACAACTCGCCGGGCCTGAACCAGATAACCGAGAATCCGACCCGCGTGTTCCCGGACATGGCGCAGATCCTGGCCAACAATACCAATGCGGTCACCGGCGCCTGCCCGGTGCCAGGCGCCACGCCGACAGCAGCGCAGATCGACTGCTTCTCGGAGTTCCTGCCCACCGCGCAGTATGTCGGCTTCGCGGGTGTGAACGCGGCGCCCGCTTCGCTCAACTTCAAGCTGACCGCGCGCGACGGCCGGGGCGGCGTCAACAGCGCCACCACCACCCTGGTGCTGGCGCCTGGCGCCGGTCCGTTCCTGGTCACCGCGCCGAACACCGCGGCGACGTTGGCCAGCGGCGTGGCGCAGACCGTGACCTGGAGCGTGGCCAATACCAACGCGGCCCCGGTCTCCACCGCCAACGTCAAGATCACGTTGTCGGCCGACGGCGGCGCCACCTGGCCGTATGTGCTGGCCGCGAGCGTGCCGAACACCGGTACCGCCTCGGTCACCCTGCCGGCGATTGCCACCACCCAGGGCCGCATCAAGATCGAAGCGGTCGGCAACGTGTTCTTCGACGTCTCGGACGCCGACTTCACGCTGCGCCTGGCCGGCGACGTCAACGCCGACGGCGCGGTCAACTGCGCCGACCTGGCGCTGGTGCGCGCGTCGTTCGGCAAGCGTACCGGCCAGGCCGGTTTCGATGCGCGCGCCGATGTCAACGGCGACGGCGTGGTCGATCTGCGCGACGTGACGCTGGTGTCGCAGCGCTTGCCGGCGGGCACTTCCTGCTCGTGATCCGCAACTGACCCAGACCACCCGCCGGGCCCATGCGCCCGACGGGTTCCGCAATAACATACGCCTTCGGGCAAGGACCCATCATGAAACTCTGGAAGAACCTCATTGCCGCCGCACTGCTCGGCGCCTGCGCACAAGCCTGGGCAGATCCGATCCTCTCGTTCGACACGGGCAGCGGCCAAACCACGCTCGGTAGTGTGCAGGACTACGCCGTCAACATCGACGACGTGTCGGACCTGTACGGCTACCAGTTCTCGATCAACTATGACGCGCGCTACCTGCGCGCCGTGGGCGTCACCGAAGGCGGCTTCCTCGCCACCGGCGGCAACACCTTCGGCGACACCGGCTTGATCGATAACGGCGCCGGCACCATCTCGTTGATCTTCAATTCGCTGATCGGCGCTGTACCGGGTGTGTCGGGCAGCGGCCTGCTGGCCAATATCCGCTTCGAAGCGATCGGTGTCGGCAACGCCGCGTTGTCGTTCGGCGACGTGCTGTTCCTCGACAGCAGCAGCAACGACATCGCGCTCGATGCGGTGTCGGCCCAACTGGCGGTGGTCGATGGCGTGGCGGAAGTGCCGGAGCCGGCCAGCATCCTGTTGATCGGCGCCGGCGTGGCGGGTTTTGCCGCGCTGCGTCGCCGCAAGCCGGTCGCTCACGCCTGACGTTTTTGGTGTGGAAGGTCGCCGCCCGCTGCGCACGCAGCGCGGCGGCTTTTTTATTGGCGCTGTCATCGTTAGCTATGGATAAGTACTGAACTGCCGATCTGTTTCGCTGTCGAATCGGTATTTGCATCGATACGGAGCGATCATGAAAGCCCCCGGCTTCAAACGCTGGTTCGCACGCCTGCCAGCACTGAACGGGCCGCAGCGCCTGCTGGTACTGCACGCGCTACGCCCAGCCGCAGGGCTGGCACAAATCATCGCCCTCATCGAGCAGGCCAGGTGCGCCGATCGCCGTTGTCCACGCTGTCATGGCGCGCACTGGCACCGGCACGGCCACGCCAACAACCTGCAGCGTTACCGTTGCCGCGCATGCGGCCGCACTTTTAATGACCTGAGCGGCACACCGCTG